>Ga0265797_10000958_pt1 | contig 52219 bp, 48 predicted proteins | sample P2T30metagenome_FD_192433 | JGI IMG/M metagenome (GOLD analysis project Ga0265797, IMG submission 192433) | Plant litter microbial communities from East Loma Ridge, Irvine, California - P2 T30 | ecosystem: Environmental > Terrestrial > Plant litter > Unclassified | place: USA: California...
GGAGAAAGGCTCGCGAGTTGGGAGAAGATGGCCCACACACACGCACAGCTGCACCTAGCTAAAGCAGTGCACACTGGTCTCTGCTCCGCGTGAAAACTGCGGGCATCATGGGTCCATGCAAAGCACAAGCACAAGCCGCAAGCCTCAGGGACAGACACAGCAGGAAACACGGAAACGCTAGGCGATCTCGAACGAGAGGGCTCCACTGCGGCCCGCCCCGCGCGTCGATCTTCCTCTTCCTCCACCAGGCAGGCAGCGTCAGCGCTGAGGAGGCTCCAGCTGTCTCACCTCCTCGAGGGAACCTGGAGGAAAGCGTGACACGTGCTACCAGGATATGACTGCGGTATAACCGTACATACACGCGCACTTACATCTCCTGTGCTGTTCACACTGCTTACTCTCACATCGGCCGCTGCATCCTCCTTCAGCACATTTTGCTTCACTTCCACGTCCACGTGATGCGCTGAAGACCGTTGGGTTATACGTCGTCAACAGTGAGGTGCTGTCCACTCTCACGTGCCCCTACGCGACCACCTACACCGCTGAGGGTCCCAAAAACCCTCATGCTACCCATGCCTGGCTCGCCCTCATTTTCCTGGCCCATGTTCCGCCAACGCATGCAAGTCTACTTTGATGGCGTGGACTGGAACGTAGCCATTGCCTTTTGGCTGTTCGGTAATCGAGAACTCATATATGCCTCTTGATATCTCACGATTTCTAACCATCGATACCTCCAGGCCTCATCAACAACATTCTCTATGTGATCCTACTGACCGCGGCTCTTGATCTTGTTGGCCCGGACATACCCAAAGGCACAGTCTTGCTTGCCGATGTCATCCCAAGTGTCTTTGTCAAGGCTACGGCCCCGTACTACATACACGTTGTGCCTTACGACCTCCGCGTCTGGATATTCTCTGCTCTCTCCGCCTGTGGTATGCTCCTCGTTGGCTTTTCTTCCACAGATCGAGAGGCGGGCGGTATCACCATCAAGATGGTTGGCATCGTGCTAGCAAGCATGAGCTCTGGTGGTGGCGAACTCTCCTTCCTCGGACTGACCCACTACTACGGCTCCTCGTCACTTGCTGCATGGGGCAGTGGAACGGGTGGTGCTGGTCTGGTCGGCGCTGGTGCATACGCTCTACTCACCACAACATTCGGCCTCAGTGTTCGTGGGACACTCCTTGCGAGTGCTTTCCTCCCGCTTATCATGCTGTTCAGCTTTTTTGTCGTCCTGCCCCACGTTCCCTTGAAAGCTGCGAAGCACGACTCGGCCGCCTATGCATCTCTACCGGATGAAGAGGAAGCAGAGGACCATCCAGACTCCGTCCACTCATCTACTGGCCTTCTGGCTCAATCTCACGAACGCTCAGTTTCGCCAGCCTACGCCCGTCGGTCTCGTCTGCAATCAATCTTGCATTCCCTGATGACTAAGCTCCGTCGTGCCAAAGCTTTAGTCGTGCCCTACATGTTGCCACTCTTCCTGGTCTACGTCGCGGAATACACTATCAACCAAGGCGTTTCTCCAACTCTGCTCTTCCCTCTTACCGAAACACCATTCAAACATTTCCGAGCCTTCTACCCAACCTACGGCGCAATCTATCAGCTAGGCGTGTTCATCTCGCGCTCGTCACTGCCTTTCATCCGCGTCAGGACACTTTACACGCCGTCTGTGCTACAAGTGTTGAACCTCATCGGCCTGACAGCACACGCGATGTACCCATTCATCCCAACAGTGTATTTCGTGTTCGCGATCGTGTTCTGGGAGGGTCTACTTGGTGGACTGGTCTACGTGAGCACGTTTGCAGCTATTCGAGAGGAAGTGGCCGAGGAGGATCGCGAATTCAGTCTGGGTGCCACGACTGTTAGCGATTCTGCGGGTATCTGTCTTGCTGGCTTTGTGAGCATCGGCATGGAGAGAGCGCTTTGCGGATGGCAAGTGCAGCATGGCAGAGATTGGTGTCGGAAGCTTTGAGAGATGTTGATTGTCTAAAAGAGAATTTGAGCGGCATATTACACATCATGTTGATACCTTTTACCACCTCGTAGGCGTTGGGAAGATACATGTGCTACTACTCACTGGTCTTCAAGTCGCCAATCCTCCCGTTCTCGTCCCAAAGAGCAGCTAATACGGTCCTCTTCCCAGTCCATGCCCGCCTAGAATGCATCACTGCATAGTTGTCCAAGAGCACCACATCGCCTCTCTGCCATACAATATCCACCTGCATATCTTCAGCGACACTCAGCGCCAGCTCAAGGTCAGCCGTCTCGATGGGCGAACCGTCGCCATATGTGGGAAGCGGATGATACGAGCCATCGTCGCCACGAAACGGCGGTTCAGTCGCGCCATGGTGGCGTGAGCGGCCATACGCGGAGGTCAGATTGCCAAACCAGGTGGTCAAGCCAGTGGGTAGATGCTTGCGGATGATGGGCACGACGTGGGTCACACTCAGACTCCCATCATCATGCCATTCGAAAACCTCGCTGTGCCTCCTCACTTCGCTTTCGATCTTAGCTCTTATGGTGGACTCGTGATCTTCGGCATCGACATGCTGTCCGTATGCCGCAAAGACACTGGCGCCGGTAGTCGAAGCGACCTGCTCCCTGCCATATCTATACACATACCTTACGCCTTTCGTAAGCAGCTGCTGATAGAACTGGGGAGCTTGTCGCTCTAGTCTCGACGCAAGACCAATGCTCGAGATCACGGGCGTTGCTCCACCGCTTTCGGGAACCTCAAGACAGGAGAACGTCAACCAAGCAGGATTGTGCGTCGACCAGCCGTACTCGTTATGTGGCCAGATCGGAAGCTCTGGGGGCCCTTCGTTGGCCGTCTTGACATTTTTGGCAAGGACCGTTCGCACAGGTGGTCGGCCGACTTCTTCGTGTGCTTCGAAACCGAAGGCATGCGCAATGAGGCTGTAGTCTTCGGCGCTTTGAATTGGCAAGCCGCGGATGGTTAATGCGCCACCATGCCGTTGTACGGCTTCAAGTAAAGCTCCGGACGTGCTCAAGGCTCGTATGTGGTCTACTGCTTGGTCGACTGTAGGTTTCCAATCGGCATCGACTTTCAATGCGAGAGGAAAAGCGTGGTCGTTTTGATAGCCGAGAGTACTCGTGCTTCGTTGGCCATCAAAGCGGAATTCTTCGAGATGTGGGAGTACAGGCGCCATAATCGATCATGTGATTCTTGAGAACGTCAGAGATAAATGTCAGAAAGGCAATCGTTGCAAGATCGGATTTGCACTCGATTCCGCATGAGTAAACGGGCTTTCCAAACTCGAGGGAAGTTTCGCGAACCAAACGACGACACCAGGGCCGACATCATTGTCAAAATACTTGTCAATGCCAGGAACATACTCATCAAGGCATTTTCCGAGGTTATTTGATGTGATGATAGAAGCCGGAGATGGCGTGATGCATCGCCAACCCACTTTAGATACGAATGTCGTTCGAAGATTGGGCGAACACTGTAGAATTAGGCGACTTGGTATTATACTTCCTTGACTCAAATTATATTTCTGCATAGTACAGGGCGACATTGGCCCTTAATACAATTGCCGGTTGGCAGTCACGAATGCGACTCCATAGAAATCGCAATGCGAAGGAGCGCTACAGGCTTGGAAGTGCTTCCATCGACAATTTACAACACGAAGCACCATTCCTTGTTACGGTCGTTAGAACACTTCTATGATTTGTAGTCATCATTGCCGGCGAAACAGCTGTTTATTCCGACATGGCTGAAGCAACAAAACATCTCTCCATCACACAAGATGATCCAGCAACTGACCACCACCAGCCCGAAGATGCAAAGCCATACAAATGGCATCGAGGCGTCTTCTTCCAAGCTAGTGTCGTTGGGTTCTGCGCTTTCACGGCGCCAGGTCTCTGGAATGCGATGCAATCAGTCGGCGCAGGTGGGCAACAGACGCCTTACCTTGTGATGTAAGCTGTTCGATGCATCAAGTCTTTCCCATCAATTGAAAAGCATTAACGTATCTTCTCGACAGGGCTGGCAATGCTATTCTCTTCGCACTCATGACAATAAGTTGTTTAACAGGATCCATCCTCATCAACCGCCTAGGCTTCCGCTACGCCCTAGCTCTAGGCACCGTCGGCTACTCGATCTACAGCGCCGCGCTGTATCAGAACAACCGCCACGGAACACAATGGTTCATCTATCTAGGCTCAGCGGCCTGCGGGATCACTGCCGGTTTCTTCTGGGCAGCTGAAGGCGCTATTATGCTAAGCTATCCTCCATCAGAGAATCGGGGCAAGTATTTGGCGTACTGGCTGGCGTATCGGAACAGTGGAAGCATTCTCGGTGGTGCGATCAATCTGGCGTTTAATTACAGTGGAAGGTCGTTGGGAAAGCTGATTGGAGAACGTATATCGTGTTTGTGGTGTTGCGTATGTTGCCCACTTGGTCTTTCGCGTAAGTTAATTTGACTGACCGTGATCGCAGAGTGTCTCGGGCCTGCAGCTGCATTGTTGCTTTCGAACCCGGACAAAGTGCAGCGAAGGGATGGGAGCAAAATCCACACGTTGCCACGAATTCCTGCATCGATCGAGTTCAAAGAGACTATGAAACTGATGCTGCGGAAAGAGTTTCTGCTTCTGTACGTTGTCTCCCCTCCAAGTCAGTCAGTCTCCCAACATCCAACCCAGCTAACCTCGCTCAACACACAGCATCCCATATTTCCTCTACGTAACCTGGTCTCTCCCCTACATCGGCTCCTACATGACCCTACACTTCTCCACGCGCTCCCGCGCGCTCGCCTCCCTCGTCACAGCTCTCGCACAGATCCTCGCCACCGGAATAATGGGCACCTTCCTTGACTGGAAGCGTCTAACAATCAACCAACGAGCCCGCTTCGGCTTTCTCAGTATGATGGCTCTCAGTGGCGGCATCTGGGTCTGGGCAACCATCATCCAATACAAGTACCAGCGCACGAACCCAGCCCTCGACTGGGCGGACAGCGCATTCGGGGAAGGCTGGAGTCTGTACGTGTTCCAGCAGATCGAGTTTGCGTTGACGTATAATTACGGATACTGGCTTATTGGGTTTTTGGCGAAGAACCCTGCGGAGATTGTGAGGTATAGTAGTGTGGCGAGGGGTGTTGAGGCGGCTGGGCAGTGCGTTGCGAGCGGGATTGCTTCGACGTCGGTGTTGCCTATCGTGTCGGCTGGGTTGATTATGGGTTGGTGGGGGATTGCGTTACCGCTGGGGTTTGTCGTTGTGAGAAGGATTGGAATTGAACACGTTGGGGTGCAAGAGAGTGCTCTGGGAGAAAATGTGCGAGATGTTAAGGCGATGGATCAGGTTGGTTGAGTTGGGAGTCTATCAGATATCAGTGTAGCGATCTGCCCCAGCCTCATATTATGGCATTCTTGCATTAGTACTGTGAATGTACTTGTGCCTGTATGAGCACACGATGTACATGTACATATGCATGTATACACATGCACACAGTGCCTCCTCCTATATGTACATGTACTGAGTTTCATGTTGTTAATCTACGGTTAGGGTTAGGAGGACTTATGTCAGCAACGCTCTTTCGGGCTCTCCGCAAACTCAGGGCAGGCACCTCCGAGGATCTAAAGATCTAAACGTCGAGATTAGATTGTGAATGTTTCTCGACAAACAAAATGTTACTTACGCCCCCTTTCCCTTACTTATACATCATTCTACAAACTTCATCTCAAAGATCGCCACCTGGATCCGTCCAGCTTGATACCAGGATTTATGCATCGCATCAACCCAACGACTGCGATCGCAACGACGACCCGCTCTTTCGATCTCCTGGTCCGCGATTTTGCTTCGATCAACCTGCGCCAGCACCGCGCTCAGAACTTCCTGCTCCATCACCACTCGCGCAGGCTCTTCCATGCCGGCAGTACGGAACCGCTGAGATTGCACGTCGAGGCGAACGAATTAGGAGATAAGAGGTGGAGGGATGAAGGTGTTGGATTGAAGATCACAGGCTACAACAACGAAGCTGGCGTGAAGGTCGGTGACACCATACCGCTGGAGCTCGATGAGGGTGACGGGCAATGGCGGCAAGATGGATGGTCTGCCGAGGTTGACGTTGTTGCGCCCGAAGGCCATGTGGGCGCGGTGCCGGGTGAAAGTGTTGTCACAGAAGGGAGCTCCCCACAGACTACATCGTCCGGTGTTGCAGAGAACGTAGTAGTTGCTGGTACTGCGACTGCTGCTGCTCTTGCTGGTCATTCGGCGGCTGGTGGAGCTAAGAGCAGAGCCGAGTCAAGGCTTGCTCGACGACAACGGCGCGAATTGGCAGGTCTCTACAAGCCAGATGTTGCTGCGAAGGAAAAGCAGACGGAAGAGGAAAAAGACGAAAAAGCACGGGACAGCGTATTGTCTATGATTGAGAAGATGGATGGCCCAGCATTGCCCAAGATGGCAGACAAGGCCGAGAAGTCCGCCCGGGCCAAGGCGAAGAGAGCAGAAGCCAAGGAGAAGAGGATAGAAGAAGCGAAGAACAAGAGAGAAGGACAGGACGCAACGAAGCCCACGGCTCTCAAAGGTATCGGTCGTCTTTTCAAGGCCAAAGACATGAAAGCCGCCAAGGACTACGACAAAAAGACAAATACGTCTATTGAGGACAAACCGCAGCGTGAGAACTGGCAGATTCAAAAGTCCGCCAACCTCGCCAAATTTGGCGACACTACATGGCAGCCTCGTAAACGCCTCTCCCCCGACACACTCGAAGGTATTCGTGCTCTTCACGCCTCAAATCCAGCCGTATACTCGACCGAAATACTCTCTAGCCAATTTGCAGTCTCGCCAGAGAACATTCGTCGAATTTTGAAGAGCAAATGGCGACCGAACGACGAAGAGAGGCAGGATAGGGAGAAGCGATGGGAGCGCAGAGGTGTGAGGAAGTGGACAGAGATGGCAGAGTTGGGTGAGAAGCCCCCGAGAAAGTGGAGAGAGATGGGAGTGGGCAGTTTGGTTGGTCAACCCGAGAGAAAGCCAGGCTGGAAAAGGGGTGGAAACAACACCCAGGACGAAGATGACGAATACGGCTGGCTGAGAGACGAATTTGGGGAGAGAATTCTGTAAGGCTTCTGATGGCACAGAAAGTCTTGTAACAACATGGATACACGTACCACAGTAAGTGTGTCACTCCACTCTTTATACATTTCTACCGCTGTTCATTTGCTGGAGGTCATGTCATGACGTGGGCCTCAAGGGCACATTGTCCCGAATCATGTCTTTGCTTGATAATCTGCGCATATGTCCAAGCGTAATAAGCACCTTTTCTCGCCGCCGATGTTGGAAACCCGCCAGATTCCATTCTCATCGCCACGCGGAGTTGCCGTGCGAGTCTGTCGACATTCCTGACCTGATCGGACCTTTCAACGCCTCTTCGACAAATTCATGCATTCTCGCTGGGACCTCGTCATTGCCCTCTTTGATCAACGCCTTGCATCTTTCCAGCTCCCTGTCTTTCTGCCCAAGAGACTGTCCGAAGAATGCCAAAGAGAAGACCGCCGTCGTGACGAACGCGACCAGACAAGCCAAATTACTGTCCCATCCCTTCGAGAGGTCTACACGACTGGCGTATGCCAACCCCAAATAGAAACCCAACGCGCCGAGAAACAGCGCGATCGCGATCGCCAGAAGCTCGAATGAAGCTTGCAGCATGATGTTCGATGACAAAGAGCTACGCCACACAGGCTGTCCATTACTGCCCGGTGGCGTCGCAAGTGTCCCGTCCCAGAGCCAGACACGCAGTGTCTTCGTGTTCATGCAGACCAGCTCGCGTTGTTGCAGCAGAGTGAAGTACACGCTGAGCAGGCTGAGCAGTAAACTCAGGATAAACAATCCGCGAGCTGCGTAGTGTATATCAGCAAGCGACTCGAGGGCTAGTATCGCGGAAGACGCAGATACTAAGAGACCACCCTGTATCATTTTAGCATGCTTTCAACATAGACAGCAAACACCACAAGGCTCATAGCACTACGGATGTCGTGCCCATCGTAGCAAGATTACTTGTCCGAAATGCCTCGATGTCGGCGTCCGAGCCGTAATTGATGAGCATCTCTATCGATTCGAGATCCATAGCGTCAAGACGCATCCACAGTCTGTATTTGTACGACGGCCCATATCGATCGAGGCCATAGGAAGAAGGTTTGCTTCCTGCGCTGAAAGCATATCGAAAGAGAAGCGGGATTCTGCCCAAAACACGCGCGGGGAATCCTATCGCGCTGAATACTTCGGTCATGAGAGGTAGTGGAGATTGTCCATTAATTGGACGTATGAGGAGTGTGGCGTCAAGGAGGAATCGTTGCGTCGTTGCTCTTCGGCAGTGGTATTTGTTTGTTGGCTCAGCCCTATCTCGCTTAGTGTCTGAATAGATTGAACGACCCAATCGTGCATAACGCTAGGCTCACATGAGTATGGTTTGGTATGACATGACGATTCTCACTTGACTGGAGATCGCAATTAACAAGGAAGTGGCCAATATGTGTTCTTCGAAAGTAATGACAACATAAATGTCCGTATGTAACGAAAGCCACCGTCACCAAGAGCTAAGCAAGGTCTGCCAAAACGATGATATGGCAATCTGTTGTCTAAGGTCAAACACTCGTGACCATCTTCATAATACTCATTTGTGCGTGGTGCAGCCTGTCTGTTGTAAACCGTTTAACCGAGTCGCATCGGTTACTCTCAGTTACTTCTGGTCTCCTCCACATGTGTCGCCAAATCCTGCTCCTTGCTCTGGAACCTTTCCGTTACGCCCCTGCTCAACAACGCCGTGAGACCAATCTCTGCCTGGATCCTGGCCAGCTCCTGAACATCTTCCTGACTACTGTGACTTCCGAACGCAGCATCCATCTCTTCCAGTGTCTTGCCACGAGTCTCGGGGATGAAGAACCAGTAAAAAGCGAAGGCAAGTACTAGCCACCCGGCGAAGAAGATATATGTACCTGAATAATGTCAGCTGTGCGTTGGGAGAGGCAGGTTTTGAATCTGGGTATGACCCTACCGAAGCCAATACCCTTCAACATTGGCGGTGTGATGAAAGCGATGACAAAGTTGCTGGAGCCCGGTTAGTACCAGATTATCGTGGTGTGACTAGTTGCGAAGATTTGTACTTACTTCATCCAGTTTGCACTTGCGCTGATCGATGTGCCTGCATCAGTGTGTCAGCCTTGGTCAATCTCGTCGCTTTAAACTGGTCAACGCCGAGCGACCTACCTTTCGACCTAATTGACAGAGGGAAGATTTCAGCGATCAGCGTCCAGCTCACAGGGCCGATCCCGTACGCAAAATTGGCAATATCTATTGCAGGTCAGCCTTGGAAACATGTTTCAAGATAGTCTACGCGATGTTAAAACTCACAGAGCCACACAAAAACAACAGCAACCCAGCCGGCTACAGCATGCTTGTCCCAATCGTGAGAGCAGGTTGCAACAATGATACCCACGACAAGCTGACAGAGGAACATGCCTTGAATGGGGTTAGATACGGTCATGGCATCAGAGTAAGGATAATTGTGTGCACATACCAGCATTGCTTGCAAGAGCTAGAGGTTTACGGCCGACCTTGTCCAGCAGCATAATTGCAGGGACTGTGACAGCAACATTTATAACGCCAGTGATCCCGGAGGCCAGCAGGCTCGTGGTCGCACTAGTAAGCCCCAAACTCTGAAAGATAATTGGGGCATAGTAGATGATGCTGTCGATTCCAGACCACTGTTGGAAAAACATGACAAGAGACCCAATGGCTACGCGCTTGAACGAGTCTCTGCTGCGGAAGATGTTTGCGTATTGCGCAGCTTCCCGTCGGAGGATACCACTCGAACCATTAGCGAGGCTGGGAAACTGTTTGGCGAACACCTGGCGTTCGAATATGACTTCAGCCTTGATCTCTAGCAGCTCAATACGGACGAGCTCATGGTCTTCCGGGAGATTGCGAAGGTAGGCCAGCGTCCGGGATGCCTCCTCTTCGCGATCGTTATTCATCAACCATCGCGGAGAGAACGGCATGAACCAGATTCCAATCGCAAGGATGACCGCAGGGACGCCCTGAATGATCAACGGCACTCGCCAAGCCCATTCGGATTGACCGTCGATATCCCCGCTCATGGAGTTTGTCCCATATGCGATCCAGTAAGCCAGCAGAATACCGACAGTTGTTGTAAGTTGCTGTAGTGCAACAAGAAACCCGCGCACTTCTGGAGGAGCCAGTTCTGCGTTGTACAAAGGTCCGATAGCACTGAGGATACCAACACCGATGCCGGTGAAGAAACGTCCCAAGAAGAGATATATCTCGGCGCCAGCAGGTGCTCCCGCTGCCAAGTAGCTACCCAGAATCATCCACAGCGACCCGCAGAAGATCGTATACTTCCTGCTGAAGACTTCGCACAACACACCTGATGTGAGTGCGCCGGCCCATCCTCCCAACTGAAGGATCGAGGTAAGCCAGCCGGTCGCACTAGCCGAGTTGTGGATGGAAGGGAATTGAGCCTGGAATGCTGGCATGACGAGCGCTTGTCCCAGAACTCCCTGCTGGTATCCGTATAGTAGACCACCGAATGAAGCGAAGACGGCTATGAAGAACGCTTTCTTGTTCTCCATCAAGGCTGACATGCCCGTCTTGCCCGTCAACTCTCGACGGCGAATGGCCGCCGCTCCGACCGTAAGACCTTCTGCGGCTGTCATGTTGTATCGACCGACAAGAGCAGAAGTGTTGTGGTGTTGTAAGGTGATGGTATTGACTTGAGTTTCGTGGAATCCTGAAGAGTCTGACGATCTCAATGCTTGAGTGGGTTGGTCTGTGACTTATACCTTGATCGACCACGAGGTTGATCGTGTCTCCAAGATATGCCATGTGGGACAGCCCCACGGGGAACGCAAGGCTAAGATGGCGCTGCAGCAAAACATACTTTCCCGGCAATAGACTTCGATGGTCGCGTAATGACCAGATGTGGCGTTGGTCACGTAACGAGACCACCTGCAAGCCGGCGATCATGTTCAATGGTGCCCGAACTCGGTACTACCGAAATGGCAGTCTGTATGAGACTCCTGCCGTTTTGAACCACTCCAAACATCAGCAGAACCATTATTGGAGCCGTGTCAAGTTGGTGAACCTCTGATAGTTGCCTCAGCACTACAGAGTTCCATGGGTACTCGACCAATCACTCTCAAGCTCTTTTGCCAGATCATAATGTGGCCATCCTGTCTGCTCGCGATGCGCTCTTAGCAAATGAAGCACTTGGGCTCTTTTAGCCGAGTCTTGTACGTGATGTCCGGCTGCAAATACGCATTGTGTCGACACGATTACAGCACCCGCATCATCTGTGCAACTTGCGATACCACAGATCACCTCTACTGTGGCCTGAAGGCTTGACTGTCGACTTGTCAGTTCCTTCATCCCGCCAACTGCGGGAGTGTATTCCAGTAAGAGTAATTTGGAGAAATGGTGTGCTTGGATCGCCAGACCTACATTGAATTAGTTTCGCGTTGAGCGGTACGGTACAAGAGTCATAGTTACTTACTTGCAGCGGGAGGATTTATCCATATGGGCGTAAAGGGCGAGTCAGCTTGTCTCCTCGCCGGCAGGCGGCGATCGTGTCTTTTGAAACATGACGAGAACTCCTCGAGCTTCTCCCACATTTTTGCAGAATCATCGAGTCGTCGTTGCACGTCAGATCTGCCGTTCTCCTCTTCCTTTGTGCTCGCATAGTTTACACATTGTCCGAGAAGATATACAGAGCGGTCTACCAATTCCCAGAAATTTAGCGTGGCGCAGGGACGGGTGACTTTATAGAAGCTCAATATCTGTCGGCGCTTGCGGAATGCAGCCCATATATCTTGCTGTAGATATGTTAGTATCCCTTTCACTTCCATCAGCTTCATCAACTTACTCGTAACCAGGCCCCTAAAGACATATTGTCAGTATCGATCACGATGTCGCGTATGAATGGGGGAGTAGCTTACACCATATGCGTTTCTTCAGGCCCTGAGATTCCCCGTGTATAGTCTGCGAGCGCTGTATCCAGAAGACACCCTGAAGATGGCGGAAATGTTCTCCTTGATCAGGACTTTTCATTTCGATCATTTCGAACATTGATATGATGAGCACTGTCGCCAGAAGCTCATCACTTCTCAGGAAAGTAGCATCGCCCATTGCATGTTGGAGGTAGTGCAGCGTGTCGTTGTAGTATTGAACAGATATGGTCGGGTCGATCGAAAGAGACGAATGGCTGCACATCGGCTTGGAATCCAAGGACAGGTGCAATGACGATAATGCCAGTATAGCACTAGCTAAGCCCTGGTTTGACAGAGCAAGATTTGGCACGATGACAGCGAACTGTCTATCGGGATCCGTAGCATCTATCCACCCACTAAGATGCATGACATAATGATGTAGAAGCTGGACCTCTGTGTCCGTCAAGATGACTGCGTTGTTGGTAGTTCCCGTCTCAGTCTGCATGTAGTCATGGACTTGTGTAGTAATGACTGAGACTGCTTCTGGTGCACATGTGCCTGAAGCTTCTTCGTACCTTTGGTGCGGCACGATGCTGTTAGACACAATAGACTGATTGTTGATGTCTGACGCCAGTAGGTTGAACCACCATTGTGATGCAGCTTCAGCCGAGACCGTTGGCCAGCCACCAAAGGAAGCCTCCGGACTGATGCCAAAAAGTTCAGCATCATACACATCCGGGAACTCCAAACCGCTATTTGGATCGCCAAAGCCAAAGACTTCCTCTCTCAAGTATGTGGCGTTCTCCACAGAGTACAGAGAGTTGCCACCGTCGCGTGGACGAAGGCTGTCTGACACGTTCTCAGCATTCTCTGTGTCTATGTTTCCATTGTTGTCGATATGATCAGTTGCCGATTCTACAGTATCGGCTGCGGCTGGTTGAGGGTCGATTTCAGGCAGCACGCCTGCGTTTTCCTGTTGTATCGTTGACTTCGAAGAAGTCTCAGATTGCTGCGGCGTAGAAGCCACAACATCATCATCCACAGTTATGCCTTCGACCCCTCGCTGTGTGGCTTCCTGGCTTCGATGTTGTTGCGGATAGATGCAATCCCGCGATGCCTTCTGACATGCGCGACATATCGGCTGCGTCTCGTCGCACTTCAAGTGGCGTTGGCGACATGCTGAGCATCCAGTGCGTACGCGGATGCCACGTCCTCGTGGTCTCCTGCGAGTGGCGCGTGCAGGTGCAGGTGACTTGTCAACCGTGTCGATGTTCATGTGGGAGGTTGGAGCACGCGAAGCGACCTTCGTCACGGAGGCGATCACGTCGATCTGGACTAAAGGTGGACTCGGCTATTGCATCGGCTAACTACACGTACATGTAACCCACATGCAAACCATGTGGTGTAGGCTAGCGACGACTCCACGAACGATGCAACTCTGTACGGCGCAGGATCTTGGCTGCTTGTCCCAGTATTCTGAGTTTGAATGTCCTAGAGTATTCAGGCGACTTGTGTTTGTGTATCGCCGTATCGACATTGCATGTTTCACAAAGCTCTAAATAGAAACCACGCACGCTCTGGCCCAACTGCATCCATGCGGCAGTGAATTGACATGAAGCCATCATGTCAGAGCCAAGGCATTAGTTCTAACATTCAATCAATAGCAATCGACTAAAATACATACTCTAAAGATGTTGCAACGAAGAATGACCATAACCCCAACTCTAACCCTTCTTGAGCACAATGCGAGATGCTGGGCCGGATTGAATCATGATTGTATACATGTACATATAAATGTACATGTATGGGCCTCTTTCGCATCTTAGGCTTGTAGTGCTTATTGATCAACCTCAACTGGTGAGTCCAATCAACACTCCTAATTTCGTGTCTACTTCTGCGCAGGTGCTCGTCCAGTCGAGCCGGACACATCCATCTGATTTGCCTGTAAACGGATGACATTCTGGATGCCCTCATCGATCAATTGCGTTTGTGGCAATTTGCTGGCGCTGGCCTTCAAATGTGTGTTGTAATCATCGAGGACCAGCTTGTTGACATTAATCTTGCTGACTCCCGCCGCGATGCATCGTTGTGTGATCTCATCGGCGAATCCGTTGGTACCATGTAGGACGATGCGTACTCGTCCCGCTGCTTGCTTTCGAATTGCCTCTAATCTGTACGATGGAGTCAGCAGGTGAAACGATGTTGTATGAAATGCGCCGCCTCTTACCTTGCATAGTCAAGCTGCGGTCCTTCTGAACCGTACTCTCCGTGCACGTTGCCGACAGCAGGGGCAAGGAAATCAACACCAGTCGCGATAAAGTCTTCGACCTCTTCAGGTGTTGTAAGGACAGCTTCCATGTCCGGAGTTTCCACTCCATCCTCGGCGCCATCAATCCTACCAGGTTCGGCTTCGGTAGTAATTCCTCGAGCATGGCAGTACGCGACAAGCTCTTTTGTCTTCGCAAGATTCTCTTCTTTCTCATAGTGCGACATGTCGACCATGATGGAGTCAAATGGTAGGGTGTCCGCTGCTAGACGTACGAGAGATGCATCCTGGCAGTGATCGAGGTGCACTGCGATCGGGACAGTCGCCCTTGACGCAGCGTCCGCTGCAGCTCGGACGAGTAGTCCGTCAGTTGCGGTGATGGCCCAAGGAAAGACTTGAATGATGAGTGGTGAACGCCTCTCTTCGGCTGCTCTCACCACAGCCACGATCTGTTCGAGGTTGTAACTACGAAATGGTTAGTAGACAGGGGCGGAAAGATTGTCTGCTTCAGTCATACACTATTGAAGCAACGACTCCGTATCCTCCATCTTCTGCATCTTTCAAGATCCGTGCAGTCTTGTTCGTTCTGAGTTCCCGCTGCAATGGTACAGTCATCGTGTCTTATGGTCGTGATGGAAAGGGTTGAAGAAGGGTTGATGATAGATAGTGAATACTCGGAAAAGCTGAAGCATAAGTGTACTTATTCAAGATGAGTTCGCAATCCACTCCAGCCCGGCGCAAGCCAGTAAAATATGTCGTGAGCTTTGAGTACCTCTTAGGTAGACTGTTGTTGGAGCTCCCGTGTGCACAACATCGTCTCGAGCCACCAAGCTGCTGTGACCTCGCCTCGAGGCTCAGACCCATCCTTGCTCCACACCAGTGCGGGGAAGTATCACGGTTCTCGGATGCACCCAAAGTGCGATAGCATGAGTTCACTGTTGTGTTTGAGATTCTGAAGATGGTCGTTCTATGGGATGGGATTGTCTGACTCTTACCAAATTGTACGAGCTTACATGCGAGATCGTAATCACCACAACGACCGAAAGCCTCCTCCATCAAGTAGATGCCATTGCCAGATACCATTGAACTGCTCTGATCATCATCATTCAGAAATGATAGATATCATCAGAGCCAAGATTAAGGATGTCATGCAGTCACTACCGAGAGCAGGTGGAACGAAACCTCGATCGCAGTGGAACTCATCTGGAGGACAAGATGATGCAGGTAATTTGGCTGATTGGATTCGTGGGAATGATGTAACTCCAATATATGTAAATGCTACTATAGTTTGCGAACGCCAGATAGGCCTTCCAAGTAATCTATTTCATCCCTTCAGAATATTCATAAGCTGCAACGGATGATCGACACTGAGTGTGAGACCTCCCGTATCAGCTCCTTAGCAAATGCCGATCACACCGTTCACCGGGATGTCAATAGAAGTCTGCAAAATAAAGTTAGCTTGAAGAACGTATCCGTTTGCCGTCCAATAGATCACTGACCGTGTAGCTGGCAGCATCGCTCAACAAGTAAACATAAGCACCTCCCAACTCCTCCACCTCCGCCAAGCGTGGCATACCGCCGTAGTACTTCAGCTGCTGCTCCCAGTCGGGTTGTTGGGGCACCCAGTAGGTCATAGCTGTGTTCACCAAGCCAGGCGACACGCTGTTGACCCTGATGTTGTACTGTGCCCACTCCATAGCAAGAGTGTGTGTCATGTTGCGAACACCGGCTTTGCTCGCACCGTAAGGCGCCGATGGCACACGCTTGTTGGGTCGGTAAGATGCCATCGAAGCTGTGAAGACAATCGAGCCCTTCACTCCGAGCTTGATGAAAGCGCGTGCCGCTACACGAGCGCAGAAGAACGAGCCGTAGAGGTTGATCGACCAGAGTTGATCGATCTCATCTTTAGTGAAATCCAATGCGGGCTTGTGCTTTGTCCTGCCTGCGTTCGCCACGAATCCGTGAATGGCGCCGACTTCTTCTATGATGCGGTCAACGGCGGCTGTGACTGTGTCTTCGTTGGTGACATCTGCCTTGAGGGCGTGTAGTTGTCCGGGAAAGCGCTTGGCCACGGCGAGGAAGTCGTCGCCTGTGTCGCCGATGTCAATCGAGTAGACGTGTGCTGCGCCGTTGTTCAAGCATGAGTTGGCGATACCTAGACCGATGCCTCGGTTGGCTCCAGTGATGGCTATCACCTTGCCTTGGAGTTGAATGCTGGTTGTAGGCTGAGGAGCTTCGGTTGTTGACTCTTGAGCAATGTTTGAGATACCATTCTGCACACCACTATGGGTTCCGTTCAGTGTCTCGTTGGCAGTCATTGTGACAGGGAGTAATGTGGATGATATGATGAAGACTGAGTTCAAATGATTTGATAAATTCAATCACAAAAGACACGAGACAGGAGAGCTCCTGGTCTTTATGCCATTCTTCCCTCAAAGCTGTCGAGATCCATAACGATGCGTCGCAATGCCTCGACACGAGCAATGAGGCGGCCCTGCATACGAGAGCGTGACCTACCCCATATCATCAGAACCATAAAGGATGTTTGAGATGGCAGTCGGCACAGAGGTATCCGAAAGGTTGCAGCTCTGAGCTTGAAGGAAGTGGAGTCGGCGTCTCGTCCGCTCGGCTCGAGACACATCGGTCGGCTCGAGGCACTCTCGGCAAGTGGCCATCACCGTCGGCATCTGGTCTTCTGACACCTGAACGAAACGACCAAGGGACTGCATTGATTCAAGGCGCTCTGCTACAATCATCGCATAACATCGTTTTGTGTTGCGCAGCTCGGCATAGATCCCTGCCTCCAGTCTCGCCTTCGTTGCTCAACCGTTCACAGATAGTCAGGTATTGGAAAACGACAGATCATCGCAGACAATGGCCGCTCTACTTTCAGGAAAATCAGCTTGTATCACAGGTGGTGTGACAGGTAAACAATTTCGTCCTCTCACGATCAAAACAGTTCTCACGTAATCTCACAGGCATCGGACGTGCCATCGCACTCGGCTACCTCCGCCACGGCGCCGCCGTAACCGTCAACTTCCTAGACGACTCACCATCATGGAAGCATTTCGAGAGCCTAAAAGCAGAAGCACCAATTGGTAGCAAGCTACACGGCGTCACAGGCGACATCGGCAAGAAATCAACAGGAGAAGCAATCGTCCAAGAAGCCGTTGATAAGCACGGATCCCTCGACATCTATGTCGCCAACGCTGGGGTATCGCAATTCAGGGACTTCGTAACGTGTGTATATATGCCTGCCCTCATGGTCGGCGAACGACATATTCCGTGACGCGATCTAATATACTCGCAGGCTTGACGAAGACACGCTCGACGCTCACATCCACACCAACATAAAAGGATGCTTCTGGTCAACACAAGCGGCTGCACGGCAGATGATCCAACAGGGCCGCGGAGGCAGCATCATAGGCATCTCCTCGATCAGCGCACACCTTGGAGGAGCACAGCAGGTGCACTACACCCCAACGAAAGCTGCCGTGCTGAGCATGATGCAATCCGAAGCCTGTGCACTTGGAAAGTACGGGATCAGGTGTAATGCTCTGCTGCCTGGTACTACGAGGACGCAGCTTGCGGCGGAGGATTTAGCAAACGCAGAGAAACTGAAGTACCTCGAGAATCGAACGCCGCTCGGAAGAGTAGGCGACCCGGATGATCTGGCGGGTCCTGCGATCTTTCTTGCTAGCGATTTGAGCAAGTATGTGACAGGAGCGCAGCTGCTGGTCGATGGTGGCTTGTCGATCTCGTTACAATAGACCAAAGCTCATATGTCTGTTTACATGCGAGAATAGCCGGACTTTAAGCCAGCAGTGTTGATGTACGTCTCTCGCGTGTTGGATCGTACACTAGACTTCACTGCGAAGCTCCGCTCTCAGCTACGTTGAACTCAGACCATGAGCACAAGTATGCACTGGCGAGCGAGAGCGCGGGTGCCGTAACTGGAAGGTCGCTGGGGCGCAGAGCACATTGAGGCATACGCGAGACTTCTAGCGCCTGTTTCTCGCTAAGCCACCATGCTTCTTCGACGGGTGATCAAGCTCAACACAAAATTTGACGAGGTCATCAAAGTTTGTGATTAGCTTATGCGTGCTTAAAAGCAATACAATTGCAACCACCTCGATCAAGGCTTGTCTTTCCCCTCCTCCTTCTTGATTCCGCCATAGACCTCCTGCAGCCCCATTTTTCTGCTGTAGAACACCAACAAGACTCGTGTCCAGAGGTAGGCTTTCAAGGCAGTCCACAACATCTTCCAATTCACAGGTATCCAGGGCTCTTTCTCTGCAGCTTCATCGAAATGTTCCGCCACTTCCAAGTACAGCTCAACCTCATCTGTCACAACTCCATCAAGTCCTTTCCGGATGCACCATTTCATTTGGTCCTCGCCATTGATGGTCCACGATAGTAGTTTTCGATTGTAGACGTCTTGCGCATCGCGGAGGAATCGCTTTCCGCCGGGCATCAGTAAAGCGTAGAACATCACATTGAAGCCGATGTTGGCAACTTCGAAGAACTGCCGGGCATAGTTGACGTTGAAGGCGATGTGCATAATGGAGAATCCTGGTAAGTGTTTCTGTGCGGGTGGGAGATACTTGGTTGCCCATAGACCGAGAACAACACGTCCTTGCCAAGGTGCTGATTTCTGTGAAGGAACGGAAGCAAGAGTCGAAGCGATCAAACGCATGATCTTCTCCGCATCATTGCTCAGCTTGATATCCAGGAATAACCAGATGTGCTCGTTTCCCTCCTCCGCCAAATAGTGTAGCAGGTCTGCCAACTGCGGCAATCGCTCATGCGGTTCCTGTGTTGTCCTCGAATCCTTGATTTCCTCCCAGGTTTTGTCCGCAATCTTGATGTCCTGTCCGAAACAACGCTTGAGGTTCGCATCGTGGCTTAATACTACCACATCGTCCTTTGTGGTTTGTAGGTCTGTTTCGATCGCGTGTGCGCCGGCTTTGACTGCACCTCGGAATGCTCCCATGGTGTTTTCTGGATGTTTCGCTTTGTAGCCTCGGTGAGCGATGCATTGCGGTCTTTTGCGCTTCAAGCTATTGAAGTGCGGCTGGACGAAATCGAGCTGTGAGAATGATGGTGATGGTGAGAGCTGTGCTGGTGTAGCTAATTGCTCGGCTCCCGGTTGAAGAAGCATAGGTGGTACTGCCACTGGAGACGGCAAGCGTGCGAGGAGAGGCTCGCTCTCGCGTGAGTCCTTCGACATTGTTCGTATGAGGCGCGCAGAAGAGAAAGCTTTACAGATTCGCAGGCGGTGTGATATAGGACGAAGCTGTGAAAGACGTGAGGTAGCTATAGTAGTGTTGAAGAGAGGCCTCGAAGATAAGATGAAGGGAAACAGCACGGTGTAGGAGGAGGGACTCGCAGTGAGATTAGCTATAGATGGTTTAGTCATGCTAGTTGGTATACTACCTGCTCACTGGTGGCGCCGCGGTCTCTCAGTCAACTGTCGCTCGCAACTTACAAGTGATCTCCGCCGCTACTTCCGTGAGCCCGCAGAAGCGCATCCATAGGCACGCCGCACGCCAGCAGCCGGTATGGAAGAACGCCAGGCGTACCTGCCTCGGGGAGCCACGGCGGTCATCGGGAAATTATTTGAAGTCGGCTTGCGTCTCCATGCAGCCACCAGATGCGTCCGTGGGGCAGCAAGGGTGTCTTTGGCACGTGTTGCCTCGAAACCTGGCGCGTGGGCCATGCTTGTTTGCTGGAAGAAGGGAAATCACCGTGATTTGAGTTTGTGTCTCGTCCACATGCGGGGCATAAAACGTACGCACGCGCCAGCCATCTTGCTAGAAAGAGCAAGGAAGCGTGACTAGACTTCTTAGTCGTGTCTTCAGCAACCCGGCATCCCAGGTTGATGGCGCGGAACGTCTGTCATCCGGTGCAAGCCTGAGGAGAGTGTTGTTGCTGGTCTCATGCGAGTGGCGTACGCTGCAATGTCCTGATACATGCACACCGCCCACGGGTGGGCGATGGAAGATGATGGACGACGACAAGATAGATGGAAGGCTGAGCAATGACAATTTCGAGCAAATTTGGCTTATCTGGCCCAGCTCAGAGGAGCGTCGGAAGTACCGGAACGAGCGTACCAGGATCTACCTATACAACTGAGGTGTAATACTGTATGCGTACGCGCTTATGTGGCAGAACGCTTATACTGTACGAGACTCGAAACTTGGGCAAGGGGGATAGGAGGTACCTCCAGTCATTTACATGTTCGCGCATCAACGACATTCGAAGAACGCTCTGTGCTGTGGCATGCCGCATAGTCCCCGGTATGCCAACTGGCATGCTGGCATGAGGCCAACCCAGATGGTGTGTCTCGTATATACATTCTTGCTTTACGAGCACGGCGCGAACACTGACCCGGGCATGTCGAAAGCAACAGAGGCGCTGATGCAGGCGGCAAAGGTTCGCTCCAAGTTCCTGCCAAAAGGGTAGAGAAATGAAGACTGTTGCTACGAGCACTTCTGGTACAGAAATCACGACCTTTGCCATAGCCTTAAATGAGGCACAGCAAGGAGTAATAAGGAGTCGAACAGTACGAGCCTGCATATCTCGTGATTTGTCTATCTCCTATATCGCTGCCACCCCGCCTCGCTCGCTGGGGTACAGGTTTCCCACTGAACGCAAGGCTGTCAAAGCACGCCGCAAGTCGGAATACACAGTGGAGTTTTGTCTGTACCTATAGCTCGTGCGGACGGGCGGAACGAGCTGATTTGATAGAAAACATTGCCTGTAGGTCGCAGGAGCAAATTGCCGTTTGGTGACGTGCCTTTACCAAGCTCGTCCAACTACACCTTTCGGCCGCCTCCAAAGATGCGTCCACAGCGACCAGAAATGTCCTCGAACCAGGGCACCTACTGACAAATCTGCACACATGCATACCAAAACACCACCGATAAGAAACAACGAGCGCAAACCTCACGCTGGCTCACGCTGCCTCAACATTACGCCATCACGCCAGACTGCATCCTGAAGCTGAAGCTCGTGGGTGGGGAGATACCTAGCACGCCATCGTCCTAAAGTCGCATCTCCTCCTCCAGCTATCCACGCACGCAATTCCCGGCCGATCGATAGCAAGACATTGCCATTGATCCATACAGCTAGTCTGGATGTTGTGATTGCAGCGCCGGATTCCTCATTCTCGTAGCCATGCGGCCATGTACATGAAGCTAGTGATCTGCTTGCAGCTCTCAAAATGTTTTTTATTTTATTTCTTAGTGTAGTCTTACTATCTTCGTCATTCCTCAGCAATCAACAGCCATGCCTTCAATCGACTCGTCTTCACAGTTTCTTTCGCTGAAGCATGACGATACTAACGGCTACACCAAACCCTCAACTTCTTCGCCATTCAGCAGCCTCGGTGGTAACAAGCACAATGGCATTGCCAGCTTAGACCAGACTCTGGCAAACGGATTGGCCAAAATCGACGTCAATACTTCCAGCACACAGACACACCACGAAGACGAATTCCTACGCCTCGAGAAGACCCAGCAAGACTTGCTGCTCCTACACGGCCCTCGCCAGAAATACACACTAGAGAGAGCGAAGGAGATTCCTGAGCTCCGTGGCGACGATGAGATCCTGGTCCAGACTCTTGCCATTGGCCTCAACCCAGTTGACTGGAAAGGCGCAGACTACGGCTTCAGCCAGCCTAGCTACCCTTGGATCAACGGACGCGATTTTGCCGGCATTGTAGTCAAGGCACCACGGAAAGATAGCAGGATAAAGCAGGGAGATGTCGTCTTTGGTCCCTCTACAGACTATCGCGATGTGCGCAAAGCAGCCTACCAAGAGTACGTCGTCACCACTGAAAGCAATGTGGCGCGAATCCCTCAAGGCGTCCAAGTCAAGGAGGGCGCCGCACTCGGTGTCGCCTTCGTCGCGGCAGCAATTGCTCTCGGTGTCAGCTTTGGTCTCAACTTCTCGGCCTCTGGCAAGCACCCAAGCTCTCCTGACTTCCTTCAGACTGCGCGTGGACTCAACCCACTCAATGTCCCGAATGACATCAGATCTGAGGTCTTCAGCAGCATCTCAGAGACCGAAAGACCCAAACCCGGAGAGTGGATTGCCATCTGGGGCGCAAGCACAACCACTGGCCAACTAGCAGTACAACTCGCGAAGCTCGCCGGCCTCAAGGTCGCAGCCGTCGCCGACCTTGCCAAGGGTAGCCAGCGTCTCGTCGAAATTGGAGCAGACTTCCAAGTCGATCGCCACGACCCCAAGCGCGCCGTTGAAGTGCTCAAGGCCGTCACTGGTGGCAAACTCCGCTTCGGTGTTGACATCGTTGGCGCAGAGACAGCATCCGCGCTGCAGGAAGCTCTCCAGCAGTCATCGACCGGCGCCCAATCACATCTCTTGGGCCTGTCTGGCACACCCAAGCAGTCTGCCAATGGCGTGGCAATCCACAAAGTACCGATCAAGCTATTCCACGAGTCTGCTGTCTTCGGCGACACCTTGGTACGCTGGCTCGAACAACTGCTCATCGCCAAAACCCTGAAGCTACCAGAGGTCGAGGTCCAAGAAGGTGGTCTGGCTGGCATCAACGACGCGCTTGATCGTCTGAGATCGGGCACTGTGAGTGGCAAACGTATTGTAGTCTCTGTCGGCGAACGAAGCCGTAGCAACAGCGGTGCTAGCACGCCCACGCCATCACCTCAGTCTCCCATCAACGGCATCTCCAACAACTATAGTCAGGCAGACGCCGATCTATCGTATCACGACAAGATCAACGCAGACCCAGATCGTGTAAAGTTCGCATACTGGGTGCCTAACGTCTCCGGCGGACTCGTCGTCAGCAAGATCCCACAGCGCACTAACTGGGATCTCAAATCCAACGTCAAGTACGCCCGCACTGCTGAACAAGTTGGCTTTGAGTATGCTCTGTCGCAGATCCGCTTCATGGCTGGATACGGCGCCGCACACCAGCATGAGCCTGTGACCTTCTCGCAAGCGCTTCTGGCCAAGACCGAAAGGCTGAAGTTGATCGCTGCCCTGCTTCCAGGACCATGGAACCCTGCAGTTGCGGCCAAGCAGATCGCTTCGATAGACAACTACTCCGATGGTCGTATCGCCGTCAACGTGGTATCTGGTTGGTTCAAAGCCGAGTTCACTTCCATCGGACAGTGGTGGCTCGACCACTCCGAGCGATACCGCCGCAGCCGTGAATTCATCCAGTGTCTGAAGGGCATCTGGACGGAGGAGAAGTTCACTTTCAAGGGCGACTTCTACCAGTTCAACGACTACCCGCTGCAGCCCAAGCCTCTTGTCCTGCCAAACAGACCTTACCCAGAGATCTTCCAGGGTGGCAACAGCGACGATGCTCGCGCAAACGGTGCCGCTGTGTCGGACTACTACTTGTAAGTGATCCTCCCATCGCATTAACTAAGCAACCACTAACGCGTGTACAGCATGAACGGCAACACCCTCGAAGGCTTCCAAACCCAAATCGCCGACGTCCGCCAACGCGCCAAAGACCAAGGCCGCGAAGGCAAAGTCAAATTCGCTCTCAACGGCTTCGTCATCTGCCGCGACACCGAAGAAGAAGCCGTGCGCGTGCTGCAAGAAATCCAAGGCAAAGCCGACCCGGAAGCCGTCGAAGGCTTCCGCCAGCAAGTCCAGAACGCCGGAGCGTCCACCGCCAACAAGACGGGCATGTGGGCGGACTCCAAGTTTGAGGATCTGGTGCAGTACAACGATGGCTTCAAGACGAAGCTCATCGGCACTAAGGAGCAGATCGCGGACAGGATTTTGTTGTTGAAGAGTTTGGGCGCGGATATTATTCTGACGGCGTTTTTGCACTATGATGAGGAGATTGAGCAGTTTGGTAGGGAGGTTCTGCCGATTGTCAGAGAGCTCGAGAAGCAGGGCAGAGGCAAGGATGAGGCTTATGAGATTTCGTTGACGGGAGAGGTCTACAGGGAGAAGAAAAAGCCTGCGCAGTAAGCTACTTCGTCAGGAAGGCGCGCGCATGCGAAAAAATTGTATTTACCCACGAAATTGATGTACGATTCCCAACACAAATGAAGCAAACTGTGTTGAATTCGATGCGTGCTATATCGTTACTGTTAAATTTTCCCATTTTTTTTGTTGTTGTTCATTCCCATTTCCATCCCTTCTTGTCAAAAGTTATACCCTTTCACCCGAGAAAACTCTCATCAAGTCAACTCAGGGAACTTCCTCAAGAAATGGCTCGGGCACTCATATCCGCTAGGGTTGTGGTGCAGGTACTCCTGGTGGTACGACTCGGCGTCCCACCACTGTCCAGCCTCCAACACCTCAGTGACGATCTTGCCCTTGTACCACTGCTCGTTCGCCTTCTTGGTGATGTCTTCCGCGATTTCTTTCTGCTCCGGGCTGTGGTAGAAGATGCCGCTGCGGTACTGCGAGCCGGTGTCGGGGCCTTGGCGGTTGGCGGTCGTCGGGTCGTGCATGCGGTAGAAGTACTCGATCAGGCTGCGGTAGGAGACCTGCGCGGGGTCGAAGACGACTTGGAGGGCTTCGGCGTCTGTAGGGAGAGAGGTATATGGTTAGCGCGTGGTCTTTCGCGGGCTGTCGCATTCACAGCGCAATTGGTTCTGTATACTTACGGCCAGTGGTTCCAGAGCACACAGCGCGGTAGCCGGGAGACTTGGTATCGCCACCAATGTAGCCGACGCGCGCGTCCAGCAGGCCCTTGTTCCCAAAGTCTTTGCGGTACATGTGCTCGACGCCCCAAAAGCAGCCGGCTGCGATTGTGCACTTCTGCGCGCCTTCGGGGACGTCCATCTTAGCAGTCTGTTCGGGCGCGAAGCGTAGGGTGGCGGATGTGAAAGGGCGAGTCAACTTTTGGAAGATTGAGGTCATTGCCGCGGCGCTGATCAGCGTGAGCAGGAGATAGAAGGCTACGCGGCGCGTAGATAGAGGATGCAGTTTGTCGGTGGAATTGGGTAATTGCGGATTAGATTGTGACAAGAATTGTCGATGGACTAGGGATTATAGTACTATAAGTGATGTCTAGCGTGGACGAGGACCTTCCTTTTTCTATCCGTGTTACAAATGCATTGCCACGCCAAAAGGGTCTGATCCGGTTGCGAAGGCTCGCCTAAGATGATGACATGCCACACCTGTAACAAGCACTGCCGGCTGCCGAGGGATGAGGGGCTAATTAATTCCGCCACCACATGGCGAGATGCTTGTCTGGCAAAGGAAGCACAGACATGAAGGGTTAGGGTTGTGAGTCGTCGAGATGATCGATCCTCCATGGTCGTTGGCCCATTTCTGTTGTCTGGTGACATGTGTGTACACGTACTAGGGCTGAGTACGCTCGATCATGTGCAAACTTAATGTTGAGCATGAACCGACCGTCGTAGCCGGCGCCGAATTGTGTAGACGAAGCTGGCCTCACAGTTGGTTTCTATTTATCCCCCTTGAGACCTCAGGGCAACAACTTGGAAGGTCCTGTGACGTTCTCGTTTGCCAAACCCTGCGGTACCTTGAAAGCGCACTGCTTGGCTTCATCTTGACTGATCAGCTTGAACACGGGGCAATCCGAGATGAGACCAGTGTTCGACGTGCACGTCTTGATAGCGTTTTGCAGCAGGGTCGTGTCCCAACCCGTCACAAAATCGCCGTGGTATCCAAAACCTACTTAATGTTAGCTCGAACTCACAGTCAAACACCTACAACTGCTCTCTTACCTGTGACGTCGCCATTGGCAATAACAAAACGCCCACGGCGCTTTTGGAACGCTGTTGTGTCCCAGATGACCTCGTACATGAGTGTGGGAAGTCGAACATCGAATCCTTTAGGGCAATCGCCAGAGGTGATGAAGCTCGGAAAAGCCACATGATCGGCGTGGTTCTTACTGTCGAGGTCTTTGCCGTTCCAGCACGAGGGGAATGCCAACTCAAAGCGAATACCATTTGCACAATTGGCGTCAAGGTAAGCTTTGTCCGGAAGATAGTGACGAGAAAGCGATGCCTCTGGATCCTTGTTGTAGTTCAAGCAGAAAAAGCCGAGAGCGCGTTGAGCCAAGATGTTCTGAATGTCTTGTTTCAAGGCCTTCCATTGCGACCGATCTGGGTCGGGCTCTTTGTAGTTTCCAGCCGTGTAGGTTCGGCGAGAATTATCGCCGGAGATCATTCGAAAGTCTTTGGGGAAGGCAGTGATACTGTTGCCTTGGAGCAGGTAGTAGCTGTGCGGGCATTAGTCACCACTTTTCGACATTGGACTTATTCCTGCAAATGTATCACTCACACTGAAAGCCCTCCAACCTGGTTGACCAACTCGTACTGGCCAGTACTTGCGTCCTCAAAATAAAGAGCGGGGTGCCAGTATGCAGACTTGTCTTGTGAGACCTGGCATGAGGTACAGCTACCAGCTAGGAGATCCTTTGTGAGGGATGTCTGGGAGAAACCTGAGAGGGTACGACTGTGAGTACGCTGCAGTTGAGAGCCACAGACCAGCTGTGCGAGCTGTATCGCTGGACTCACCTGAAGACCCGTGAACAGCATGAGCGTGAGACGAGAAACCACCGGGACTCACGATTGGATCTAATCGTGCGAGACCAGTACGCCCTGGGCATTGCATACGCCAAAAGGCATGTGAAAGACCGATCGTCGAAACAATGACCAAGGCAGTGAGCAGCTTCATTGTAGCTAGCTTCTTGGACGCTGCCTAGTATATGAAAAGTGAAGAGACTTGATGGGAGGCCGAGTGTGTGAGCAGGCATAGATTTGTATGATCACTGTCAGCTGTCGTTTTGGGCACTGACGGCCTTGTATCATATATTCATGCATAGACGAGATTGGCCACAATAAATTCTTTCAGCTGAGATAGATCAACTCGTTCCATCGCAGCAGCTCGGATAGGAAAGTCACAAACGTGTCGAGGTGAATGGTGGGATCTCGTAGCGAAACAGTCACGCAGGGGACTGAAGGACGAGGAGTCCAATCCTTCGAGGTGCTAGTAGGGGCCACTAGGTGCCTAGATTGACAAATCAATAATTCCAGTACTCTCGGGTATGGCTAGTATTGCCGAATGAGGGTCGATTCCTGCAAGGTTGAGTAAAAATTGTGGCACAGCGTTGTCCGAAGACAGGCCCGTCCAAAATTTCACTGGTCAAGCGGCAACAGTAAATAGTCGCTGTGAGGCATGAGCATTCGGCTAAAAGCCTAAAAGGAATTCTACCACATTGGCCTGGGGACGAGTCGCTTGAACAATCAATAATGCCAGGGTCTCAATGAGGTTATGATCGCTGGTGGGAAAAGCTGTTGAGTAGTACGCCCCTACCGTGCGTCCCTAGTCTTAGAGACATGGATGTTAGCCTCTGCGAATCATATGCGAGAATGTGATATCGTTGGCGTCGATGCTTGTCCGGTCCTGTTAAAGACCGCGGGCGGTGATGGTACCTGTAGGAGGTAGTATTTGATGTTCTCATGCGTGTCGATCGCCCCGACCACAATACAGCACTCCGTAACCGAACCGCCTTGCAGGTGCACGGTCGATTTGTTACAAGCAAGTGCAGCCTTTGAGACGAAAGTGCCGGTGGTCTTGATAATGGTGTTGCTGAGTGAACCATCAAAATTGCATGTGTCTCTGACTGCTTCTGCCGAAGTCGCCGGTACAAGCATTGAACTCTTTGTAAAGGAGAGGTGGTAAGGAAAGTCTTCAAGTCCACGTCTTGCAAACGTTCCTCCGGATGTGGATCCAAATCGCTATCTTCTGGTGTGTATGAAGACATAGAGGGCTGAGGGCGGCCGCCAGGGTGATAAATGTTCGAGAGATCATACAGTGCATCGTTGAATGGGAAGAGTTGAGCGGATCGATTGCCTCGCCCAGAGCTGAAGTACGAGTCCAGAAATCGCGCGCGGCAGAAACCAAGCTTCGACAGATTGGACATGGTAGGCAGGCATATCTTCGTGAACGGAGCGTACAACCGAAGAATGTCGTTCGAACTTGAAGACCGAGAGAAGGCACACAATTGTGAACAAGAGTTTCTCTCCCCGAGTCATGCGGCGTTCATATGCCAGCACGGTCTTTGAAGGAGGAGGGAAGACGTGGGGGAATGGCTGGGGAACCTCGGCGGCGGTTGCAGCTGCTGAGCATGTGAAGGCCGCGACACTACGAGGGATAGACGAGACGGCCTGCGAAAGGTCATGCTCATGCAAACAGCCGCACGTCGTCTCCTCTCCCTCGAGTCTTCCCACAGCCGCATCGCAGTCCAGTCCATGTCTCTCTCCTCGCACAGCGCTCCTCCAACATGGCCGCACACTCGCTGCCTCTCGCTCAAGCGTGCTCGACACGCTCGTTGAAACGCCTGCTGAACGACCTTACGACCCTATACATATCCAACAGAACGCGCATTTCGCGTGGTGTCTATCTCGCACTCTTCCTCATTGTAACGAACCGTATACGCAATACAATTAAAGAGCAGAAAGCTGCGACTGCAAGAGTCGCTGAGGCTCGGCGTCGAGGACCGAGTACCGGACCAGCACAAGAGAAGACCGAGGCCACAGGGCGGAAGAAGGTGGAATTGAATAGGGAGTTCTTTCGCAGCCTAGGAAAGCTGCTAAGAATATGCATACCTGGATGGAAGAGCACCGAGTTCAGGTTGCTGGGGAGCTACTCCGTGTTTCTCGTATTGAGGACGCTGATCAGTCTCTATGTGGCTGAGCTGGACGGTCAGCTTGTGAGTAGTCTTGTGAAGGGCAAAGGAAAATCCTTCGCGAAAGGCTTAGTGTGGTGGATGATTGTTGCGGTTCCAGCAACCTTCACGAATTCCATGGTGAGTTGCTCTGCGTCTTGTTATCGAGTGCTGCTCCCAACTAACACATTGCGCAGCTCTCGTGGCATCAGACAACATTAGCGCTGAGGTATCGCACACGACTCACACATCACATTCACAATCGATATCTGCACGAGATGACATTCTACACCTTGTCCGCATTAGACGACCGAATCAAGAATGCCGATCAACTGGTCACCGTCGATGTGAGCAAGTTCTCCAACAGCTTGGCTGAGCTTTATGGCAGCCTTTCGAAACCAGTCTTAGATCTGATTATATACAACTGGAGTCTCAGCCGTAGCGTGGGCGGCGAAGGCCTGTTTGCAATGAGCCTTCTCGTGCAATTGAGCGCAAGCTTGATGCGAGCGCTGACACCGCCTTTCGGGAAGTACGTTGCAGAGGAAGCACGTCTCGAAGGAGAGTTTAGATTCCAGCATTCCCGCCTGATCGACTACAGCGAGGAGATTGCATTGTACAACGGGCACGAAGCTGAGAAGGATGCTCTCGACAAGGGCTACTTCACGCTGATCAAGCACGTCAACCGGATCCTCAGACGAAAGTTTTACCACGGCATCATGGAAGACTTTGTGGTCAAGTACTTCTGGGGAGCGCTCGGGCTGCTACTTTGCTCGATCCCAGTATTCTTCCGTGTTCCGGGCGCAGTTGGTGGTGGCGCTGGTCGCGATACGACCGAAAGCTTCATCACTAGTCGACGACTCTTGCTAGCGAGCAGCGATGCCTTTGGGCGTTTGATGTTCTCATACAAAGAAGTTTCGCAGCTTGCTGGATACACCAGCAGAGTCAGCACCCTCCTCGAGGTGTTGGCAGACCTTCGACGGGGTCACTTCGAGAAACAACTCGTTTCCTCGGCATCCACTGATGCCAACTCTGCGGTCCTCAGTGGCCGTGGCGAGCAAGAGGAAGGCGAGGATATCAAGTTTGAGAATGTGCCTATCGTCTCACCCAACGGTGATGTGCTCATCAAGTCTCTCAATTTCCATATCAACCGGGGCGACCACCTGCTGATCGTCGGTCCAAACGGTTGCGGCAAGTCGAGCTTGTTCCGCATTTTGGGTGGTCTGTGGCCAGTCTATGGTGGAAAGGTGCGCAAGCCACCAAGCGAGGACATCTTCTACATCCCTCAGCGTCCTTATCTCAGCAAAGGAACGCTCAGACAGCAGATCCTGTATCCTGATGGCCTATTCGAGATGCGCCAGAAGGGCGTGACCGACGATGATTTGATGGATATCCTCAAAGTTCTAGGCATTGACACTCTCCTCGGCATCCAAGCACACAGGCCTTCGACGAGCGACGGGAAGCCTGCCACCGGGCTCGATACAGAAGCCGAGTGGACCGACGTGCTATCCACAGGCAACCAACAACGCATCGCTGCTGCGCGCCTCTTCTACCACGCACCCAAGTATGCGATCTTGGACGAGTGTACATCCTCGGTGACCGGCGAGGTAGAAAAAGTCATGTACGACGAAGCAAAGAGGCTGGGCATCACTCTCATGACTGTTTCGCACAGGAAGAGTCTGTGGCGCTACCACGGATGGATTCTGCAGTTCGACGGCCAGGGAGGATACGTCTTTGCAAAGCTCGATGCAGAAAAGAGGCTGAAGCTGGAAGATGAGAAAGACGAGTTGGACGTCTTGTTGAGAGGGGTGCCGGAGGTGGAGAAGAGGATTGCGGAGTTGGAAGCAGGTGGGTGAGTGCTGTTGGTTGGGCAGCAAGATGCTGTATGCAGTCTCGGTCACAAATGATCCTCTTGTGCTTCATGTATCATCGACAACATAATCGAGGCGACCTATTGCGCCGTTGTCCCATCTTCAAGCATCCCAATCCCATTTTCTGCACTGCCCCAATCAGGCAGGCAATGAACACATCTCACATCTCGTAAGACTTTAACGGGCCTAACACACCCTCGCGATGTGATCAGGCAGCCACCACCTCTTCATCACATCAGCAGCGTTGCCTTAGCCGAACGTCTGGCGCTATAATTTCAAGGCAGCGTGGCGCAGCTCGCGCAGTCAAGGCGGCCCTGGATCATGCAGCGCAACTTTGCGAGGCGTGGAAGGCATCCGAATGGGTCGCCACACATTTTTTGGGAAGTACACGAGTGGAGCATTATATAAAACTATCTCCCACATCTCAGTCATTCTTGATGCTACCTCGTTGCCTCGCGCCAAAATCAAAGATCTGCAAGCAAGGGACGGTGTTCATTACATCCAGCTTGCGTGCATTTAATGGAGAACCATGCCCCACCACCAAGCATCAACGTCGAAACAAGGAATTCGCTCATCGCCGGATCTCTCGATGGTCGCAATAAATTTCATAACCGGCGTGGCGCCGAATAAAGCAGCAAATTTCAACAAGCGCTTCACGGAAGTGTCAGTACGCCCAGCGTACGTAGACACTACCCTCAGCGACTGAGACTCAACAGTCGCCCACGACAATCACGTATCCCTGTAGCGACTCATCCGCGGGTTGGTCGGTCTCTGCCGGCGTCTCTCTGGCTTCTCCGTCGTAACATATGGCTGCCTGTCAACCCCAAGCCGACCGGAACGTCTCAGCTCTTGCAGTTGCGCGGAGTCGATAACATGCGTCTTCCAGAGATGCTCGAATAGCCTGCCGTCGCGCTTCTCACACAAAGCCTCTCCGTCGGCCAAAACATCGTGCTCAGCTTGGAGGTGTGCCCACCGCTTTCTCCACGACTCTTCGCCGTTGGCCCCGGAGACGGTCCATGGACATGATGAGTAAGGGCAGCGAAGGTTGTTGGGTGGCATCTGCCCTCGGAAATGACTCTGCGAGTGTTCGTACCATCCTCTGGCATCCGCGAAAGAGGTCCTGTCGCAGCCGAGGAACCGGTAGAGGCACGAGATGAGCGTTGGCTGATGGTCTACCGAGACTCCGGGACATTCGCTGCGATCGACATAGAACCCTTCATGGTCGAAAGGACCAGAGCGCACTACGGAGCCGGCGGCCGAGCTTTGTATGGATGAGTCGCTTCCAGCTGATGATCCCGAGCTGAGCGAAGGCGTCAGGCTCGTGAAGCTCGTGTCCATCGTGCTGCAGTTTCTGGGTAGCGATCTTGGGACGCTGGCTGGACCTTCTCGGAACTCGTACGCTTTTGTAGCGAAGTCAGGACCTGGTATGTCTTTGTCTGTATCCCAATCCTGGATTCTGGGTCGGGCGCTCTGGAGACCTAGAAGAGCACGCGAAGGACCCTGCATGTATGCGCTGTCACGACGCCCACTTTCGGTAATATATTCGGACTCAGAGTCTTGTGCCGACATTGGTGCGAAAAGCTGTTACTCAAGGCGAAGTGTAGTAAGTAAGGTCCTGTGTGATCATAAACAAGGAGTCAGAGATGAAGAAGCGGTGATAAGGACAGTGTTGCTGACAGCATGTCACGTCGATCACGGCAACAGCCATCAGACCCGGCGGCGACCCCTTCGACTGAGATGCAGCGTGCAGATGCAGCATGTATACCACGTCCGGAGGGTCTACTGTGCAAAAGAACCAACCTGGACCAGTGTGATGGTCTTGTTAGCGCCTCTGACCAAACGATAGTAGTGCGGGCGACGCAGGCTGGCAGGGTAGCTTCACTCCACCCTCGTGCACAAAGAGGAAAGGCTCCGGCGTGGGTCAGAATCGCAGCGCAGGTCTAGGAGGTGTCAGAGTTGATGATAGGCCACGGCACACAGCTTCCGAGCACATCTACGCATGCCACCCTGTCGTTGATCAGAGAGCACGAGGGAACCCTCAACGGTCAGGATGCTGCATTGCAGTTCGGACAACCGGGATAGCTGTTGCAATCTCGGAGACGGTATGCATCGAAGGACGAAGAACGGGAAAGAGAGTCTGTACTGTACTCCACGCGTAGACCGACTCGGTGGAATAGCGAAAACTCTCCCAGTAGCTTTCGAGCGGGCGCCCAAGCGGCTTCCGTCTTGTAGATCCATCAATTTCCGCCTACAAAAGGCAGTGGGTGGTCGTAAACACCATGTGGTGATTCTGCCATGGCGCTTCCATGGTCGCGCGGCTCCGGCATGCCCACAAATGACCACCCAGGTGCTGTGAATCAATGCTTGTCAGTCACACACATTTCGTCGATACCGCACGCTCAAACCGCGCCATCTCGGAGATGCCGCGACCAGTACCCGCTCTTGCATCTACTATTCACCGGAAGTCATGCAGGATGACGGGTCCCAATCCCAATGCGACGCATCGGAGCTTGGCTGCTGGAATTGTTTGTCAGTGCAATGCCTCTGTTTGGATACCTGTACCAGGAGTTCGGGTATAAAAAAAATCTTGTGTGAGGCAAGATGTTTCTCGAGGACCTGAATGCGATAATGTACTGGGAGAGTTGCTGTACAAGAAAGCTGGCCATCAAGCGATGTGGAAATCGGGCCCGTCCCTTTGGGGATCTAGGCTAACTACAGCACGCTTAGCGTTGGCGCAAGGCGCCATCGTTAGACCATCTTAGTCAGCATTTTCTTCTCGCACCAATTCTACAATGCAGGATGAGATCTTGGGCATCAATGATTTTAGCAGTCGCATATAATACCTCCGTATGCATTGTTTGTGCTGTTATCTTGACTCAAAGGCATGTTGGTCATAGATCAACATCAGAGAGTTTCTCAGCGGCAAGAGTATGACCGGCCAGGTTCAGAGCCTTTGGCACTTCCAGATGACGGTGGCGTCTTATATCAATCTTTCGCGAGTCTGAAGCCAGACACAATTGTGTTGTTAGTGTCAGTGTGATGTTTGAAGTGAGGTGTACAGTACAGCCGAGCGCTTTCGTTGGACCGCTTCGTCAAGACCAGACGGGGTTTCTGTACCACAACAAACACAGTCCCCCATACGCATCATCACCGCTTTCATGCACCAGGTTTATTACGTGCATCAGCCGTTGACTATTCGTAACAGCGTTTCGCCAGATATATCCTAACGATGAATATACCTCGAACTGCCGCTGCTCTTTACTTGGAGTTGTGGTATACCAAACACGAGGCCACACGCACCGCCACGTCAGTCCATATTAGGCCGGTACAGACATATACAAAGGCCACATGGGTTCCTGGACGAAACGAAGCTGTCTTCGGCATATACCTGTATGTCTGTAGATACCCTCGGCTTGTCATCAATAGCAGATGATCCATCGCTTATTGTAGTCGGCTGGGTCACAGTTGGTTCTGTCGACACCTACTCCAGAGAGATATCAGATGCAGCTGGTCAGACAAGACGTCACGAGACTTATGGCGAGCTCGCGCATACATGCATAGCAGGATCCTTGCTGAATCTTGAATATATTGGGACAGTCGGCTTGGGCCGGGTCTTCGCGGCTGCGCTCCAGTCGACAGCCAATTTCGATACTATCGTCGCGGTGTACACCCCTCGAATATACGTGATCATGTGCAGGGATATCTACACACTATAAAAGACATTGTTGTCGAATAACGAGAATACCACAATAGGATCACCGGCTCAATTCGGAGTGCGAAGACGCCTTAGCCACGCGCTCAGCCGAGAAGTGGCTAAGTGGCTCAAGCGGTCACTTGGCAGGCAGTGGAGGAAACGGCATGTGAAAGACGCGGAGTCAAGTCGCTCGCATGTGAAAGCCTCCCCAACGGACCATCACTGAATGCAGACCTCACTTCACTGCCACCAGCCCTCAAATCAAGACCTCACCTCCCGAGCATACCGCTGAGATACCATCATAGCCCTCTTGAATATTTAATCATACCGGCGAAGCCCTCAGAGACTCACTTCGTCAGTGCGCGCTGTTGCGCCCGGTCGGCTTAAGGACTCGAGAATTGAAGTCGAATAGGCGCACATCTACAATAGGATCAGCGTTTCAGGTGAACAACAATAGCATATGCAATAACCATTGTACTGAATCCTCATGCTAATACTTCCTTCAGCACCGGCACCTTTAAATGCCCCGTTGCCTTCCCATCCTACCACCTCATCACCGACACCACCATCTTCTTCATTTGCCAGCCCTTGGATCCGTGACATGACCGTCGCTTGTTGAGAACACCCTCATTGCTTCATCAGTCTCACTATACTCAGTTCCTACTGCCTGTCATCCTCCGTCACATCGAAAGAGCAAGAACATATACCTCACCACCGCCTCACCATCAGCGCCATTCGGTGCTGTCTGCCAAACTGGCTACTCTCGTCATGAACCACGGCGGCCACAATGGCCAGCAAGATGCAGCCTCAAACTGTACGTGTACGCGACGTACCGTCAAGTTGAAGCGATCATGTGAGAGCGAGGCTAACCTTACTTCGGCAGTCCCCTTCGCCTACGCCTTCGCTCAAGGCAACCACGACCATGATGCTTCGCGCCAGGCACTCATGAACGACGAGCAGCAGTCCTACATGGACAAGTTCTGGGAGGAGCCGGATCAGACCACGACCAACAATACCAACGAGGTATTGCCCTTCAACTTTGTCGGATCTGGTCTCAACGACAAGGCCGACAACCACGTGAACGCCTTTGGCTTGCACATGTCAAACGGCATGGACTTCAGTGTGGGCATGGGCTTCTCTGGCAATCACATGTCAATGCCTGCCCCCTCTGCGCCACGCACCGTCAATCACATGGCACCAGCCTACCTGTCACAGTACGACGCCAGCAAGGGCTTCGAAGACTTCGTTTATCAGAACGATCCAAGCGTCACCACCAACAACTCGCAACGCATCACCCACGACGATCAAGCTGCTTCCGCTCTGATGAGCATGTCTTCAAACAGTCAAGAGCACTCACAGCCAACTGCCCCAAGTGGATCCTCCTGGGGCAACCTCAACATGAACAACTCGAACAACTACTCCGGCGACCAGCTTCACATGAGCGCAGACCCGTCCTCTGCCTCGACCAACACCCCCCTTACTCCCACGGTCACAGACAACTTCCAGCGCCTGGGCCGCGCCACCTCACACGCTCAGTATCAACCTCACAACATGATGCAGCAGGCTACCCAGGCCGGCAACTACACGCAAACTCGCCACCCTTCTCTGCCAATGCGCAACAACGTACAGGCATTCTCCAACCAGTCAGAGCAGTGGCAGATGTCGAACGCGACGAGCCAGGACCAGAACCAAACTCAGCGTCGCCCACCTATCTACCAGTACGGTAGCGACCAGAACTTCAGTCAGCAAGGCTACCAGGCCGCCGGCTACTCCACACCCGAGCAGCAGTACAACAGTCTCTTGGCTCTGCCACTGGCCGGGGTTGTGAGTGAATCCACCATTCCGATGACTGCCGCTCAGCAGGCCGGTGGTATGCGCGACCACACTCAGCAGCATCGCCACAGCTTGCCCAACAACCTCCAGGAACTGAGCAGCGCTGCTCTCGCCCATCAGCACGCTGCTCTTCAGTCTGCTGAGTCGACCTTCCCGCGCTCCACCGCCCAGATGCATGCAACTCATGCCATGCAGAACGGCACTATGTCCCAGCAGTCTCGCAAGAGGCGTAGGAGCCAGCCTGAGGACGATGGCGCTATGCCATATGCGCAGGATTATGCACAGAACAGCAACAGCACAACTCGCCGCGCCCCCGTCAAGCAGGAGCCTTCCAACGACAACTCTCAGGCCGTAAATGGTACCTCTCCCGGCACTTCCAACAAGCGCCGCAGGCCCTCTCCACGCCCCGCTACTGCGAGCGCTACTGCGAGTGCCTCACCTTCGGCCCTCGTCCCCACCGCAACCGCATCGGCCCCCAGAGCCTCTTCCTCCTCCAAGAAGCGCCGCTCCGAGCCCAAGCAGCCCCGTCACAATCTCTCCGACACCCAGAAGCGCAACAACCACATCGCCTCGGAGCAGAAGCGCCGTGATGCCATGAAGATCAACTACGAGGAGCTGAACATCTACGTGCCCTCTCTTCGCCAGGGCACACAAGGTCTGTCCCGCTCTGAGATCCTCCAGAACTCCGGAGACTGGCTTCAGACTCTCACGGTGGGCAACGCATCCATCATGGCCGCTTACGGACTCACCTTCGAGGACATCGATGATGTTGCCGACAACCAGGATGAGTCGAACGACTGAGCTGTGAGACTGACCACCAAAAGCCGGTTTCCCTGCCGGCTATGGCACCCACAAGCTCTTCACTACCCACAAACAACATCCGATTAAGGCCCGGATTTGAGGTTAGCTACCATCACGACTTTCACGACCAAGCATGATCACGAAGCCCAACGATGGATGCATGCGACTTTAACGGCGCTCTCTTAACGCTTATCCCGCGTGCCTAACGGATTTTACACTCACTTTTTCTTGTTACAATACTTCTTCTACCTGCGATTCTTTTGGCATACTGGACTTTTATTCGGCATTTTCTTCTCACGATTCCGACCCCAAAAGGCTGGTCCTTTCACCATCAGCTGAGCGCCTCATCTGCAAGATCTTCTCCAGATCGAGCAAGCAGGCACTCAAGCACAAACCGAATATACCACCAAAGGTCCCTTCCAATTTCAGCAGATGAGTTTTTCTTGTTTTTTACTTCATCCGGCTTTGGCATCTGCCCTTTCGCGGAAATATACCCCCACGGCCCGATTTGTCTTTGCTTTTTGATTTGCTTTTTCTTCTTAGCTAGGCTTACTTTTTTTACTCTCATCACTACTCACACAGCTTGTGACCAGCGGGCGGGCGATCACTCTCGGGAAGCTCTCAGCAGCACCATCAACGAGCGATTGCGCCCTTTTGGTATAGCAAGGAATCGAGCGAGCGAGCGAGCGACTACGTGTACTGATGCCATTGGGACAGGAACAGTAGTCCTAAAGTATCATTAGTACATAACAACAAAAAATGAACAAAATGCACAAATTTTTCTGTGGTCTCGTGAGTTGTGATTTGTAATTTTGGCTTGTTTATCGTACTGCTTTCCTGTCTATCTACGTTGTACCGCGCGAGGATCGAAGCAAAAGGCCTTCTTCCCGCAGTCGCAGCACGCGAGCAGTGTCATCACGCTACTTTGCTCGCCATGCTTTGCCCTTTGCCCGAACAAGCATCTGTCGATACAGCTGCATGTGCTGCGTCCCTCCGACTGACCATCGCAGTGACGCGCAGCAATTGCTGCGCAATGGCGCCGTCTTCTCAGAGCGGATCGCGTGCTTCTCACGGCCTCTCTACGATAGCTCACAGTCACGCTTGGTCTTGGCCGACTGCGAATGCTATGACCTGACCTTTGCAGCGATTTGGGTTTCCTCTGTTTGGATGCAGCTCGCAGATGCGTCTCCCTACTTCACGACGCCCTCGCAGGCAACAATCGAAGCGTAGGCCGACTGAGGTTTTGCAAGCAGCTTGGTACGCAGCGTGCTGAAGATACGCTGACGCTATCACCTCAAGTCCAAGTTCCGAGCGGGAAGGCTACCACTTTGCCAGGAACGTATCCTCGAAAGGTTCGGTTCATGTCTTTTGCTCTGGAGCGGAATACCCAAGCTTGCTCGCCACTTCTTCCCAGTCCTCATCCTGCCTGACGGGAGCTTGAGCACGCGTTCGTCGCAGTTCCTCCATGACTGTTGGCAGATCCGGAACTTCTTGACGTTCGGCCACTTCATGCTCCACCGTCTCAACTTCATCATCATCGTCATCATCGTCGTCGTCGGCAGGACTTTGATACCACAAGAACAAAGCATAGTAAACCGCACCACACGCATAGCCAACAAGATGCCCCATATAGTCGACAACCTCAGACTTCCCAGTACCAGATCCCGCACTTCCACTCTGCGCTCTCGCCACAGAAACAACGTCGCTCAAGATCTGCATACCAGCAACAGTCCACACGCTCTGCGCTTTGACGGGATACTTCCCGAACACATCAGGCTTTGCCATCGGTGCTCCCAGAGCAGCCACACTAGTAAAAGCACACGCAACAGCGCTAAAACCACACATCTTCCACCCCGGCGTATCAGAAAGGCGATACAAAGCCTGGAACCCCGTAGCAAGACTCGCAGTAACCGCAATCCCAAAAACATGCAAAGGCGTCATACCCGGCACCTCAGCACAAGCCGGCCCAATCGCGTTCAGAGCCAGCATATTCCCCAGCAAATGGGTGAATTCAAAATGCGTGAAATTCGCCGTGAGCAGCGTCCACCAGCGGTTTTTCCTCAGAGTGAGAGGCGAGAGGACCAGCATTGGCGTGAAGTCTTGCAGGGCGTCTCTGACGCGCGCGGAGATGTGGTCGGCCAGCAGGGAGGGTTTCTTGTCGGGCCAGAAACTCGCTACCCAGCGGGCGTTGAAGGTCTCGGGCCATGAGGCGATGGCGTGGCGCGTTGCGCGGGTTTGGATGATGTGGTAGGCTGCTGGGGCTGGGATGTTGAGGAGGCCCAGGATTACGAAGGCGATTTTGGAGGAGGCGATGTTGTCTGTTCTTTTGCCTCCGGTTGGGGAGAATAGTTTGGTCCAGAGAGCGGAGGCATGTTGGTGTTGTGAGGAGGTGAGATCCATCTCGTTGGAAGACCTCAAGAGATCGTTTTGATGGTATAACTATCGCGAAGGGGCGATGTGGATAGCGGTACTAGAGAGGCTTAGGTAACACAAAGTATAGCTATCTGAATTCGCCGAATTGTCTCAAGGAGGTTGTGTCGCTCTTGGAAGAGGTGATAACACGTGCATGGCTATGTTGAAAGAGTAAAGCGACTGTGGAATATCAAAAATTCAGGTTAGAGTGTGAGGATTGCCTTCGAGCCTTTGATCTGGTCATTGAGATTCCACGACCTCATATGTATGGATATACGGCAGATACATGTCGTTCCGCTCTACCAGCCGTTCTTGCTGTTTCTGAGAAGCTTTAGGCGTACCCCAGGCAAGAGCTCCCCTCACCCACCAGAACCCCCACCAAGATTGAGGGCCAAATATTTATAAGTATGCTTGTGACACCCTGGCCCATGCTAGACAGTTGTTTTGCATGTACATAGACACACACAATGGCATCTCATTCACACGCACACGAAGACCACGGTCACTCCCATGACGCCCAAGACCATGGCCACTCTCACGAGATCCTCGACGGCCCTGGCTCTTTCCTGGGCCGCGAGATGCCCATAGTCGAAGGCCGCGATTTCAGAGAGAGAGCCTTCACCGTCGGCATTGGTGGGTATGTTCCCTCAAGCAACAGCCGCAGCATGCGTACTTTACTAAAACAACGTTCTCTCTCAGCCCTGTCGGCTCCGGCAAGACCGCGCTGATGCTGAAGCTCTGCCTCGCCCTCCGCGAGAAGTACAGCATCGCCGCCGTGACCAACGACATCTTCACGCGCGAAGACTGCGAGTTCCTCACCCGCCACAAAGCCCTCCCCGCAGAACGCATCCGCGCCATCGAGACGGGCGGCTGCCCGCACGCCGCTGTCCGCGAAGACATCTCGACCAACCTGGCCGCTCTGACAGACCTACACAACGAGTTCTCCACACAGCTCCTCCTGATCGAGTCGGGTGGAGACAACCTTGCGGCCAACTACTCGCGCGAGCTGGCGGATTTCATCATCTATGTTATTGATGTGAGCGGAGGAGACAAGATTCCACGAAAGGGTGGGCCGGGCATCACGCAGAGCGATCTGTTGATCGTGAACAAGACGGATCTGGCGGAGATTGTGGGCGCGGATTTGGGTGTCATGGATCGCGATGCGAGGAAGATGAGAGAGGGTGGACCTACTATCTTTGCGCAGGTCAAGAATGGTAAGGGTGTGGATGCGATTGTGGATATGATTCTGAGTGCTTGGAGGAGCTGTGGTGCTGCTGCGACGTCGTCCAAGTAAACTAGACTCTGCTGACTCGATTGAGACTTGCCTAATAGAATAAATATTATGACCCGCTGTGTTTGCTTCCGGTTTGTGATGATCACGAGCCGGCGTGTGACGACTGTTTGTTGATGGGTATATCGGTGCTCGCTATAGAGGCCGTGTGTTTGTTTACCTTATGCATGTTGATCTTTTTCAGGCAGGACAGATGGCCACTGAAGCTTTTGCGTGGAGTGGTCCTAGTACTTTCCACGTACTGATGGGAGGCATCATGATGCTGGCCATGCTTCCATCGGAATTTTATGCTTATGGAATTGCGACATATATGTAGATGCTGGCATCTGATCAATTGAATGCCAGCTGCTAGAACATGTCATAGCGTGCTTCTGGAGCCCAGGGCAAGCTGGCGATCGGAGCGGCTTCCAGGGTAATAGACTAAGGCATCTAGGGCATTCTAGCATATTGATGGCGTGCATGACTTTTGGATGCCTTACCCATAGGATGATTAGCACGCGCGTCTTGCGTGCGACAGCCATTTGCTCAAGGAAGCGACGATCTCTGCTATCGCCGTGGTACAATCATCGCAAGATCTCCTGATCATAAGGTATCGATCGACTCCGCCACCAGAGCATCTGTTTGGTCTGTTTGGTCTTTCGCCAGCAGGAAGGAGTCTGGAAGTATTGGCGAATGAGAGGGGGAGGGGCCATCAAAAGTTTAATTGGGAAGTTTAATTGACATGGAGCTATACGCGACAAGGCACGCGGCTCGGCTTCCACCACCAAACCTCCGAAGCTCAGGCAATCTGCCGTCTCCTATGGTCTGGTCGTTTGCTTGCCCATAACGTGGAGCTGTATGTTCGACCTGCCATGTGCTCAACGATTCACACACTACGAGACATGCCGCACGTTTGTTTCACCTATTCTGTTCCATCCTCTACCTCTCCCTCTTGAGTGTTTGCAAACACATTCCTCCTCAGTTGATCACCGCTCTTCGATGTCGACATAGTACCCTACGCAAGTTACCATGGCCGACGACACACCTCCGGCCATGGACGTTCCTACCGCACAACCTCGTCGCAAGTCACCGCCGAAGAGATTGAGTTTCCACCAACGCTCCCTGTCCCGTTCGTCTTCGCACCACTACAGCCATGCCCGCGACTTCGACCCTATCCTTCGCAACCTCTCGCCAACCAAGACTCTCCGCGCATTCTCCGAACCTGGTTTCATCACACCCCACGAAAGCCTGCATGCTGCTCTGGAATCCTCAACAACCTTCCAGCGCACTCTCGGCGCAAAGGCCGCGCAAACATGTCTAGATGTCCGATCGTGGGCGCGGGAATTGGAAGAGTGGGAATGGCCGGGCACGTTTGATACACCGGAGCTGGTTCAGAAAGCATCTGCAAATGATGATCATAACGAGAAGGGCGCAAGCATGCCAACGTACTGGGGAAGTTTGCCGGCCGATACAGTGAGACAGTACGAGCAACGGTCGGATGAGATCATACAGCAACTGGACGAGATCGACGTCGAACAGTTGAAAGACTTTGTGTTATCTGCACACAATGAGGCTGGCAGTGGTTCGGCATCGCGCGACGATAGTATCGGAGCAATTGGAGCGGCAACGGATCTCAGAAAGCTAGACGACTTCACCGCTATCATCACCGCAACAATCCTGCAGGCCCTGCCATACCTGTCTCGCTTGAATCACCTGCTTGACATATGGACCATTCGACTTCCGATTTTGCGCCAGGCACCTATCTATCTCGACTTGCTTGCGCAGGCGTGTGTCGACCTGGACCATGCATGGGCAGCAATTGGAGTCGGATCTTCGAAAGACACCAAAAACCAGACGCACCTCGACTTCAACCGGGGAAGCATGATCGAGCAGCAGAGCATCATTGAAAGCAGGGTCAGCAGCTTAGGCAGGAAACTTGATAGATTCCTGGACGATCTCGAAGGACGTTCAGAAACTGTGCCGGACAGCTGGATTGAAAAGATGGAGACGCTCGAACAACAATATGCGGATTGGACGGTGAGAGCAGAGCGGAAGATTTTGGAAAACGACATCAGAAGGAACAGATGGTCTAAAGCTCTGTCTCCAGTGGCTGCGGACATCAAAGGACAAGCACAGCAGACCTCGATTGATAGCGCGCAGAAAGTGGGCTACGAAGAAGCCATTAGCAGCCGTGGTCCCCTGGATGCACCTGTTCTTTCGCCATCAGCCAGCACATATTCGAATCCTTCTTTGACAAGCCAAACAAATCGCCCGACCCTTTCGCGCGGCGCGACGACAACATCTATGCCAGACTTGGCAAGAGACGACTCGCAAACCATTCCCTCAGGACAAGCCAACCATATCATTGATATGAGTCCTGTACAGTCCAGAGCACACTCGCAAACACCTTCAACAAAATCAAGCCGTGCTTCGCGCCATGTCCCAATCATTCTTCCATACGATGGCGGCGACGGGCAAGAATACCCAAGTGACGGCATTACAGGAGACCTTGTATCGCGGGCAGGAACACTTGCCGCTGAGACGCAACCAAAAACAGCTGCTCCACCAAGTGAAACGCCAGCTGCATCATTTGCTAAGAAGCGTGCCATTTTCGCTGGCGACTTAGAGCGCACACAGGCATTACAGCGAGCTACAAAGTCTCCCGTGAGGCCATTCGAGCACGCTAGCAACGCGTTCGCGCGACTCTTTAAGTCGGAGGCGTTGTCACCGGATAGCAGTCGCAGCAGCTCGAGGTCTGACACCACCCGCAATCGCAGTGTGAGCAACAAATCAGATAATGGGATCATTTGGGGCGGCAGGGCACCAGCCAGTCCCAAGGGATCACAACGCAGGAAAACTGTTGATAGCGCCTCGCACGAGGCCCAAAGCACTCCAGGAAGAAGCTCAAATAGTGTGCCGGTTGCAGCAGATACTGACGCGCCACCTGTACCAGTACTCCCGCCTAAAAGCCCAAGGAGATCACTACAGAGCCCCATGAAACACAGAAAGCAAGACTCTGTACCATCACCGACCTCGTCTGAAAAAGCGAACACTGAAGCGTTCCGTGGTTTCGATTTTGGCGAGAACTGGCCTCTGACGCCGCCAGAACCAGCTTCGGAGCATGACTCTCCGGTTGAAGCTCAAGTCACCCGGTTCCAAGCCCAGGCGCACAACGAACATGAAGGAACTGGCTTAACGAGCCCTAAAAAGCCCGTTGCGAGCGACTCCTTCGATCGCATGTTCATTGACAGTCTACCTGGCACACCTGGCGACGAGCACCCTGCAGCTTCGACGCTTCCGGAAAGCCAGTCCAATGATACACCTTCCGATTACGTAGATCAATCTCGAGCACATTCACCATATCTTCAGTCCGGCATTCCCACTATGAGTCCATCCATGCTCAACAGCTCTCCGGCTTCTGTACAGGAGGCACAGTTCGAGGCGCGAGATGCTCCTGTGTCTACGCCTCCGAATCTATGGAAGCCGAACCACATTGACCTACCTCCTGCTGGGACGACCCTCACAGTGCCACTTGGCAGTGCAGAGGCTCCCTTGACGCCGAACTCGATTGAAACAGATACATACTCACCCGAAATTCAGGACGCGCGTGTAAGCTATTTCCAGGTGGCTTCTCCGCCATTGTCAAGAACCACCAGTGCGGCTACGTCTTCGCCAATCGCCCACAGACCAGTGAGCTCACAGACAGCGTCGACGATGAGGCTTGGAAACCCGCCGATGGAGGCGGGTGTCGGTAGTGAGGACAACGCAGTCGATGACAACCTCGCCCGCCGAGCTAGCAGGATCAGTGTCAAAAGCATAGACTTGACCCGTCGGAAGAGCAGCTCCTCCGCTATGGAACTCGATGTACAGTCTCAGGGAGATGGACCGAGTAGTCCCGTCAGTCGCAAAGACGTCTCTATATTCCCTTCACCACCTACCATACAAGAGGAACGCCCTAGAAGCCCCGTATCACCACTGCCAAGATCTCCAGGTGAGCACGGGTTGAGACATAGGACCTCTAACCTCAGCGTGGTGTCGGCTCAGACCAGCGTGCCCGAGAAAGGAGCTCTGAATGGCTTCATGAGCAAGCGTCGGGGTCTCACGCAACCTGATGACTCTCCCTTGCAAGCACGCAAGACCACCAAATCCGAGCCAGACTCTTTTGATCGCCACGTCAGTGAGGTTCTTCAGAGACTTCCATCATCCATTCGCTTCCGCACCGGCGCCACCACTCCCCAGCCTCGCATTGGCGAAGCTCGTACGTTCAGCGGCCCACGACCGAAGCCAACGCGGCCACAATCGCGAGCAGGTGGCATTACAATTGCGCCGGCAGATCCTTCACCTAACAGAAGAACGACTGCCGCGAACGAGCCCGAAGTCAAGTTGTATCACCTTACCCAAGCCGGCCGCGAGGAGCCCATCAAGCTTTTCGTCCGCCTCGTTGGCGAAGGCGAAAGGGTCATGGTGCGTGTCGGCGGCGGCTGGGCTGACCTCGCGGATTACCTGCGTCAGTATGCTGAGCACCACGGCTCACGTACAGTCTCGGGCGAAATCGACGTCAAAGCTGTGGGCTCGCCGCCTTCGGCTGGTGGCAGTGGTGGTATTCACCCGGCATTGAGACGGAAGGCTAGTGGCCCTCTGTCGGCCGAGGCGAATCGAGCCATGGCCTACTCTACACCACCAGCCATGCCACCGCTCGAACGTATGAAGACGCCAGAAAAGGAGAATTCTGACCCAGCTTTGCTTTCATCATCGCCCGGCAGCCCGCCCATACCTGCTCGTTCCCCTTCCAGGCCATCCACTTCCGGCTCAAACAGGCCGGGCAGCAAGCACAGCTGGTCTGAGATCAGCATGGCCGGACCCGGCAGCAACGGCAAGAAAGTCGCCGACCTCCCAGAGCAGAAGGCTCGGTGGGTCGAGGGCATGGTCGAGCGGGTGCAGAAGGCTAGCTCGGAGAAGAACGATTCTCAGAAGCAGAAGCACTTTGCTGAACTAGGAAAGGTGGGCGCGACGAGACGTGTGATTTTCAATAGGAGTGCGAGCGGTGCTGAGACGGGGAGGAACTGATTGACTGATTGATTGACTGATGAATTGCCAAGCTTTCGCAAAATGCCCGTTTATGATAATGGGATTGGGACTGGCGATACATACATACCCGTGGGGGTTTCTTTCTTCGTTTGTATCATAAATGTAAAGTAGCTTACAAGGCAGCGCGCACACGCCCATCAGCGCACGAATCACAGACGAAGTATTACATACATACCAATAACGTTTTCAACCACCATCTCGGACGCCTCATGATCTCGAACAGCGCAACTTTCTGACGAGTCAGATGTCACTAAGACTTGTTCCCAAGAAGTTTCCGTGGAATGCACGTATCTGACACATCAGGATTTGCCAAAACGCACGCTATCCGAGATCACGAGGCGTCCGAGATGGTAGTTGAACACGTCACAGTACCTTCATCCAAGTTTCTCCGCCACCTTCCTCCTCACAATCCTCCCCGTCCGCTCCTTCATCCCGCGATACCACCACACCCAGGTCGCAACAATCGAGCACGTCAGACAAACCGTAATCACCCAGAAAATCCAAATCGACGCCGAAACCCACAAATGGCTCTCAGAGACTTGGAAGAAAGGCGTGCTGAACAGCGAAGCTATCCCCGTGAGGGGCAGGAACACGAGCGTCAGCACCGCGATCGCTTTCATCGCGTTGCTGTCTTGTTTTAGAATTTGGCTGTCGCGCTGCGTGACGAGGTTGAAGGAGAGGCTGAGGATGTTTGTGATGCGGGCGGAGAGGCTGGAGAGGCGGAGTTGGGTGGAGAGGAAAGAGGATTTGAGGGAGGAGAGGTGGGAGATTGTGGCTGAGCGGAGGGAGGTTGATGATGAGGTGCTTGAGCATTCTTGGAGATGGGATATTATTGTTTCCATTTGTAGGACTGCGGCGGCGGCGGCTTCGTTCATGTAGATGCTGTGTTTGGCGATTTCGTGCAAAGTGGCGAAGTCGGTTGCTTCTGCTACGCGAGTGGAAGAAGAAGAATCCTGCCGGACGCTGTTCAGAGCGCTGCGCTCTTTGGACCGGAACCAGCCTGCCAGCGTCCAGGCTGCTTTGTCGAGCAGCAGGAATAACTGCTCGTAGACGAGAGCGAGGAGGATGTACGGCTCCTGCACAGCATCTGCCCACGCATCAGAAGCTAGCAATCGCTCAAACCGCTGCACGACTTTTGGCGGCGCGCCGAAGAAGATCAGCGTCACGCTCTTCTTCTCCTTTGACTCGTCATCTTTGTCGTTGCGCGTGCGCACGTGCAAGAACGAGTCACAAACAATCCAGCGGAAATTGTCGTGAAACTCCTCCTGGTGCTGAGTATCAAGCGGGAGGATATCCTTGCATAAGAACCGCGTCCAGGCGACGTCGACGTTTTTGGGGTCTTTCAAGCCTTTGCGGTGCCCGAAAGCGTGCGTGGGACTGGTTGTTTTGATGAGGGTGAAAGATGAAGGGACGGAGTAGTGTTGGTAGAGGAGGCGGACTGCTCTGTGTTCGGCGGAAATTTTTGCGTCTCGTGGGGCGAAGACTATTCGGAGTGGGCAGGGGAGTTCTGTGTCTCTTGCTATGAGGGATGATGCTGAGGTTATGGATATATCGGTGCGGTCATGTTGTCGGTCGTAGTTGTCTGAGTGGCGCCATTCTAGGACTCGCAAGTTGAGGGATTCCGCTGGCGCGGTGGCGGATAGTTGGTCGTAGAAATGATGCTTGTCTGATGCGTCGTGGTCTTCGAATATAGCGGACATGGTTTTGCCATGGAAGCATTTTGTGTGATGCCTGAATTATCGTATGCGTGATGTTGTTGAGATTTGGCGGATCAGCTTCTAGTTCAGCCACAGGAGGCTATAGTGTAACTCTGTCTAAAGCAGAGAGGCCATGTAAGATATCGTTATATCAGGTCACAAGCCAAGGTAAAGTTGTGATTGAGAATGATTTGGCGATAATACAACTTATGTGCATCTCTCATGGAGCTGCTGTACAAATGTGTAAGCAAATTCGTGTGTACTGTACGTGTAAGATTGCTAATAACCATCCGGTGCTCCTGCTAACACTAACCCTGATTGATTGATTAGTCGATTCCTTGGGATGCCCGTTCGAAACTATTCAAGTTGGTTGACCATGGCAGAGTCTGCCGAAGCTCTTTCGGTTCATGCGACGTCAGTTCAAACGTCGTCCAATGCCTGTTCTGCAGGTTGTTGGTCAAATCGATGTGAACAGCCTCAAAGTATCTGATACCTACATGATATCAGACCTACACGTTGAACAATTGAGAGTCACATTTTGAGGCTTTGCAAGATCAACCATCGGCGTTCCGCTCATCCGTTTCTTCGAAGAATAATCATAGTGCACAACGTGCGGTCGATGATATCAAGGCGCAACGGACAGTGGACACTACTGTCTCATGTGTTGGCCAGTCTCGCCAGTTTTTTCCAAGCCTCGCGATCGCGATGGTGTGCCCTCGTCGCATGTCATTCGCGTGCGTGGCCTCTAGCAAACCCAATGAAAGAGCTTGCTTAAAGTTGTGAACCATGGTACGGTCACCGGTATTCCGCCCGTCAGTCAAGGTTAAACGACTTCGTTACAACTGTTGCACGAGAGCACGGCGCGCACGGGAGGCTGGAGTAATGCAACCTGCAGAGACAGCCACCCAGCTCATAGCGAGTGGAGCCACTTCTCAGCTGAGCCGCGAGTGGCTCGATCGCTGTGTCACGAATGCCACATTCCCGATCGCCACGGCGGCGTAAGGGCCTGTGCGTCTGAGGCGGTGGAGCTGTGGCAGGGATGCATGGAACTGACATTCATGCGAAGTGTGGCTGACGTCAAGCTGCCTTTGCCTGGCCGATGCCACTCTTGAAACAGGTTTGTGGCCGATGCGAGCTCTAAACCCAATGCGACCAGCGAAGTAGTGTCTCCTCTTTTGAGCCCGCGGTCTGATCATTGCACTGATCTGATTCTGGTCGCTACAGTTTCTCTATCAAAAGTTACCAATCCTCTGACCACTCAAGTCTTCCTCGTTGGAGCAACAAACAAACACTCAAATCTACCAACAACACTTTAACCGCAATGTCGGAACAACAAAAGACCCCCGCGAAGAAGACGCCTAAGAAGCTCGGCGGCAAGAAAGAGCAAGCACAGCAACCTACCCCCGACCAAACCGACGAGGCCGAGGGTGAGGGCGGAGCTGAGGCTGAGGCTGAGGGCGGTGCCCAAGCAGACGGCGAGGAGGAGCCTGAGCCCCAACAGGAGCGCCAGCAGTCCCGCCGCCGCCAGAGTCGTGGTCGCGGACGCAAAGGCGGCGCACAAGACAGCGACGCCGAATCTGTCGCCCGCTCTGATGTGAGCGCATCAGGCGGTCGTCGCCAGCGCCAGAAGCAGAAGAAGCAGGGCAAGCAGGGTGGTGGAGGACTCGAAGACATCACTGAGGGTGTTCCCGGCGGCGACTTGGTTAACGGCGCCGGCGACATGGTCCAAAACACAGCAGGCGATGCCGTCAACAAGGTCGGCGACACCGCCGGCCAGGCTCTGGGCGGTCTTACCGGCGGCAAGCAGCAGGGTGGTAAAGAAGAGGAGGAGGGCGGCGGAGAGCAGCTTCGTCTCAGGTTGGAGCTGAACTTGGACATTGAGATTCAGCTCAAGGCCAAGATTCACGGTGACCTGACACTGGGTCTGCTCAACTAGAGTGTTGGATGAGGTTTCACGTGAACGTTTTGACGACGGGGATTTTTCAGAGGCAATGTCTGTTTCTTTTGCTATATGGCAATATCGCGATAGCTACGACGATTTGACGGCGTTGGTTTGGAGTCCATATCCTGGATATTGTAATTTATCTTTCGACTACTTGGTTCACCTTGTTACCTCGTCCGTCTTGAATATTGAACATTGAACATTGAATATTAGCTATTTTGACTCCAACGACCATCATTATATTATCGATCCCGGGAGACCTGAACAGCATTCGTCAACCCGTAGATGATATCTGACATCTGAAGACTGAGCCACAGTCTACGCTGCAATCAACGCAAGTCTCCATCGATGCTCGCCATCTCTCCTGTCCTCTCTTCGCCCTCCTCTCCTCATGACCTCTCACTTTGAGCCACGTCTTGGCTTCTCTCATCAGCGACGCAACCTCCCGATCGATGGTCACCGCTCCGAAGTATCGCATATTGTGCCCACTATCACAGTGGATAACTTGTAAGATGAGCCTCGCGTCGACAGCCACTAACGCTCAAGATCCAGCGCCACGCCAGCAACGGCTGCAGCTCCGCGCATGCTTTCCAACACCGGTGGCTCGTGCGACTGCGCCATTACGAGGCGCTGACCTCATGGCGCAGAGAGTTCTGCGGCGTAGGCCAGGTGTGGTGTGGCGTGGAACATGCCATCCCGGGCGCGGCGGGGCAGCATTCGATCGCCTCCACACCGACAGGAAACCGGTTTCACTGCTTGGATGGACGTGTCTGGCCGGCCGGCACCTCGTCTGCTGAGAGAGGGTTGCGTTGGTCGACCGCGCTGTGCTAGACTGAGCTACGGATTACTACCGCGGCCACCTCAATCATCGTCTTGACTGTGGGACTGCTTTTGCTGGATTGCTCTGGATACGGACTCTACAACGCGTCAGATCGATTGACCTAGCTATACATCCGACGACTTACTGGAGCACTCTGTCAAGTAGCCATTGAAAGAAGCCAAACCGTTCGCACGAACGCAAAAGATCGCCATTATGCCGACGAACGACTGGGATCGTCAATACAACGACGAGGCTCATTCTGACGGCGAGCAAAAGGACATCGAACGTCGCAGGCAGCAACTCATTACTCGACAAGAAGCAGATGGCGGCCCCGAGCGCCAACACGATGGAGAGCCCAGCAAGGGGCGTACAATGCAAGAGCAGAAGAAGATCGATAACTTGATTGCCATGCAGCGCCGCGAGGAGGGCATGCAAACAAACCGCTCTCGCAGCTCTTCGCGACGTGACAGGCGCAAGCGCATTGAGAAGGCTCAGCGCGATGGCAAATACATGCACACTGCATCACTCGAAGCCCTTGAAGAGGCGGACGCCAGCATGGAGCTCATGGCACAGCGACCTTTTGAGCGCATTGGACCGGACAGCACCAGCATGGACGGACCTGTCACACACGCCCGCGCTATGCGTGGTGAGATTCCTCTCCGTGGAAGCGACCCCAGACAACCCAAATACCAGCCCGAAGATCAGAGAGAGAAGTTTGGTGGCGGCGCTGCGGGTGACACCGACGGCTTGAAGCTGTCGCTCGAGGCGAACCTGGACATTGAGATCGAACTCAAGGCCTCCATCCGTGGCGATCTGGTATTGAGCTTGTAGTAAGTACTCACTTTTTTTTTTCGCATCCCAACCCCTAGGGGTACCCTACCTGCACCCCAACCAACAGGTCCTCGCACCTAGCAGCGCGTGCTGCACAGAAAAGCGAAGCAAGAGATCGAGCTCTTTCTTACCAATTGACACAGCGAGTAACCGTAAACTAGTGCGTAAGACATACAGCGCCAAACGGGCAACGCGAAACAACTCGATCTATCCTTCTTCTACCTCTTTATTCCCCCCCTCAAACGAGTCACCACGGCGTTACTATCTACATTTTTTGCTGGAGCACATCAGACTCACGACCACTCTCCTTTCAACAGTCAATGAAGACGGCACCAATACGAACAACAAAGCACGAAGGAGCCGAAAACTCGATGAGATGTACAATGTTATGATGAGACTTTGATTTGCGGTGTGCTTGGGGGAAGAGGGCGATTGGCTATTTATATACATTTCTGGAGTTTAGTAATTTGACGAGATATAAGACTCATGTGGCGTTCCTCTTGTTCTGCTATTTTACTATTCTTCTTGTATCTGTGGCTCAGTATCGTTCGAAAGTGCTTGCATGACTAGGCGTGGCGTGAAAGTAGGTACCTGGTCGCTACTTTTTTCTACGCCACATAGCAAGCCGTTTCAATTCGCGCCACATGTTCTTCACAACCCTTCGACCCTGATGTTTTGCTTGTGGCTTCGAATTGCACATACATAAATATCACTCGCCACATGATGGTGAGGGTGGCTGTAGAATCCAAACGCATAGCGCCAAGCCCAGAAGCTCAACCGTAGCACATCACGACATGCTCGTTGTGGCACAAACATCCTAGACTGATTAGGAGTTTCTTCATCATTTCCGAATTCGCCACATCCGACACAAATTACATACCATATTTCGGAGCCAGTTATCAGCATGGCTGACCAAGCGTCCAAAGATGCGGCCGCGCAGCAACGTATCGTGAATCACATGCAGGCGGACCACCACGATTCTGTGAGTGTCACTTCATGGCCGGTTCTTTTTCACACGACTAATACTCGCTTCAGATTGTCCGCTACCTCGAACATTACCATGGCCTATCTTCTTTGACCGCC
>Ga0265797_10000959_pt1 | contig 52205 bp, 50 predicted proteins | sample P2T30metagenome_FD_192433 | JGI IMG/M metagenome (GOLD analysis project Ga0265797, IMG submission 192433) | Plant litter microbial communities from East Loma Ridge, Irvine, California - P2 T30 | ecosystem: Environmental > Terrestrial > Plant litter > Unclassified | place: USA: California...
TACCCCTCCCTGTCGGTTTGCCCCCGGGTTTTTTCCCGCAATCGCGATACGCAAGGAGTTCCAATGGTGACTGAGGATACGGTTGTGGTAACCGGCGCCACTGCCGGGGTGGGCCTGGCCTGCGCCCGGCTGCTGATCGAGCGTGGCAGCAAGGTGATTGGCATCGGCCGGCGCGAGGCGCGGCTGGCGGCGCTGCAAAAAGAACTGGGGCCGCGCTTTCTGCCGCTGCCGTGTGACTTGCGCGATGCCGATGAAGTGAATGGCCTGTTGCTGGACCTTCCGGCGCCGTTCCAGGCAGTGACAACCCTGATCAATAACGCCGGGCTGCTACAGGGCCGCGGGCCGTTGCTGGAAGTAACCCCCGCCCAGATCACCACCATGGTGGATACCAATATCGCCGCGCTGGTGAACGTAACCCACACCCTCCTGCCGAAGCTGATCGAAAGCGGGCGCGGGCACATCGTGAACTTGAGCTCCATCGCCGCGAGCCACCACTACATAGGGGGCCACGTGTACGCGGCCAGCAAGGCGTTCGTGGAGCATTTCAGCCGTTGCCTGCGGGCCGAGCTGGTGGGCGCCAGGGTACGGATGACGAACGTGGCGCCGGGTAAAACCCGCTCCGAGTTCGCCTTGGTACAGCACGACGGCGACCACGCCCGCGCGGCGCAGGCGTACAGCACCCTTACTCCGCTGGAGCCCGAGGACGTCGCGCGTTCGGTGTTGTGGGCGTTGGCGCAGCCGCCCCACGTGAACATCAGCCATATCGAGCTGGTACCTGCCGACCAATCGCTGTCCTACCGGTGACTGTCATGAACGCCCTTGCCCACTATTACGTGCGTAACAAACTCACCAACAAGCTGATCAGCAAACGGGTGCTGTCGCCGATTTCCCGTTCGTTGCCGCCGCCGGCCGACCTGGTCAAAGCCCTGAGCATCGAAGCCGAAGTCGCCGAGCTGCTCGCGGTATTCAACCAGTATCAGGCTCAGGACGACGAACAGGTTGGCCTGCCTCGCTACATGCCGTTCTATCGTTTCATCCAGTCCAAATTCCCCGGCTTCCAGTGGCAGGAGCGCACCCACGAAGGGCGCAAAACGCTGGTGCTGGACAAGCCTTACATCAATCAAAGCCGGCCCTCGCTGCTCAACCTGTTGCTGTGCGCCGTGAATGACAACACCACCACCACGCCCGCGATGAAGGTGCGCTACCCCGCCACCCAGGCGCTGCCGGACGGGCTGGTGCAAGACCTGGAGCTTGCCTTCGAAGCCTTATCCTTCGCGCAACCGGCGCCGCACTTCATGGCGCGCTTCGCCGACGCCTTGCTGCGCGGGTTGGCAGGCGAAACCGTGACGCTGATATCGCCGGTGTGCCCCGATTATGGCTACGAGGCGAAGAACGGGCGCTTCCGTTACACCTTCGAGCAACTGGGCGAAGGCATTGGCTTGGTGGCGGGGCGCGTGGTGAAAACGCTGCCGGTGATCCGGCAAGTGCTGGAGAAGCACGGCATCCGCACCCAGCTGGCCGTCGCGCCAGGGGACTTCGAAGGCTTCGACCCCGGCACGCTGGCCCGGCTGAAAGAAACCCGCGAAGGCTTCGCCCGCAAGCTGCGCATCAGCCAAGCCAAGATCCTGAAGCAACTGGGCGCTAGCACTGAAACCCTGTTTATCGCCGAAGCGGCCGGGGGCGAGGCTGCATGGAACGCGCTCACGGCAGATGCCTGCGCGCGGCTGGCCGCTGGCGATAACGGCCATATCGTGGAGGGCGACCTGGACTACGCCTCCATCTTCAATGCGCGATTGCCGCTGTATCAGGCCTGGCATCAGCACCGCAGCAACGATCACTTGATGCAAGTGCTGTACTCGCAGGGCGCCGAGTATGCCGCCATGGGCCAGGTGTTCGCGCGCCAGTGGGCCAACCCCATCGTGATCGGCGCCGATCACAACCGCATGCAACCGTTCTACTGGCTGTACACGCCGATCCCGGTGCTGTACCTCACCCGAGTGTATTGATGAACGCCTCTCACGCGCCGGGGCGCGTATTCCATAGCCAGCATGGGCCCGCCGAAGACATTCGCGCCAGCTATGCCCACCTGCCCTGCCAGCCCTTCTGGACCTGGCTCACCGGCAAGGGCCTGCCGCTGACCGATGCTCAGCTCAAGGCCGCCCAGGCCGACCACAGCGAAGGCTTTTTGCTGGGGCACCTGGGCTTCACCTGGGCGGTGATCGCGGCCTTGGTGGTGCTGGGGCACTACATATTGGCGGGCAGCTTTGGCGTGGCGGGCGGCGCGTGCTTGCTTGGCCTGGGCTGGCTGCTGATGGTCAACCGGCTGCGCAGCATGCAGGCGACCTTTCATTACCTCACCCATGGCGCGGTGCTGAAGGATCGCCAGCGGGCCCGGCGATATGCCCGCTGGCTGCTCACCACCCCCTTGCTGTACCCCGACTGGGACACTTACAACCGCACCCATGTGCGCGAGCACCACAACATCCATGTGCTGTGTACCGAGGCAGACCCCGACCAGGTGTTCATTCAGCGCCAGGGGTTTTATCCCGGGATGCCCGAGCGGGCGTACTGGTGGCGGGTGTGGGCCACGCCTTTTAGCCCAAGCTACCTGCTGCGCCAATGGCATGAGGCCTTGCTGGATACCTTGGTACGCCCCGCGCCCGCCGAGCGCCAGGCCGCCTGGCTGTTCTGGGCCGCGGCGCTGAGCCTGCTGTGGGCGGTGGATGGCCTGGGGGCGTTCGCCTTGATGTATCTGGCGGCGCGGGCAGTGTGGTTCGAACAGGCCATGTGGCTGCAGCTGTTCACCGAGCACCTGTGGTTCTACCCGCGTCAGGCTGGGCGCGACGACAAAACCCATTACGGCCGGCTCACCTGGGGCCGCTTCCAGGGCCGCCGGCCACCGCGCCGGGGGCATGGGCGAAGGCCGCGTGGGGTTTGCAATGCCTGGTGTTCGACGTGCCGGTGCGCCTGTACGTATACCCCCAGGACCTGCCCAACCACGACTGCCACCATCGGCGCCCTAACGTGCATTACCGGCACATCGCCAACTACCGCGCCACGGTAGAGCGAGCGCCATCCACCTATGGCCCTTTTCTTGAAGTGTGGGGTTTTACCGCCGGGCTGCGGGTGATCCGCGATCACCTGTGCCGCGGCGTTCACGAACCCTTCGCCACTCACTCACCGGCCTCGGCCGTCAGCGCCACCACCGGCCCGTGCCCACGCGCCGATATTCAAGGAGCATGACATGCAAGACGTTATCCGCACCGCCCAGCAACACCTGCCAGCCACTGCTTGCGCCGCGTTTGCCGCTGACGAGGTATTAGTGGCCGAGCATGACCTGGCGCAGGCCATCGATACCGCCAGGCATCAGCTTGACACCTACGCCTATGCCTCCCTCAAGGCCTCGCTGCTGTTCACCGAACAAGAGCTGCGCTACATGGACGACGCGTGCCAGGTGATCCCTAAAACCGTCATCGAGATCGGTGACGTAGGCGAGGAAAACTTCCTCTCCGTGGGGCGGTTCATGGAAGACCAGAAAGGCCAGCTGCCGGTATACCGCAATGACCCTTACGGTCGCCGGGTGGTGGACATCCTCTCTTCGGGCAAGGCTCGCACCTTCTTCGACGGCGTGATGGAAAACACCTGCTACATCCGCCGCTGCCAGGCCAACACCCTGGAAGCCGGCAACTTCATCGGCAAGCATATCGACACCTACAGCAACCTGGAATACCGCTATTCGGTGGTGATCCAGTTCGGCAAGCAGTACGACGGCGGTGAGTTCTTCGTGGAATACCAAGGCGGCGAACTTGAAACCAAGACCGGCTACGCCGATGTGCTGATCAACCGCTGCGAAATCCCGCACGGGGTGCGCAAGGTAGAGAGCGGCAAACGCTCTTCGCTGGTGTTCTTCCTCAGCACCAGCCCGCTGGACAAGCCCAACCTGCACAACAAGCAGATCTGAGAAAACCGCGCGGCGCTCCACCGGGCATGCCGCGCGCCGTAAACAAGGAAACCACAGCATGACGCAAGCCAACGTAGCGAACCTTCCACACACCCAGCCCGAGGCCAAGAATCAGGACATGCAGGCGTACCTGCTCGGCCTGATTTCCGTGGCGGCCTTCGCCATGACATTGCCCGCTGCGAAGATGCTGGCCGGCGAGCTGAGCGCCGTACAGGTGGGCATTTTCCGTTCGGTGCTGGCGGCCTTCGCTGCGATACCCTTCCTGGTGTTCGGTCGGGCGCGACTGCCCAACCGCTCCCAGGTCAAGCGCATGCTGCTCACCTCCACCGGCATCGTTTATGGCTTCCCGATCCTCACGGCCCTTGGCATGCATTACGTGCCGGTCAGCCACGGTGGCGTCGTACTGGCGGCATTGCCGCTGGCCACGGCGATCTTCGGCACGCTGATCACCGGTACCCGGCCCTCGAAGGCGTTCTGGCTGGTGTCGTGCCTGGGTTTCCTTGTAGTGATGAGCTACACGGTGTTCATGACCGGCGCGTCGGACCTGTACCTGGGTGACCTCGCCCTGTTGGGCGCGGTGGTGCTGGCCGGGTTCGGCTATGCCCAGGGCGGCGCGCTGTCCAAGGAGCTGCCGGGCTGGCAGGTAATGTGCTGGACCCTGGTGGTCAGCCTGCCGATATTGCTGCCCGCCAGCCTCTGGCTTTACGACGGCGCCACCCTTTCCAACCTCAGCGGCCAAGGCCTGGGGGCGCTGCTGTTCCTGGCGCTGATCAACTCGCTGCTGGGCTTCTTCTCCTGGAACCGCGCGCTGGCGCTGGGCGGCATCCAACGCATCAGCCAACTGCAACTGCTTCAGCCTTTCTTCACCTTCGGCTTCTCCATCTTCCTCATGGGTGAAGGCTGGAACTGGCTGACCCCTGTGGTGTGCGCGGCGGTCATCGTGCTGGTGTGGCTCGCCAAACGTTGCTGACCCCACCCGGCGGCCATGCCTTGCCTGGCTGCCTCTCTTCGCTGGAGATCCACCATGTCATCCGTCAGCTTTTTCAGGCCAACCTCGGAGTTGCAGCAGTGGGATGCCGACCAGTACCAGGCTAATGCGCGTTTCGTCGCGCACTTGGCAAGCGACGCGCTCGAGCTGCTGGCAATACAGCCGGGCGAGCGTGTGTTGGACATCGGCTGCGGCGACGGCTACCTCTCCGAACGCTTGTGCCGCGCGGGCGCAGAGCTGGTGGGTTTCGACTACAGCCCTGAACTCGTAGCCGCTGCCCGTGCCCGCGGCCTGGACGTGCGGCTGGGCAATGCCGAGCGCTTGTATTTCCACCGGGAATTCGACGCGGTATTCAGCAACGCGGCGCTGGAATGGATGCGCCTGGCCGACCGCGTCGCGCTGGGGGCATTCGAAGCGCTCAAGCCAGGAGGCCGCTTCGTGGGGGAATTCGCAGGCGCCCACAATATCGCCAGTATCCGCCTGGCCGTGAGCAAGGCGCTGCTGCGGCGGGGTATCAACCCGGACGACGTAGACCCGTGGTACCTCCCCACGGCGGGCGAGTACCAGCATGTATTGGAAAACGCCGGTTTTCAGCTTAGCTACATCAGCTGGTACGAGCGGCCAATAGTGATCGACTACCCCATCGGCGAATGGCTGGAAACCTTTGCCAGCCCTTACCTCACCGTGCTGCCCGTCGAGGGCCGCGCCAGCTTTCTCGCCGAGGTGACCGAAGAGTTGGCCGCTACGCTGCAAAGGCCAGACGGGCGCTGGACGATCGATTACACCCTGCTGCGCTTCCGCGCGGTTAGACCCTTGCGGCCGGCGGGCTGATCGCCGCTTAACAGGAGTTTGCGAAATGACACTCAGAACCACGGGCCTGGAGCTCAAGACCTTCTACACCGACCCCACGCTGTGGAACGGCCGCGATGGCCAGCCGCTGTACTGGATCGACGACATCGGGTTGGTGGTCAACGACGGCGATGTGCTGGATGACGCCGACATCCCGACACTGGCCGACACAGACCGTATCGATATTCTCAGCGGCTTTGTGTATGCCTACGAACACCTGGGGGAAGTCGCCACGTTGGAGGACTACTTCCAGATGTGGCGCAACGGCCTGGGCCGCAATGGCGCCCCAAACCGTCGATACCGCGCGGCGGTGGGGTTGCAGGGGAGCTTGCTGGGGGGCTGACGCTGGCAACCCGCTATCGGCTAGGACTCCACGGCCCGGGCAATGGCCAACTGCGCGCGAATGAACGCCTTGAACTGCGGGTCGTTGCAGTAGGTGACGTTGAAGCGCAGGTGCTGGTCGTACTGGCGGCCGTTACTGAACAGGGAACCGGGCGCGAGGAAGATCCGCGCGTCGTGGGCTTGCTCGATCAGCCTGCGCAGGTCGATGCAATCGGGCATGCGCCCCCACAGGAAAATCCCGTCGGCGCTGTGGTCATCGAAGGTGACGCCCGCCGCGCCCAGCCATTCCCGCGCGGTGGCCCGGGCCTGCATCACCCGCTGTGCCAACGTATCGAGGTGGTGCTGGTAGCGCCCGGACTGCAGCGTATCGGTGACGATGGTTTCGTCGATGGCCGAGCCGCACAACAGGCTGGACATCTTCTCCTCCACCAGCCGCTCCACGAATGGCAGCGGCGCCACGGCATAGCCCAGGCGTAGCGCCGGGCTGAGCACCTTGCTGAAGCCGCCCAGGTAAAAGCTGCGGGTGAAGCCGTCCAGGCTGGCCAGGCGAAGGGTTTGCTGGGAAGAGAGCGAGCCGTACACGTCGTCCTCCACCACATGGAAATCGTACTTCTCGGCCAGCGACAAAATCTTGTAACCCTTGGCCGGCGAGGTACTGCCGCCAGTAGGGTTGTGCACCAGCGTCTGGGTGAGGAACAACCGGGGCCGGTAACGGGCCACCATGGTTTCGAGCACCGCCATGTCCGGCCCGTCGCTGAGCCGGGGCACGGTGATGATGTTGAAGTCGCGCTGCTTGATCAGCTTGAGTTGCAGCAACAGGTAGCTGGGGTCTTCCACCAGCAGGTAGTCGCCCTCCTGCAACATCAATTTGCGAATCATCGAAAACGCATGGGTCGCGCCCATGGTGACCACGATTTGCTGGCTGCTGGCGGCAATGTGCACTTCGCGCAGCTTGCGGGAAATGGCCAGGCGCAGGTCCTGGCTGCCCGCCGCGGGCGCCGGCACGCTGCACGACAGCGCGTTGCGAATCAGCCGGCCGGTGACCGAAGGCGGTACAGCGTCAGCCAGCCAGGCGGGGGGCAGATAGCCCGAACTCACGGGCAGGTCGTAGAGGGAAGGGTCCAGCGCGCGGTAAAGGAAACCGCCATGCAGGCTGCTGGGCACCACAGCCTCGTCGTTCTCGCTGGCGGCGCTGGCCTGTTTGACCGGCAAAACGAAATAGCCGGCGCCAGGGCGGGATTCCACCACATGCTGGGCGACGAGGTCTTCATAGGCGCTGGTGACCGTAAAGATGCTCACCCCCAGCTGTCGGGACAGCGCCCGCACCGAGGGCAAGCGCGCGCCCTGCACCCATTGGAAGGCCTCGATGCGCTCGAGCACCCCACGGCGAATCTGGTCCACCAGCAACACTTTGCTGCTGCGGTCGATCTGGAACATGTTCCGTATCCTCGCTGGATATCCAGCCGCTGCCGGGCATGGCAGCCTTCCCTAAACGCCGGCCTGCAATGCCGCGCCAGACGTATTGGAGCAGCAAAACGGCAAGGGCGCCAGCCCTGTTCGCGCGGCGGCAACCCACGTACAGCCCCTTGACGGAACGGCAACAACCGCCCAACGTATCGGCAAAATAACTACAACAACCCACAGGGACCGTGCCATGCGATTCCACCACCTGGACCTCAACCTCCTGGTCGCCCTCGACGTATTGCTCGAAGAATGCAATATCACCCGCTCCGCCGAACGTTTGCACATGACCCAGTCCGCGACCAGCGGTGTGCTGGGACGGCTGCGCGAATACTTCGATGACGAGCTGCTGGTGCAAGTAGGGCGCAAGATGCAGCCCACGCCGTATGCACTCCAGCTGGCCGAGCCCGTGCGCGAGGTGCTGCTGAAAATCCGCTCCTCCATCACCAGCAAGCCGGTGTTCGATCCCGCTACCAGCAAGCGGCATTTTCGCCTCATCACATCCGATTACCTGATCAGCGTGCTCTTCTCGAACGTTCTGCAGAAGATCCACCGCTACGCACCCCATATCACCTTCGAAATGCTCAGCCCGGGGGATAACTCCGGTGAGTTACTGTCACGCGGTGAGATCGACCTGATGATCGTGCCCGAGCGCTACATCCTGCCCGACCACCCCTCCCGCTTGCTGTTCGAGGAGGAACACGTGTGCGTGGTATGGGCCGGCAACGATCAGGTAGGTGACCATATTACGCTCGAGCAATACCTGAGCCTGGGGCATGTGTCAGTAGGCTTCGGGCGAAGCCGCCATATGAGCATCGAAGATTGGTTCATGGCTCAGTACGGCGTGAGCCGGCGGATGGAAGTGATCACCAACGACTTCAACACCCTGGCGCGGCTGGTGGTGGGCACTAACCGCGTGGCGACCATGCACAGCCGCCTGGCGCGCCTGCAAGCCGAGCACCTTCCGCTTCGGCTGTTGCCGCCGCCGGTCAAGATCCCGGTGATGGGGGAGTACATGCTGTGGCATCGCACCCTCGAAGGTGACCCGATGCACGCCTGGCTGCGCGACCAGATCAGCCTGACCATCGGCGACCTGGAACAGGAGGCGCGCGCCGCTTGAGCTATCGACGCCATCGATAGCTGGCCATCAAGGCGTTTTGCTGTTGCCGTGGCGCGCCCGCCGTTAGGGTAATGCCACGTCAACAACAAGAATGGATCAGCCCATGTCCGCCCTCCACCTCCGCTGCCAGACCCTGTTCGACAGTGTCGACCTCACCCCTCGCCAAGACCAGACCCTCGTCGTTGAAAACGGCTTGCTCACCTACGTGGGTGCCACCGCGAATGCGCCAGCGCCGCGCCCGGGCGACCAGCGCGTGGAAGGCGTGGCACCTTTCGTGATGCCGGGGCTGGTGGATGTGCACACGCACCTGGCGTTCGGCAACGCGCAAAGCGAGGAAGACATCGACCTATGGACCAGCGATGAGTTTCGCGCCCTGCGGGGCATGTTCTTCGCCCGCCATATTCTGGCGGCCGGCGTTACCAGCATGGTGTGCCCCGGCGATAGCGGGCAGTTGAGCATATCCGTGCGCAACGCAATCAATGCTGGCCTGTTCGAAGGCCCGCGCGTGGCGGCCAGCAGCCGCGTGATCACCAACCGGCAAAGTCTCAATGACTGGTTCCCGAGCCGCGTGGGCGCGCCCGAGTATTTCACCGCGCGCCTGGTGACCAGCCGCAGCGAGGCCATCGCGGAAATCCGTACCCAGGCCAAGGACGGCGTAGACCTGATCAAGATCGCCATGGACGGCACCCACCGCCGCCCCAATGGCGAAATCATCGCCGCCTTCACCGCTGACGAAACCTTCGAGATGGTGGAAGAAGCCCACCGCCTGGGCTGCAAGGTAGCCACCCATGCCTATGGCCGGGAAGCGGTGATGTACGCCGCAAAAGCCGGCGTGGACCTTATCTTCCATGCGTTCTACATGGACGACGCCTGCATCGAAGCCATCCTGGAAAGCGGCAGCATCCTGGCCCCTACCATGACCTTCCCACAGAACACCGTGGATTTCTGCCAGCCCCACGACCCGGCCATCACCACCGGTTACGCCGGGTACTGCAAGCGTACGCTGGAGGTAGGCACGCAAGTGCTGCGACGCGCCAAGGCGGCGGGCATTCCCTTCGCCTGCGGCAGCGACAGCGGCTTTGCGGTGACCCCGTATGGCGAATGGCATGGCCGCGAGGCGGAACTGCTGGTCACCCGCCTGGGCTTTACCCCTGCTGAGGCGCTGCACGCCGCCACTGCCGTTGGCGCCCGTTGCATGCCGCGCGGCGAAAGCCTGGGCACGCTTCAGGCCGGGCAGCAAGCGGACTTCCTGGTGTTCGATGCCTCGCCGCTGGAAGACATTCGCCGGCTGATCGACCGCGATTGCCTGCGCGCAGTGTACAAGGCCGGCAAGCCGGTGAGCCTGGAACGCACCGCCTATAACCCTAAACAGGTGTCGGATTTCAACTCGCTGAAATGGACAGACCTCTACACCCGCGATCGCGTGCAAGCCTTGGCCGCCGTCCGTGGCGGGGAGGTGCGGGCATGAGCCGGCTTGAACTGGACACCGCGGTAACCCTGGCCCAACGCGCCATCGCTGAAGGCATCGAACGGGGTTTTCACCCGCTCGGCGCCGCCGTGCTGGACCCCCACGGCCATCCCTTGGCGGTACTGCGCCACCCCGACGCCAGCTTCCTGCGCCCGCAGATTGCCAGCGCGAAGGCAAAGGGCTGTGTGGGCATGGGCTTCGGTGGCCGTGAACTCGCCCGCCGCGCCCAAGGCGTGCCGACCTTTTTCGATGCGCTCAACAGCCTCACCGGCGGGCAGGTGATCCCGGTAGCAGGCGGCGTGCTGATCCGCGACGCTGAAGGCTGCCTACTCGGCGCCCTGGGCATCAGCGGCGACACCTCGGACAACGACGAAATCTGCGCCGTGGCGGCGATCCGCGCGGCTGGGTTGGTGGCGGATACGGGGGATAAATAACGCCTTTTTCGCGAGCTCCGCCGGATGGCCTGCCCGCCGCTTCCCAGGAGTTCTGCCGTGCATTTGTGGGAGCTGGGCGAAGCCGCAGGCGGAGCTTGCGAAGGCAGACGAAACGTTTATCCCGACAGTGACGCCACAATCCCCAACAGCTCTCCCCGCAGCCACGACAGCGCGGGGTCGCTGTCCTGATAAGGGTGCCATTGCATTACCTGCACCGCCCTGGGGAAGTCCACCGGCGCGGGCCACAGGGCAAGCGGGTAACGCTGGGCCATTTGCTCGGCCTGGCGGCGGAACAACGTCGCGATGCGCTCGGTGCCAACAATGAATGCCGGTATCAGCGCAAAGCTTTCGACGCGAATCGCCGCGTCGCGCGCCAGGCCGATTTCGTTCAAGTGCATGGCATCCATCCCCAGGCTGCGGCCATCGGCAAACGCACGCACTACATGCTCGGCGTTGCGGTACTGATCGAGGCTGATCCCGCGTTGGTAGGCACCGGCCCCCTGCCAGACGATGCAGCACCATTGATCTTCCAACAGCGTCGACCGAGGAAAGCCCGGGTTGTAGCGCCGCTCCGGTACTACCACCAGATCACAGCGGCGATACTCCAGCGCTTCGCTCACCACGTCCTGCTCACGCGGCACGGGCAGGTCTCGCAGGCTGAGGCGCGCCTTGGGCGCTTTCAACGCCAACACACCTGCCAGCAGTGGCATCAACACCGCAATCACATAATCGGACGCCGCCACGGTAAACGTGCGCTCGCAGGTGGCAGGGTCGAACGTCTCGGCGCCCTCCACCAGCTCCCGTGCCAAAGCGAGGGTTTGTTGTACTTTTGGCAGCAAGGTGAGCGCCTTGGCCGTGGGCTCCAACCGGCGCCCAACCTGCACCAGCAACGGATCGTCGAAATGCTCACGCAACCGCCCCAACGCCGCGCTCGTGGCCGACTGCCCCAAGTGCAAACGCTCGGCGGCGCGGCTCACATTGCACTCGGTGATTAATGCTTCGAGGGCGATGAGCAGGTTGAGGTCCAGGCGACGCAGGCGCATCGGCGCGGCTCCAGCAAATGGGGCTAGCGAGCATAGCGGATTCCAAGCTGCAAGCTGCAATCACTCACGCCCTTACAACTCAATCCGCGTCCCCAGCACCTTTAAGAATGCAGCCAGCCACGCCGGGTGCGCAGGCCAGGCAGGGGCGGTGACGAGGTTGCCGTCCACGTGGGCGCTGGTGACGTCGATCTCGGCGAATTGGCCGCCAGCGAGCTTCACTTCGGGCGCGCAGGCGGGGTAGGCGCTGCAGGTGCGGCCTTCGAGTACGCCGGCGGCGGCAAGCAGTTGCGCACCATGGCAGATAGCGGCGATGGGTTTGTTGGCTTCAGCGAAGTGGCGCACCGTGGCGAGCACTTGTTCATTCAGGCGCAGGTATTCCGGGGCGCGGCCGCCGGGCACCACCAATGCGTCGTATTGGTCGAGCTGCACGGCGTCGAAGCTGGCATTCAGGCTGAAGCCATGACCGGGTTTTTCGCTGTAGGTCTGGTCGCCTTCGAAGTCGTGGATGGCAGTCTTGACCTTGTCGCCGGCCTGCTTATCCGGGCACACGGCGTCCACGTGATGCCCCACCATGAGCAGCGCCTGGAACGGCACCATCACTTCGTAATCTTCGACGAAATCGCCGACCAGCATCAGTATGCGTTTCTGGGCCATGAGCGGGGCTCCTTGAGGGATTAAGGGTCCCTCAAGCCTAGCCGCTCCTCGCGCGGGTGTTCAGTCGCGGCTGTTCAGTCGCGGCTGTCCAGCAGGTTGGCCACGATGCGGTCCAGCCAGCCCCACAGCCGTTGCTGTGCTCGCCCCCAAAGCGGGCGCGCTTTCCATTGCTCCAGGGTGATTTCACGACTGCTGGCGAAGTCGGTCTGGAAGCTGGAGGCCACCGCCGTGGTAAAGGCCGGGTCCAGCGCTTCGAGATTGGCCTCCAGGTTGAAGCGAAGGTTCCAGTGATCGAAATTGCACGAACCCACGCTGACCCAGTCGTCGACGATCACCATCTTTAAATGGAGAAAGCACGGCTGGTATTCGTAGATTTTCACCCCCGCGCGGAGCAAGCGGGGATAGTACCGGTGCCCGGCATAGCGCACGGAGGGGTGGTCGGTGCGCGGCCCGGTGAGCAGCAGCCGAACATCGACACCCCGTTGAGCGGCGCGGCGCAGTGACCGTCGCACGCTGAACGTTGGTAGAAAATACGGCGTGGCCAGCCAGATGCGCTGCTGCCCGGCATGAATGGCGCGCACCAGCGAGCGCAGAATATCCCGGTGCTGGCGCGCATCGCAGTACGCGACCCGGGCCAGCCCTTCGCCGCTGGGCGGCATGCGTGGCAACCTAGGCAGGCCGAAATGCGTAGCCGGGCGCCAGGCGCTGCGGCGCAGGTTGGCGCGCCACTGGCGATCGAAGAGCATTTGCCAATCCGCGACCACAGGGCCGTGCATCTCCACCATCACTTCGTGCCATTCGCTCTGGCTTTCATCGGGCTGCCAGAACTGGTCCGTGACGCCCGTCCCGCCTACAACGGCGAGCGCCTGATCCACCACCAACAGTTTGCGGTGGTCGCGGAACAGGTTGCGCCCGCCGCGCCGCCACGAAACCGGGTTGTAGAGCCGCAGCTCCACGCCGGCCGCCTGCAACTGCTCACGGGCCGGCGTGCCAAAGGCCAGGCTGCCGTAGCCGTCGAACAGGCACCGCACCCGAACGCCGCGCTCGGCGGCGGCCACCAGCGCCGTCACCACCGCATCGGCGCAACGGCCGGCCTCCACCAGGTACAGCTCCAGGTCTACGTGCTCGCGAGCGTTATCGATCGCAGCGAGCATGCGTGGGAAGAACGCAGGCCCGTCGATCAGCAGCTCGAAGCGGTTGTCGTTACGCCAGGGAAAAATCGGCCCGGGCATAGGTCAGGCTACCCGGCCGCAAGAAAGGGACTGCACGCGCGCACAACTCGACATGTAAGGCGCCCAAGGAAAAGTCGCCCCACCATAACCGGGCGCAAAGAATTTTCCTACAGGTGGCGCTATTCCAACATTCCCAGTGCCCGCGCCAGACGTTTTTCTCTGGCGCCGCGCGCCAGGTCGAACAACGCGCGGTCCCGGCGCCAAACCGGCCCGAGCGCACGGTGAGAAACGTCGAAGGCGTGTTCAACCTCCGGCGCCAGGGCATCGAACTGAGCGAACAAGCCTGCCAGCAGCAAATGGGTCGCTGGGGCCAACGGCGGTTGTCGTGCCGCTTCGGCGCAGCCGCCGAGCACCGCCAGCAGGCGCAGCTGCACGCTCTGCGGCCAAGAATCTTCGATCGCGATCCCCAGCAGCCAAGCCACCAGCGCGGCCAGGATGTAGAGGTCTTCCACGCTGCGGAAGGGTTTGACGTAATCGTTCCAGCCGTCGCCAGGCAGCAAGGCACACAGCGCGTTTTCGAACCAGGCACGGGCATGGCCTGTCTCGGGCATGATCGGTGCTGGCGGCAGCGCCTCGAGCCGCACACCAGGCTCGCCCGGGTACACCACCGTCATCGATAACCGGGGCTGCAGCCCCTCGGTTTCGCAGCGGGCCGCCACCATCAACCATTCGGCCTGATCACCGGCCGTCACGAAATCCTTGCGGCCGAAAAGGCGCGTACCGCTAACTCGGGTAGCAAGGTCGGCGGGGCGAATGCTGCGGTTTTCGGTCACACAGATAGCGCCCAACCCCGCTGGCGCGCTCGGCCATAGCACACGCAGCGCGGCCTGGTATCCCATGGCGAAGGCCAACCCCGGCAAGGGCACCGCACGCGCGGCGAACACCGCCAGCTCGAACGGCGTGGCGCCCGGCCAGCGCCGCCGCGCCTCGGCCCACAAGTCCCCTAGCCGCTCCCCCCTGGAAAAAGGCTCGCGTTGTTGCATTACCTTAAGCCAACCCATTCGCCGCGCCTCCGGTTGCCTGGCCGTTATCTAAGCATCATCGAAGCTTGGTGCTTCGCCCTGGCCCCGTCACATTCAACGAGGCAGCATGAGGCGAACCAGGCACACCGCCCCACTGTTCAGCGAATACCTGAAGCTGCGGATAAAACGCCCGAAAATCCTCGAGCAACGTGGGATACAGCGCCCGCAGCTCGGGCAACGCGCCCTGCAGCCCCTCCGGCCGAGACAAGCGACGCGAGATGCCCTGCAACACCCGCCCCAGCACCTCGAACTCCTGATAGGAGCCCAACCAGTCGTGCTCGATCATCAGCGGCGCAATGGCCGCCAGCCTGCCGGGAAGGTCCGGTGTGCGGCGCAAAACGCCGTACACCCGGCCTGTAAAGGCGCTCAAGGGTTCAGGGTGATAATCCTGCCAATGTCGCGCCAGGCAGTGATCGAAAAACACATCGAGGATGATGCCCGCATACCGGCGGCGCTCACGGGGAAAGCGCGCCAACGCGCCCAGCACCAACGGATGGCTGTCGGTAAACCTGTCGATCGCGCGATGCAGGCGGATACCCGCCTCCAGCTGGGGCGGGAAGCGGTCGTCCAGCGAGCCCTTGACGAAATCGCCATAGAGGCTGCCGAGCATTTGCTGCGGCGAGGGGCCGCCAAGGTGCAGGTGTGCCAGGAAGTTCATGGGGCCAGCGTAGCATCCACATAGCCTGGCCATATAGCCCGACCTCACACCCCTCATCGCCAGAACGTATTTGTATATCGCGATACACCGATATATATTTCGGCCTATCGCGATATACCGTTATTCCAATCGAGCACCGCCAGCATGCCCCTCGACATCGACGACATAATAAAAGCCCTGTCCCACCCGGTGCGCCGCGACATCCTGCACTGGCTCAAAGACCCGAAAGGCGAATTCCCCGACCAAAGCCACAGCCATGACCATGGCGTATGCGCCGGGCAGATCGACCAGCGCTGCGGTTTGTCGCAATCCACGGTGTCAGCCCACCTGGCTACCTTGCAACGGGCCGGCCTGGTGACCAGCCGCAAGGTAGGCCAATGGCACTACTTCCAACGTAACGAGGAGCAGGTACGCCTGTTCCTAAAGCAACTGAGCGATCAGCTCTGAAAGGACACACCCAATGCCGCTTCCCCTATTTATTCTGGCGCTGAGCTCGTTCGCCATTGGCACCACCGAGTTCGTCATCATGGGGCTGTTACCCAACGTGGCCCAGGACCTGGGCGTTTCCATTCCTGGCGCCGGATGGCTGGTGACCGGCTATGCGCTGGGCGTGGCCCTGGGCGCGCCGTTCATGGCCATGGCCACCGCCCACTTGCCACGCAAACTAGCGCTGGTAGTGCTGATGGGCGTATTTATCATCGGTAACCTGCTGTGCGCGGTAGCGGCCGATTACAACGTGCTGATGTTCGCCCGGGTAGTGACTGCCCTGTGCCACGGGGCGTTCTTCGGCATCGGTTCGGTGGTAGCCGCCAACCTGGTGGAACCGAACAAGCGGGCATCGGCCGTGGCGCTGATGTTCACCGGGCTTACCCTCGCCAACGTGCTGGGCGTGCCACTAGGCACCGCGTTGGGCCAGGCCGCTGGATGGCGGTCCACGTTCTGGGGCGTCACGCTCATCGGCGTGGTGGCGTTGATTGGCTTGCTGCGCTATTTGCCCAACCGTCACGACGAACAGAAGCTGCACATAGCCGCCGAACTGGCGGGCCTCAAGGGCCGAGGGATCTGGTTGTCGCTGAGCATGACGGTGATGTTCTCCGCATCCATGTTCGCGTTGTTCACCTACATCGCGCCACTGCTTGGCGAGGTTACCGGGGTTTCAGACCGCGGCATCACCTTCACCCTCCTGCTGATCGGGCTGGGCCTTACCCTGGGCAATATCGTGGGCGGCAAGTTGGCCGATCGCCAACTGGCCGGCACGCTTGCCGCGGCCTTTATCGCCATGGCGCTCGTGTGCACCGCGCTGGCCTGGACCAGTGTGGCCGTGATCCCCACCGAAGTAACGCTGTTCATCTGGGCGATGGCCGCCTTCGCTGCCGTGCCGGCGCTGCAAGTGAACGTAGTGAGCTTCGGCAAGGCGGCACCCAACCTTGTGTCCACCCTCAACATCAGTGCCTTCAACATCGGCAATGCGTTGGGCGCCTGGGTCGGTGGCGCGGTGATCGGCCACGGCATGGGCCTCACCCGCGTGCCGTTGGCCGCCGCCGCCCTGGCCGGCGTTGCCCTGGTGCTCACCCTGATTACCTTCTCCCGAGGCGGCAAGGCTGACCTTGCCCCCACTACCCACTGACAGAGGCTTATTCGATGACTACGCTTTTCGACCCTATCCGCATCGGCGACCTGGAGCTGCCGAACCGTATCGTGATGGCGCCACTGACCCGCTGCCGCGCCAGCGCTGGCCGCGTACCCAACGCGCTGATGGCCGAGTACTACGTACAGCGCGCCAGCGCCGGCCTGATTCTCTCGGAGGCCACCTCGGTAACCCCGATGGGCGTGGGCTATCCCAATACGCCAGGTATCTGGAGCGACGAACAGGTGGCCGGCTGGACCAACGTAACCAAGGCCGTGCATGCGGCTGGTGGGCGGATCTTCCTGCAGCTGTGGCACGTAGGGCGTATCTCCCATCCCAGCTACCTGAACGACGAGCTGCCGGTCGCGCCAAGCGCGATTCAACCCAAGGGGCATGTGAGCCTGGTACGCCCGATCACCGAATTCCCCACGCCGCGCGCGCTCGAAACCGGGGAAATCGCCGGCGTGGTAGAGGCGTACCGCCAGGGCGCTGAAAACGCGAAGAAAGCCGGCTTCGATGGCGTGGAAATCCACGGCGCGAATGGCTACCTGCTGGACCAGTTCCTGCAAAGCAGCACCAATGCGCGCACCGACCAGTACGGTGGGTCGCTGGAAAATCGCGCGCGCCTGCTGCTGGAAGTCACCGACGCCGCCATCGGCGTATGGGGCGCGGGCCGCGTTGGCGTTCACTTGGCACCACGGGCGGATTCCCATGACATGGGCGACGCCAACCGCGCCGAGACCTTCACGTACGTGGCAAGCGAACTGGGCAAACGCGGGGTAGCGTTCATTTGCTCCCGTGAAAAGGAAGCGGACGACAGCCTTGGCCGACAATTGAAAAAGGCCTTCGGCGGCGTGTACATCGCCAACGAGCGCTTCACCAAGGCCAGCGCCAACGCCGCGATCGCCCGCGGTGACGCCGATGCCATCGCCTTCGGCGTGCCCTTCATCGCCAACCCGGACCTCCCGGCACGCCTTGCGGCTGACGCGCCGTTGAATGAACCGCACCCCGAAACCTTTTACGCCGAAGGCGCGGTGGGCTACCTGGATTACCCTCGCCTGTGACGGCTGGCGGCCGCGGCGCGCTGCGTGTCAGGGCGCCTTGCGGCCAAGCTGTTGCTGAAGGTTCTGGATCTGCGCCTGCAATCCGTTGATGTTGCGGGTTGTCTGGCCGCGGAACGCATCGAATTCGCTGTTGCTGGGGCCGTTGCTGGCTTGAACGGCAGGGCGGTTGTCCTGTTCGCTCTTGAGCACGATCAGGTCCTGCTCAAGCCGCTCGAGGCGGCCATTGAGGTCCCCCTGCCTCTTCAAGGCGGCCACATCGGTGCTCAGCGCCTTGAGCTGGGCATCCACCGCCGCTTGCGCGGCCTGGGTGCCTTTCAAGGTAGTGAGATCACCCGCCAGTGCCTTGAGCTGGCTCTGCAATTGTTCGGCGGCGGCCTGCTGGGTGGTCAGCTGTGCATTGAGCTGCTCTACCCGCTTATCGGTCGCCCCCTGCTGCCCCGCCACGCCTTGCTGCTGGCGGCCTTGATCGTCGAGCCGCGCCTGCAGTTGGCGCACTTGCAGCTTCAACGCCTCGGTGTCGCTGCTGACGCTGCTCTCGCCATCGGCGACTTTGCCGCTGATGGCCTGCAAACGGCCCGCGGCCTCTTCGCTTACCTTGGCAAAGCTGTCCTGCGTGGCCACCAGTTGTTGTTCCATCAGGGAAATCTGCTGGAAGCTCCACCAGCCCAGCCCACCGAGCGCAATCACCAGCGCCGCCACCAAGGCCCACAATCCACCCAGCCCGGGCGCCTTTACCGTCACCACGGGCGTGGTGCGCGAGTACACCGGGTCATGCCGCGCCCCCGAGCGGCCGTCGAGCACGGGGTCGTCGTCATCCCGGTCACTGGCGCTGAGGCTTGGCAGGTTATCGTCAAAATCGTCAGTGGCGTCTTTGCGCATGGCAAGCGTTCCGAAGCGGTAAGGGGCAGGTGGGGAGCGAGTCTAACACTGGGTTACGGCGGCACCTACGGCCTCAGCGGTACTTGCCGGAGGTGTCCCGGGCGCGCCATCCCTGGCATAGGGCGCCCATTCCCGACCACACCGAAGCCTGGGGCTGATAGCCCAGATAATGCCGGGCGCGGGTGATATCCAGGATGAAATCTTCAGTCATCAAGGCAATGTCCGGCGGCAGCAACGGCGGGCGTGGCTGGCCCGGCCAATAGATCCTGGCGGTGGCCGACAGCCCGGCTGCGAAGGTGGCGGGCGCTACGCGTCGGTAGGTTCGCAAGGGGGGTAATTGAAGCTGGCGCAGGGCATAGTTGAGCACGTCCCAGAACGGCACCGGCGCGCCGTTGGCGATGTTGTATACCCGGCCAAGGGCATCATCACCGGCGAACAAGGCGCACAGCAAGGCGTGATCAAGGTTGGCCTGGGCGGTGAAGTCCACCTTGTTGAGGCCCTTGCCAAGAATCTTCAGCCGGTTTCGCGCGCACAGGCTCAGGATGCCTGGCCATAGCGTGGGCTCGCCCTGGCCGAGCACCGGCGCTGGCCGTAATGCCAGTACTTGCACACCGAACTCTTCGGCCCCGAACACGCGCTGCTCGGCGCGGAACCGGGTTTGTGCCTGCAAGGTGCGCTTGCGTGGCGACAGCTGGTCCTCGCGAACCGGCTGCTCGGCTTTTGGCCGTTCATACACCTGCGCGCTGGAGAGATACACCAACCGGCGCACCTGCTCCTTGATACACCCTTCCACCACGTTCTCGGTGAGCGTGAGGTTGGCCAACTGGAAGTCGGCCAGCCGCCCCCAGTGCCCTCCCAGGCCAGCGCAATGCACCACGGCATCCACGCCGCGGCACGCGCGGCGGGCAAAATCCGGGTCGGCCAGGTCGCCTTCAACCGCCTCGGCGCCCAGCCGCGTCAGGCCTGCCAGCGCCTCGGCGCGTCGGCCAGTGGCGCGCACCGCCAACCCCTGCCCTAACGCATGGCGCACGAAGCTGGCGCCGACAAAGCCTGTCGCGCCAGTGACCAGTATGTTCATTTGCCTCCCACTACGTTTCACCCATGCCATTGCCGACGTCCGGCATCGGCACCAAGGCACGCGCCGCCTGCTTCAGCAGCTCGGCGCCCAGGTCGCTTAACAGCTTGCCGCCACTTCGCCAATGGTGCCAATAAAGCGGAACGTCGCTTACGTGGCCGGGCAGCAATTGGATAAGCGATCCCTTGGCCAGTTGCTCATGCACCTGCAGCTCGGGCACCAGCCCCCAGCCCAGCCCGGCCTCGGCCATGCGCACAAAGCCTTCCGATGACGGGACCAAGTGATGGGCGAAGCCACCGCCCAGGCCCAACGACGCCATGAATCGATGCTGTAGCAGGTCGTCGGGGCCGAACACCAGCGCCGGAACCCGCGCCAGCCCGGCCGTGGTAAACCCATCAGGAAAATGCCGGTCGATAAAGCCTTGGCTGGCCACCGCGCGGTAACGCATCGCTCCCAACGGCTCGCTGCGCGCGCCAGCGACCGGCCGGGGTTCGCCACAGAGGCACGCCGCCACGTCGCCGGCGCGCATGCGCCGCAATCCTACGTCTTGATCTTCCACCACGAGGTCGAGCAATACCCCTCGCCGCTGACAAAAACCGGCCACCGCTGCCGGCCACCATGTGGCGAGGCTGTCCGCATTGATGGCGACCCGCAGGCGTTCGGGCGCGCGGCTCTCTGCCAGGCTTGGCACGGCGTCCTGCAGGTCTCGCTCGAGCAAGCGCACCGTTTGCACGTGATTGAGCAACTGGCGCCCCACCGGCGTGGCACTGGGCGGTGACTCACGTACCAATACAGGCTGCCCGAGGCGGGCCTCCAGCAACTTGATGCGTTGCGAGACCGCCGACTGAGACAAGCCCAGCACCTGGGCGGCCCGTTCGAAGCCGCCCTGTTCGATCACAGTGGCCAGCGCCGCCAGAAGTTTATAATCGAACATCAGTTTTGCTAATGCCCCATGAGCAAGATCTGTTTTTCTTATAACCGCCCTCCCGCCACACTGTCACGCATTTCCAGGGAGAACATCATGCTGCAGAGCTACCTCAACGGGCTGGCGATCGCCATCGGCCTGATCATGGCGATCGGCGCGCAGAACGCGTTCGTGCTGGCGCAGAGCTTGCGACGCGAACACCACCTTCCCGTGGCGGCGCTGTGCGTGCTGTGTGACGTGGTGCTGGTGGCCGCCGGCGTCTTCGGGCTGGCCACGCTGCTCGCGCAAAGCCCGACCCTGCTGAGCATTGCCCGCTGGGGTGGGGCGGCCTTCCTGCTGTGGTATGGCTACAGCGCATTGCGCCGCGCATGCTCGCGGCAAGCGCTGGCGGCCGAGGGAAGCGCGCCGCGGTCGCGCCAGGCTGTTTTGCTCAGCGCGCTGGCGGTAACCCTGCTCAACCCCCATGTTTATCTCGATACAGTGCTGCTGATCGGCAGCTTCGGCGCACGGCAGACCGTGCCGGGCGCCTATGTAGCCGGCGCGGCGAGCGCTTCGGCGGTGTGGTTCTTTACCTTGGCCCTGGGTGCCGCCTGGCTGGCCCCCTGGTTGGCGCGCCCCGCCACGTGGAGGGTACTGGACCTTGCCGTGGCGCTGATGATGTTCACCGTGGCCGGGCAACTGATTCTTGGCTGAAGGCCGCTGCGCTTATCCTTGCGCGCGGCGTCTATTCCACACAGTTGCCGCGTGGTTAAGCCCAGCCCCCGGTGCTATGATCCCGGGCTTGTGCCCGCCCTGCGGGCGCAGCCACGGCCGCCCGTGATCGGCCTTGCGCATAATGCACCAGACCTGATTAGGAGAATCACATGGCTTTTGAACTGCCGCCGCTGCCCTACGCACACGATGCCCTGCAGCCGCACATTTCCAAGGAAACCCTGGAATTCCACCACGACAAGCACCACAACACCTACGTCGTGAACCTGAACAACCTGATCCCGGGCACCGAATTCGAAGGCAAGACCCTCGAAGAGATCGTCAAGGCCTCTTCGGGCGGCATCTTCAACAACGCCGCGCAGGTCTGGAACCACACCTTCTACTGGAACTGCCTGTCGCCCAACGGTGGCGGCGAGCCTACCGGCAAGCTGGCCGAAGCCATCAATCAGGCTTTCGGTTCCTTCGAGAAGTTCAAGGAAGAGTTCAGCAAGACTTCCATCGGCACCTTCGGCTCCGGCTGGGGCTGGCTGGTGAAGAAAGCGGACGGCTCCCTGGCCCTGGCCAGCACCATTGGCGCCGGCAACCCGATCACCAACGGTGACACCCCGCTGCTCACCTGCGATGTGTGGGAACACGCCTACTACATCGACTACCGCAACGTTCGCCCCAAATACGTCGAAGCCTTCTGGAACGTCGTGAACTGGGACTTCGTTGCCCAGCAGTTCGAAGGCAGCGCCTTCAAGGCCTGATCCCTTCGCTGGCCGCAAGGCCACCTTTGCGAGCCGCGCCCGCGGCTCCGCTCGGTTCCCACAGGGCACACGTATCCTGTGAGGGGCCGGGGCCGGGCCCTTCAAGGCCCTCGCCTGTCGCCGCTCGGCGCCTTCATTCAAGTTCCTCGGCCACGGCCCGATATAAAGGCGACGCACATTTTTCGCGAGCTGATGGCATGGATGTGCCGGAATCTGCTCGAACCCTTTGACGGTCATTAAGGGTTTGCCAATACTCGGGCAACCGGTTACCGCGTGCTCGGAACAAGGAATTTTCCTTTGAAGGTGGAACTCAAGCACAGCTTGTCGCTGAAACTGCTGAGGATCGTGCTGCTATCGACCCTGATCGTAGGCGTGGTGCTGAGCTGTGGGCAGATCATTCTCGACGGCTATAAAACACGCCATACGATTGCCCGGGATGCCGAACGCATCCTCGACATGTTCCAGGACCCGTCCACCCAGGCCGTGTATAGCCTGGACAAAGAAATGGCCATGCAGGTCATCGGAGGCCTGTTCCAGGACCCCGCCGTGCGCGCCGCGTCTATCGGCCACCCGGGCGAGGAAATGCTTGCCGAGCGCGAGCGCCCATTGGCGCAAACCTCTACCCGCTGGCTGACGGACCCAGTACTGGGCCAGCAACGCACCTTCAGCACACGCCTGATTGGCCGCGCGCCTTACAACGAATACTACGGGGACCTCAACATCACGCTCGACACCGCCACCTACGGCGAGGAGTTCGTGCGCAATTCCTGGGTGCTGTTCGTTTCCGGCGTGCTGCGCGCCATGCTGATGGGGCTGGTGCTGTACCTGATCTACCACTGGCTGCTGACCAAGCCGCTGTCGCGAATGCTCGAACACCTGAGCACGATCACGCCCGACCGGCCCGGCCAGCATCAATTACCGCTGCCCAAGGGGCACGAACATAACGAACTGGGCCTGTGGGTTCGAACCGCCAATCAATTGCTGGCATCCATCGAGCGCAATACCACCTTGCGCCGCGAGGCAGAAGACAGCTTGCTGCGCATGTCTCAATACGATTTCCTCACCGGCCTGCCCAACCGCTTGCAGCTTCAACAGCAGCTGGACCAGATCCTCACCGATGCCGGCCGCATGCAGCGCAGGGTCGCGGTGATCTGTGTGGGCCTGGATGACTTCAAGGGTGTGAACGAGCAATACAGCTACCAGGCCGGCGATCAGTTACTGCTCGCCACAGCAGACCGCCTGCGCGCCCACAGTGGCCGCCTTGGCGCGCTGGCGCGTTTGGGTGGTGACCAGTTCGCGCTGGTACAGGCCAATATCGAAGAACCCTACAAGGCCGCCGAGCTGGCGCAGCATATTCTGGACGACCTGGCCGCGCCCTTTGCCCTGGACGCCCGGGAAATACGCCTGCGCGCAACCATCGGCATCACCCTGTTCCCGGAAGACGGCGACAGCACGGAAAAGCTGCTGCAAAAAGCCGAGCAGACCATGACGTTGGCCAAAAGCCGGTCCCGCAACCGCTATCAGTTCTACGTCGCCAGCGTGGACAGCGAGATGCGGCGCCGGCGGGAGCTGGAAAAAGCCCTGCGCGAAGCCTTGGCACAGAACCAGCTCTTCCTGGTGTATCAGCCGCAGATCAGCTATCGCGACCACCGCATCGTGGGGGTTGAAGCCCTGCTTCGCTGGCAGCACCCGGAGTTCGGCTTTATCCCGCCCGATCAGTTCATTCCGCTGGCGGAACAGAACGGCACTATCGTTGCCATCGGCGAGTGGGTACTGGACCAGGCCTGCGCCCAGTTACGGGAATGGCATGACCAGGGCTTCACCCACTTGCGCATGGCCGTGAACCTTTCCACCGTGCAGCTGCACCACAGTGAACTGCCCAGAGTGGTGAGCAATATCCTGCAGATGTACCGCCTGCCGCCACGCAGCCTGGAGCTTGAAGTGACCGAGACGGGCCTGATGGAAGACATCAGCACCGCGGCGCAGCACTTGCTGAGCCTGCGCCAGTCCGGCGCCTTGATTGCCATCGACGACTTCGGTACAGGGTATTCGTCGCTGGGTTACCTGCGTTCGCTACCGCTGGACAAGATCAAGATCGACAAGAGTTTCGTGAAGGACCTGCTCGAAGACGAAGACGACGCGACCATCGTTCGCGCGGTTATCCAGCTGGGCAAGAGCCTGGGCATGCAGGTAATCGCCGAGGGCGTGGAAACCGCCGAGCAGGAGGCATACATTATTGCCGAGGGGTGCCATGAGGGCCAGGGTTACTATTACGCCCGGCCGCTGCCAGCCCGTGAGCTGCTGACGTTCCTCAAGCAAGCCGAGCGGGGCCGCGTCATCCATTCGTAAAGCCGGGCCCGGATGAATTATTTTTCACCCGGCCCTTTACATCAAATGCAAATCCTTCGCATCATGTGGCCCGCTTCGTTCGGCGCCACGGGCGCCTATCGCCACTTCTGATGCAGGAATAGCCCATGATCCGTACGCCGTTGGTTGCCAGTCTGCTGGCCATTGCCATTTCGCTCGCCGGTTGCGGCGATAACAGCGACAAGGAGAAGGCAGCAGCGCAAGCACCCGCGCCGACAGCCGCCAACGCCAGCGCCACGCCCGCCGCCGTCGCCCTGGATCAGGCAGCCGCCAAGGCCGTGGTCGGTCATTACAGCGAAATGGTATACGCGGTATTCAGCGACTCGCTGACCACCGCCACCGCGCTCCAGCAGGCCGTGGACGCCTTCCTGGCCAAGCCGGACGCCAACACGCTCAAAGCCGCCCGCGAGGCCTGGCTGGCCGCCCGCCCGTCCTACCTGCAAAGTGAAGTGTTCCGCTTCGGCAACACCATCATCGACGACTGGGAAGGCCAGGTAAACGCCTGGCCCCTGGACGAAGGCCTGATCGACTACGTGGCCAAAGGGTATGAACCGGCCTTGGGCAACCCGGGCGGCAGCGCCAACATCATCGCCAACACCGAGATCCAGGTGGGCGAGGACAAGGTCGACGTGAAGGACATCACCCCGGAAAAACTCGCCAGCCTCAACGAGCTGGGCGGTTCGGAGGCCAACGTCGCTACCGGCTACCACGCTATCGAATTCCTGCTGTGGGGCCAGGACCTCAACGGCACCGGCGCAGGCGCCGGCAACCGCCCCGCCAGCGACTACCTGCAAGGCAAGGGCGCCACGGGTGGCCACAACGACCGCCGCCGCGCCTACCTCAAGGCCGCGACCGACCTGCTGGTCAGCGACCTGAAGGAAATGGTCGGCAACTGGAAGCCGGGCGTCGCGGACAACTACCGCGCCAGCCTCGAAGCCGAGCCGGTGGACAGCGGCCTGCGCAAGATGCTGTTCGGCATGGGCAGCCTGTCGCTGGGTGAGCTGGCTGGCGAGCGCCTCAAGGTGGCGCTGGAAGCCAACTCCCCCGAAGACGAGCACGATTGCTTCAGCGACAACACCCATAACTCGGCCTTCTTCAACGCCAAGGGCATCCGCAACGTGTACCTGGGCGAATACCTGCGCGCCGACGGTACCCGCCTGACCGGCCCGAGCCTGTCCTCGCTGGTGGCCAAGATCGACCCGGCCACGGACGACGCACTCAAGGCCGACCTGGCGGACACCGAAGCGAAAATGCAAGTGATCGTCGATCACGCCAACAAGGGTGAGCATTTCGATCAACTGATCGCCTCCGGCAACACCGCCGGCAACCAGATCGTGCGCGACGCCATCGGCGCGCTGGTGAAGCAGACCGGCGCAATCGAGCAAGCCGCCGGGAAGCTGGGGATCACAGATCTGAACCCTGACAACGCCGAACACGAGTTTTAAATACCAGCCTTGATTGGCCCTCTACGGCGAGCCCTGCCCTGCAGCGGCTCGCTTTTGCATTTCTGTAGCGCGGGTTGTTTCGATGTTTCCAATGCCGGTTCGTTTGCCATCGTTCGCCATGGCGTTATGCCTGGCGCTGGCGGGCTGTGATCAGGCACCGCGCTTCACCAAGGCAGAGCCGGGCGAGGCGCTGTCGGCGGGTGCCGCGACCGTATGGCGCGGTGACGTGAACGCCTATGCCCTGCCCTCGGCCAACCTCAGCGCCGCGCGCCGCGTAGACTTCAGCGTCGGCAACAGCTTTTTCCGCAACCCTTGGGTGATCGCTCCGTCCACCACCACCGCGCGGGATGGGCTAGGGCCATTGTTCAACACCAATGCCTGCCAGAACTGCCACATCCGGGACGGCCGTGGCCAACCCCCGGAACCGGGCGCCAGCAATGCGGTGTCGATGCTGGTCAGGCTTTCCGTACCGCCCACGGCTGACGCCGCCGATAGCGTGCGCCGGCTCGGCTTTGCCCCGGAGCCTGTGTACGGCATGCAGTTGCAGGACATGGCCATCCCAGGCGTGCGGCCCGAGGGCCGGGTACGGGTGCGCTACACAGCGGTGCCCGTCACCTTTGCCGACGGCTTCACCGTGGAGCTGCGCAAGCCTGAACTGAACATCGATCAGTTAGGCTATGGGCCGCTGGATCCATGGGTGCGGATGTCTGCCCGCATCGCGCCCCCGATGATTGGCCTGGGTTTGCTGGAGGCCATTCCCGAAGCGGCTATCCTGGCCAATGCCCAGGCCCAGGCGGCTGATGACAACGGAGTGCGCGGGCGCCCCAATCGGGTATTCGACGACGCCACCGGGCAAGTGGTGCTCGGGCGCTTCGGCTGGAAAGGCGCGCAGCCGAGCCTGGACCAACAGAACGCGCATGCCTTCGCCGGCGACCTGGGGATAACTTCGTCGCTGCGGCCCATGGACGACTGCACGCCGGAGCAAGCCGCTTGCCTGGGCGCGGCCAACGGAAATCAAAGCGACACCGAGCCTTTCGAAGTGAGTGACAACATCCGCCGGCTGGTGCTGTTCTACAGCCGCAACCTGGGCGTGCCTGCCCGGCGTGACGAGGCCAGCGCGCAGGTGCTCAAGGGCAAAAGCCTGTTCCATCAGGCCGGCTGCCAAGGCTGCCATGTGCCTGAATACCGCACCGGCGCCGACGCGGCGGAACCGGAGCTGGCCAACCAGACGATTCGCCCTTATACCGACCTGTTGTTGCACGACATGGGGCCAGGCCTTGCCGATGGCCATTCCGAATTCCTGGCCCGTGGGCAAGATTGGCGAACGCCGCCTTTGTGGGGTATCGGCCTGTCGAAAACGGTCAACCCACGCGGGCGCTTCCTGCATGATGGCCGCGCGCGGGACCTGCTCGAAGCCGTGCTGTGGCATGACGGCGAGGCTGGCGCGGCGAAATCGAAGGTGCTGCGTTTCAACGCCGATGAGCGCGCGGCATTGCTGGCCTTTCTCGAATCCCTATAACATTCCTCACTTTTTGCCGTGGAGCCCCACATGTTTCGTCCCAAGCTGCTGTTCACCAGCCTTGCCGCCCTCGCCCTCGGCGCCTGCGCGCCCCAGGACCCGCAGGCGGTGACCAGCGCCGCGCTGGCCAGCCAGGTGATCTTGCCCACCTACAGCCAGTGGGTGGACGCCGACCGGCAGCTTGCGCAAAGCGCCCTTGCCTTCTGTCAGGGCACCGAGAGCCTGGACAAGGCCCGGGCCGATTTTCTGGTAGCGCAAAAAGCCTGGGCGGCGCTGCAGCCGCTGCTGATCGGCCCATTGGCCGAAGGCAACCGCGCCTGGTCCGTGCAGTTCTGGCCTGACAAGAAAAACCTGGTAGGCCGCCAGGTCGAACAACTCGTAGCCGCTGGCGGCACCCTCGACGCCGCCGCGCTGGGCAAGGCAAGCGTGGTGGTACAGGGGCTGTCGGCGTACGAGTACATTCTGTTCGACAGCAAGCCTGAACTGGCGGACACGGCTCGCAAGGCCAGCTACTGCCCTCTGCTGGTGGCCATTGGCGAACGCCAGAAGGCGTTGGCCGAAGACATTCTTGCCAGCTGGAAACGTGACGACGGGATGCTTGCGCAGCTCACCAAATTCCCGAACCAGCGCTATGCCGACGCGCACGAAGCCATCGCCGACCTGCTACGCGCTCAGGTGACCGCCCTGGACAGCCTGAAGAAGAAGCTCGGCGCGCCCATGGGCCGGCAAAGCAAAGGCGTGGCGCAGCCCTACCAAGCCGAAGCATGGCGTAGCCAATCCTCCCTCAAAAGCCTGCAGGCCAGCTTGAGCGCGGCCCAAACCGTGTGGAACGGCGTCGAGGGCAAGGGCCTGCGCAACCTGCTGCCCAGTGACCAAAAGCCGCTGGCGGGAAAGATCGACACTGCCTACGCCGCTGCCGCCCAGGCGCTGAACGATAATTCGAAAACCCTTACCGAGCTGCTGGCCGACCCTGCTGGCCAAAAAACGCTCGATGTGATCTACGAACGCCTCAACACCGTTCACCGCTTGCACGAGGGCGAACTGGCCCGGGCGCTGAATATCCAGCTCGGCTTTAACGCCAACGATGGTGACTGATATGTGGCAGCGCTCGCTTTCAGGCCTGGTTCAGCGCCTGGCAGGTTCCATCGGGCTCGGCGGCTGGCGCCTCGTGGGCAACCCAGGCCCGGGCGCGTTGTTGTTGTCCGCCCGGGACGATGCCGACGGCGGCCATTACGCGGTGGGCTATCGGATCGACGGCTCGCTGGCCTTCAGCACCCCTGTGGCCCAGCGCTGCCACGCCATCGTCGAACACCCGCAACAGCCGATAGCGCTTTTCGTCGCCCGCCGCCCTGGCACCGAAAGCTACCTGATCGACCTGCGCGACGGCCGCCTGTTACAAACCCTGCATTCCCGGCACGACCGCCATTTCTACGGCCACGCCGTGATTCATCGGTCGGGCGAATGGCTATACGCCACGGAAAACGACACCACGCAGCCAGGCCGTGGCCTGCTGGGAGTCTATCGCTTCGTTGGCGAACGGCTGGAGCACTTCGGTGAGTTGTCCACCCATGGCCTGGGGCCCCACGAACTGGCCTGGATGCCCGACGGCGAAACGCTGGTGGTCGCCAATGGGGGGATCCGCACCGAAGCCGAAAGCCGGGTGGACATGAACCTCGATGCCATGGAACCAAGCCTGGTGCTGATGGGCCGCGACGGCATGCTGATCAGCAAGGAAACCCTTGCCCAGCCCATGAACAGCATCCGCCACCTGGCCGTGGCCAGCGATGGCACCGTGGCTGCCTGCCAGCAGTTCATGGGCAGCGGCGATGACGTGGCGCAGCTATTGGCGGTGAAACGGCCGGGTGAAGGCTTTATGCCCTTCCCTGTCAGCGACGAACAGCTCCTTTCCATGGGCAACTACACGGCCAGCGTAGCGATCAACGACACGCTGCGCCTGGTGGCGCTGACGGCCCCGCGGGCCAACCGTTTCTTCGTATGGGACCTGGACACCGCCGAGGTGAAGGTCGACGCCCCCATGCCCGACTGCGCTGGCGTTGCCGCGGTTCAGGGCGGCTTTGTGGTGACATCCGGCCAAGGCCGTTGCCGCTATTACAGCGCTCGCGAGGGGCAGTGGCTGGGAACGCCGCTGGCATTGCCTTCGGCCCACTGGGACAACCATTTGCATGTGCTTGCGACCTGAACCTGGTTGCGCCAAATGAAAAATCCCGCCGAAGCGGGATTTTTTTGCACAAGGTTTGCTCAAGCGCCGGAGCGCAGCCCTTGGGTAAGGCCGAACATGAGCAGCAATGCGTTATGACCCGGCTGAACCTGGTCTGCATTGCTCTTCTGGGCTTTGGGGAAAGGGCAAATGCCCTGGCCGTCTTCGGCGCGTAAAACCCCGGGCCGGGGCTCATCCCAGGCCGCGACCGCGACCGTGGTCAGTGCCAGTGAGGCCAACAGAAACAAACTTCGTGCAATTTGTAGGTTCATCGCTCTAACCCTTTGACAACGCTGCCAAACGCCGTCTCATAAAAGTAGAGCAGTTTCTTCCAATCCGCATCGCTGAACGACGAATGGCGGCGCAACTGTTTCATGTCGTGCTGGGACGCCGCCGCCGCGGTAAACCGGCGCCGACATTTCTCCAGATCAAGCAACGCGACCTCGGCTTTGGGGCCAGTTGGAGTCTCGATCACACGAACGAATACGTGCTTGATGTACAGGCAGCTGTGTTGCCAGCGCCCTTGGTGCATACGGGCAAGATTGGTGGCCAGATCCTTGAGCATCTGATCATGCAGCGCTTCGCCATAGCGCTCGCGCCCGCCCTTTTCATACCACTGGGTGATTTCCTCGAAACCATCCAGCGAGGCGGTCACCAGCAAAGCTTTCCAGCCAAATTCCTGGTCGCGCTGCGCACCGCAGAACAACAAGCGGGGCACCCGTACTTGAAGCTTTGTCAGCCCACGCAGAGCATCACGCTCACGCAGTACCGTGGGCCGGCCGAACGGGTGCAGTGGAGAGCGGTAAATATGCCCCACCTGGCGCTTCACATAGATCATGTGCTCGCCTGGCAAGATCACGCGCTGTACGCCGCTCTCGCCACCCCGACGCCGGTTGGGCTCTTCTACCCACTCGCCCTTGCTCTGCCAATAGCGTTCAAAGCCGGCCTGGCCATTGTCGAGGCCGGGTTCACCCGCCTGTTCTACCGCCATCAAGGTTCACTCCTTTCGCAATACATACACACGCCACATGGCATACAGCGGCAAAAAGTCGAGGCGCTCCTGAATCCGGAAGCCTGCCTTGGCGAACTCAGCCTCCACGGTTTGCACGGGCAACAGGAAGCGGTTCTGATACTTCGGTGCTTCGCCTCGCCTGGCCCGCCGATGCTCGGACCGCTGGCGTTTCCAGGCCTTGAAGTTACCGTCCACCCAAAGCGACAGGATCACCGAATCACGGCTGACCCGATGAAACTCGCGGAGCATCGCCAGGCGATGGCTCGATTCGCCGATGTGATGCATCAACCGCATGGAAAAAATGCTGTCGACGGCGTTATCGGGCAAATCGATGTCGAACGCGGAGGTTTGCATCGGCCGAACCCGCTCCACCACATGGGGCGGCTGCATCTTGCAAGCGGTGGCCACCATGTCCGGCGAGTTGTCCGCGCCGATAATCACGCGGTTGGCCTTCTCCGCCAGCATGGGCCAGAACCGGCCCGCGCCACACGGCAGGTCCAACACCAGGCTGGGGTCACCCGCCAGCTCCAATGCCTTGCGCGCGAGTTGGACATCACGCATGTGCGAAAGGCGTCGTGACAAGCCACTCTGGTGCTTGTGGAAGTAACGCCGGGCATGCGCTTCGTCGTACTTTTCGGAAAACTCGAGCTTGATCGGATTGCTCATTTGAACCTCCTGGAACATGCCGTGCACCTTAGTGTTCAGGAGGTTGTCGCTCAGTCATGTAAACGTGAAAAAACTGTAATAGGAAGTTAACAGGCCCATGGCGCTGTTGCCAGATGTTTCAGGCGACCCCGATTGAAAGCGCTTTTACAGGCTGGCGGGCACGCCGAGCACCACATGGAACACGCACCCGTGCGGCTCGTTGGTGGTGAGCGTGACGGTCCAGTTCTGGTCGTCGCAGATCCGCTGAACGAGCGATAGCCCCAGCCCCAAGCCCTCCCCGCGCTTTTCGTTGCCACGCACGAACGGTTGGAACATGGCTTCGCGTTTTTCCTCGGGAATGCCTACTCCGGTGTCTTCCACGCTGAACCCCGACGCATTGAGGCTCAGGCGTATGAACCCCTGATCGGTGTAGTGCAGCGCATTCCTCAGCAGGTTGCTCATCACGGTATGCAGGAAGGTGGCGTTGTAGCGGTGTTCGTTCGGCTGGCCGGGCTCGTACAGCAGTTCCAGGCCTTTCTGCTCGATCGGTTGTCGCCACTGTTCGAGCAGGTCCTCGGCCACCTCGGCGAGGGTAATCTGCGCGGCCATGGTTTCGTTGCGCTGCGCCCGCGCGAGCATAAGGAAGGTTTGCACCAGGTCGCGCATTTCTTCACAGGCCCGGGTGATGCGTTCCACCTGAGCGCGGGCGCGGGGGTCGAGGCGGTCATTGGCCAACAGCAGTTCGCAGGAGGTGGCCAATACCATCAAGGGCGTGCGCAGCTCATGGCTCACGTCGCTGGTGAACAGCCGCTCGCGGGTCAACGCCTGGCGCAAGCGGCCGAGGGTGGCATCGAAGGCAACCGCCAACTGGCCCACTTCGTCCTCGGCATAATCGGGGGCCAAAGGCGGAGCGAGCCCAAGCAGCTGGTCCCGATGCCGAACCTGCCGGGCCAGGCGAATCACCGGCGCCATTACTCGCCGCGCCAGCACCCAACCCAGCAGCACGGCCAAGGCAAGGCTGAGCACGAAGCCCACCACCACAACGGCGAACAGAATGCGCTCGCGCTCTTCGAAATCGCTTTGGTCCTGAAGCAGCACGTAACGGCGGCCATCGATGATTTCCACCATGGCGTGGTAGGAAAGATCGCCGCGAAACACCTCGTGGAAGCCCGCCGACAAGTGGCGCAAATCCTTGGGCAGCGCAAAATCGCCGCGGCCATTGCTGAAGTAGAACAGCTGGTCCGGCTCGGGGCGATGGCTCCAGTCGTCCATGGTGTCCATCAGCAGAAGCCGCTGCAGGTCCCCACCCAGCCCGGCCGAGATCAACTTCTCTTCCACCAGGTGCACAGTGGCCACGATGCCCACAGCGAAGGCCCCCGCGACCAGCGCGCTCATCAGCGCGAAGGCGATGATGATCCGCTGGGCGAGGCTTTGCTTAAACTCCATCACGGCCCTCGGTGAGGCGATAGCCGACGCCATGCACCGTTTGCAGCAGGGGCTTGGCGAAGGGCTTGTCGATCACCTGGCGAAGCTGGTGCACATGGCTGCGCAAGCTGTCGCTGTCAGGGCAGTCATCACCCCATAGCGCTTCCTCGAGCACCTCGCGGCGCAGCACGTGAGGGCTTTTCTGCATCAGTACCGCCAGCAGTTTCAGCCCCACGGGGTTGAGCTTGAGCAGCTTGCCTTCTCGGGTCACTTCAAGGGTGTCGAGGTCGTAGTGCAAGTCGCCGACCTGCAGGGTTCGCTTGCCGCCACCCTGGGCGCGGCGCATCACGGCTTCGATCCGGGCGGCCAGCTCAGACAGGGCGAAAGGCTTGACCAGGTAGTCGTCCGCGCCATTGCGGAAACCCTGCAAGCGGTCGTCCAACTGGTCGCGAGCGGTAAGCATGATTACCGGCGTATCCAGGCGGGCATCCTCGCGCAAGCGCTTGCACAGGGTAAACCCGTCGATCCCGGGCAGCATCACATCGAGCACGATGAGGTCATAGTGTTCGGTAGCCGCCAGGTGCAGCCCCGAGAGCCCATCCTGGGCGCAATCGACCGTGTACCCCTTAAGGCCCAGGTAATCGGCCAGGTTGGCAAGAATGTCGCGGTTGTCTTCGACCACGAGAATGCGCATGGATGGTTCCTCTTTGTACGCTGCACGAGCGGAAGCCGGCGCAGCTTACGCCCTGTTTGCCGCCCACGGCTAGCGCAAATCCGCACCGCGAAATTTTCACGCGCCCTTGACGGCGGGCCTACGGCTGGCTTGCGAAAGTGCTGCGCCATTGAGCCCACATCCGGCTTTGGAGGCGTCATGACACCCCGTTACACCCGCCCACTCAACTGGCCCCTGGCGCTTGGCGTTCCCGCGCTGCTGGTGCTCGGCCTGCTGTTGCTTGAGTTCACCAACCTGGATATGTGGCTGGCCCGGTTAGCCTATGACAGCCGCGCCCGGCACTTCCTGGGACGGCACAGTTATTTTCTCGAAGATGTGCTGCACGACCGAGCCAAACAGGCCGTGATCATTATCGCGGTGCTGGCGATGGTCGCGTTTCTCGCCTCGTTCCTGCTGGCGCGCTTGAAGCCATGGCGCCGTGAGTTGGGCTGCGTGGTGCTGTCGATGGCACTCTCTACCAGCTTCGTTACGCCACTCAAGGCCATCACGGCCGTGCAATGCCCTTGGAGCCTGACCCAATTCGGCGGTACGGAAATCTACAGCAAGGTGTTCGATGCCCGCCCGGAAACCGATCAACCCGGCCGCTGCTGGCCCGGCGGCCACGCCGCTACGGGATTTACCCTGTTCGCACTGTATTTCGCGCTGCGTGACCGGCGCCCGCGCCTGGCCCGCTATGCATTTGGGTTCGCCCTGGGCCTGGGTACGGTATTCTCGGTGGGGCGGATGCTCCAGGGCGCGCACTTCTTTTCGCACAACGTGTGGACTGCGGTGTTCTGCTGGTGGATCTGCCTGGGGGCTTATTGGCTGGTGCTGTACCGGGCAAGCGTGCATCGACCCATCGGCCAACGGCGGCCTCTGGCGCCTGTGCCCATGCCCGACAATGGAAACGTGAGCGCGGCACGCAAATAAGGCGCAAAAAAAACCCCGCCGTTTTACGGGCGGGGTTTTTCAGGGGCTGGGGTCAGCCGGGCTTACATCATACCGCCCATACCGCCCATGCCACCCATGCCGCCCATGTCAGGCATGCCGCCGGCAGCCTTGTCTTCCGGCAGGTCAGCAACCATGGCTTCGGTGGTGATCATCAGCGAGGCGATGGACGCCGCGGCTTGCAGCGCGGAACGGGTCACTTTCGCTGGGTCCAGGATGCCCATTTCGATCATGTCGCCGTATTCGCCGGTAGCGGCGTTGTAGCCGTAGTTACCGGAACCTTGCTTGACCTTGTCCACTACCACGCTTGGCTCGTCGCCAGCGTTGGCAACGATCTGGCGCAGCGGCGCTTCAACAGCACGGCGCAGCAGAGCAATACCGACGTTCTGGTCTTCGTTCTCGCCCTTGAGCTCGGAGATAGCCTGCAGCGCGCGAACCAGCGCGACACCACCGCCAGGCACCACGCCTTCTTCGACGGCTGCGCGGGTAGCGTGCAGGGCGTCTTCAACGCGGGCTTTCTTCTCTTTCATCTCAACTTCGGTACCAGCACCGACCTTGATCAATGCAACACCGCCGGACAGCTTGGCCAGGCGCTCTTGCAGTTTTTCACGGTCGTAGTCGGACGAGGTATCGGCAACCTGAGCGCGGATCTGGGAAACGCGGGCCAGGATGTCGTCCTTGGAACCGGCACCATCGACGATGGTGGTGTTTTCCTTGGTCATGGTTACGCGCTTGGCAGTACCCAGGTGCTCAAGGGTGGTGGTTTCCAGGGTCAGGCCGATTTCTTCGGAGATGACGGTGCCACCGGTCAGGATCGCGATGTCCTGCAGCATGGCCTTGCGGCGGTCACCGAAGCCAGGCGCCTTGACAGCTGCAACCTTGACGATGCCACGCATGTTGTTGACGACCAGGGTGGCCAGGGCTTCGCCTTCGATGTCTTCAGCGACGATGACCAGCGGACGGCCCGACTTGGCGACAGCTTCCAGCACCGGCAGCAGCTCGCGGATGTTGGAGATCTTCTTGTCCACCAGCAGCAGCAGCGGGCTTTCCAGCTCGGCTACCATGGTGTCTGGCTTGTTGACGAAGTAAGGGGACAGGTAGCCACGGTCGAACTGCATCCCTTCAACCACGGACAGTTCGTTTTCCAGGCCCGAGCCTTCTTCGACGGTGATAACGCCTTCGTTACCGACCTTCTCCATCGCTTCGGCGATGATCTTGCCGATGTCGGTGTCGGAGTTGGCCGAAATGGTACCGACCTGGGCGATGGCCTTGTTGTCAGCGCATGGCTTGGACAGCTTCTTCAGCTCGGCGACGATGGCGATGGTCGCCTTGTCGATGCCGCGCTTGAGGTCCATCGGGTTCATGCCAGCGGCGACCGATTTCAGGCCTTCGTTGACGATGGCCTGGGCCAGAACGGTGGCGGTGGTGGTACCGTCGCCCGCGTCGTCGTTAGCACGGGAGGCTACGTCTTTCAGCAGCTGGGCGCCCATGTTCTCGAAGGCGTCCTTGAGTTCGATTTCCTTGGCAACGGAAACGCCGTCCTTGGTGATGGTCGGAGCGCCGAAGCTCTTGGCGATCACCACGTTACGGCCTTTCGGGCCCAGGGTGGCCTTGACGGCATCGGCCAGGACGTTAACGCCAACCAGCATTTTCTTGCGAGCGGAGTCGCCGAATTTTACTTCTTTAGCAGCCATGATCGTTTTCCTTGAATCAGAAGTCGTGACGGAATATCAGAGGCACTCAGCGGGCTGATCAGCCTTCGACAACGGCGAGGATTTCGTTCTCGCTCATTACCAGCAGGTCTTCGCCATCAATCTTGACGGTGTTGCTGCCCGAGTAGGGACCAAACACGACCTTGTCGCCTACCTTCACGGCCGGGGCGCGCACTTCACCGCTGTCCAGCACGCGACCGGTGCCAACGGCGATGACTTCGCCACGGTTTGGCTTCTCGGCGGCGGAGCCAGGCAGAACGATGCCGCCGGCGGTCTTGGACTCTTCTTCACTGCGGCGAATGACGACGCGGTCATGCAGAGGACGAAGCTTCATTGTCGATCTCTCCTAATTATGGTTGTCCATCGGCCTGGTTCGCCCGGGCCACTTGATGCAGTCCGGCTTTCGCCGGGCGCGCTGCGCAAATTGCCCAACGCGGATTATTGACCGGCTGCTGGGGCCGGAACCTTGCGGTGACCCATACATGAGGCCATGCACCTGAATTACAAGGCCGGGCTAAAAAAAATTTTGCGGTTTTTAGGGGCGCGGAAAGCACCGCGCCCCCGGAAAAGGGGGCGCGGCGGGGAAGGCGGGTTCAGGAATCGCGATGCTCGTACTCGCCTTCGATCACGTTGGGCCGACGCGGGCCTGGTGGGGACATGTCCGGGCCCTGATCGCCGAATGCACGCTGGCGCATGGCCTGGGCCTGCATCCGGTCAGCGATCTTGCCTGCCAGCAAGTGACGAGTGGGAGGCAATAGAAGCAGCACGCCCACCACATCGCTTATAAAGCCAGGCACCAGCAGCAAAAGCCCACCAGCGGCGATCAACGCGCCATTGAGCATGTCTTCAGCCGGCAACTGGCCGCTGCGCAGGCTTTCCCGCGCGCGCAACGCCGTGGCCAGGCCGGCCACTCGCAGTACCAGCACGCCCAGCGCGGAGCCGGCGATAATCAACAGCAGGGCCGGGAAGAAGCCGATGGCCAACCCAACCCGAAAGAAAACGTAGAGCTCCAGCACCGGAAACAGGAGCAGCAGCAATAGAAACACACGCATGAAAAAGGTCCTCGGCGAAAGTCACCCGTATATGTGCCGACGATACGCCTCATTTCAAGCGTGTGCTTGTCGTAATCCTTGCAAACAGGTGTGCAACCCGCGCCAGCGCTGGGCTGGCGCAGATGTTTCGGCGTATTGCGCCGTAGCGAGGCTTACCATGTTACCCCGAAGCCTGCGGTGTAACGGCTGCTGTCCAGGTCGTTATTGTCGCTGGTGCCGGTGATGAGGTCTTTCTCATACTTGAGGTTGAGCGAGGCCCATTCGGTAACCTTGTAGCGCAGCCCTACTTCGGCATCCAGGCTGTAGTCAGCCACGTTGCTCAGAGGGCGGCCCAGCTCGCCGGTACTGAACAGCTCGACGGTTTTGCCGATCAGGAACCGGTTGTAGTCCCACTTCAGGGCCACCGAATAGAAGTTTTCTTTGGTGTCGTCGGCGAACTGGTAGTCGGTGCGGTTGAGCAGGCCACCGAGCGAGAAGGCGCCCAGTTCGTTGTCCCAGAACTGGTAACCCGGGCCGGTACCCACGGTACGCTGGCGGCGGATGTCTTCGATGTTGTCGTGCTTGTAATTCAAGCGGCCCTGCCAGTACCACTGGTCCGTGATGAACCGGTCCAGGGAATACTCCATGGCCCAGTTGTCGGTGCCAGTCACGCCGTCTTCGGTCTCGCGGTTGTATTCACCGTCGGCGATATGCCGCCAGCGGCCATGGCGGGCGGTGGTCTTGAAGGCAATGTTGTAGTCGTCAGTGTTGGTCTCGGCGCGCTTGAAGTCCAGCGCGGCATCGATGTTGCCCTTCCAGCTCAGATCCTGAACCAGCGGCTTGGGCTTCATCAGTTGCTGAATGCTGGCCAGCTCCACCGTCTTGGGGGCGTCGCCGTTGGCCAGGATTACCTTGCCCTCGTCGGCGGGCTTGAGTGACTTGGCCACTTCGCTGTCGTAAGCGTCCTGGCGCACCAGCAAAGGCTGATCGGACTCCAGGGTTTTCACCTGTTTCATGTCTACCGGGATAGACCCACCGTACGGTGTGTCGAGCATCAATTTGCCGCCGTCGAACACTTTGATGGTGCCGGTAAGGCGGTCACCGTTTTTCATCCAGACGGTGTCGGCGAAGGCCGAGGACATGGTGCAGGTAACAGCCACACACAACAGGGTTCTGGGGGACATAGGCAACTACGGACTCTATTTCGTGGAAGATCGGCCTTATCCTGCGATAACGAAGGACTCAGGACTGACCCGAATATGCGAAACGAGTTCCGCCATACGCCTGGCAATAATGTAACAGAGCCGTTACCAGACCCGCGCAAGCTGGCGCTGTACGCAGCCTTGGCTTCCATTCCGGAGGGTCGGGTGGTGACCTACGGGCAACTGGGCGAGCTGGCCGGGTTGGCGCGCGCGGCCCGCTGGGTGGGGCGCCAACTCAGCCAGTTACCCGAAGGATCCAGCTTGCCCTGGCACCGCGTGATCGCGGCGGGAGGCCGGTTAAGCCTGCCGGTGGGAAGCGCCAGCGGTGACGAGCAGCGCGCCCGTTTGCGGGCCGAAGGGCTGACGATCAGCGGGAATCGTGTGGATATCCGGCGGCATGGCTGGCGCCCGGGCGAGCACAGCGGTTAGAGTGCGCGCTTTGTTTTTGCAGATTTGAGGCACAGCTTCGCCCATGCCCGGTAAAACCTGGCGCGCCGCCCTGGCCGCCTACGCCAGCCCATCGACACTGGTGCTGTTGCTTCTCGGCTTCGCCTCCGGCATGCCCTACATGCTGGTGTTCTCTACTCTGTCGGTCTGGCTGCGCGAGGCGGGGGTCGCCCGGGAAACCATTGGCTATGCCAGCCTGATCGGGCTGGCTTATGCCTTCAAATGGGTATGGTCCCCCCTGCTCGATCAATGGCGCCTGCCCGGGCTTGCCCGGCTGGGCAGGCGGCGTTCCTGGCTGGTGCTGGCCCAGGCGCTGGTGATCCTGGGGCTGATCGGCATGAGCTTCTGCGACCCACAAAAGCACCTGCCTTGGTTGATCGCTATCGCCGTGGTGGTCGCGTTCGCCTCCGCTACCCAGGACATCGCGGTAGACGCCTACCGTCTGGAAATCGCCGGCGACCAGCGCCAGGCCGCGCTCGCCGCCAGTTACATGGCTGGGTATCGGGTGGCTGCATTGCTGGCCACCGCCGGGGCGCTGTTCTTTGCCGAATGGTTCGGCTCCACCGGCTTTGCGTACCTTCATCGCGCATGGGCGGGGACCTATCTGCTGTTCGGTGTGATGATGGTGCCGGCGCTGATCACTACCCTGCTGATGCGCGAACCACCGGTGCCGCTGCGTACCCAGCTATCGGCGGCCCGCTATGGGTTCATTCATCAGGTGGCCTCGGTCGTGGTGTTGATCATCCTGTTGGTGTCCGTACCGGCGATGTTCACCCAGCTCTACAACACCGACTTTGCGAGCGTGCTGAGCGGCGACATGAGCCCGCTCGACCTGTTGCTCGAGGACCGCGCCTTCCTTCGGGCGTTGCTGTACACGATTCTCACCGCCTTGTGCCTGTCCTCGCTGGGCCGGCGGGGCCTGGCGCCCGTGCTCACGCCAGTGAACGACTTCATCCTGCGTTACCGCTGGCAGGCGTTGCTGCTGCTGGGGCTGATCGCCACGTACCGGATGTCCGATACGGTCATGGGCGTGATGGCCAACGTGTTTTACATCGATCAGGGCTTTACCAAGGACCAGATTGCCAGCGTGAGCAAGCTGTTCGGCCTGGTCATGACGCTGCTGGGCGCGGGCGCGGGCGGGCTGTTGATCGTACGATTCGGCATCATGCCGATCTTGTTCATCGGCGGCGCGGCGTCGGCGGCCACCAACATCCTGTTCCTGATGCTGGCGGACATGGGGCCGAATCTGCGAATGCTGGTGGTGACCATCTCGCTGGACAACCTGAGCTCGGGCCTCGCGACCTCGGCGTTCGTGGCTTACCTTTCCAGCCTCACCAACCTCAAGTTCTCGGCCACCCAGTACGCGTTGCTGAGTTCGATCATGCTGCTGTTGCCACGCTTGATCGGGGGTTATTCAGGGGTGATGGTGGAGAAGTACGGCTATCACACCTTCTTCCTCATCACCGCGCTGATGGGCGTGCCGACGCTTATCCTCATCCTGCTGCACTGGCGTTATCACAACATCGCAGCAGATGAAGAGGATAAGCCCTCGCCGCTGTAGGCGGTGCTAGGTATCAAGGCGTACCTGTTCCCGGGCTTGAGCCCGGTCCCACAGGCGCCTCAGACCTGGCCCTGCTCCTTGGATTGAGTGAGGATCTGCGGCGCGGGGGCGGCATTGCTCTGCTCCTGCACCACACGCACCACGCGTTGCGGGAAGGGAATGTCGATACCCTCGGCGCGCAGGCGGTCCCGCACTTCGGCGTTGAGCATGTTCAGCACGCCGCCGTAATCCCCGGTATTCACCCACAGGCGCAGCGACAAGGTAATCGCGCTGTCGCCCAGCGCGGCCACTACGGCCTCTGGCGCCGGGCTTTCCAGCACGCGAGGGTCCTTGGCGAGGTTCAGCAACACTTCCCGGCCTTTTTGCAGGTCTGCGTCGTAGTCCACACCGATGTCCAGGATGATCTTGCGGGTAGGCTGGCGGTTGGTATTGGTAATGATGCCGTTGGACAAGTTGCCGTTGGGCACGATCACCGTTTTGTTGTCGCCAGTGCGCAGCACGGTATGAAAGATCTGGATGGCATCCACGGTACCGGACACACCCTGCGCCTCGATCCAGTCACCGATGCGGAACGGGCGGAACAGCAGAATCAGTACCCCGCCCGCGAAGTTCGACAGGCTGCCCTGCAGGGCAAGGCCTACGGCCAGGCCGGCGGCACCGATGGCGGCGACGAAGGATGTGGTTTCGATACCGATCATCGACGCGACGCTGACGAGTAACAGTATTTTCAGAATGATATTGGCCAGGGTACTGATGAACCCTTGCAGCGCGAGGTCGGCATGGCGCAGCGCAAGGAGTTTGCCAATCTCCCGGGTGACCTTGTTCACCAGCCACCAGCCGATGATCAGGGTAATGGCGGCCAGCAGCACACGGCTGCCGTACTCCATGATCATCGGTATCCAGGCCTGCGAAGCGCGGACGAGGTGATCTACTTCGGTGTTCAGATCCATGGGGCGTCTCCTGTTTCAGCTATCCGAGAGGGGCGAATGGTCGCCTCAGTCAACAGCCGTCCGACGTCCCGCCCCCCGTGATGGTTCCCCGCCAGTCAGTCGCGGAAGTTGTTGAACTGCAGTGGCATGCCGAACTGTTCGCCTCGCAGCAAGGCGATCGCTTCCTGAAGGTCGTCGCGCTTCTTGCCGGTCACACGTACCTGCTCGCCCTGAATGGCAGCCTGTACCTTGAGCTTGGCGTCCTTGATGCGGGCCACGATCTTCTTGGCCATTTCCTTGTCCAGGCCTTCGCGCAGTACAACGTCCTGCTTCATTTCCTTGCCCGAAGCGTAAGGGTCCTTCACTTCAAGGCACTGAACGTCGATCTTGCGCTTGACCAGTGCCATGCGAAGGATCTCCAGCGTGGCTTCAAGCTGGAACTCGGCTTCAGCGGTCATGTTCACAGTCTTGTCCTTCTCGTTGAAGGACATTTGCGCCTTCCCCTTGAGGTCATAGCGGCGGTCCAGCTCTTTTACGGCATTGTCGACGGCGTTGGTGACTTCGTGTTTGTCCAACTCGGACACTACGTCGAACGAGGGCATTGAATATTCTCCAAAATGTTACACATAAGCGGCTTACGAGGTGTTTTTGTCGGTTAAGCACGATAAACCTGCTCACCTGGCTTGACGACCAAAAGCGCGGATCATTATAACGAGTGCCAGCATTGCGACATGCTTTCCTCGCGAACCGGTCACAAGCCCATGGATAGCATCGTTTCTGTTACAGCGGCCTTTCCTTAATTGCGAGCGTTAGATGTCGAACCCCAATCTAAGTATCCTCCTGGCCATCGATGATGCGGGCCTGCGCCACCGCGCAGCCGAGCTGCTGCTACGGGGTGGTTACGCTGACGTGCGCCTTTGCGAGGCCGCGAACGCCCTGGCTGAAATGGACCAGCGCGGCGCCGACCTCCTGTTGACCGCCGGCGACGAAGGTTTGCGCCTGGCGTCGAAAGTGCGGGTGCTGGACGAAGCCACCGAGAACCACACCTGGGTGGTGCTGATGGATTCGCGAGACAGCGCCCACCTGCTCGACGAAACCGCCGACCTGGGCATCGATGACCTGCTGCCGCCCACGCTGCTGGACGAGCAGCTGCTGGCCCGGGTGCACGCCGGTGATCGCCTGTACAACGTTTTGCAACGCCAGCGCCGGGAAACCCGCCTGCTGCGCGACAACATTGCCAGCCTTGAACAGCGCAACCTGGTAGACCCGCTCACAGGCCTGGGCAATGGCCGCTACCTGCGGCAAAAGCTCGAAGACAGCCTTCGCCAGATTCAAGCCCGCGGTGGCGCGCTGTGCTACCTGCTGATTGGCTTGCAGAACGCCGATGCCCTTCAACGAGAGTACGGTGAGGAATTCTACGACGAATTGCTGCAAGGTGTAGGGCGGCGGCTGCAACAAATGGTCCGCCCGCTCGATGTGCTGGCCCGGGTGGACGGACACCATTTCGTGTTGCTTACCCTGCCCCGCAGCTTGCATGAGTGCGCGCCGAGCAGTTTCAAGCGCCTCCACGATGGCCTGAACCTCAAAGGTTTCATGACCAGCGCCGGCCTGGTGGACCTGCGCGCGGGGATCAGCCTGGTCGGCCTTGATGAGAAGAGCCTGCCCGTGGAGCCGCTCAGCCTGTTCGGCGAAGCGAGCCGGCTGCTGCCAGAATCCTATCAATCCGGGCTGGTGAACGCCCGGCGTCTGCCCGCCAAAGCCTGATCCTATGGCCGATGCCTGCTGGTATGTGCTGGGTGCCGGCAGCGTAGGCACACTGTGGGCTTGCCGACTCGCCCGCGCGGGGCTGCCTGTGCGGCTGGTGCTGCGTGACAGCGACCGGCTGGACCGCTATCGGCACGGCCCTGGGCTGCGGTTGGTGGAGGGCGATCGCGAAACCACCTTTGCACTGCCGGCGCAGACCGCCGACGCACCCGCGCCCATCGAACGCTTGCTGGTCGCCTGCAAGGCCTACGACGCCGAGGCGGCCGTGGCCAGCGTGCGCCACAGGCTTTCTCCCGGCGCCGACGTGGTGCTGCTCCAGAACGGCCTCGGCAGCCAGCAAGCCGTTGCCGCAGCGCTGCCAGGCGTGGAAGTCACATTCGCCTCCACCACCGAAGGCGCCTGGGCCCGGCCTGATGGCGCGGTCGTGTTCGCGGGCCAGGGCTTCACCTGGCTGGGCAGCGCCCTGGGCCGGCCCGCTCCTGCCTGGCTCCAGGATCTACAGCTGGCGGGCATTCCCCACCAATGGACTCAAGACATCATGGCCCGGTTGTGGCGCAAATTGGCCATCAACTGCGCCATCAACCCCCTCACCGTCCTTGAACAGTGCGCCAATGGCGGCCTGCGCGCCCATGGGCCTGCCGTCACCGCGCTGTGCACGGAACTCACCGGGCTCCTTGAGGCGGTGGGTCAGCCGGCGGCGGCGCTAAATCTGGCGCAGGACGTGGATGAGGTTATCGCCGCGACGGCGGCTAATTTCTCCTCCATGTATCAAGACGTGGCCGCGGGCCGGCGAACCGAGGTGCGATACTTGATCGGCCATGCCTGCGCCGAAGCGCGCCGGGTAGGTGCCGCCGTACCCACGCTGGAGACGCTGCACGGGGCGCTGCTGGCGGCGCTGCGCGACAGGGGCCTGCCGACGAACTGAGCGCGCTGTTTGCTACACTCGGCCCGTTCCCTGTGAGCCGGATCTGCGATGCCTCTGCGACAGCGTCTCGAAAACCTTCCCGTCGGGCAGAAACTGCTCGCCGCCCTGCTGGTATTGATGGTCACGGTATTGGTGGTGGCCAATCTCACCTTTATCACCGCCGCGTACTGGATTTCCCACGAAAGCATGGCGCCTCAGGCCATGCAGACGATCGGCAAACTGGTGAGCCAGCCGTTGCTGGCCCAACGCGCCACCAGCAGTGGCGAAGCGGCCAACGCCCTGCTGCGCGAGTTCGATAGCTACTCACCCTTGCGCGCCGCGGCAGTGTACGGCGCGGACGGGCGGCGCCTGGCACAGCTGCAGCACGGCACGCGGCTGTCCTTGCCCAGGCACTTCGACGCGCTGGACGACTGGCGCCTTACGGAGTTTCGTAGCATCCAGATTGCGGAGCTGCCGGTGCCTGGCGCGGCCCCGGGCAGCCCCGCGGGGCATTTATTGCTGGTGGCCAGTAGCGAGCTGCCCATGGCGTTCTACACCGGTACCTTCACCGCCAGCCTTGGCATCCTGGTGTTCAGCATATTGCTGTGGATGGTCATTGCCCGGCAAATCCGCCGCCTGATCACACGCCCTATCTATCAGCTCGAGGAGCTGACCCGCCAGGTTACCCGCGAAGAGAACTATTCACTTCGCGCCGCGCCTGGCAATCACGACGAGATTGGCAGCCTGGCCGAAGCGTTCAATACCATGCTGTCGCGAATGGAAGCCCGCGAGCAGCAGCTCAAGCGCGCGCGCGACGACTCTCAGGCCGCTTATGACGCGGCTCAGGGGCTGGCGGAAGAAACCCGCCACACCAACCGCAAACTCGAGCTTGAAGTTGAAGTACGCAGCAAGATCGAGAAAAAGCTCACCGGTTTTCAAAACTACTTGAACAGCATCATCGACTCGATGCCCTCTGCCCTGATCGCATTGGACGAACAGCTGTACGTCACGCAATGGAACAAGGAAGCGAGCGCGCTCTCCGGCACGCCGCTGGACGAAGCCTTGAACCAGCCCATCTTCCTGGCGTTCGAGCCACTCAAGCCCTTCCTCCCCCAGCTGAAAACCACGGTGGAGCAACACCGGGTGGTCAAGGTAGAGCGCGTGACATGGCTCAAGGATGATGTGGCGCACCATTACGCCCTCACCTGCTACCCCTTGGCCGGCAGCGCGGGCCGTGGCGTGGTGATTCGCATCGATGACATCACCCAGCGGCTGTCGCTGGAGGAGATGATGGTGCAGTCGGAAAAAATGCTTTCGGTGGGCGGCCTGGCCGCAGGCATGGCCCATGAAATCAATAACCCGCTGGGCGCGATCCTTCATAACGTGCAGAACATCCGTCGGCGGCTATCCGAGGACCTGCCCAAAAACCGGGAACAGGCGGACGCCATCGGTGTGGCATTCGACAAGATCATCCGTTACTTGCAAGCCCGTGAGATCCCTCAGCTGCTGGACGGCATTCAGGGGGCCGGCGCCCGCGCGGCAAAAATCGTCACCCATATGCTCAGCTTCAGCCGGCGTAGCGACCGGCAGATGGCGCCGTGTGATCTTCCCGCGCTGATCGATCAGGCGATCGAAATCGCCAGCAGCGATTTTGACCTGAGTATCGGTTTCGATTTTCGCGGCCAGTCCATCGTGCGCCAGTTCGACCCGCGCCTGGGGCCGGTACCCGGCACCGCCAACGAGCTGGAGCAGGTGCTGCTCAACCTGCTCAAGAACGCCGCTCAAGCCATCCATCAACGGGACGATCCCAGCGAGGCGGGGCGGATCGTGGTGCGCACCCGGCTCAACGGCACCTGGGCGGAAATCCAGGTGGAGGACAATGGCGTGGGAATGCCGGAAAGCGTGCGAAAGCGTATGTTCGAGCCCTTCTTCACTACCAAGGAGGTGGGCCAGGGCACCGGGCTGGGGTTGTCCGTGTCGTACTTCATCATCACCAACAATCACAAGGGCCAGATGGAAGTGCAATCCACGGAGGGCATAGGCACTTGCTTCACCTTGCGCCTGCCCTTGGTGCAGCCAGCCGTGGCCGCCGCCGTCGCCATCGGTGCCCTCTGACTCTTTAGGAAAGCGGGCGTAGCTCGAAACTGACTATTCGCGAGCTGCGCCCGCTTCCTACAGGGTGCGCTGTCGCACTAACAGCAGCATTGTTCTATGGGAGCATGAAATGGAATACAGGCTATCGAAAATCTACACGCGCACCGGGGACACCGGGGAAACCGGGCTGGGTGACGGCCGCCGAGTGGCCAAGGACCATCCACGCATAGAAGCCATTGGTGAGGTGGACACGCTCAATAGCCAGTTGGGGTTGCTGCTGGCCTACCTGGCAGACAAGCCTGACCTGGCAGAAGTGGTGAGCGTTCTCGCCCCTTGCCAGCATCGGTTGTTCGATCTGGGCGGCGAGCTGGCGATGCCAGGCCATCGTGCGTTGTTCGACACAGAAATCACCCGCGTGGAAGCCGCGATCGACGCCTGGAATGACCTGCTGGGGCCGCTGAAGAACTTCATCCTGCCGGGTGGTTCGGTGTGCATCGCTCAGGCCCACCTGTGCCGCAGCCAGGCCCGCGCGGCCGAGCGGCGCTGCCAACAACTGCACCGTGAGGAGCCCCTGGAAGGCGTAGGCCTGGCTTACCTGAACCGGCTATCGGACCTGCTGTTCGTGGCCGCCCGGATGATCGGCAGGCTTGAAGGCGTGGGCGAGGTGCTGTGGGCGCAGAAATAGCGCCCGCAGGGTTGCGTAGGCGGCGTATTACCCTGGCACTGGCCAGAACGCCCGGATGCCGGCCACGCCTTGCGCGCCAATCTCCCAGGCGCGGGTGCAATCCCCAGGGCCAACCCCACCCAGCAGGAATACCGGTTTGCTGAAGGTGGCAATCAGCGCTTGAGCCTGCTCCCAGCCCAAAGCCGACGCCTCGGGGTGGGTCTGGGTGGGCTGCACGGGTGACAGCGTCACGAAATCCACCCCCATGCGCTCCGCAAGTTCAAGCTCTTCAGGGCTGTGACAGGACGCGGCCAGCCAACGGTCCGGCGGGAAGGGCCGGCCATTGGGGGCGTACTTGCGCAATTGCGCCGAGGTGAGGTGCCAGCCAGCGGAGGGGAAATCCCCCAGCCATTCCAGTGGCCCCTTGAGCATCAGCTGCGCCTTGCCCGCGCACAATCCCACGGCGTCGACCGCCAGATCCCGATACTGCGGATCGTACAGGTTGGGCGCGCGCAGCTGGATGAGCCGCGCGCCTTGGGCGATGGCCGTACGCACGCCGCCAAGGAGCTCCGGGCCAGGCAGCCCTTCAGGCGTGATCAGATAGGCGGACGGCAGCCGGGCGGCATTGACGATCGGCAGGTTGGCCGCCGGGAAGTCATAATTCACCAACGCCTTTGGCGCTACCCAGGCGAGCGGTTGCCCTTCGGCGCCGTGGGGCTCGCCATTGAAGCCGTCCACTTCCCATACGTCCAGCAGCACCTGCTTGTCGGGGTAGTCATGCGCGACCTTGATCAGCGGCCGCGCCGAGGTCACCTCGATACCCAGCTCTTCAGCCAGCTCGCGGGAAAGCCCCGCTCGAGCCGACTCGCCCTCCTCCAGCTTGCCGCCGGGAAACTCCCACAGGTTGCCCTGGTGCTGCGCCGCGCCGCGCCGGGCGATCAGCACCTTGCCATCGGCGCGGCGAATCACCGCTGCGGCTACATGAACCCGTTTCATACGTCCTCCTTTACGCCCCGATGCGCGCGATCAGGTGCGGTATTCGGCGTTGATCTTTACGTACTCGTGAGAAAGGTCGGTGGTCCAGATGGTTTCGCTGCAGCTGCCACGCCCCAGTTCGATACGGATGCCGATCTCGGCCCGCGCCATCACTTCAGCGCCCTGCTCCTCGGTGTAGCTCGGCGCGCGGCCGCCCTGGCTGGCGATGCATACATCGCCCAGATACACGTCGATCTTGCTCACGTCCAAATCTGGCACGCCGGCCCGGCCGACCGCGGCAAGAATACGGCCCCAGTTGGGGTCGGAAGCGAACAGCGCGGTCTTGATCAGTGGCGAATGGGCCACGGCGTAGCCTACGTCCAGGCATTCCTGATGGTTGCCACCGCCATTCACTTCAACGGTCACGAACTTGGTAGCACCCTCGCCGTCACGCACGATGGCCTGCGCCACGTCCATGCACACGTCGAACACTGCCGTTTTCAGCGCCGCGAACAGCGGGCCGCTGGCTTCGGTAACTTCCGGCAATGCCGCTTTGCCCGTGGCAACCAGCATGCAGCAATCATTGGTGGAGGTATCGCCGTCGATGGTGATGCGGTTGAACGACTTGTTCGCCGCGTCACGGATCAGGTCCTGCAGCACGGCTTGCGACACTTTGGCGTCAGTGGCGATGTACCCCAGCATCGTCGCCATGTTCGGGCGGATCATGCCGGCCCCCTTGCTGATACCGGTAACTGTCACGGTCACCCCGTCATGGGTGAATTGCCGGCTGGCACCCTTGGGCAGGGTATCGGTGGTCATGATGCCGGTGGCTGCCTCGGCCCAGTTGTTTTCGCTCAGGTCGTCCAGCGCGGCTTGCAGCGCGCCTTCGATCTTCTCCACCGGCAGCGGCTCGCCGATCACACCCGTGGAAAACGGCAGTACGGCCCAGGGATCGACGCCTGCCAGGCGCCCGAGGGTTTCACACGTGCGCGCCGCGGCTTGCAGGCCTGGCTGCCCGGTACCGGCATTGGCATTACCCGTATTTGTCAGCAGATAACGCACGGCGCCGCCCACGCGCTGCTTGGCCAGGATGACCGGCGCCGCGCAGAACGCATTGAGGGTGAACACGCCGGCCACGGTGGCGCCCTCGGCACAGCGCATGACCACGACATCCTTGCGGCCCGGTCGCTTGATGCCCGCCGAGGCGATGCCCAACTCGAAACCGGATACAGGGTGCAGCGTAGGCAAGGGACCGAGACCGACAGCCATTGATGACTCCTTGAAAAGGGATAGACCTTTGAAAGATAAACGCCGCGACGGTTAAACCGGCGCGGCGTGATTTCATGACGCTGTCAGGGCGTTATTCGATACGGCCGTGGCAGTGCTTGAATTTTTTGCCCGAACCACACCAGCACACTTCGTTGCGCCCAAGCTTCTGCTCGTTGCGCAGCGGCGCCAGGGCAGCTTCTACCGCACCCTCGGCGCCCTCTTCCAGCGCTTCGGGTTCGTCGAGGCCAGGTGCTTCGGCGTGGCGGAACTGCATGCGCTCGGCCAGTTCTTCGGCCTCGCGGCGCAGGCGAGCCTCTTCCTCGGCCGGATCTTCGCGGCGAACCTGTACGTGGGACAGCACGCGAATGGTGTCGCGCTTGATCGAATCGAGCAGCTCCTGGAACAGCGTGAAGGACTCGCGCTTGTATTCCTGCTTGGGGTTCTTCTGGGCGTAGCCGCGCAGGTGAATCCCGTGGCGCAGGTGATCCATGGTGGAGAGGTGGTCCTTCCACAGGTCATCGATCACGCGCAGCAAAATCTGCTTTTCGAAGGTACGCAGGGCTTCGGCGCTGGCCTGGGTTTCCTTCTCGTTGTACGCCACCAGGATTTCGGCCAGCAGGCGCTCGCGCAGGGTTTCCTCGTAAAGCTTCTCGTCCTCGTCGAGCCACTGCTGGATCGGCAGGCTTACGGCGAAGTCGGCCTGCAGGGCGGCTTCGAGGCCGGCGATGTCCCACTGCTCTGGCAGGGACTGCGGTGGAATGTGCTGGGACACGATGGTGTTCAGTACTTCCTCGCGGAACTCGGCGATGGTGTCGCCAATGTTCTCGGCGGCCAGCAGGCTGTTGCGCATGTGGTAGATCACCTTGCGCTGCTCGCTGGACACGTCGTCGAATTCCAGCAGCTGCTTGCGGATATCGAAGTTGCGGCCTTCGACCTTGCGCTGCGCTTTTTCGATGGCGTTGGTGACCATGCGGTGCTCGATGGCCTCGCCGGATTGCATGCCCAGGGCCTTCATGAAGTTCTTCACGCGGTCCGAGGCGAAGATACGCATCAGCGGGTCTTCCAGCGACAGATAGAAACGGCTGGAGCCGGCGTCGCCCTGGCGACCGGCGCGGCCACGCAGCTGGTTGTCGATACGGCGCGACTCGTGGCGTTCGGAGGCGATCACATGCAGGCCGCCCGCCTCCAGCACTTGCTGGTGACGCTTCTGCCAGTCGGCCTTGATCTGGGCGATCTGCTCCTCGGTGGGGTTTTCCAACGCCGCCACTTCGACTTCCCAGTTACCGCCCAGCAGGATGTCCGTACCACGGCCGGCCATGTTGGTGGCAATGGTCAGCGCGCCAGGCCGGCCAGCCTGGGCGATGATCTCGGCTTCCTTCTCGTGGTACTTGGCGTTGAGTACCTTGTGATCGATGCCTTCCTTCTGCAACAGGTTGGACATGTGCTCGGAGGTTTCGATGGTGGCGGTACCCACCAGCACCGGGCGGCCCACGGCCATGCATTCCTTGATATCGGCAATGATCGCCACGTACTTCTCTTCCGCGGTGAGGTACACCAGGTCGTTGAAGTCCTTGCGCGCGAGCGGGCGGTTCGGCGGAATGACCACCACCGGCAGGTTGTAGATCTGCTGGAATTCGAACGCTTCGGTGTCGGCGGTACCGGTCATGCCGGACAGCTTGGTGTACAGGCGGAAGTAGTTCTGGAAGGTGGTGGAGGCCAGGGTCTGGCTCTCGGCCTGGATTTTCAGGCCCTCCTTGGCTTCGATGGCCTGGTGCAGGCCCTCGGACAAGCGACGGCCCGGCATGGTACGGCCGGTGTGCTCGTCGATCAGCAGGATGCCGCCGTCCTGAACGATGTATTCGACGTTGCGGTGGAACAGCTTATGGGCGCGAAGGCCAGCATAGACGTGGGTGAGCAGGCCCAGGTTGTGGGCCGAGTAAAGGCTTTCGCCTTCAGCGAGCAGGCCGGCCTGGGTAAGCAGTTCCTCGATGAACTGGTGGCCGGCTTCGTTGAGCTCCACCTGGCGGCTTTTCTCGTCGATGCTGAAATGGCCCTGCTGGGTCACCTCCCCTTCGACTTCTTCGATGTGCTGCTTGAGGCGCGGGATCAGCCGGTTGATTTCCATGTACAGGCGGGAGCTGTCCTCGGCCTGGCCGGAAATGATCAAGGGCGTGCGCGCTTCGTCGATGAGGATGGAGTCCACCTCGTCGATCACGGCGAAGTTCAGCTCGCGCTGGTACTTCTCTTCAAGGCTGAACGCCATGTTGTCGCGCAGGTAGTCGAAGCCGAACTCGTTGTTGGTACCGTAGGTGATGTCGGCTGCATACGCGGCGCGCTTGTCTTCCGGCGGTTGGAACGGTGTGACCACGCCTACCGTCAAGCCCAGAAATTCATACAGCGGGCGCATCCAGTTGGCGTCGCGGCGGGCGAGGTAGTCGTTCACGGTCACCACGTGCACGCCCTTGCCGGACAGCGCGTTCAGGTACACCGCGAGCGTGGCCACCAGGGTTTTACCTTCACCGGTACGCATCTCGGCGATCTGGCCTTCGTGCAGGGTCATGCCGCCGATCAACTGAACGTCGAAGTGGCGCATGCCCATGATGCGCTTGCCGGCTTCGCGGCACACGGCAAAGGCTTCGGGGAGCAACTGGTCGAGGGTTTCACCTTTGGCGACGCGAGCCTGGAACTCCGCGGTCTTGGCGCGCAGCTGCTCATCCGAGAGCGCGACCATCTTCTCTTCGTGGGCATTGACGATACCGACCGTCTTGAGCATGCGTTTCACTTCACGCTCGTTCTTGCTTCCAAAGAGTTTTTTCAACAAAGGCGCAAACATATCGGCTGGATCTTCCACACTTAGGGATGGAGGGCGGCCCCAAGGAGTCGCCCGAGCAGCCCTCATGGCCGCATGCGAACGAGCATTCTACCCGGAAACGATGGAGAGGAAAGTGGCGACGCCACATGCTGGCACAGCGCTTTTACGGGGCGGGTTTACAATAAGGCCTTTTTTTTCAACTTCAAGCGCCTGAAGCAAACGTCATGGCAAAACCGTGAGGTTTCGTGCTTGTGTCCTTCTGTTACCATGCTGGCCCACCGGAGGAAA
>Ga0265797_10000960_pt1 | contig 52176 bp, 37 predicted proteins | sample P2T30metagenome_FD_192433 | JGI IMG/M metagenome (GOLD analysis project Ga0265797, IMG submission 192433) | Plant litter microbial communities from East Loma Ridge, Irvine, California - P2 T30 | ecosystem: Environmental > Terrestrial > Plant litter > Unclassified | place: USA: California...
CGTGCGCGCCGAAGTCATGCGCAGGCTCGAGCGAAAGAGCGCCCGCTGCGCCTGGCCGCGCGTGGAAGAAATCACGGAGCTCACGCTCGTTTGTCCGATGTTGCACTACCGGGGGGAGGATCTCAGCGGCAAGCACGTTGTGCAGGGGATCAGAGACTTTTGCCGCAGGCCGCGGGTGGTCGTTGATGAGGAGAGCGAGGGGTTTGTTGTGCGGTTTTCTACCGGGTGCGTGACGCTTTTTCCTGTTCGGCAGGATTATGGGGACAAGAAGCGGGGAGCGCCGTTGCTGGATGATGACGTTCACTATGTTGGACATATCTTCCATGGGAATTAGCAGCCGGACTGGTTCATTGACATTGGAGATTTGTGGCAGCCGAGAAGGTTCCTTGGTGGGTCTGAAGAGGTGATCGAAGAGGGAGAGAATGGGAGGGCCAGGGTCACGCGCCGTAGGCGCTATGGGTCTGTTTGATGCTGCGCTATGTACAAAATGTTCAGGGTGCATTCAGTCATGCTATAGAGGATCGGAGTCTGGTGCTGGTGCCCTCACACTGACTACCCACAAAAGCTACCGACCCAACGTACGCGAAATCCAAAACAGGAAAATGCAACATCTTCATGCGACTCCCACTCTCACCATTGTAATGCCCTCAAGTCAAATAAGCATTCAGTCCACCGACAGTGACCGTGAGCAACTCCGGGTCCGGACTGCTCATTGCGCCCTCCTGACCAACACCCCCGTCCGGGGTCACATCGTCGTACGGGAAAGCGTAGCCGTGCCCGTCCACATTCGCCTCATGTACCAGGCGCGAGTAATGCTGTAAGGAGAAGGGAAAAGTCAGCATCTCATTCTCTCATAAGCGACAAAATCAACGCAACAAAGCTCCTCAAACTCACATTCGTCACCGCATTGCGGTAGTAGTAGCTCGGAGAGATCTTGTTAGGGTTCTCGCTGGCAACCAACAGCGTGCTGCGGTTGAAAGCGGCCGCCAGGCGAGGGATCATAGCATTCACCTGGGCGTTGGAGCCGGTGGCGAAGGGGCCAGTCGAGCAGCCGAAAATGTCGCGTGCGGTCGGCTTGGCGAAGGTGATGGCGCCGTTGTTGTAGGTGAGGACGTTGTTCTTGACGCGGCCGGCGACGTTGCCGAAGGAGGCTTGCGTGTTGATCACGAGGTCTTCGTTGGTGTAGCGGGCCCAGACTTTGTTGTGGTGTTAGTGAATGTTGCATAGCAAAGTAGATTGGCGGTCTCTTTCCGTGAGTAAATGCTTACCTTGGTTGATGTAGTCGTTCCAGTAGGTTTTGAACCATGACGGGTTGAGAAGGATGCCGGAATTCGGGCTGAGGGCGCGCAAGTTATGGCCGTCCTTGGACTTGACCACCAGAGAGCCCCATTTGCGACCATCCTTGGCGCTCTGATCCTTGAGACCTTGACAGACCCGATCCAGGCCGTCTGCCTTCATTCCAGATACGTGCGAAGACTTGCCAGACCTGTTCTTCAAAGTCAAAGCGACGGGAAGTGCGGAGACGAAATCGACGTAGCTGATGTTGATGAACAGCTCCCAGCTGTTGTAGGTGAACTCGCAAAAGGCAAAGTTGGTGTCGGCGTTCGGGTCAGCCGGGTTGAAGATCGAAGGTTCCACGAGTCCTGGTCCTGGGTTTAAAAAGAATTGCAGACGTTTGCCGACGGAGAACCAGATGCGGCCACCGGCGATGCGAGGGATAGTCGCAGTAACGGTGTTTCCAGGGGCACCGAGATGGATGGAGATGTCTTCGGCTAGTGTTTGACCGGTTGAGGATGGCGAAGACGGGTAGTACGCCGTTTTGGCATCTGCAGCAAGTGTAAACAGTCTGTTGTTGTTGTCAATGGCTTGGCCGGCTGATCTGAGTTAGTTGGATCGTCCCATTGTGCTGTCTGGATTTCGTGCTCACTGATGTAGGCATAGACTTCATTCGAGGCTGTCTGATTCTGGAGGGCGATTTGCAACGTAGGCATAGTGCTCGCAACAGCGACAGAAGATGAGTCCTGGTGTATAATAGGTTGTTGTCGGACAACCTCCTGCGGCTGCTCAGGTGCAGCTACTTCGGTAGGAATAGCAGGTGTAACGACTGGTTCCTTAGGAGCGGCGGCTTTTTTGTTGCGTGCGATTGGCATGCGTTTGAGCAGCTTCTTGAGCCGCGCCAGGAGTGGAATGGAAGTAGCCATAGTGAGAAGGCGGTATCCTGCAGTTTTTGGAAAGGACGACAGCGTCTCAAAGCGAGAAGGCGAGAGCGAAGTTATAGCAGCACTCATCGAACACTACTTACAACCAAGTCCAGTCATGAGAGCAGGAAACATCTCCGATTCTGTACTAACCATACACTTGTTGTGTCAGCAGTGGTCACCTAGAACGTAGCGTCGCAACGCTTTCCAAACGCTTATTCTCCGACTGGACACATCGTCTTGAAGGGTGTGAGCGGTGCGTTCGACATGCCGTAACAGGTATCCAGCTGAAAGTGATCACACAACGTTGGCGTTGACTAGCTGAGGTACACTGTACAAAGTTGGTTGACGTCTAACTGTCAGAGTGCGATCTTTCAAGAGATGCGGTCGGCCAGATCGCACATGGTCCTTCTGTGCCTGACGCATGGCACGTAAGGGTGCCCTTGTAAGTTTTCATTCCGTGAATCACAGGTTAAACTCGCACGAGTAGAGTGATGAGATGAAGGAATTGTACCCAAAGTGTGGGCAGGTCAGGCGTGCTGGTGCGTCGAAGCACGAGATTTGTACCGTTGTGGAGGTCAGATGAGTAGACCACGGGTGTTCTGCAGATCGTTAAGCAATATTCATTTGCGCAGCGAATAAGAAGTTGTAGCTCGCACTTGTTGATGGTGGAGGTGGAGGTGGAGGTAGAAAGCTTCCATCTACAGCCGAGGCGAGCTAATACTCGCCGCTAAGACATGAGCCTTGTGACACAAGTACACCGCTGGGAGAAGAATGGCATTGTCAAGGACTGCAGATGAAAGTACGTACAAAGTGTGCCAAATTGTACATGTAGACACTCGAATATCACATGTCACGTAACATCGCTGCATGTAACGTTCCTGGACTTCACCAGACTAAAAGCCCTAGACTGACGAGCACTCATGATCGCATGCTCAATTTTGTCGGAAGAAGATGCATTTATGGTGAGCAGTATCGCTATTGTATTGTAGATGGCGAAACACTGACGAACCGTTGTGGTGGACTGTTGGAAAGTAGTCGTGCGATCTGTCTCTCATAGATTGTTATCCGTCTTGAACTTGTCCCACGCCTCATTCAGAGTGCTGAACACTGCGGCGCTAATCATACGCTGCTCCGTGCTAGCATCTTGTGGTATCTGCGGGAAAAAAAATCAGTATGAAATCTGCCAGACGAAGCCATCACATACGACTTACCTTGTCAGGATGTACCTTGCCAATGGCCTTCATGTATATAATCTTGACCTTGTTCGGCATCACCAAATCGCTCATGCCAACCTTCTTCCACCCAGCACCTTCCCAAAGCACACCATCCATGCTCTGGAGCAGGGCACGCAAGTTGTCAGCTTTGCCACCCTTCCATGCTGTCAAGCGAGCGTCGACCGCGTCCGTCAGAGCAAACTTCTCGTCATCAGCTTTGTCGGCCGCAGCGTTTGCCAAACGAAGTCGCTTGACTGCTTCAGCAGAGGTAGCTGAACTGAGCGCAGGGCGCTGGTTGCTGTTGCCGAGGCCCTTCGACGGAGGTGCTTTGCCTGCTGATGGGGCAACACTTCGCACAGGCGCTGCCTTTGGCTTCGCAGCTGGTTTTGGTGAGGCAGTCTTCTCGCATCGATCACGGCCACGAATGCTGATAGCACCTCCAACACCTGCCTGTACAGCTTGTCTCCAGATGGCAGCGGCATCGGACCACTTCTCCATATGCTCGAGGGCTTCGGCTTTGCGCATCAGAGCCTTGCCGAAGAACTCGCGCATGTCTTTCAATCCCTCGCCCGAACCAAGCTCGATGGACTCGTTGGCTCCTTGGCCGGGGCCGATGATCGCGAGAGCTTGGTCTGCGTCGGAAACGGCGACTTTGGGATCGCCCGTTTTCAGTGCCGTGAGTGAGCGATTGCAGAGCACAATGATGGCTATGGGATGTGTTGGTGGTAATGGTGACAACGCGGACGTGTACGATTCGTGGGCTGCTGCGAAGTCACCACGCTTGAACGCTTCTCCTCCTTTCTTACGATGAGCGGCAGAAGAGGACAGAGACGTGGGAGAGACGGAGGGAACGGCCCTTGGTGGAGCCTGCGGTCGAGGACTAGATGCTGCCATGGGCCGAGAAGCGGGTTTTGATGCAGCAGACGCCTGGGCCTGGATTGGCGCAGGACTGAACAAGTCCACCTCCGGCTCAGGCTGCGGCGTTGGCTGCGGTGTCGGACGCTTCCTCCTAGCCGGGCTTACATAGGCTTGTGCAGACTGGTCTTCTACTTCCTGGCGACTAAGCTTCGTGGCAGGTCGCTTGTCCGATGTAGGTTGTTGCTCCATGAATCTAGGCTGTGGAGAGGCGCGTTGTCGGGGCGGCTGTACAGCGTCACGGCTTCTAGGCGGAGGCTCTTGTGATGCCTCTCGAGTGGTGGGTTTTGCAGGCCGTTGTGGCAGCCTTTCACGTGGCGCATCGAGCATAGCTGCCTCGTCGGTCGCTATTTGGGCAGCGCTCCTCGGATCTTGGCGTCTCTGGCTGCTTGCCCGACTCGATTCGCCACTTGGACCATCCGACATCCATTTAGGCTGGCTGGAATCGCGTTCTTGCTGGAAGTCTGCCATGGTCTTGGCCATCTGCTTCTGGCTGGCTTTCCAGATAGAATTTGCAGATTTGAACAGTTTGTTGCCCAAATCGGTAGCCACTTTTGCCGCATCCTTTTCGCCCTCTGCGGGTGATCGATTGTCTTGACGTCTTGTCGCAGATGCTGACCGACCTTCCTGTCGCATCCAGCTCGGTACCTGCTCCTGATCACCTCGCGGTCGGTGTGATGGGCCTCTACTTCCACTAGAAGGGCTTCGCCTAGATTGTGGTTCATCCTTTGCATTTCGTCTTGATTCCTCATGCGCCTGTTGCAACAGCCAGCCAACGGCGTTCTGTACGTCTCCGCCCGTCTCAGCCAATGCGATTCTGGCCGTGTCCTCGGGGAAGCCCATGTCAATAATTTCTGCAAGCGCTCGATCCTGTGGCTCTGCCGCATGTGCGGCCCTGCTCGAAGCGACGTTCTCATCCCATTCTGGCGTCGAGGCTTTAGGAGACGGTTGCCTAGGTGGTCTTTCCGTGACTGGTCTCGCCAGATCTCCTAGGATGTCATCCTCGTTGGCCACAGCCGGCGCAACGGATGGTTTAGGTTGTTCATTACTCTTTTTCGCAATTTCTGCCAGTCCAAAGGGATCGTCGTCGTCGTAGAATCCTCCAAGAGCTGCATTCGTGCTCGGTTGCGCCTGTGTCATTGCCGGTGTGCTCCTACCGCTCGCAGGGCCAGAGGGTGGGGGAGGATAATGGCTGGCCTTGTCCACCGGCGCGGCTCGGTTGAAAGCAGCCAGTATATCATCAACATCCTCTTCGTTCTTCTGCGCGACGCCAGGTGATGGGACTCGGATCTCTGGTGTACCTCTACCACTTCCAAGGTTATCCCACATTTGCGCCTGTTGCATTTGCTGCTTCCGCTTCTCCTCAATCAGTTGTCTCTGTCTCTCCTGGATTGACATGTTGCTTGCAGCCTTCTGCGAAGGTAATGAAGTCAAGCTCCCAAAGGCATCGTTGGCGGTTGTACTCGGTTTCGAACCCAACTTTGGGGCGCTGTTGACGGTACTGGAAGGGCGGCTAAGATTGAGAGGCGAAGCATTGCCGCTCTGTTGGGGCTGCGGGCTCGCTCGAAAGCCATTGTTGTTTATGCTGAAGGTAGTTGGCAATGTGTTCGGTTTCAAAGGGGCAGTGTTCGTTGGCTTCGGCGCGCTCTGCCAGTCTTCCCCGAGTAGATCGTCCATGGTGGATTATTGGAAATGTAGCCTGACCATCGGACGAAATGAGAGACTGAGCGTGGAAAGTTTCTGTTAAGACAATCCGAACACATAGACTTGTTTGTCTTGGAAGCCATGTGGAACATTGGACGATGATGTGGCAGGTGGAGCAGAGCACGGATCTAGCCGCCTGATAAGAGACCATGCTGATGGGGCACGTCTTGTCATCTTCTGAAGACCACTGATCGAGGGCCAGACCTATTCTATCCAACTCACCTAATATGCTTATGGCAAAATGCTACATCCAAAAAAACAGAATGTGTCAACATTCACGATGCCACATACTGACGACTGACGACAAAGCAACAAGCATCGTTAGTTCAGAAGCGTCCAAAGTGGTGTGAAAGGGAGACCGGTTCCTTGCTACTACCATGCGGATTTGATCAACAAAACATCCACTGAACATGCTCGAGACCCAAAGATACTCATGGTAAGATGTTTGCAAGGGCAAAAAGTTACATGAATGCTGGATAGATCGACACACAACCGAGTGGACTGATACAGCTTAGCCGCCTTGTGAGAGCTGACTACAGTACCCGAACGATGACTGGAACCAGACCACCTCGCAGTGCGGTGTGAGCAGCCGGCAAAGTGAGCTGCGACTACAGGTGGCAGTGTAAGCACGTAGGAACATGCTTCTCCGTCCCGTTTACGACCAAGGAGACTAATGTACTGTATGCTGCAGGCGAACGGACATGGGAATAGCCGGCTTCGGCCAAAGACTTGGCCGCGAGCCGCAGTCACATCGCTGCGAAACCTTATCTCGCGATAACCGATTCAAACACTTCTTACCAATACAACGGTCTCCGTTCATACTTACGCTTGAAGGCCACAGCTTCGCCCTACCTACTCTCTATTGCCTTATTTTAAACACCGCCATATCACGTCTCTGACTTCAACGCCGAGGTTGCAAACGTAGTTTCTGGCTTTTCTGTGAAGAAACTGGAAACGGCTGCATGACCGACAAACCTCACGCCGGAGGCCCGTCTCATTCGGCCCAATCGTCCGTAGACAGTGCAGCAACCACACTTCTTGCGAGCCCGAATAGCTTGCATTTCAGACCCATCGAGAAGGACCGCAAGTATTCAAACTCGGAGCATGACCTGTACGCCAAGGCCAATGACAACCGCGGAGATTACGGTGGCGAAGATGACTTCGATGGCGACAACCTCGAACATGAACACCTTCTCGTAGATGACGTTGCCGCTTTGAACTCCCAGACTGCTGCAACGGTCGACCTGCCAGATGAGGAACCGAATCTTCCACCCGTCAAGGAAAAGTCGAGACAGATAGCTTGGTCCGAATTGCCAAAGAAGGGCCAGCTTGCCATCTTGACGCTCGCCAGACTGTCCGAGCCGCTCACACAGCAAGGCCTGCAGAGCTACATGTTCTACCAACTCAAGTCCTTCAAGCTCCCCAATGGCGAGTCGCCTTCAGACAGCACTGTGGCCAGTCAAGCCGGCATTCTGGCTGCTGCGTTCACAGGCGCTCAGTTTCTCACAGCCATGATTTGGGGTCGTCTGGCTGATAGTGAGGCCTTTGGTAGGAAGAGAGTCATCCTGATTGGTCTTCTAGGTACCGCGATCGGAAGTTTAGGCTTCGGATTCAGCAAATCCTTCGCCACCGCAGTCTTCTGGCGATGCCTGGGCGGCGTGCTGAATGGAAACATAGGGGTAATGCGAACGATGATTTCAGAAATCGTCCGCGAGAAGAAGTTCCAGAGCAGAGCCTTCTTGTTGATGCCAATGACCTTCAACATAGGCGTGATTATCGGACCGCTGCTGGGTGGATGGCTCGCAAATCCTGCTGGGAGCTATCCAGGCGTGTTTGGGCCCGGTGGAAGTATTGGCGGCAAGGAGGGTGTCAAATGGCTGATGGAGTTCCCTTACGCCTTGCCGAATGTGATCAACGCATGTTTTTTGTTCGTCAGCGCACTGGGCATTCTGTTTGGACTCGAAGAGACATTGGAGGCCTTACGGCACAAGCCGGACTATCCATTGCAGTTCCGTCGATGGCTCTTCCGCGCGTTCAGCGGACGTCGGCCGTCATACGAATACACCCCAGTGATAGAGGCCGGCTCTGCAGCAGCTGAAGGTGATGTTGAGCTGCAATCACCTACTCACTCGGAAGCAGAGTCAAACACCCAGGTCCGCCGCCGACTTCCATTCCAACGGATATGGACCCGCAACGTGGTGCTAACCCTGTTAAACCATGGTCTGTTAGCTATGCATGTTGGAACTTTCAGCAACTTGTGGTTCGTCTTTCTCTCCACACCACGCTACGATGCCGCTGCTGTCTCAAAAGGCACTCACAACAACCACGGTCTTACCCTTCCCGCTGGCTACAAGCCGCATGCGCCGTTCACATTCACCGGCGGTCTTGCTCTACCGCCTCCAAGTATCGGCACTGCATTGGCGATCCTAGGTGTGATAGGAATCAGCATGCAGCTCTTGCTCTTCCCAACACTGAGCTTCAGACTCGGCACCACGCGCTCCTTCCGAATGAGTCTGCTGCTGTTCCCAATCACTTACTTGATAACACCCTACCTGGCCGTGATTCCCTCTTCCACAAACCCTCCAGAGCAAGCCTCGGGCGCCTGGGTCTGGCTAGGGATCACCCTGGTTCTAGCCATCCAGGTCATGGCGCGAACGTTCGCGCTCCCATCGACAGCCATCCTGGTGAACAACTGCTGCCCACACCCGAGCGTTCTCGGCAGCGTGCACGGGATTGCGCAAAGCGTCTCGAGCCTGACCCGGACCGTGGGACCTGTGCTGGCTGGTTGGTTGTACGGCGTAGGTCTGAACAATGGTATTGTCGGTCTGGCGTGGTGGTGCATGTGTTGTGTGGCTCTTGCAGGAGCAGTGGCGGGACGCTTTGTGCGAGAGGGTAGCGGACATGAGATTTTGCTGGAAGGTGAGGATGGAAACGAGGACGACGCATCACGAGTAACGAAATTTTGAATGGTAGACAAGAGATGACGGATGAACAGGCTTTGCGCATTACCTCTGATAATACTGGTCATGCCATCAATGTGGTGCTCTCTCACCGGATCTGACTTGTCATAGTGCTCACACCATCAGTCCCATCTTCGGAAAGTGGCTGGTTGCCAATGAGAAAGCAGTCAATGGACGGTCGAGGAGAGTCCCGTCTTTGCTAGTCACGTGCCAGCTGACCAATTTCCTTCACTTCACTAGGCAGACAGCGCATTTGACTCCCTACCTTGCCTCCGCCAGCAAAGGTTACACCACCTGTCTTCACGTCTCACAATGCCAGTCCTCGAAAACACCCACAAACTCCAGTAAAATCTTGCAACATCACCATCTTCGCGCAAAAGGACCACGAGCACGCCTTCTCACGAACCGCAGCACACCAACATCACATCACATCACAAGAAACAAAAGAATCGAAGACACAATCCCAAAACCTCTCGGCCTCTCGGCCTCTCAAACCCTCCAACATGGCAGGAAACACCGCAATCGACCCTCCTAGCTCTCCCCGGCGAACTACCCGCGCAACATGATCTACACCCAAGTCGCCTACTCCACCACCTCCACCAAACTCTACAAAGGGCGATCCGGTGCCCCCACCCCCTAGCAAACACCTACGGCCAAATCCGCCACGAACTGAGCGGTAAATACGGTACACCGAAGAAAGTAGCCCTCGACCAAACCCTGCCCATCACCGCTTACTTCACCGATTTCGATTTCGCCCCGACCCTTCAATAAGACAATAACCACCCCCCTTAACGAAAACAACCGCCCCCATCTCTCCTACGTGCTACTGTATCCCTACCCTACATGTACTTGCAACCTCATTACCGCATACCCCCCGATCTACCTACTTCGTAACCGCCCGCCCCCTACCTATAACCTTAATACTACCCGCCCCCTACCTACTACTTGCCTTATAGCCGGACCCCCTTGTATCGACCCTCTCGTACGACCGCGACCGTTAGTTAGAATCGCTTCGCGGGTAGAGAAGAGGAGGTAGGGAGGGTGGGTGCCAAGCCTATACATATGTAGTCAATGAGGATGAAGACCTTGGAGAGACCGGGCGGTGTCTACGCGATAGCAGTGTGGATAAATACATGGCTGTCAAGATAGCAAAAGCACGCCCAAAACGCATTCACAATACAGATACCAATGACGGGAAGACAACAAGTTTGTACATTGGAGGGAAAATCAAAACCTCCATCGCGCTCTTCTTCAGAATCAAATGCGCGTACTAAACACGATAAAGATAAAAAAAAGGAAAATGAAGGTAGAAAAAAGAAAACTCCGGCCACTTTTTCCCGAGCTTCTTCCATGTCGCAAGCCCACTCACTCCCTTCCCTGTCTTGTAGCTAATCAATCAATCAATCAACTTTTTTTTTCTAGCCAATGATCAAAACTGCAGCGCGGTCATGCCAGCCGCGAGTTTGTCGCCGTTCACGGCAGTTGTGGGCTGGCCTCCGTGCGAAGCAGAGCCCTCGCTGGGAGCGAACTGGGGTGTGCTCGTGCCGCTGTTAGTGAAGTCCGGGCCACCCTTCTTCGCCTTGAGTGTGAGCGGGAAGGGGTAGTCGGCCTCCTCTTCTTCCTCGGGCAGCTTCCACGCAATGTAGTCTTCGGTGCTGAGACCCTCGCGACCTTCTTGCAGCGAGGCGAAGTCGCCGGGTGTCATCATGCCGGAGCGCTCGCGAGGAGATCCGGGAGCGGAGAGAGGACGGGTGATCTTGGCGTCGGGCGCATCGAAGAAGGAAGGTTCGTCGTCGGAGTTGGCGAAAGAGTCCGGGTAGGCTGTGGGATGGCATGTTAGCATGTGCTCGTTTTGTTTTCCAATTGTTGTCGACTTGCCTCTCCTCAGTGCCAGCTGGCGAGCCTTGACATACTCCATCCCCATGCGCTTCCAGTCGAGCAAATCGCTAAGTCGCTCAGTACGGTTACGCTGGTTGATACGCTGGCGCTTGCTCTTCTGTGTGAAATCGAACATGAACTCAGTCAGCTGGTTGACACTGTCGTCGACACCCTTCAGACGGCGATCGACAATGTAGATGCCGTAGTCCTGGGCATTCTCGATCAGCTCCTCCATGTAGCAGCCGAATCCAGAAAGGTTGGTGGTGATCGAAGGTACACCCATGACTGTGCACTCGGCGGGAGTGTAACCCCAGGGTTCGTAGTAGGAGCTGAAGACACCCATGTGTGTGCCACGAACGAAGTCGTCGTAGTCGATGGGGAGGACAGGGTTGGCGGAGCTCAGGAACTCGGGGTGGAAGACGACCTTGACGCGATCAGAGGGTTGGTTGAAAAGCTGGCAACGTCGGATCTGGTTGAGGATAGGGTCCTCGGAGTCGTTGTTCATATTGTGTGTGACGATAGGAGGCAGGTTGTTGCGCTTCATGGCAAAGAGTCGGCGGCGGAGCATAACCTTGTCCTGAGGAGAAAGAAGATCCTTGTCGTCAGGTGGTGGCTGGCCTTCTCTCCACGCAAGAGACTTTTCAAAGAGCTTCTTGCCAATGTTACGCTCAATGTGTCCAACAGTGTCGTGCAAGCTCTTGATCACAGCCTGTCCCTTCAATGCCTCCACAGCGAGCGAAGTCGTCTGGGCAGGCATGATGATGAACGCCACAACGGTCACATCGGAGCCGGCAGACTTCATGCGGTGGTTCAAGCGGGCGAGCGACTCGATGAACATGTCCACGCCCTTGTTCCTGTACTCGTAGCGACCAGCGGTGAAGAAGTACAGCGTCTTTTCCGGATCGAAGTCATTGTGCCCATAGAAATGACCGCGGACAAAGTCGTTGATGCGCTCCTTGTTGGTCTGGTGCAGGTTCTGGAACTCGTGGGTTGCGCTGAACTTCTTGACATTCAGACCGTTGGGCAAAACACCGTCAGGCTTGCGCTTGAGCAGGTGCTCGCTCTCGTAGGCGGTGATGTGGGAGACGGTGGTGAAAACATCGGCGGCATGTGCGGCGCCGCGTTCTATGCAGTAGCGGTGGTAGATGCCTCTCTTGCCCGCCTCGGCGTCGCAATCAAAGTACTGCAGGTTGTTGTAGAAATCGACCGAGCCGGCGCAGAGGTAGCGGCCGAGCAGGGTAGCGTGAGTGGTGAAAATGGTGGTCACGTCGATCTTGCGCTTCTTACACAAGGGGAGAGCAACACCAGAAAGCCACTCGTGGAATTGTGCGATGACAGCTCTTTCTTTCTCGTGGTAGACATACTGCGAGGAGGTTAGCAATGGCACCAATGTTGTGACCACGGAGTAGAACTTCTCACCTCGCCCAGGAACCACGCGATCAGGTAGCCGAAGACGATAGCTTCGTTGGTCTCGTGGTCGTCCGGAGGGCTGGGAATGCCAGCAGTCGACCAAAGGTCACCCTTCCACTCGTCAAGCTTGTAGTAACCAGTGCCGGTGTCGAACAGCAACACACGCGGTGCGCCGTCAATCAACCACCTTCCGTAGAGAGTCTTGATGCCACGGTCGTTCATGGACTTGATTGTAGCTACCATGGCCGGGTCTTTGGGCACGATTTCTTCGACTTCCACTGCTGCAGAAGCGCGGTTGAGAGGACCGAGCATGGTGTAGTTGGAGCCATATTCGGCTGTGGTGACCTGAGCCTTGGATTTGAGGACAGAGTAGATGCCACCGACGCGGTTGGCGACTTCGGTAGCGATCTCGAAGAGAACGTGGTTTCGCACGTCTCGCCGGGGAGTTTGTGACATGGCGAAGATGTGGGTGTTGCTAAAGCAAGCAAAAGGTGAAGAGGTTGTAGAGAGGGAAAGGTTGCGGGTTGGGTGTGTATGTGTGAGTGTTTTGAGGAAGAGCAAAAGAAGTGGGCAGCTGGGGATATGAAGGTTAGCTAGGTGCCAGGTAGGTTCTGTCGTGGAGCGGCCGATCGTAGTGCGGGAGTGTGGGGAGAGCTCATGCAATGTACTACTGTACTGCGGAGACCAAGGACGGACGAGGGAGGAGATTCGGAGTCGGTGACGGTGACGATGCTCGGAGGCTTACCTTTCACGTGGCCCTGGCACCTGCAGCTATGACACTCGGGGCTCAATTAAGCTCGATGATATCACGGGCCTGTATTGTATTGTATTGGATTGGTTGGAGGTGGAGACGGAGGAAGAGGTGGAGGCGGAGGTGGAGGAGAGGAAGAGGACCTGGGAGGATGGAAAAGAACGAGGCGATTGGTGAGGAGAAGAGAGGAATCGCAGTGCAGACAAGGCTCTACCTATGCATATGCGAGGTTAGCAGCGGTGCAGAAACGACAGACAAACAGCTGAGAGCAGATGGCAAAGCAAATGGCTGGTCGAGACAGGATGAAGCCCGTGCAAGGTGGACTGTGGACATCTGGACGACGACGAGGCCCGGTTGCTGTGACGTTGAATTCGAGCTACAGTAAAGCCATCCGTGCTAACCCTCCCCGAACCCCAGACCAAGCACCAAGCGAGTTCCAGACGAGCCAACTTTGCCCAACACTTCGGCCCTGCTACTATTTTATTTATCAAAGTCTGGGCAGACGCCGTTGAGCTGTGTGTGTGTGTGCGATTATTTAACTGTGGCGGTGGCAATAACTCACCCAATGGCAGACAGACCATCAACTAAAAAGAATAGATACCAATACCGAGACAATCTAGACAACACAAGGCAAGACATAGATAAGGTAGTTCGGTAGGATAGAGACAGGTTTGACACTTCACAAACGACAGCTCCGAGCTCTGCTGTGCTCTGCTCTCCAAGAAACGCACGTCCCTCCACTCACAACCACAAACTCAAAATCCAACTGGGGTTGCCCTTTAGCAGCATCGGTGGATCGTGGCGTTCGCGGGCCCCGTGGAGGAAATGGAGAGCGAAATACGGAGCTTGCCCACAATCCACGGTCCTTCAACGGTGCTATTAGAAACTCGCAAGTCCAAAGTCCACACCCTCGTCGCCTACACGTACCCTACCCGCACGCCAGCATCCCGCTGCACACCGCGAATCTCCCCCCGTCTGTCACTCCAGTGACAAGGCAGATCTCACCCTGCCCGCTGGGAATGGCTACGTTCACCTGCAAGCGAGACATTGTCTTCGTCAGCAACGGCCGTTGAAGCCTCCTCAACATCATCCTGCGATTGCGATCCAGCCCAACGCACCATCTCCGTGGCATCAACTCCGCACGCACCGTCTCCTCGAAATATCTTGAACACACAGTTCTGGTCCTGCAACCTCGAGATCGATACCGCCGCGGTTGTCAGACTCTCGCACCAGCCGACTTTCAAGTCTCCGCTCGACACGTCGTGGGCGTCACATTTTCCAGGAGAGGATTGCATGACGCTCATGGAAGCCAGGCCCTGCTGGTAAAATATCTTTGTCGTGAGCAGAGTGGTGGAGGGCGACTCTTCGGAAGAGAGGCGTGGAAGAAAAGGCAATGCACCAGCGGATGTAGGACAAACAGCGATCATGGCTGCTATCGCCGCGAATGCCGCACGAGGATACATCGTGCTGATCGTGGTCGTGGTCGAGTTGTGAACAGTGTTGCGCGGCTGTCGATTGAACTGCCTGAGAAATGGCCTGCATGCCGACGATGCAATCCGAGCCTTTTGAACATCCGCATGTCGGTGAAGGGGTGTTACTGTCACTTCATAATGACCATACTGACGTTGCTGGCAGGTATGACAGAGGCTGAGTCTGCGAGGCTCAATTTCTTCTCCTATCTCACAAGAGAGCTTGGCAAGTCTATCCTCGGCAGCAAGGGCATGGTACTGATGCATCCGTCGGTGTCGGTAAGCAGGTCCACGTGACAGGCGTCGGCAAGACATGAGCTGTCGTGGCACGGTTGTGTTATTCTGTGCTGAGAAGGAAGGTAAAGTGCTATCTGGATCGAGGTACATGTAGGTACTCCAACGACCTAGATTTTGTTCATGTGTCTCTCTCTCACTGGTGACATGAGCGATGATCTGCTTGGGCGTTCGAGGTAACACCGTACAGAAATACGTTGGTCGGTGAGATGTTGAGCTTTGAGTTGACTCTCCCAGTATAATGTACTACCTGACCTGGAAGTGCCTGATCTCAGTTTCGCACTGACTTGTGAGATACAGTACTTAACATGTACCCATCACTGTATTCCACCGGAACAATTGGGCTTTACCGCGACTCTGATGCTTCACCTCATCGGGCTCTTAAACATCACCTTCCGTCTGACAACTATCAGAAAACAGCACCTCGCCAATGAGCACAAGAACACAAACGCACACACGTAACCATCAACTTGCCGAAAGGTGGCAAAGATTAGTATTGACAGACTCAATCGAGCTCTTTGAAACACAACATTCTGCAGAACTTGCGTGCTCTGTCGACCCGAGTAGGTAAGTCAGTAGTAAACAAATCTGGCTTCGGTCCGGAAATGTCAGAACAGAGCACTCTCAGGGTGTGCCAACCCGAAAATTGTCATACTTCAAGCGACCGATAGCATCAATCAGAGATGTCCGGGTGGTTGTAATTACACGCGCTGGTTGTAGCTTGAGGTCTCACGGCCTTCACCTGTACGTTACCGGTAAATGCATTTGAACTGCTATTCCCGTGGGCGCATAACTCAGTTCGCCCAACCGGGTATCCGAAATCTTGTCTTTCAGATGACTTGTCCGACCGAGCGAGTCTTTGGATTAGTGAACTGGATACGCACGTAATTGTTCGTAGCGTGCATGCGGTTGGCAAACGATCAACTTGTACAGCATTCGGACGGCGTATTGACGAGAGCTCCGAAGGTTGTGGGCTTCACCACATCGCGTATATGGTGGGCTCAGTCGATGACTATGTTGACAATGAAGTTCTGTGTCTGTCAAAGCTAGAAGAGACGATTGCAAGACAAGTCCATCATCACCGCGTGCCTTATTCACGTGCAATAAACGGCGCTTACATAACAATTCCCGTGCGCGTTTCTTCCTTTCGCAAAGCCGAGGCTCACAGAACATCAACACCACTTCGGCATCACGGTTAATGACCCTGGGCTCTGATCAGCAGGTAGGCCTTGATCATGTTATTGCCGAGTTCTATAACAAAGTAGGCGATTCTTCACGCGCTCCAGTCCAAGTTGTATCTCTCTTTTCACACACCAGTTCCATTACTCTCACCTCATCACCCATAGAGGCACGCCACAACCATGCCTTTCAACACAGCTCTCACTCGCAAACTGGGTATCAAGGGTACTACAGCACCAACCTCTGCCGCGAAATGCCCTTACTAACACTCCTCAGTCCCTGTCGTCCAGGGTGGCATGATGTGGGTTGGCTATGCTGAGCTCGCATCCGCCGTATCCAACGCTGGCGGCCTTGGTTTGATCACTGCCTTGACCCAGCCCACACCCGAAGACCTTCGCAAAGAGATCCGCCGCTGCAAGACGATGACCTCGAACCCCTTCGGAGTGAACCTCACCCTTCTCCCCGCCATGGTGCCCCCAGACTACGCTGCATACGCCCGCGTGCTGCTGGAAGAGGGCATCCGTATCGTAGAAACCGCCGGCAACAGCCCAGGCCCCATCATCAAGCAGCTCAAGGAAGCCAGCCCCCCCTGCGTCATCCTGCACAAATGCACCACAATCCGCCACGCGCTGAGCGCCGTCAAACTCGGCGTCGACTTCCTCTCCATCGACGGCTTCGAATGCGCCGGCCACGTCGGCGAGAGCGACATCACCAACTTCATCCTGCTGTCCCGCGCCCGCCAAACCATGTCGGTCCCCTTCATCGCATCGGGCGGTTTTGCGGACGGGCAAGGTCTGGCCGCGGCGCTGAGTCTCGGCGCCGAGGGCATCAACATGGGCACCCGCTTCATGTGCACGGTCGAAGCGCCGATCCACGAGAACATCAAAAAGGCGATTGTCGATGCGCAGGAGACGGACACGGAGCTTGTGCTGCGCAGGTGGAAGAACACCAGTCGGTTGTTCAAGAACAAGGTCACGGCCGACGCGGTCAAGATCGAGCGCGAGAGCCAGTCGGGCAAGTTCGAGGAGGTCGCGCCGTATGTTTCCGGTAAACGGGGACGCGAGGTCTTCCAGAACGGTGACAAGGAGCATGGTGTAAGTATCCGTGATCTTGACGGACAAGATCGAGAATATGAGCGTACCTAGACTAACGATGCTACAGGTATGGACCGCCGGCCAGGTCATCGGCCTCATCCACGACATCCCCACTTGCCACGACCTGGTGCACCGCATTGAGGAGGAGGCTCTCGCGACGCTCAAGAAGACCCAGAGCTTGATTGTCGACAAGCAGCCCGAGCCCGATATTGTTGGCAAACCCCTTGGTGACGAGAGCGCTAACCCTAAGAGCGAGCACGGCAAGGCGCCCGGCGAGGCGCAGATTTATGGCATTGGTAAGGCGAAGCTCTAGATTTCCCCTGGTAGACTGTAGATTATCTGGGTAGAGATGTTGATGTTCTCATGACGACTTTGAATGATTATCACTCTTTTCATGTTTGGATGTTTTGTACTGATGACTACCTATGTTACGCTTCGCTTCACGGTATCCGATTGGGTTAAGCTACAGCTTGTCACAGGGGGCGAAACACACATTTCGTAATCATATCATACATGAGCCATAGCGACCCTCTTAATCTGCAGCCCATCTTGGTTGCAGAGATCGAGACATCGACCAGTGAGTGACTTAACAACAGTATATCTCTCGACCCCAACCCTAACCCTGATTGCCGTGTTTGTCTTGAGATGGATGTAGACTTTTCATCTCTACTTGATGGGTAGTATCAAGTGTGAACACGCGATAATGAAGAGGTCATTCTTTCGGTGAGAAGTCGTCCTGTACGATGCAGGAATCGATCCCGGGTGGTTCTGGGAGTTGACAATCAGATGCTGTATGTCTGGTTGTTCCGGTTGTCGAGCTGACAGGTGGTGCTTCAACTAACATCTTGATTTTGGTTGTGGTCGATCAATGAACATGGCTCCGTACATACGTATACACCTCCCGTCGTAACATCGATGCAAGTAATGTACAGTATGTATTCTTCAATTCTTCAAGTCGTTCGTCTCTTTACTCGGATTGGACTACGGGCGATCAGACCCCAGGTCTTGGCACGGCGGGATGGCGATACGAGCCGTACCGCAGACGCTAGCTGTTCGTAGTTTCCTGGATGCCCGCGTCCAGCGTTCGCTTTCGCGCGTGAAGCCATCCAGTTGTTCTAATTGCTAATTGCACGATCCATTGCGGCTCTTCCACCACTTGACAGCCTCGCCTTACATATTCACGACACAGGTCCCGATACCACTCACCTGCCTGCAGCATCACTTGATTGTGCCGTGCTGCTCAATAATTATTCGACCGCCTCACTCCAACAAATAGTTTGAACTGGACGCCTCGCGCTGCGATACTCCCACGCTTCAATCGTCTGCCCTCGACCACCAGCCCTTTGCGCACAAATACTCCCAGGCAATCGCCAAACTCGACACTCGACCAGCCTTGCTGGTGAACCAGATCAGCACCGTAATGCGATAGCGGATTCTTCACTACCTTTCCCGGCGCATCACAATCCTCGCCAGCGCGCCATGGCCGACAACCGCAACATGGACGCCCTGGAGGCGCGTCTCCAAGACGCTTCTTCTGGTATGCTTCATGGATCGCTTGACCAGACCGGTTTGACTCTGCTAATTCATACCCAATAGACGTCAAATCCAAGCTCGAAACACTGAACGGTCTCCGCGATGGCCTCGAAAGCTGGTGTCAAGGCTCGACATACCCCATCTTCCTCCAAAAGTTCGTTCCCATATGGCTCAACATCCTCAATGCGCCGCCTGTCTTCATCAGCACATCACCGGAACAAAAGATACGGAATAGCGTGTTGGAGATCATACACCGGCTACCTATGAACCCGGCCGATGCCACCGAGCCTCATTGCGTCGCTATAGTGGACAAATGCCTCGAACTTATCAGGACCGAGAATGAAGACAATGCTGTGATATGTCTCAAGATCATCATGGATTTCGAGCGAGCCCATGTCAGAGCTTTGGGCGGTCGGGCGCAGAAGTTCCTCGACCTTATTCTGGAGCTTTTCGACAGCATGCAACAGACAGTGCACGATACGTTTGACTCCGCACAAGCAAAAGACGCCTCTGCTCAAGACGCTGCATTCGCCAATTCGCCACGCCCTGGATCGCCCGTCGCGACAACCACCACAGTCATTGGAGCCGACCCCGGAACCGAGCCACAAACGACCAGGCAGCTGGTCAAGGGCATGCAGTCGTTCAAGGTCGTCGCAGAGTGTCCAATAATAGTGGTCTCAATCTTCCAGGCGCACCGCACACTAGCTCCAGACAATGTTGCAAAATTCACACCGAGAATCAAGGCAGCTCTCCAACTTGAGGCAGCCCCACAAAAGGCTGCCCATGAAGAGGCCCAAGCCAACGGTACCATCTTCACTGGTGTTGCAAAGGATATCAAGAACCGAGCTGCATTTGGCGAGCTCGTCACATCTCAGGTCAAGACCATGAGCTTCCTGGCATATCTGCTGAGAGCACATCAGAACAAACTCACAGACTTCCTGCAAGAGCTTCCCGGAATTGTTGTTCGTCTTCTACAAGATTGTCCTCGTGAACGATCTGCTACGAGAAAGGAGCTGCTCGTTGCTATCAGACACATCATCAACTTCAACTTTCGCCAGATCTTCTTGCCCAAGATTATCGAACTGCTGGACGAGCGCACACTAGTGGGAGACGGCCTGACCTCTTATGAAACTCTTCGACCCCTTGCGTACACGATGCTTGCGGATTTGATTCACCATGTCCGTGACCACCTCAATCCGGACCAGATCCGAGCGACTGTTGTGGTATATGTTCGCAATCTGCACGACGACATCCCAGGAACGAGCTACCAGACTATGAGTGCGAAGCTCTTGTTGAACATGGCAGAATGCATGTCGAAGATCCAGAACAAGCAAGATGCTCGACACTACATGATGCTCGTCCTGAATGGTATCGCGGACAAGTTCGCGTCCATGAATCGACAATACCCGAACGCCGTCAAGCTATCAAAGCAGACCCAGCCGAACGCCAGTATCGATGCCGTCCCCGAGAACTATCTAGCGGACAAAGATTCACCTCCTGACTGGGACGAAATCGACATCTTCTCAGCAACGCCGATCAAGACGGTCAACCCTCGCGACCGCGCACAGGACCCTGTGACAGAGAATAAATTCCTATTCAAAAATCTCCTGCATGGACTCAAGACGTTCTTTTACCAGCTGCGGAATTCGAACTCGAAAGACGAGATGGATCCGAACAATGTGCCTGTCAATTGGCCAGACCTTTCCTACGGCTTCAGCGCTGAAGAGGTCAACGTTCTCATCAAGCTATTCCGTGAGGGAACCCAGGTTTTTAAGTATTACAATCTGGAGAAACCTGACGCAGACGGCTCGCCGGAGACGCTATCAAGCATGCACATGGCGTCCAGCGGCAAGGAGGAGAAGGATCTTCTCGAGACATTCGCCACCATCTTCCATCATCTCGATCCAGCAACTTTCCACGAGGTCTTCCAGTCAGAGATCCCGTTCATGTACGAGCAGAGTTTCGAACACACTGGTCTTCTCCACATTCCGCAATTTTTGCTTGCTAGCGAGGCCACCAGCCCGGCGTTTGCTGGAATGCTGCTCCAGTTCCTCATGGATAAGATTGAGGAAGTTGGCACTCGCGACACACTCAAATCATCGATCCTGCTGCGTCTGTTCAAATTGAGCTTCATGGCGGTGACGCTATTTGCGCCCCAAAACGAGCAGGTCTTGCTTCCGCATGTTACCAAGCTTATCACGAGGTCCATTGAGCTATCGGTCACTGCCGAGGAACCGACCAACTACTTCTTGCTTCTGAGATCACTCTTCAGGAGCATCGGAGGTGGTAGATTCGAACACCTGTACAAGGAGATCTTACCTCTTCTTGAGATGCTGCTGGAGGTCCTCAACAACCTGCTTGTCTCCGCGCAAAAGCCCGAACAGCGTGATCTGTTTGTAGAGCTGTCCCTTACTGTGCCCGCAAGGCTCAGTCACCTTTTGCCTCATTTGAGCTACTTGATGAGGCCACTTGTCGTAGCCCTGAGAGCTGGCAGCGAACTGATAGCACAGGGCCTGCGTACACTGGAACTATGCATTGATAACTTGACCGCTGATTACCTGGACCCGATCATGGCGCCCGTTATTGACGAGCTCATGTCCGCGTTGTGGGATCATCTCAAGCCGAGTCCCTACAGCCACTTCCACGCTCATTCAACCATGCGTATCTTGGGCAAACTTGGCGGTCGTAACCGTCGATTCATGAGCGCGCCGCCAGAGCTTGCATACAAAGCCTATTCTGACGATGAGCCTAGTTTCGACGTCAGGCTGTTCGGATCACAGCGCGAGCTTGCCATGCCAGCCCGTCTCGGCATCGACGTTGCAGTAGACAAGCTGCGGGAGACGCCCAAGCAAGGGCCAGGGAAAGCATCCGATGACTTCCACAAGAAACAGGCTTTCAAGCTCATTACCTCGCACATCAAACTACTCATCGGAGAGGACAAATTACCCGACGACCTTGCCCGACTTATCAGACTCCAGGCGAATGACACCTGCGATAAGAAGTACGACGCCGGAACTGATCTGTTTGCGATCTCTGAGCGCGAGAAATCCGTCACCAAGCGCGACGATCAACAGGAGACGCTCTTGAAGTTGCTCAAAGCCTGCATGCTCGCAGCCTCGATTCCTGCACTACAAGAAGAGGCGGAGGCCTTCCTTCAGAATGTCTACAGGCACTTCATGATCGTTGAGCTTGGTACTGCCCTGGGTCAAGAGAAGCACAAGAAGCGTCCTTTCGACTCGAAGTCTGGAGAAGGTCCCGTGTTTGTCGAGACCGGCGTGCTCGCGGATGTCATCTCTGACTCGCTTGCATCTGACCAAGGTGTTGTCAGAGAAGTCGCCGAACGTGCAATGCGGTCGTGCAAGGACATTGCCACCACTATCTTCGGAACCGAGGGGAAAGCTGAGCAGCTTCCTTTCTTTTCGCGTCTAGCCGAGACCTTCGTCCACGCATGTTACGAAGAGGAGTGGTTCGTCAAGTCTGGCGGCACTGCTGGCATTAGCATCGTCATCTCGAAGATGGACTTCAGTGATGAGTTCCTCATAGATCGCCAGCTTGACTTCGTGCGTGCCCTGCTCTATGTGATCAAGGACATGCCTCAAGACTTGCCCGCAAGCATTCGCATTCAAGCGAAGGAGACGCTCATCACACACATCAAGCGCTGCGCTACGAACTACAAGGCTGACCAGCTCGGTGACAAGGAGAGCAAGATACAAATTCTCTGCAACCGTGTCATTGGCGAAGTCTCGCATATGAACAAGCACGTCCGACATGCTGCGCAGGAGGCGTTGCGTACGATCGCGGAGAGCGTTGATGTGCAGCTTCACGAAGTAGTCAAGCCGGTGAAAGACTTGCTTCTCGCCCCTATTTTCAACAAGCCTTTGCGTGCCCTCCCCTTTGCGGCGCAGATCGGCTACATTGACGCCATCAACTTCTGTCTCGACATGGAGAACGACGTCCTCACCTTTGACGATCCGCTCAACAGATTGCTCTACGAGACCCTCGCTCTGGTTGACGCAGAGGACGACAGCTTGGCAGCGAAGCCTCACGAGCATAGGAACTCTGAGGCTATCGTGAACCTGCGTGTGGCGTGCTTGCGACTCTTGACGACAGCGATACGATATACCGCATTCAACACCCAAGCGCAGACACAACATCGGGCGCGCATCATCTCCATCTTCTTCAAGTCGCTGTACTCGAAGAACAAGGATGTCGCTGGCGCCGCAAATGCAGGACTGAAGATCGTGCTGGCTGCGACGCAGAAGCTGCCCAAGGATCTGCTGCAGAATGGTCTGAGGCCGATCTTGATGAACGTACAAGATCCACGAAAACTTAGCGTTGAAGGCCTCGAGGGTCTTCGAACTCTTTTGCAGCTACTTACCAATTACTTTAAAGTAGAGATTGGCACTCGGCTCCTGGACCATATGAAAACCATCGCAGACCCCACGATACTGCAGAAGGTTTCCTTTACATTGATCGAAGCCAATCCGAAGATGAAGGTTGTCACTGCTATCTTCAGCGTCTTCCACCTACTTCCCCCAACGGCTGTGATGTTCCTTCCGGAGCTTGTTGGTCGCGTCCTGAATCTGGAGACTGATCTGCGCAGAACTCGGAGCAGTCCGTTCAGAGAACCCCTGATTCAATACCTCAACCACTACTCGAACGAAGCCTGGGCTTTCTTCAGCGCTGCGCTGAAAGAGGAGGCCAAGGGTCGCTTCTTTGCCCAGATTCTTGCCAACAAATCGAGCCACGATCTGCGTGAAAAGGTCATCAGCGAGGCCGACAATCTCGTTACTTTGTTTACAACAGGTGACAACAAGGAGGAAAAAGACCGGGCTTCAGCAAACGCCGTTCACATCGTCTACTCCATCTGCAAGTATGATGAGCAGGGCCTCAGGCTGCTTGCCAACGATGGCCTACGCAAAGCCATCTTCAATGCGGCCAAGTCGCTGCAGGTCTCAGATCAACAGAACAAGCTGAGTGGCTCGCTTCGTCTGGCAGCCGTGCAAGCTTCGGAGCAGATCACCATCATAATGACTCTGTACCTCGAACAGAAGCCAGATGACCTTGATGCCCTGTTCGACATTCTCGAGGCCTGTGCTACTGGCGAGCTCCCCAGGTTCCCGGAACTGTACACATACCTCTACAAGAACGTGATTATCAACCCTTCGATAGACTATCAGCGGTCGGTCATGATCCGCTGCATTGACGTGTACACCAACAGGCAGAGCTCCCAGAGTTTGAAGTGGTTCGTCTTCCGCAATGTGCTGAATCCGATCCTTGCAAACGATGTCAAGCGCAACTGGGATACGCTATTTGGAACTAGCAAGGGCACCGCTTTGCTTGACCGGTCCATGACCGATCAGATCCACAATAAGCTCTGGAAGCCGCAGTCACACAGCGATGTTGCCGACGATTCCACACAAGGCGTCGACCACTCACGTATGGAACTGCTGCAAACCACGGCGTTCCTTGTGAAGTATCATCACAACATGTTGCAAGACGCTCGCAAGGATATCATCAAGTTCGGTTGGAACTACATCCGACTGGACGATGTGATCAACAAGTACGCCGCATACGTGCTGATTGCATACTTTATTGCAAACTACGAGACGCCCTCCAAGATTGCCTTGCAAGTCTATGGAGCTTTGCTCCGCGCGCACCAGCCTGAAGGCAAGAACCTCGTCATGCAGTCCCTGGAGATCCTTGAGCCTGTGCTCAAGAAGCGGCTTGGGGGTACCGATGGCAGGCAGGCGATGTGGTCTAAAATGCCCCGTCGCATCCTTAGCGAGGAAATTTCCAACGTTGCACAGTTGACAAGCATCTATCATTTCCTGGTACGGCATCCGGACCTGTTTTACGAGGCTCGCGAAGGCTTCGCGCAATTGATCATACCGACAATGAACAAGGTGGCTTCGCTGCCGAACACCTCGGGAGAGAACAGGAAGCTGGCCTTGAACCTCATCAGTCTCATCTGCAAGTGGGAAGAGCGAACCGTACGCGAACAGGGATCTCTTGCTAGTGTAGAATCACCCGCTGCCGATAAGGCTGGCTCGCCGTCGCAGAGTGAAGGCAAGCGTGGCGCTGTTGCGCCCGCCCCGATGAGGTTGATGCTGATTAAGTACTTGGTGCAGTTGATCGCGACAGTGCCTGAACGATACCCAGTATCGGCCCCGAAAGGTGCAGACAACCCTCAGGCGAATGGTCCCCCACACCAGCCTCCGACAGACACTGTCGTGAAGGCCGTCTATCTGCTTTATAAGCTGTTGGCACCACCGCTATGGGATGATCTCGATGTCGATGCCATGTTCCCGAAGGTAACGGAACAAATCCTCTGCAGCGACCAGAAGCCCGAGGAGAAGGCGGAGATTTGGACGACAAGAATCGTCAACACGATTCAGATTTTGAAGGTACTCCTGAACTCCAGATCAGATGAATGGGTCGTCGCTCGTTTGCCACAGTTACAGAAGTTACTCGCTGGACCTTTGAAGAACGAGAACTTTGAGATCCAGGAGGCCCTGCATGGTATCAACATTCCCGAAGACCTGTCACCCAAGCTGCCGCCACTCCTGCAGCGTGCGCTCGAGGTTATCCCGCTTGAGCAGCCGGAAGATGAATTGCCTGATGCTGAGAGCCCCACCGAAGAGTTCAAGACGTTCCTCAACACTACCGCCAGCGACGCACTCAACAACGGCAACCATGTCGCCGGTATCAACGTGCTGTGGGCATTGGCTCAACGAAAGTCCGAATACATTCACACGCATATCGAGGCGCTCCTCAAAACCTTCCAGACCAAGCTTGCCAAAGACCATCTCAGCTCTCAACTCCCACCACAAGCTGCTGCAGCACAAGGGCTCCAGGCGCAGAACATGCCGAACGCGCAAGAATCCGAGGTCATAGTGAATTTGATCATCAAAACGATTGACATGCTATCTGGATGCATCAGTGCTCTTGTCGACCGCAGAAGGCCGTACCTCAGCGTCCTTGCGTCCCTTGTTGAACGTTCGAATGACAACAAGCTATGCGACAAGATTCTTAACCAAGTCGAAGCATGGGTGTTCAATCCCACCGAGCCTGTCCCAACCCTGAAGGAAAAGACGGCCGTGCTTCAAAAGATGCTTCTGTTCGAGACTCGTCCGGACAACACCATGTACACCAAATTCATGAACCTGGTCATTCGCATTTATGAGGACCCTAAGATCTTCCGATCCGAGCTCGCGGTACGCATGGAGCAGGCGTTCCTCATCGGTCTCCGGAGTCCGGACATCGAGATGCGGCAACGCTTCATGACGATCTTCGATAGAGCTTTGAGTAGGTCTACGAGCAACAGGTTCTTCAAGCTCATCTCGGAGCAGCAGTGGGAAGTCCTGGGAGACAGCTTCTGGCTCAGCCAGATTATCCAGCTCATGTTCGGATCCATTGACCAGAACACGAGCATCCACTTGCACCAAGACGATTTCAAGTGTTTGTCTGCTTCGCGCATCTTTGGAACGTACGCAGGTGATGGCAGAGCTGCCGAGCTCATGCTTGAAGAGACTCTCGAGAGCTTGGTCGCGAGCGAGAGGCATTTCATGAGCGATGTTGGCAGCGTCAAGGCGAGGGATATTCTCACTCCCTTGTCTGACCTGCAGCACACGGATTGGCAGCTGGCGCACGATGTGTGGGTGGCCTACTTCCCTATGTGCTGGTCTGTTCTTAACAAGGACGACAAAGAGGACATCGAGCAAGGTCTCATCTCGCTTCTCACCAAAGATATGCACCAGAGGCAAGTCGACAAGCGACCGAACTGTGTCTCCACCCTCCTTGAAGGCATCGCTCGTGCGAAGCCAATGTGCAAGTTCCCGCCGCACGTCATGAAGTTCCTCGCGCAGAACTACGATGCTTGGTATACCGCGACAACCTTCATGGAGAATGTGGCAATCAGCCCCGTCATCGACATGCCTACGGTCAAGGAGAGCAATTTGGACGCCCTGACCGAACTCTACGCTAGACTTGAGGAGAGCGATCTGTTCTATGGGACTTGGCGCAGGCGATCTCAGTTCGTGGAGACCAACGCCGCGCTGTCCTACGAGCAGAACGGCATCTGGGACAAGGCCCAGCAGATGTACGAGATGGCACAGGTGAAAGCTCGTACCGGCTCGCTGCCCTTCTCTCAAGGCGAATACATGCTCTGGGAGGACCAGTGGGTGCAGTGTGCCCAGAAACTCCAGCAGTGGGAAATCCTAGGCGACTTCGCAAAGCATGAGAACATCAACGATCTTTACCTCGAGGCCATGTGGCGCAACTTCGAGGCGTGGAACAGCGCGGAACAACGTGACCAACTTGACAGCATCGTCAAGGCCGTTTCCGACGCCCCCACGCCCAGGCGCATGTTCTTCCAGGCCTTCATGTCGCTGCTCAAGCTGCACAACAAGAGCGAAACGCCGGCTGAGTTTGCCCGAGTCTGCGACGAGAACATCCAGCTCTCCATCAAGAACTGGCACAAGTTGCCGCGTCGCATCACGAACTCGCACATCACCCTGTTGCAGAACTTCCAGCAGCTTGTAGAGCTACACGATGCTAGCGTCATTTGCTCTAGTTTGGCCCAAACCAATGCCGGCAATCTCGACGTCAAGAGTCAGGAGCTCAAGGTGTTGCTGAGTACGTGGCGCGATCGTCTGCCCAACTTGTGGGACGACATCAACGCCTGGCAAGATCTGGTCACGTGGCGTCAGCATATCTTCCAGCTGATTAATGGTACCTACTTGAATTTGTTGCCTGCCACCACGGGCAACGCGACTGGCAACTCATACGCCTACCGCGGTTACCACGAGACGGCATGGATCATCAACCGCTTCGCGCATGTTGCTCGCAAACACCAGATGCCCGAGGTCTGCATCAACCAGCTGAGCAAGATCTACACGCTGCCTAACATTGAGATCCAAGAAGCCTTCCTCAAACTGCGCGAGCAGGCCAAGTGTCACTACCAGAACAGGAGCGAGCTGACAAGTGGATTGGATGTTATCAACAATACCAATCTCAATTACTTCGGACCGCAGCAGAAGGCCGAGTTCTACACCCTCAAAGGCATGTTCCTTAGTAAGCTCAACCAGAAAGAGGATGCCCAGGACGCCTTCGGCACAGCGTTGTTCTTCGACATCAAGCTACCCAAGGCTTGGGCGGAGTGGGGCAGGTATAGTGACCAGCTCTTCAAAGAGGACCCGAACGATCTCGAGCTGGCTGGCAATGCCATTAGCTGCTACCTCGAAGCCGCTGGCCAGTACAAGAGCGCCAAGTCTCGCAAGTTACTCAGTCGCATCCTCTGGCTACTCAGCTTGGACGACCCCGAGGGCACGCTGGCAAAGACTTACAACAACTTCAAGGGCGAAACTCCGCTGTGGTACTGGGTCAGCTTCATCCCGCAGCTGCTGAACAACCTCTCTAGAAGCGAGGGCGAGGCCAATATCTCGCAAGAGATCCTGGCCAAGTTGGCCAAGACTTACCCGCAAGCACTGCACTTCCAACTGCGTACGAGCCACGAGGATATGCAGGTGATCCGACGCGGACAGTTGCAGAAGGAACAGAAAGAGAAAGCGCTGAAAGCCAAGCAGCAGCAACAGCAACAGCAAACAACTGATGGCGTCAAGCAAGAAGGCAAGCAAGAAGGCAAGCAAGAAGGCAAGCAGGAAGGTTCACCAGCCAGACCAGACAGCCAAGGAGCTTCACGACCTGGTACTTCAGGCGGTGGAGAGCAAAGTCAGACCGCTGGTGCGACAGAAAGCAAGCCGCAAGACGGCGCGACCGCCAATAACACTGCCACCAGCTCTGAACAACCACCGCGACCGAGAAAGCCTTGGGAGCACACCGAAGCGTTGGTCATCACTCTCCGCACGGCGTTCCCGCTGCTCTATGCTTCGATGGAGGCCATGGTCGAGCAGATACAGAAGTACTTCAAGTGCCCACCAGACGAAGATGCGTACAGGCTGATCGTTGCTCTACTTAACGACGCGCTCAACTACGTCAGCCGCTCACCGCACGCCTTCGCCGCCGACAGCAAGCTTCCACCTCAGACGGAGGCGAACATCACTCGCTTCGCCGAGTCCATCCTGCCTCACCACATCCGCAAGTCGTTCGAGCAGGACTTCGTGTCGAAGAAACCGACGATGAGTGAGTACATGCAGAAGCTTCGCAAGTGGCGTGACAAGCTCGCCGAGCGTCTCGACCGCCGGCCATCGACCTTCCACTTGGACCAGGTGCCGCATCTGAGCGGGTTCCGCTTTGTCTGGTTTGATGAAGTGGAGGTCCCCGGACAGTACTTGCAGCATCGTGACAAGAACCAGGATTTCATCAGAATAGAACGCTTTTTGCCTATCGTGGACCTTGTACGTGGTGTTGCCGCTTGCCACCGCCGCATCAAGATCCGCGGCCACGATGGCAGCGTCCATCCTTTCGCGATCCAGCACCCGGCGCCCAGGCACAGCCGTCGTGAAGAGCGCATCCTGCAGCTCTTCCGCATGTTCAACGCGACCTTGGCCAAGAAGAAAGAGAGCCGCAGGCGCAACCTGCAGTTCCACCTGCCAGTAATGGTGCCGCTGTCTCCTCAGATCCGTATGATCCAGGACGATGCCTCGTACATCAGCCTTCAGGGAATCTATGATGACTACTGCCGTCGAAACGAGATGAGCAAGGACGAGCCCACGATCTTTACCATGGACAAGATGCGCTCCATCACGGCCTCGAAGCAGGATCAGTTCCCGAACGTTCGCCTCGAGTCACTCAACTACATCCAGCAACGCTATGTTCCAACTGATCTTGTGCGTGAGTACTTCACCCGGACGTTCCTAGGCTTCGATGCATTCTGGCTTTTCCGTCGCCAGTTCTCGTACCAGATGGCAGCGCTCACGTACATTACCTACACGATGTACATGACGCATCGCTACCCAAACAAGCTCTCCATCTCCCGCCGCAATGGCAACGTCTGGGGCTCTGAGCTTCTGCCCTACCTCTCCACCACAAGGCCGCTATTCCACAACAACAACGAAGCCGTGCCTTTCCGCCTGACGCCCAACCTTCAGAAGCTCATGGGTCCAATCCACCAAGAGGGCATCTTCACCTGCGCCCTCATGGCCATCGCGCGCTGCCTGACCGCAGACAGCTCCTACAGCACCGCCGCGCCAACCACCACCCCAGGCGGCACAACAACAACAACAACCACAGCAAACGGCGCAAGCAGCAGCACCACCACCGCCGCCGCAGCACCAAACACCGCCACAAGCGGCAGCGCAAGCACCCCCCAACAACCCGCCGCGACCAACTCCAGCGCCCCGCCCACGGCCCCGGACAACCCGACGAGCTGCGAGCTCTCGCACGCCCTCAGCATCTTCATCCGCGACGAGCTGACGTTCTGGTACACGACCTCGCACCGCCAGTCGCTGCAGCAGAACGAACTGCGCGAGAACGTCTCGCGCAACGCCGAGGCCGTCGTCAACCGCGCCCTGGCCCTGGCCCGCGAACCCGGCGCGAACAACTTGCCCGCCAACCAGAGCGTTGTCGATTTCGTCGCTAAGGCTACCAACCCGGAGAAGCTGGCGCAGATGGATTTGCTTTGGATGCCTTGGTTGTAAGTTGGTAGGAGGTGGGAGGTGGAAGGAGGGACTTGCGGCTGCGGAGTATGGGGTTTTTTTCTTGGATGGGCGGAAGAAAAGGTGTTTGGCTGGCGAGTTGCTAAAGGGAATAACAGGTTAGCGAGGCGCTGGAGGTGCTTGTAGCATGCATGCTTGGGTTGCAGTTTTCCGAGAAGAAGCGAGAAAGAGCGATATTTCTTTTCTTTTTCTTTTGCTTCACTGTGTGTTTTGTTCTTTATGGTGGTCACTTTAAAACCCTCCTAGGCGTTCGGGATGCTGGTCTTTGTTTTGCGTATATAGCGTTGGAAGGCTTTGTCTGTCTGCTTATACTTTTGAAGAGTTTTATGTACAATTCCCAACCAAGCGTATCTAACTTTGTGACAACTGAGATGCTACTTTTTCGTTTGTGGGAGGTTGTTTTTGGGAAGATGTGGAGAGTCGGGCTAACCATTGTTGCGGCATGATTTACAGATCCAGTAACACTCTGGTGTAATATCTTTGATCGTCTTTCCCTTGCTAAATGCAGTACCCGTGATCCCTCTTATCTTTCTTTCCTTCCTGCAACCACTTTGCCTTCCAATTGATCTGACTCTAGTCCAGTCCAGTCCAGTCCAGTCCAGTCCAGTTCAATACTTCACTTCCAAGTCTCCGAAGCGCCTGGCGAACATCCCGAGAGCCTTGATGGGGAAGATGAACTTGTAGTTCGGGTAAGAGATCATGCTATTGGAAAAGAAAGAAAGTCAGTCAGCAAAAAAAGGCTCCCAGAAACGCCAAACGAATGATAAAACAAGGCACAACAAAAAAAACTCACCAGCTCTTGTTGAAAACCCCCTCGATGCCCTCCTGCAACCACTCCCCGTTCGCCCGCTGCCGCCGCATCAGCAGCGCCACCGCCTTGGCTAAAACCTCGCGATCGGGATAGCCCGCCTCGAGCAGCGCGATGACCGTCCAGGCCGTGTTGACGACCTGGCTGCCGTCCGGGTGATCGCACCAGGTCCCCGTCTCGCAGCTCCGGAAACTCTCGCCCCACCCGCCGTCCCCGTTCTGATGGTCCAGAAGGAACTGGCACGCCCGCCGCACCCGCTCGGAGTTCGCGTGCGTTTCCCCTTGCAGCTTCAGGGCTTCCAGCGCGAACATGGCCGCGTACGTGAAGCAGATGGCCCAGCTGCCGTACCACGAGCCGTCGGCGCGCTGGTTCGTGCGGATCCATTCGGCCGCGCGGGATTGGAAGGCGGCGATGTCCTGCGGGCGGTAGGAAGGGAAGGCGGCGTGGAAGAGGTGCATGGCCGTCACGCACGAGGTGGTGCACTCCGGGTAGTCGTAATCGACCATGATGCGGCCGAAGACCTCGGCGGCGTTGAGGTACTCGAGGCGCTCGCTGCCGCGGCGGGGTTCGTAGGATGCGATGCCGCCGGTGGGGTTCTGCATGGAGAGGATGATGTCCGCGGCCCAGCGGAGGCGTTCGAAGCTCATGTGTTCGGGGAACGCCTTGCCTTTGCCGGTGGAGTTGGGGAGGCCTTGTAGTTCGAGGATGGCTTTGAGGGCTTCGGAGGTGCAGTCGGACACGGTGTAGCCCTGGCTCCTAGTGCTGAAGCCCCATCCGCCTCTTCTGGCGTGGCGCCAGCCGATCTCGGGACTGGTCTTCGCTGTGGGTGGGTCGGAGTAGACGGATGACTTTTCGTACCCGTGTGTGTGGCTCGTGAACTGTTGGGTTTCGAGGAATTTCAAGGCTTTCTCCATCATGGGCCGGTATTTGGGTTCGTCTGCCAGTCCGGCAGCGACGACCGCCTGGATGGTGAAGGCCGTGTCCCAGGTCTGCACGCCATCGGTGCCGTTCATCATCATGCCTCCTGCCGACATCCACAAGAAGTCGTGCAGGTGCTCCCTGTGGGCTTTGACGGAATGGGCGCCGGGTCCTTCTTCGATAAAGCAGCACAGATAGTTCATGGGAGAGTTGACGGGCGCCAAGCCGGCATAGTTGGTGTTCATGTCCTCGATCTGGATCAAACGCCATGTCCAAGCCTCTGCTCGCCTGATCAGCCAGTCGATCCGCAGGTACGGGATGTAGATCATCACCAGCAGCCAGTTGAGCAGGTTCAGCACCCAGGACTTGGGATTGTAGTTATCGGCGGGACTGATCGCGTTCCTGAAACGCGGCCATCTGATCTCGGCGTAAGGCTGAGTGAAGAGCTCCTGCCTCAGTTCCCTGATCAGCGGGTCAGTTTCGGCACGAGGATACGTCCATCTCTTCGACCAGATGTGGCCCATGGGCAGGTAAACTTGACGCATGTGGATCCACCAGCGCCAGGGAGAGATAGGCATCCAATCCGGCAGAAGCCACAGCTCTGGTGGCACGGGGTTGACGACGTCCCAGTCCATCACGCCAAGTAGTGAGAGCCAGAATTTCGCCCAGTGAGGGCCGTTGATAGCACCGCCCAGCTCGTACAAGCAGCCTCTGGCTTTGCGCATACGAGGATCCTCAGATGGAATGCCGAGCAAACGAAGCGCGGTGTAGTTCATTGCCGTTCCGAAGACTGTCGAGTCGCCCGCGGTGTGAAGGCCCCAACCGCCTCTGCCGTCGTTCCTGGAGCCTAGGTTCTGCATGCTAAAGATGTAACGCGCGACCTCCTGCTCCTCGGGTCTGGAGAGACGGTTGTTGGTTACGTAAAGAGCGATGGTCAGACCAGGCAACAAGAACATTGGACCACCATATTCACAGCCCCAATTGCCAGGCTCGAGTTGCAGACGTGAGTAGAAAGCCAGGCCGTTCTCAGCTGCTTGTAGAGGAGTTGTGGCCTTGGAGAGGGACGGTGCACCCTATATGAAGGGTTAGAATACGTTGTGGATGAAAGTCTTGATAGTGTAACCCACAGTGTCCATGCCCAAGTAGTACTTGTCCGCAGAAGTCATTGGCCATGCCTTGAGCTGCTCGTCCGACTCGAGATAGTGCCATGTTTGGCGACCGTCAACATTCTTCAACCGCCATCGCGTATGATCAGTCTTGAGATCAACAACACTTTCCTGCTGGATTGTGCCGTTGGCAGAGCCATTCGCCGAGCCATTGGCCTCGCCTCGCCTCCTGACGCTCATCTCTGCTTTTTGGAGCCGTGAGTTCGACAATTTGATGGTCAGCGCAGAAGTTCAATGAATTTGCCCAGCCGGCAACTCAATGTACACAAGATGCAATGGTGGCGCGAACAATCGAAAGATACCCTCTCTATCATCGCCCCGCGTATCGTTCGATGGCAGGGAATCTTGGAAGTTAGGAGGCCAAATTTGATGCCAGCATATGATTGGCCCGCGGACTTCGGCATATTTTATGCGGGTACCGTGCCACATATGGGTACAAGGGTACTGTACTGTATGGACAAATCGTTCGATTGTTATGGAAAGCACAGATATCCGTATATTCATTGATCGTGAGGATTAATCTCCTGTCACTAATACCACTATGTTGAGAACCTGTCTGTTTTACGCCTCGACAGCACCTGTCTCCTCCAAGTGCGCCTTCCCGGCAGCTTCATCAGAGGCACCGCCTTTCGAATCACCATGGACTTCAATCCACCAGTCCCTCAGCTTCCTAGCCTCTTCCTTCTCGGCGAACCCATACTCGACCGGAGGTCCCTTGACCTCCTCCCTGACATCAATGTGCGACATCCTGCGCGCCCGCACAGATTTCTCCGCTTCTGGATCGGCCACGCGGCCCTCGTTGTCGTTGTACTCGGCGAATCGCCACACGCACCAAGCGCTAGAGTCCGTGGATAGCAGATATGGTTGGCGCTTCCTCGACTTGACAACGAAGCCGCGCAGCAGGACCACGTCGCCTACATCCGCTGCTGGGAGCACGGCCTTCCAGGGACGGAAGACTTCGACTCGCACGGGCGAGGTGGTCGGTATGCTTGGGTCCATGATCTTGAGAATCGTGTAGTAGTCCCTCGGCCCACGCTCAGCGCGACCGGGTTCTTTGGTAGAGTCGGCGACGATGGCTAAGATGTCAACGGCGCCGGTCTGATCGCCAGTAGGGTTGAGGCGCTTTTCGAGAGATGCGAGCTTTGTGAAGTATGCATGTGCAGTGGCGATGCCACCGACGTGCTTTTTCCGTGCGGAACCGTTCTGGGCGGCATCTGCAGTGCTTGCCGCCGCGGTCTCGATCTCGTCAGTTTTTGCGGCCTCCTGCGCTGCAATGCTCGATCGCTTGGGCGAAAACCATGCTGAGATCACATCCGGCACGTTGCTAAGTCGCGACCGCAGTGACTTTCTCCCCGGAGTCTTTGGCGGGGCTGGTTGCTCAGGAGGAGGTATCTCGGACAGCTCCTGTGCTGTTTGCTGGGGTTGTGACATGGTGGACGTCTCTGTTGCCTTTGAAAAATCCAGCTCAGTTGAATGTTGAGTATCTGCTTCAAGTTGTGTTTTCATCGGCGTCGATTGCGCATCTGCCCGACCCACGCTCGCATGTGAAAGTGGTGCCTCAGGCTCGACGGCAAGTGGCTGCAGTTGCGTGGCAGACGGAGTGATTGGCAAAGTGGGATATGCAGGCAATCCCTTTGCTGACTCATAAGAACGCGTTGGTTGCTCATTCTGGCCAGAGACGGACTCATCGGCATCATTGAGAAGTGGCTGTCGCTCCACGCCTTTCACGGATGGCTGATTTTCGAGCGGCCGTGGGTCGGTAGCGGCAGGATCCTCATGAAGCTCAGAAGCCAACTGCTGTTCAATTAGGGTTTCATCGGCCACCGAACCGTCTTCTTGTTTCTCCTCCTCTTCGTCCTCCTCTTCAGCAAGGGTTGCCTTTGGGGTGAGGACCTGCGCGTGCGTATTTTGATCGATTTTCACAGGGCTGAACTCGCCAAAGCTCGAGGGCGAGGACTGTAGATCCTCGACCGCGCCGTGATTTGTCACGCGCGATGGCGTGTTCACATCCTGTCGAGTGAGCGATTCCATCGCATCAACAGAGAGATTTGTTTCAGAAACTCCAGACTCTTCTGGTTCGATTTGCTCAGACATAACATGATCGTTCACTTCGAGCTCGCCTTGGCGTTCCATAGCCTGTGTTTCATCGACGATTCCTGAGATCCTTTGGGAAAACGAACCAAGCTGCACCGGGGAAAAGTCCTCTACGGTGTCCCTCGATGCAGGTCTGCTGCTGTGTTCATTCACACCAAACGTCTGTGCGATACTGCTTTGCACCACCTGAGATTCGAACGATGCAAGCGGCGATTCACGCTCTTGCTGCTGTGCATGGACACTGTTCTGCACCACCTGAGGTTCGAACGATGCAAGAGATGGTTCAAGCTCTTGCTGTTGCGCGCCAATCTTATCCTGTACCATTTGAGACTCGAAAATCACAAGCGAAGATCCAGGCTCGCGCTGTTGTGTACTGATGCTGTCCTGCACCACCTGCGAATCGAATGAAGAACGTGGTGATCCAGGCTCGCGCTCTTGCTCTTGCGCATCGAGCATGTCCACGTCGCCAACCATCGTCATGTTGGTCTGGCTATCATCATGAAGGTCCGCGACGTTCTTCGGCGTAACAGACGCCGACCTAAGTTCCGGCTCTTGCTGAGGCAACGGCGGTTGCATAGAGTCGGGGACTTCGGACACAGCCTCGTCAACATTGACCTGTTGGTCAGGCTCGTGAGCTGATTCATCAACATCAGCAACTGAATCGTGCGGTTGCTCGGGGAGTGCCTGTGTAATCTGCTCCGGCTCAAGCGAAATTGATTCTGGTACTTCGGGTTCAGGTGACGGCGTCTTTTGTCGTGACACTGTTATTCGCTCCGCCGAATCAGGGATGATAGTGTCGAGTCTCTCGTTGGTAGAATCGGGCGCCTGCGAAGTTTGGCGCAGTGATACGTCTGAGTCATTATCGTTCTCAGCTGGCGCCTCTTCCTTCAGGAACTCTTCCTTTGACTCCTGTTGCTCGGTGATATCGCGCTCGCTACTTGCCTGTTCAGAATCCACGAGAATAGGCTCAGGCGCGGCGACGTCAACAAGACCTTCTTGGGCAGAAATGTCGTCTGATTTTGCATCCATGAGGGTGGGTTCCGGCACCCCAGGGTCAACAAGATCTTCTTGTAGGGTAGCATCACCTGATCCTTCCTCGCCGCGTTCGTCCACGGTAGACGCAAGACTCGGAGGTGAATTTTCATGGCGCTCCGAGACCTGCTCAGCTACAGTCTTCTCAATCTTTGCCTCTCCAATCTCTGGATCAGAGTCGAAGTCGAGGTTGATCAATTCTGCGGGTGGGCTTCCAGTGGGAGTCTGATCTCTCGGTAAGGCACCTACAGCCTGCTCGTGTTGCTCAGGTAATTCTCTCGCCGCGGTCGATAGCGCGTCGTTCACCTCAGGAGTCTTGCGATCGTACAAAAAGCTCGCTTGGTCGGCTAAAGCACTGACCGGAGGAGCAGCTGTGAGCGCATGCGTCTCCTCAACGTCATTCTGCCCATCGAGTCCCATGTACCAACCCATGTGGTTCGTAGAATCGTCGACTTTGCTTGTGCCCGACTCATTGACAGGCTGGCCAAAGTTTTGGGCAAGATTTGCCTCGCCATCCGACTCGTTGTCGGCCATGTTCGCATCTTCTTTCTCGGGTGATGGTGAGCCCTTGATACCGAAGAGGCTGGAGAAGGTCCGCTTCATCACCTTGTCACGAACAGATTGCGGCGTCCTGTTGGGGGTTTCTACCGTCCGCGCTGCGGGCGTTGCGAGTTCGGTAGAGGGTATTACGCCATCGACGCCGAAAGTAGGTTTTTTGAGAGGCGTGGTCGCAGTCGGCTGCCCAGCTACGATTGACGAATTGGCCATCGTAGCCGATATATCCTCACCTCGCAACAGGGTACTAGCTGGAGCAAACCCAGGTTGTTGATAGACCTCTCGCTTGGGTGTAGACTCGGTTGGTTGCGCAGCAGCATCTTTCTGTACCTCACTTTGAGTCGGGGCCTCGTTTTCAACTTCAGAGTCTTCCTCGACCATCGATTCTTCCATATCTTGATCGTCGTGGGGCGATGAATGCATTCTGGGATTTGAGATCGTTTCGTCGTCACTAGGCTCCTCACCATCCAGTCCATCGGCATCGAAGACGTCTTCAGCGTCCTCTTCGTACATCATCTCACCGTCCTTCTCGTGGGCACTTAGAACATCGTCAGCTTCGTTGTCAAAGAATGGTTCCTCTTTGGCCAAATCGGACGATTTCCATGGCCTCGGTGCATCATCAGTCTCGTCTCCCTCCAATGAGACCGACTCTTTTTCAGTGATAGACGCGATGGCTGCCGCGGTAGACTTGTTTCCAGTCACAGGAGGTCGACCTTGCTCCAAAGAAGCCTTCGTAATCGGCTTTGAAGATGACCCGGTAGCGAGTTCCGCCTCAGCGTGGCTCTCCGGCATTTCTGCCACTTGAGATGTGCCATGTCCACTTTGTGACAAACCAGCGTCTACATTCCTTCCGAAAGCGGCTTTTGTCGCTAGCGGAGATATCTGCGGTGTGGTTGAGGGAAGCGCGGTTGAAGACAGAGGAACCAACCTCGGGGTCACTGGATCTATCGTTTGTGCTGCTGCGATTTCTACCTGGCTTGACTGGGGCGTTGGAGAAGCCGATGGTAGTTGGAGTCGTGGTAGAGTACCAGTCAAGCCGGCAGATGGCAGAGATGTTGAATCCTGACTAGGCTTTGCAAGCGAGCCTGGTTGACTTGTCTGCGAATTGATAGCTTCAACAGCCACCAGCGCCGTAGTCTCCTCGCCTGTCTCCTTCAGACTGTCTACCTCTGCCATATCTTGATCCTCTTCCGGAACGGCAACCTCAGACGAAAGCCTCTCTGGACTCGGTGTCCTATCGACCATCTTCCAACTCTTCACATCGCCAATCGAAGTCCGAGCCTTCTTCCTGGGCAGGTCCTGGTTGTCCCACTCATCCTCGAAAAGCCTACTAATGCCATCCAGATATGAGTACTTTGCAGCCTTGCGCATGTAAGCAGGTGAGGAGTAGATCGCAGCGCTGCCAGGCGAACCTCCAAAGCTAGACCGGAAGTTCGCTTTCTGTCGAGGTGTTGCCTGAATCTGTGCCAGAGCCTGTTCCTCTTCTTCTTCGGCCTCGTCAACAGCGTCATCCGCCACGCTGACCTTTACATCGTCGACGCCACGTCTCTTAACAGTCAGGTTCACGCCTCGTCCAAACTGTAGCTCTCCCACACTTTTTCCGGGCACTCGGACGGGTACACCTCCCTCGTCTGTGACCCATTCGCCGCTCCCTAGCTCAAGAACGACCTCATCGCCTATCCCGAGTCTTCCCTCAGCGACAGCACGCGCAGCCGGTCCGGAGAATTTGACGCGGATTTGTCCTCCTCTAGCACGTAGTCGGAAATCCCGTTCAGATAGCAAGAGCGCGCATTGGCGCGTGGAGGACGAATAAGGCCATAGCAGAGTGACGACTGCGTGGACTCTGCGGCCGCCCGGCGGACTAGTCGAGATATCGAGATCTTGGATCGGAATCGTTGTCGACATGGTTGTGGGCGGTGGTGGTTCACTTTCTCATTGTGAACGACATTCAAGACCTGCCACCAACACAGAGGCGTACAATCGCCTTAACGCAACCGCAAAATAAAAAGAAGCGTGTTCACGAAGGGAAGAAAGAACGAAAGTCACTTAGTAAAGAAAGAAGTTATCACTTCGAGCTCGTCCGTGGGAAAGCGCAGCTCACTCACGGTAAGTTACTCAGGCATCTTTCTCCCATTTGATCTCATCAATCTAATCGCCGAAAGACTTCCAATACTCCGCAGTAAAAGGCCCGTGCGCAAATCGTGCCTCGCGCACAACAAAACTTCGCTCCCCGTCGCGCCCGCGACCTCTTCCTCTTTTCTCTTCACACCGCATCCTTCTTAGACAGTGCCTACTATTTGCAAAACTTCCCAGTTGCTTGTAAGGTGATTCTGTGATGCGCAGACCGATCCACGAAGGCACCATAAGAGCTGGCCACGCATTTCTACGACTCCGTTCTGGAGTCGGCTTTTCGTTGCTTGAATACAGCGTCAGAGGGGCCATACATTTCTGCTGTTTCACTTTTTGATTTTGGTTTTGAATCCTGATCTTGAATCTTGATCTTAAATCTTGTACCCGTCATGATCTTGATCTCTTCCTTTATGTGTTACGAGAGGGGAGGTCAGACTTGTAGGCATGGTCAATGTTATTCATGGTGTTTTAACCGTTTGAATTTTCTTTGTACTTTGCCATTACTGCTTGTTCCGTACCATCTACAGTACTCGTTACTCGTTGCTCGTTGCGCTTCTTGCTTCTCGGTGGTGTTGGTGGCGGGATCGAGACTGATGTTGGGCATAGGCGGAAGAAGACGTGTCAAGTCTACATTGCTTGCGCTCGCTCGACAACTTGAAGGGAAGATGAGGAAGAGAAATAAAAGAGGTTGTCATAATGATGGTTCTATACCCTACTCCCATCCCATCAATTCTGGGAAGCCAGGCTCTCTCATCTGCTATCCGTTAACGCCGCATCCAGATTATATCCCGTAAAAATGACAGTCATCAAGACGTTCGCGCCATCATAATAAAAACCAGCCGTCAACATCAGGAGCTCTCGTGCTCCAAGCATCTCCCCTGCCTCCCGACCACCTCTCTCAGATACTCCAACCGCTCCGGATCTTTGGTGAAAAAGGCTTTGTTACTCCTGACTCCACAGTCTATATTCGCCGTGTGCGCCATCAACTCTACCCCGCTGCCATCACTGCGGTCATCACTGCTGCTACCACCATTCTGATCCTCTTTTCCTGCGTCAACATCTGCGATTTCCGACTCGGCTCCCAAGTGACGCATCAATTCCGGCGCCACGCTCCAGCACCGCATGCCGAGGTCGCGACACGCTTCCAGCACTCGCACGTCGTAAGCCGCCGTCCCACCTTCGGCTTCACGAGCGGCGATGTCGTTGAGCAGGCGGTGAGCGGCGGGACGCGTTAAAGCGTAGCCGAAAGTGCAGAGAGGGAAAACCGTCGGGTGCAACAGTCGAGTGTGCGAAGGTATGTTGAGAGTAGCAAAGAACTCGGCGGTCTGGGGATGTAATTTGTCAAGTGGCGGCAGCGTTGAGTCGGTGAAGGTCAAGGACGGGTGCCGCATGGCGTTGGGGAGGAAATGGTCACCGCAGGTGCCCAGCCACAGGATGTCCCAGGCTGATGTATTACCCCAGTAGTTGTCTGCTTCTTGGCTGTACGGGCTGAAGTTGGATGTAAGAGCGCGGAAGGCGGAAGCGGTGGCAGGTATTTGGGAGGTGCGGAGATGGATGTCCCAGTCTACATCGTCTTCGATGATGAGGGCTGTGGAAGAACTGCTCGCGAGAAAAGCTCGCAGTGCGTTGAGATGACCAAGCCATGCCAGAGCCGAGCCTCGAGTGATCGTCGATGTGTGTTCTGCGTGGAGACGGGATACATCATCTGGCGTCCAGACAGGCTGTGTAGGGATGGAAATATCGATCTCGGTAATGTTCGCGGCGGGGAGTAGTCCGTCACGACGTGCTGATTGCTGGCGAGAGACTGCAATGACTGAACCAAACTGCAGAAACAGTGTGTTAGCAAGAGGCTACTATGTAGTCACTTGAAGTGATTTTAGCTCACTCCGAGGGTTGCGTTGGCGGGCTTGAAAGCCATGTGTTGCGATACATCCTTCGCCTTTCGACCAGCAACAGAAGCAGCATGTTGGGCCATACTCTGTACTGTTCCGCTTTCGCCAAAGTCTTTGTACAGCACGATGATCATGATCATGATAAACATGGCGAGCAGCATACGCTGCGACCGCGGATCCATGTTTGCGAGGTCCAGAACGATCTCAAGTGTGCCAGACGTATCAGGGGCGGTGTGATCACCTTATGCTGATGAATCCCGACATGTCGTTAAAGGCATGATTGCACAGGCGGAGTGGATGGCTGATGGTTGAGGGGTAGGTAGAGCTGTTGATAGGTAAACATATGGCAACTAACAACCTGCAAGCAAGGTTCAGGGAAACAAGAGTGGTCGTCGCGACCGATGGTGCCTTCCCATCCTGCAGTTGGACGAGAGCGAGATGGTGGAACTCTGCAAGCTGCGATATGCCGAATCTCGACCCAAACAGGCGTGAAGCTTCAAAAAAGAATCTAGCGACGGTAGCAACCGCTAGGATATATGCAGATGCGGTTATTGAAGCCAATCGGAGTGGCGTTTGTACAATCGAGGTTCCGGCTCGTCGTAACGGGTGCCTTTGGATGGAGGTGTAGCAAGAAATAACCGTGTAGCTACGTGTAATGTAGCACCCGCACAAGGATACAGTAACGGCGGATGCAGTCAGAAACAGTGACACGCAGATGGTAGCTGCCCTGACATGTATACTCAGGGCAAGACAAGGGTCGCAGCTTTAAGGCTGTACTGATGCTCTGGATCAGGGTTGCAGGTTGCAGGGCCGAGCCGATGCTGATGTTTTGGAGATAGAGTACTTGCATGCAGTATGCGCGAGAGCGTGTTTGCATGGAGACATGCTGTACTCTGTAGTGCTGTAGCGATTTACTGATGATTGCAAGTCGGTCTTGTAGGCAGTCAAGTAGCAAGTAACAAATCACAGTACGCCGTCTAGAAGACCTCACTCACTCACTCTCAACGAGTGGCCAGTGCCCAGATTCCACAATAAATAAATTAACACCCACCACGCGCCTCGCGCCTCAAAGTCTAAGCCTCGCCTCCAGCCTTGCCATGGCCAGTCCCTTGGTCCCTTTTTTCTCCCCACTCGTGCTTTTCCAACATTAGATCCTTGGATGCGCCGTTCAAAGCGTAAACAGTGATTGTTTCACTTCTGCTACATACTCCTTCTCCTGGCCCGCTGCTATTATTGTTGCCGCCAAATACACATCTGCCTCGTCTTCTCATCCACTCCGTCGTCCTATATCGCTCAGTATATGCCCCTGCTATTGCGCCAATGCCGATGCCAAATTAGCCGTCGATCACCTGCGTACCCACTCTCCACCACTGTCACGCGCCCACCCACGTACACCAACACAAGCGAAGGAGTTAGGTACTTCTCACTCCTAAGCGAATCTGCTGTGCCTCCTCTTCCTCTGTACATATACACGCCCTCGCGATATCGCCTGCGTGCCATCCCTTCCTCCCAACAATCGCAACATGCGCCATGCCGGACCCAGTCGCCAACCCAGAACATAAAATCTCTCGTTACCGATCGCAGCGTCAAAAGGCTCAACGCACGCAAGATGATGGTGCAGCCGAAGTGCCTCCGCTGCCTCAAGTAGACACTCCGCCCCAAGACAACGGGGTGGTGCGGAGCAAGTCGCGCTACCACCGCAAGAGAGGCCACACAGGAACAAGCCCTCCAACAGACGATCAGGGCCGCGTTGGTACCTCGCACGGCCAGGACAGACCACCCTTCTCTCACAATCTCGAGAAAGCAACTTCGCCGCCCGATCGCTACGTTCGACCTACGACCGCGAACGCTCCGCCCAGCAGGCATGGAACTCAACGTGCAGGCGCGCATCGCGAGAGGCACATCAGCCCGTTCGCTCACCCAGGCGCACAAGAGCTGAGGCGACTCCCGAGCGAGACGTACGACTCGGGTGCCGAACAGGATCACAGTCAACCTGCTCCTCCAGTGTTATCGCAATTTCAGCTCTCACAGCCAACGGGAGAACTATTTCCTCCTCCACGACCCGAACCCGCCGAACCAACGCCTCCGCCTATGAGACGAGATGGACCACCGCAGTCTGGCCAAATCAAAGCGACCAAAAGCACTAGTGCATTACCCAGATACGATGACGAAAGCGACGATGAAGGCGGCTGCCTTGGTCTGTTCAAGCGGAAAAAGGAGGCAACGACATCCGCGCAGACACGCCCTTTGTCAGACCATCGTCCAAAGTACATCATCGCTGGAGGCGGCGGTGTAATGCCAGGCTCAGACGCACCGGTTTCAGCTGTGAATGCAGGAGACAGGAAGGTACTTGTAGAGTGCGGGAAGTCCAGGATGATTTTCCCAGTGACACCGACAACGACATGCGTGGATCTGATCAAGAGTGCCTCGACTACCATGAGCGAACGAATTGATGTCAAGTCCGCGGTCATTCTGGAACACTTTGGCACTGTTGGCATACAGCGACCGCTACGCCGTTATGAACCAGTTCGCAATGTGATGAACAGCTGGGATACGGACCAACAGAACAGCTTTATCCTGGTCGATCCTGGGACTGGAAGATCAGAGTCGGAACTCAGCATGAGTGGTGCTCCAACAAAGCGGCCAGAGGAGGCTTACTGGCTTCTGACGTATTCGCAGAAACCTGGCAAGTGGGAGAAGCGATTCATCACTCTGAAGTCAGACGGACAGATTACATGCCAGAAAGATCTCGACAAGCCCAGAGATCAATTCAACGTTTGTCATTTGAGTGATTACGACATTTACACACCAACCCAGGAGAAGATGAAGAAGAAGATCAAACCGCCGAAGAAGATTTGCCTGGCTATTAAATCGCAGCAAAAATCGAGTATGTTTGAAAGCACAGAAAACTTTGTACATTTCTTTTGTTCCAACGATAGGCGGACCACGGACGAGTTCTACAACGCCGTGCAGAGTTGGCGCAGCTGGTATCTCGTCAACATAATGGGCGAGGCGAAGAAGCCGCAGTCGCCGGATACATACGCCGAGAAAGACGGAGGCATCAGCACCAGCTTCACCGCACACGGCCACAAGAAGATGGACTCCACAGCATCGCACTATCAACTTGGCAGCTTCAAGCCACTGATGGACGCTGATCAGATTGGCAGACGCCCATCCCAACGACAAGCTCCTATGGCCACAAGAGTAACATCAGCGGAAGATCGCAGCAACCACCTCGAAGGCGCATCAGCACCCACACGAAGGCCCAGCACGAGACGACAGAACGGGCCGGTCAAGCCCAAACTGGCAGAAGACGAGCCGCTTGGGAATCTTGTAAGGCACACCACCACAGAAGACCGAAGACCATCCGACCCAAGTCAGGCGGACGAGTTCCCACCTACTAGTCTCCTCGGACGTTCCGTCAGCACCCGCCAACGTGAAGCAGCAGCTGCTCGCAACCCACAGTTCCAGCAGCTATCCGTTGCAGAGAACAACCTCAGCCGCCAAGTGTCCTCTGACGGACTCCGTCGCCAGACCTCAACCCGCCGCAATCCTCGCCAAGTCCCCTCAGGCGATCTCGGCCGCTCCGGCTCGCAGCGCGCAAACCAAGGCCCCGGCGGCCACAAACCCCTCGTCGACCTGACGCCCCAATACCCCGAGCCTCCACAGCACAACCCAAAAGTCCCCATGGGCCGCGGCCACGTACCCGAAAACATCGGCCCCGGCGGCCTCCTCATCGACGCCGCCACCTCGCCCGAAGACGCGCTCGGCATCCCCTCCTCCACCGACTGGCGCGGCCGCAGCCACGCGCCGCCCGCCCAAGACCTGACCAAACAGCGCTCCAACTCGCGCTCGGGCGCCGACCACCACCAACGCAGTCTGCGCCCGACCGCATCGCAACGCAGGCCCGCCACCGCGCGACCCACCACCGCGCGCGCGGCCGCCAGCGATCACGCCGCCAACGCGGGCTCTGCTTTCACGGGCGAAGGCCTGCTGGCCAGGTCGCAGGAGGGATGGGGCGGCGGCTCCAAGGGCAGAGGCGTCATTGATGGGTCTAGGGCTAAGGGGCCCATGGTGGATTTCAGCGGCGAGAACTCTTTCGCTCAGGGGACCCTGCTCAATCGTATCGAGAGGGAACAGGGGCCTGTTGGACCCGTGATTGAACGGTAGGGAATGCGGGCGATCTCTCCGCAAGGTGGCAGCAGTTCCTGCGGACAAGTGGTGGTTCCGAGATGATCCTCCGCTGATGGTGGTGGGAAGCCTGAAGGTATCGGTGATACCGTAACCAACGAAAACCAAAATTCAAGCATTCACATCACATCATACCATGTCATCCTTTCCTTCCGGTCTGCGTGCATTATACATTGCTTGCTTTCCAGTTCATTTTTGAGAAACGTTACTCATTACTCAACACCGGCTCACCCCTTCATCGCCCCCCTCAACAAAGGCCCAACCCTCTTCCTACTAGCCTCCAGATTCTCCTGCCGCCAAACCCCCAACCAAACAACATCCCCATCCTTCTCATCCCCACTCCCCTTCTCAAACTCCACCAACTTCAATTCCCCCCTCGAATTCCCCACAAATCTATCCGCCGCCTCCGTCGCCCTCCCCTCCTCCAGCGCAACCAACAACAACTCCCTCTCGAAATCCCCCTCGCCATTCGTAAAAGCCGTCATAACAGCAAACAGATCCAGCCCCCTCTCCCTAGCGAACTCGCCGCAAGCGCGCACCAAAAGATCACTACTCCCCCGCTCGGCTTCCGCGCCGGCTTTGCCGCGCAAAAACGAAAGACCCTGCACCACAGACGCGATCCCCAGTTCGAGCCCGCCGTCGTCGCTGCTCCAGGCCTTGTAGTCCTTCCTAAGAATATCGGTCAAAGTCAAGGCTGAAATATCCGATTTAGCGGCGTCGAGGCCCGCGTAAAACGCCGCGCGGTCGTACTTGGGCCCTACGCGCGGGGACATGTTGATAAGAGCCTCGAGGGTGCGGACAGCGCGCTCGTCGTGGGGGGTGACTTTGTGGCGCGAGGTCAGGTTTTGTGTGTCGATTAGGATGGCGCCTAGGGCGAGTAGGGCGGCTTGCGCGTCCCAGGTCGAGGCGTAGGCTGTGTCGTCGATGACGAGGTAGGATTGCTGGCCGTTGGCGGCGCCGGTGGAGGAGGAGAAGAGGGCGAGGTTGAGCCAGGCTGGGTGCAGCGTGTTGGTTATTAGGGAGCTGCAGGAGCCTGAGGGGGTTATTAGGCGGGGGGTGGCGGTGGGGGGGATAGAGTGTTCGTCGTCGTGGTGGTCGATGCAGGCGGTTATGTTGGAGGGGTTGGAGGGGTTGTTGTTGTTGTTGGTGGAGTAGGTTGTGGCCAGGGTTCCGGTGAGGGCATTGTGGTCGACGAGTGTCCAGGAGGTTTTGCTCGCTTGGAGGCCGGGGGGGAGGTCGTCGAGGGTGATTAGGTCGGAGGGGACCAGGTTGGCGTGTGAGAGTAAAGTGGTGAGTTCGGGGCGGAGGGCGAGGTCGCGGGCGGGGATGTTGGTCAGAGGGATTGTGACTATGTTTGATCGGCGGGCTTCCGGGTGCGAAGACTGGATGTAGCCGTATACCAGCGCACTGGCGATCGAGTCGAGGTCTGCGGATTCGTTGCCGACGACGAAGGCGGTTGTGGCGTCGGTTTTGGTTGCTTGCTGCAATTGGCGCTTGGCCTGTGAGAGGAATGTCTTTACTGAGAAGCGTGACATTCTGGCTGATGTAGCGCACTTGACCTCACTTTTCAGGTATCTGCTTGACGTACATGGAAGGTTGAGTGAGGTCGTTCTTGTTTTGTCATGTGAAGTCTTGGCTGACAGTCCAAAGGTCCGTTCCCCAGTCTGGACCCTGCAGCAAGTGTTGTCGCGGGGTTGATGTCTCATGTCATGTCCAACTCTCTCGAGAAGCTTCCTTTGGTGACTTTGCTTAACTGACCTGCTCCGACGACAGTATTGTTTGCTCTGCAACTCTTTCAACACCTTGACACTTCTACCTTGCAACCCACGCACAAAGTTCCTCCCACACACATCCCAACACTCACAAGCCAACCACCCGCACGCACACTGCGACAACCCACCATGGCCTCCCAATATGCTCGCGGAAAGCAGCTGATCGAAGACAAGAAATTCGACCAAGCCATTGTCGCCCTTACATCTGCACTGAAAGAGGCACCTACCTCGCCCGCCTACCTGACGACTCGCGCATTCGCATATCAAAGGAACAAGCAGCCCACAGAAGCCCTCGCCGACGCCAACGCAGCCGTGGTATACGCCCACAAGCGCGCGAAGAAGGAGCTCATCATCGATGCGCAGGTGCGTCGCGCGATCATCCTCTTCGTCTTGAACCGCTACGGCGACGCTCGCGCTGTGTTCAATGTTGTCAAGCGCATGGACAAAGATCAGAGGGAGGCCTCTGTATGGTCTGGCCAGATCGATTACAAGGTGAAGACGCTTGGCGAGGACCACGAGCAGATGCAGGTTACCGTAAAGGAGATTCCCGATCTTGACGCCGACGCTCTTCGGGTTGGCGAATCGGGCCCGCAAACATCAAATATGAACACAAATGGGACACCCAAAGCCGCTGCCACTGCTTCCGCACCTGCACCTGCACCCGTCCAGCAGACTCCCGTCGACAAGATCCGCACAGACTGGTACCAGAACAACCAGAATGTATACCTCACACTCCTCGCAAAGGGCGTTCCCGAAGACAAGACCCAGATCGAAATCACCGAGCGCACCATGACCATCACGTTCCCAGTAGCCACAAGCGACTCGACCTACGACTTCACCCTCGACCCTCTCTACGCCGCCGTCAAGCCCGAAAACTGCATCACCCGCATCCTCCCCACCAAAGTCGAGGTCATCCTCGCCAAAGCAACCCCAGGCCAAAAATGGCACGCCCTCGAAAGCAGCGAGCCAGCAGACGCTCCCTCCTCCACCGCTCCCACCCCACCCCAACCCGCCACCACCTTCACCAGCACCACCGCCCCACCCAAAGGACCCGCCTACCCAACCTCCTCCAAAACCGGCCCTAAGAACTGGGACAACATCGCCGCCGACGACGACAATGACGACGAAGACGAAGGCGCCAACTCGTTTTTCAAAAAACTCTACAAGGACGCCGCGCCCGAGGTCCAGCGCGCCATGATGAAGAGCTACACCGAGAGCAACGGCACGTCGCTCAGCACGAATTGGGACGAGGTCAGCAAGGGCACGGTCGAGACGCTGCCGCCTGATGGGATGGTGGCTAAGGCTTGGGGGAAGTAGAGGGATTGAGAGAGGAAGGAGAGAGAGGAAGAGAGTGAGTGAGTGAAAGGGAAATGCCGTGGGCAAAAAGCTCGAGGGGGGGTTTTTCCAAGCTTTGTTTCTGTTGTGTGATTCATGGCTTGCAATTGCATGAGAGAGCAGCAAACATCTCGAGCGCTTTCTCTCTGGCTGAGTCTTTTTTTTTTTGGGGCCAAGTTTCGGGGTTTCTGTTTTTTTGGGAATCAGGAAGGATCATAGCTTTTAGCATGGTGTTCAAAGGCGTTTGTGGCCAGACCAAAGGGGGGGGAAAAGGCTATCGTGATTATTGCGACTACCTAGGACTGGGATCTGTACCTTGGGGAAAAAGGTACCGAGCCACGCACCTGCACCTTTTAAGCGAAGAACAAGGGGGCTTACGGGCGTGGGGAGGCTACATGTATTAAGCGAAAGACATGATCTGCGCAGTGGTGCCGAGATTCTGGTTTCAGACGGCGTTAAAAGGCTGAACTCGGCGCACCTAGGGAAGTTCACGTCAGATTGTGAACGTTTAAGAAAATAGTGTGTTTTAGCCTTTAGGCGAGTATTGCCGAGTCCGTTGCTGTTGTTGTCAAGCGGTTGCTTCTCCTTCGTTTTGAGTGGAAATGACAATGGAATCTAGCGTTGTTCAACAATAGGATACGGCATGCAAAATGTAAATGCGGATCATCAGTGATGGACAATCTTGCTTGATGCGTGCAAAAGTAAGGCCGCGATTAGTTGGGTCGCTGCTATTGGTGTTCGCTTTGCTGCTGAACAATTCGCGAGAAAAGCAAGGGGTATCGTGACAACTACCATGACATGGGATCGACTTCCATCAGTTGAAGACACTTCCACTGCCCCAGCTGTTCCCCACAAGCCCAGGGCTGTTTCTTCCCTTTTGATACAGCCACTTGCTGTTCAATCCAACGCTCGCCCGTCCACTCTTGGCACCGGGAGTGTTCATCTGATCGAAATCACCACCCATCGGACTTCCACGCGAAGATCCGAGGCTGCCTCTTCTTCCTAGCTCGGAGGTGTTGAACATCTTGTCCTTCAGTGGCGATGCAGAGAAAGGACTTCCGCTGCCCGATGCTCGGCGTGCACTCCCAAACGGCGAGCCAATGCTGCTACCCAAATTCGGGCTGCCGCGTCCAGAGAGAGGGGAGGCTCGTGCCTGGGCGCGCATGGAGTCGGCGAAACTACCTGCCGAGCCAAAGGAGGAGCGAGGTGTAGCACTTCGCGAGTAACGGGGAGGTGTAACGTATTGTGCTTCTTCTTGAGGTGTTGCGGGCCTGCTCATAGGTGGAAGGCCTAAGGCGTGCCTTTGCTGTGGTGTGAGAGGAATATCTTCGCAGGCGTCTGGGCGGCGGAAGATGGGAGCGAGGGTTATGGCCATGTTGATAAGTAGAAGCAACTGGATTGTGTAGAGGATGTAGGCTGTGTAAGACGTGTTGCAAATGGCTTGGATGGGGATGCTGGGACTTGATGTTAGCTTGGACGAATCGACGATGGAGAAATGGATGGAACATACGCAGAGAGGTATGGCTGGACGACGAAGATAAAGAGGATGGTAGCGCCATTGAGGATAACTATGCGCGAGTCTCCGGGATTGAAGCAACTGGAGTTCTGACGACGGACAATCTCATCCATGCGTGGGTGCTGCCATCGGCCGGGTGTGGAGGCTGCAGGAGAGGCATTATGTGCGCCAGAAGGAGTAGTTGCTCCCTTTTGCGGCGTGAGGGCAGAGACGGCGGCGTTCTTGAGCTTGCTCGCCGGCGATTGTGATTGTGATTGTCCGAGTTGTGATTGGGCCGAGTTGGAGCGGACGAGGTTATTGGAGCTGTTCACCAGCAGCGAGGTCGAAGACATGGCCGGATGATGTGAGGAGTGATATTGGCCAACGCGTGATCTACAGTATTTCGATCGATATGTCGCCTGCTGTGGGTTAGTAAAATGGGTGTTGTCGGTGGTGGTGGTGGTGGTGGTGGTGATGCTCCAGCACCGTGTCTCGTTGTTGTCGTCGCGTTGACGGTCGGTCAACTGTCAAGACGAACTTGGTTGCTGCGGCATTGGAAAGAGTTGCCCGTCAAGGTTAACCTTCAAGCTTCAAGGGTCCAACCCTAATTCGAACTCCTCTGACGTCGGCCTTCCTCGTTTCGTCCAGCTGGAAGTCCGACATCAAATGTGAGATTCACTTACATTTCTGCCCTCACGTGCTACTGGTTACGACCTCAACCAGATCCAACATGCCCGTCCTCCTCGAGACGCTCGATCAAAAAATCGCAACAACCCTCGCCGACTGGAACCTATACACAACCCTCATCGCCGTTTCCATCGTTGCCTTCCTCGCTTACCCCATCGTCTACCCGAGCGAGCCGGATACCCATCCTCTTCTTCTTGCACGTCAAGCCTCAGCAGCGCCAGTGAGAAACAAAAACGAGTCAGCCGTCTACCGCAGTCCCGAAATTCCTCATGGCTACCCGCTCAAGACCGGCTTGAACGTCAAACAACCGGACGAGCCTCGTTGGAAGAGTGGGAAAGATGGTGATTTGAGGGACATCTGGAGGGAAGTCCTTAGAGGCGGGCGAGTCGGTGTGGATGGCAAGGAAGTCCCACGAGGCTCTATCATGAGTGTCTTTGGCAAAGAGAAGGTTGAAGAACACGACCTGGCCAATCTGAGCAAGCAGATCAATGTACTAGGCAAATATTGGAAGGAGACTGGTGATGGCCGTGTTGCCATATACCTACCAAACAACATCGAACATCTTGTGACTATCTTCGGTAAGCTATCTTGGACTCTCCAAACGTTCCGCGGTCAAATCACTAACAACACCCAGCCTGTGCTTTTTACGGCCTTTCGCCCATTCTGCTTCCCCATAACATGCCTTCCGCCAAGGTATACGAACTCCTCAACCTTGTCAACGCGGACACATTGGTTTGCGAGGCTGGCACCTTGCCCATTGATGAGGTCGCCCGCCAATGCAGCAATCTTCGTGTCATCACGTCCGTCGTACCCAAATCGAACCGCCACATGGATTGGGCTGGTGTGCCCGACTCAGCCCAAAGCCGTCTTAGTATCAGCGTCTGGAACGACATCTTCGAGGAGAATGCAGCTACCGCATCTGCAACTCTGCCCAACAACGACATCATCGAAAAGCCCAGCGACCTGATCTCCGTCTGGCAATCTGAGAATAGCGCAGTCAAGTCGACGATCACAACCTTCACTCAACTCAACATTGTCTCGTCCGTCGCAGCACTCATCACCGCCCTTCCTCTCCGCCAACGGATAACGCCGAGCGACCTCCTCCTTCCTGCCGACAGCTTCACTCACACTTACACTCTGGCTTGGACTCTCGCCGCTCTCTTCACTCACGCTTCCGTGGCAATCAACAGCGTTGCCGGGCCCAGCGCCAGCCTTGCCGCCGCCACTCGCTTGGTAGCACCCACAATCACCATCGCTCCAGCCGAAACGCTCTCGAAACTGCACACCGAGACCTCCGCAACCCTCACCTCACCTCTGCACAAAATCGGCCTCTACACACAATCCCAATCTCTCTCCGGAGGCCGCATGCCCACAGGCTCATCGGTCTTCCTCCCATCCTCCACAGCAACAAGCAGCTCTCCTGGCAAACTCCGCCTAATCCTGACCTCTGACCGCCTCGGCCTGAACTCCCCGCCACTGAGCTCAGGCACGCTCTCCGACCTTCGCATCTTCACGCGTGCACGCATCGTCTACGCCCTCACAGCCTCGCACGTCTTCGGCGCGGTGGCACAAACGCACGTCTTCGATTATAGAAGCGAAGAAGGCGAGGGTCACAGCCGCTTTGGCTCGCCAATCAGCAGTGTCGAGATTCGCTTGGTGGGAAATGACGATGCTGAAGTAGGCAAGAGCGCACCTGTTGGTGAACTGGTGGTTTCAGGGCCCGCAGTTGCCGGTGGCGAGTGGAGGAGTGGCAGGAAGATGAGTGTTGGGGAGGACGGTTGCTTGGGGTATGCTTGAATTCCTCGGAGCGCCATGCAATGATTGATAGGTATTTGCGTCGACATTCGAAGCAGCCGCACATTAGCGAGACACTGTCACTTT
>Ga0265797_10000961_pt1 | contig 52170 bp, 44 predicted proteins | sample P2T30metagenome_FD_192433 | JGI IMG/M metagenome (GOLD analysis project Ga0265797, IMG submission 192433) | Plant litter microbial communities from East Loma Ridge, Irvine, California - P2 T30 | ecosystem: Environmental > Terrestrial > Plant litter > Unclassified | place: USA: California...
AGGATGGTGGAGCGGGGCGGGAAGGAGTAGAGGTCGATGATGGTTTCGGTGTGGCTGTTTTGGCGCTGGATGTACATTGGAGGCGCGGAGCAGGATCGCGATGCTCTTTGGTAGGTTGGGGGTTGTTCAGCCGCAGGCGATATGGGAGAGATTGGTGGCGAGTCTGTCTGTGGCTCGTATGAAGGCGGGCTCGAGTGGTGGCGATGCCATTCCAGTTGCATGGCGTTCTTGCTCGCCATGCGAGACATGAAGCGTAGAGACATGATTATGGTTATTCGGTACCCAAGTATGATTGGCGTGGTAAGGATCTGTCCGTAATCTAAACGTGACGGGTGGAGCTGAAGAACCATGCAAGAGCATGCAGGAACATGCTGGGGTAAAGGCCTATGTACCTCTGAGACCAGGATGGAGGGCAGGGCGCATAGGCCGTCAACACGGGCACCATGCCATCACCATTGTATCATTCTGGCCAGACCGAACTGTATCAGGATTGAAACTGGCCCAGGAGGGTGGTGTTCGAGGACTGAGTTTCACTACCGGCATGGCGTGAAACCGGGGGCGGACGCTGACATCCGTCTTCACGCGATTTTGATCGCAGTCGAAATGGTAACTTTGACATGACAATAAATCGCCCGAAATGGACAGGCAGTTGCGAAACCACCAAACCAGCCTCCCACCCGGAGACTGGAAACGCGCCGTAGAGAGTGACGAGTCTTCATGTGCACGGTTGGACTTGGGCCGCACCATGCACGCTAAGCCGTGAGGATTCGTCGCAGGTTTGACAAGTCAACGTCTGCAAATCAGCCGTTTTTTCAGTGTCCCCAGTGTGCACGAGGGAAGGAGTAGGCACACCCGGTGGGCATCGAGTTCATCGAGAATCGCGTTGGGATACACGCACGTGACACGTTCTAGCCCCTTGCGAAAGTTTTCTAGTCGTGAAGATCATCATTTAGACTGAACGTCCATGCGTGAGTTGAAAGTTCCAATGACCGATAGATGCTATTGCGCTGCCGTGTGAGCATGCTAGGCCAATCAGCACAAGACATATGACAAGGTGACATTGATAGGAAGGCATGAACTTTTAGAAGCAGGTACAGTCTTTTACGATGCTATCTTGCTTCTTAGAAAAAGGGTATCCATCCACCGAATATTGCGCCAAGTAACAAGACACAATACCGTCGTTGCCGTAGAGTAATCCTCTACTTGAGGGGGATGAAACGGGAAGAGTGCGTGGCACCGATACCCGGGCGACCGTGACGGACGGGCTTGCTGTAGAGATTATTAGTGACAAGTTCACTTCTCAAGATGCGACCACTGGTGGAACGTACTAAGAGATGGAGAACTCGGCGAGGTAGTGGCCGACCATCTCGGGCTTGATCTCGACCTGGTTGAACTCCTTGCCGGAGTAGACACCAACGACGGAGCCGATCATCTCGGGGACGACGATCATGTCACGGAGGTGAGTCTTGACGAGGTCGGGCTTCTCGTTGGGCTTGGCCTCCTGCTTCGCCTTGCGGAGCTTCTTGATCAGACCCATGGGCTTGCGCTTGAGGCCACGGTTGAAGCGTCTGCGGGCACGGGCGTGGACGACATCGCGGAGCTGCTCGCTGGAGAGGTCGAGGAGCCTGAGAGGCGAGCGTTAGTCGGGTGTTTCGCGTGTCCGCTGGGCGTATGCGGTTTGTTTGCGACTGCGACTGCGCATTTCCCTCGTGCGCGCAAGGCGTTGTACGTACTCGTCAAGGTCGATGCCACGGTAAGAGAACTTGCGGAAAGATCTCTTGGCCTTGAGGGCTATTTCACAGACACCATGTCAGCCGATATCCTATCTTCCACGCCCCTTTGTGGCCTATCCACAGGGTTTCATCCATTTCGAAGGGCGGTCGTACCGGCAGCCTGCTCGGGGTCCTGGAGGGGAAAGTCAGTATTTGTGCGCGTGGTTGGTGTGTGCTGATATATCGCGATATACTCACGTAGTCAGCGTCAGCCATTGTGTCTGATTTAATGACGAGTCGGTTTTCGTTGGTCGAGGATCGCTGGTGGTGTACGTGAACTCAAGCGGCGCTCGCAGTTTGCAAGGCGGGCTTCGAATTCGAAAGTCTTGGCGGTCGGCCCACAGGACTCCAGACTTTGATTTTGCTGGACTTGACCTCAGTCGCAAATCTCCGCCGCGATTTCCAGCACCCGACATTGACGAAGACTTTCCGTGCTTGCACTTAAACTGATTGCTTCTCCTGTCACTCACCCAAACCACCCAACAGTGAGTGCCCATCCCATTCCCGCTGCTCTGCGACGCGACACCGAGACCACAGCCGACTAATCCACGCACTGCGACAGACACCGTCAAGATGAAGTACATGGCAGCTTACCTCCTCCTCGGCTTGGCCGGCAACTCCTCCCCCTCTGCTGAGGACATCAAGTCTGTCCTCAGCTCCGTTGGCATTGACGCCGACGAGGAGCGCCTCTCTTCCCTCCTCAAGGAGCTCGAGGGCAAGGACATCAACGAGGTATGTCGAAGAATCCGATCCTGCAAAAATCTGCGCAAACGCACAAATGCGATGCGCCTCTACTACAACATGCGACTAACACACTTTCCAGCTGATCTCTTCCGGCTCCGAGAAGCTCGCCTCCGTTCCCTCCGGTGGCTCTGGTGCCGCCCCCGCCGCCGGCGGTGCTGCCGCCGCTGGTGGTGCCACCGAGGCCGCCCCCGAGGCCGCCAAGGAGGAGGAGAAGGAGGAGTCCGACGACGACATGGGCTTCGGTCTGTTCGACTAAGCGCCAACGCCAACGATGGATGTCTGACATGAAAGCCTGGCTTTGGGATGGACTTTGGTGGATGAAGGGCGCAAGCAATCTGCCCCATGGAACGCGGAGGACTAGAGACATGGCCATGTCGTGGACTTATTTTCCGCAAGGGCGGAAGTGCGGCGTCTGGTTATGCTCAAAATGAAACCACCTTCATCAGCCAATTGTTGTTTCCGATGTGCTTGCCGTGAGTTGTGCTTCATCATCCTTGTAGATCGCTTTGGCAAGGCCTCTGATTCACGACACAAGCGTTCGATACAACGACCACGTTGTTGACCCTAATGGTCGCATCTGGTGCCACCCTTTTTCTCATCACATCGCGAGCGAGGGTTGCGTGTAATCTGACACCACGACAAAATTTGTCCTCTACTCTGGACATCTAGCAACTCGAATGGTTACATCACTTGAACACCCACCCCGATCGCCAACCTGACATGGCGACGCATCGCGTCCCAAGATGTCAATTCTTCCGTCAGGCCAAATGCGATACCCGACGCGCCTCAGATTTGCTCCTGTCCGAACCTGTCCTCTGAACTCGACTTCCCTCGATGCTTAATCCTAGCGAACGAGCGTTGGCCAACTACATGTACCTTCACCGGCCTGCAATCATCTTTCAAGACATGTGACTTTTATGTACAACAACACAACACAAGAACGAAGCAAACGCCACAAATTTCCGCCGCTATGTAAATCCCTGGGCGCTTGTTCCGGGATATGCCCACTCGCGGGTTTTCCCACGAGCGAATAGAAAAATTCGGTAAGTAGTCACTGTCGACGGCATTTTCTTTTTGCATCTATAACCCGAGAGAACTTCAATGCGCCGTCGTCTACTGATCTCGAGTTTCTTTTACTCTTGGAAATTTGGGCGATCGGCAGTGGGAAGCTGAGGTGAGAGTCCTGTGGTGGAACCTTGAGAGTTGCTGCCATGCCGATGTTGGAAATCGTGATGGCAAAAGCTGGGATGTGAGAGTACAGGCTGGTTGGCTTCTTTTGTCTTGCAGGGGGAAACTTCGGGACTGATGCGCGAGGCCATCCTCCCTCCCTCTGTGAGATACGGCTGAGGCGGAGGAAGAAGAATATTTGCGCTTTCGTTGGGCATTGGACGGGGGGCTTGAGTGGTGAGGCGATGGCACGCTCTAATATACCTTGTCGTGGGATTTCTTCTTTCTGAGGTGCTGTGGTGCTACTGAGACTGGGATATCTCGTTGCGTGCGCGCCTGCCATGGCGATGGGAGTTGGGGCAGAGACTCGAAGGGTTGAAGTGAGGAGCGCGGCGAACATGAGAGCCCCAATGATGGAGTTCCCCCTGAGAATACCAAAAAGCACGCCGTTGTCGCCAATATTTGTATGCTGTCCGGTACCACCAACACCTTCCAGCCGTCTAGAACGGAACGATGGGTACAGAGTGCGAAATCCTTGTAAGAAACAAACCAGCTCGGGAGAAATCGCAGGACATCAACACCATGACCCGTCACGGAATCAACTCACAACTCCGCCCTCGGCGCCCCATCCTCCCCCTCCCCCTTCTTCAAATACTCCCTAAACATCTCCCCGAAGAACTCGTTGAGGAACATATCCCTAGGATCGAAGTGCTTCCTCAAGTCGAGATACTGCCTCAGCGCGTCCTGGTCGCAAGCCTTGGCATACCAAAGCAGCGCGGCTTCCACCGTCTTGTTGATATGCGGAATCCCGCCGTGCTGAATCGCCAGCTCTCCGAAAGCCTTGCGGAACAGCTTCCACTTGACGTCGCGCGGGTCGTGGTGCTCAGGGTCCACAACGACCATGTCCGAGTTCCGGCTGCGGGACAGCAGCGAGTTGCCGTCTTTCTTGATGAAGTAGACGATGGTCGGCAGGGTGATGAGAAAGTCGTGCTCGGCGCGGAAGCGCTCGAGCAGTTTCCTGTAGGCGCGCACCATCCCCGGCCACTTGGCTTCGGGGAAGGCCCAGTCGTGGAATTCAAAGTCCGGGTCGTGCTCGGCATACAGGATGCCGCGGTCGTTGGGGTTGATTGTGAACTCGCTGCCGCGGAGGGCGTCGAGCGGGCCTTTGACGAGGAAGTTGCTGAGGGCTTTGGCGTGGTGGGCGGAGAGATTCAGGCCGGCGAGAGCTTGGGTGGCGGGGAGGACTAGGCTGGTGAAGAGGTTGATGGCCTTGCTTTCGAGGGAGTTGGTCAGGGGGTGGGGCGGGAACTTGTTGACGTCTTGGAACTTGCGGTGCTGGATTAGGATTGTGTCGACGTTCTGGAACAGTAGAGCGAAGGCTTGGTCGGAGGTCGAGCGCAGTCTCTTCATCTGCCCGTCGAAGTCGTCCAAGAAGCGTTCGATGTTCTGCGTCTCGTAGGTGAAGAGCAAAGACCGGACTGGCCAGATGCGAAGTGTCACCTCGCAGACAACGCCGAAGAGGCCGAAGTGAGACCTGATGACTGGCAGATACTGCGCGTTCTCTTTCTCCGAGATCTCGAACAATTCTCCGTCGCTCTTAACAAGTTTGACACCAGCCACAAAGGACGACACTTGCGCCGCGTCAGACAACGAAGAGTCGTTGGCGTGTGTTCCTGATACAGCCCCGTACTCGAAATTGCCCCACTCAAGAATCACAGGTGATTGATAACCAAGAGGTTCGAGGTAGTTGCAAAGCTGGTTGAGAGTTACGCCGGCTTGGACGGTGACAGTGAGGTTTTCCTCGTCCAGGGAAAGGATCTTCTTCATCGCCCCGCAGGACAGCACAATGTCACTGCCAACGAAGCAGGGCGTGATGGAGTGCATGGCTCCGATGACCTTGACTTTGGCATGGTCGGCATTGGCCTGCTTGATGATATGCTGGACTTCCTGGATGGTGCTTGGCTTTTTGAACTTGTTGTCCGGGACGTCGAACTTGATCTCGTTGTTCCAGTTGACAAGGCTGGGCATGTTGGCTGTGTGGAGGGTCGGTAAGAGTGATTTTGGTCTGATGGTTTTGGTGCTGTGTTCGAAGATGAGAGTCAAATGTGATTACGCGAGGATTTATATGAGAATGTCGAGGGCGGATCAGTCTTGCGTGTGCATTTGGCGCCTCCTCAGCTGAGCAATGGCGGAATATCTTTGTCTGCAGGGAGTGCATCCATGCGAGAGATGCGGTAGCTTGGTATGCCTGAACGTCGCAAGCCCGCAATCTGTTCTACACGAGCAGCTCGAGGAGCCTGGGCTGGGCTGACTGTGAGGCGTTGTGTGGTTGAGCGTGGGTTTGCCAGCCAGGCAGCAGCACGTCGGCTTCGACGATACTACATTGGGGCTGCAACTCCTTCGACCCATGGAACTTCGAAGTCGGCCTGTGCCATGCAGTAGTAAGAGAATCCGAGGGATGAAAAATCATGTGAAAGGCGTCTTGAAGGCAGCGGTCCAATCAAGACCTGGGCGTTCGGTATTCATCGCCAATAACTCAGCTGAGCTCCACGGTGACAGCAGTCCTTCATCAGGATGGGCTGAGGACCGAATCGAACTATACCGGTCAAGTCGAAAGTACATGCAGGCTGAGGTTGGACAAGAGTGGCGAGGCCATTCGCTGCAGGCTATAGCTCATGCCGCGAACTCAGTCGGCCATGTCGTACGACAACTGTATCCTTGGCGCTTACATCGAAACAACATGAAGTGAGGTCTACTTCCTTCAACTGCGGATCGGGTCTTCCGCTTGTCTTGTGGCGTGTTTCAGCCCCAATGCAGGTCAGCACGCAACACGAGGCTTGAGTGGGTCATGAGAGCCACCGTCAGGCTTGTGGGTAGTCAGCTTCGTGAACGGCCTTGTGTATCACAAACGCCGCGCTTACGCAGGTACCGCAATGCAGTAGCTAGGCAAGGGTCACGGCACTCTCAGCCCATCATGAACCCACCTGAGCGGATCGGCTTGTGAGAGGCCAAAGTAGCTGCAGCAGTTGGGTGAAGTGTATCGAACCCTCTGGTGAAGTAGTGACGGGAACAATGAGCAAACGTGGCAAGGTTTGAAGCCACCTCGAATCTTGCAGACGGGTCAAATGCGGCGTCAGATGTATTGCTTCAATTCTCAGAAATCTCCTCGAGGGATGTACGGATCGTTCACTTCTCCAGAGCCGAGTAGAAAATGAGCTCGAAAGCCAACACCAACAATCCCGTCAAAGTACGAGTTCTGTGGTTGCTCATGACAACATCTGGAATCCTTTCCTCTTCGTAGAACGTCTTCATGACATCCTGCGCCAGCTTGCCGCCGGTGTCCGCCGTGTTGAGGAAAGAGATCGTTTGAACAATGTTGACAAACCATAGGCTCCAAGGAAGAGGAGCTCCACCATCCGCCTGACGTTCCCTCCTCCTGCGGTTGTAAGATCTGGCCAGCGTCTTCACCGTGACCGGTCCACCGCGGGCGTCATCGAACATGGCTTGAAGCATTGCAGGCTGGAAAGTGTAATTGTCACCCTGGCGAGCATCGAGACGAGTCATGGAAGCATCGTGTTCGATGACATTGTGGCGACGCATGTCCACCAGGTTGAAGGTCCCGTCTGGGCGAAGAATCTGGTTCAGCGGTCTGGCGATGGATGAGGCGAGAGCTCTTGTTTGGTGCAGACTGATCATCAATGCCTCCTCGACCTGCAGGATTGTCAAGTTCTTGCCATCACGCGGTCTGATATGTGTTAGACTTGTAAGGCTCCGAAAAAGGGCAGTCTCACAAGTAGCCTTGGTTTGCCAGAGCGTTCAACGCGGGACAAGGCCCGCGGTCGTGTATGTTGCCTCGAGCGTAGTAGTTGTCGACCTTGTCGTTGTTGGAATTCTTCGCATTGCCTGGACGAGGAAAGAGGAAGCCTCGAATGAGATCGATGAAGCCCAAATGCATCTTTGGAAGCGGATGCGAAGATGAGTGGAGTGCCAGGTGAGCTGGACGAGGTGACCAACTCAAATTACAAAAGACGGTGTGAAGAGTGAAGACGGGGCGCACTCTGTCACATGTCAGGCATGTTACAACATGCCTGTGTGCCACCACAAGGCGTTTACTGTCATGGCGCCACGCTCAGCCCTTCGGATGGTAAGATGAAGCCACGGTTCCACGCTTAGAGACATGTAGCCGGTCAGACCGAGAACACGCCAGCTGAACATATTGCAGCATGCATGCCGGGTATGAGAATATCAGAACTTCCGTAAATGCTTGCAATCGCAGCAGAGGCGTTGTCGGTGGAATGTTTCCCTTTGACAGGTAATGCCATTTTCTGACTTTCTGATATGCTCGAAGGGACCCTACCCTCACCCAGGCGGTACTGTACCAGCCAGATGTTCCTTTTCCAATTTGGGAGATGGCTTCGATGGCTGATTGTTCGATGTACTGCAGTCGCCAATGATATACAAGTATTGTAGGAGGGAGGAAGGAACAAGGAAGAACCCTTGGAAGGGAAGGAAGGCGCCAGGCGGAAGACGGAAGCTTCCTTCCCGGCTCCGCCGTCTGACAGTCGCAGTCACACCTCAAGCTTCAGCTCCCCAACAACAACCTCAGCTGAAGCCGTACCGCGACAGAAGAACCAATCGCATCTCGTTACCGTCATTTATCACTCTTCAGACCACCGTCGAGCTCATTTCGCCCGTCCGAACCACGACAGAGGCTGCCTGAGTCTCTGCGCCTCAGCTCGTATGCTGGCTACATCGATACCATGTACCTGCCGGTTCAAGTAAACGAGGAAGACCATGGAACGAGCGGGGCGGTTAGATGACAAGAAATATGCACCTTTGCTGATACAGGCAATGGTGAGCGTACGTTGAGATAGAGTGGCCGAGCGTAAGTATTTGGGCACGCTCGTTCGACAAATTGAAAGTAGCGGACTTCTCATGGCTTGCGTGCCTTTGAACGCTTCACTGTAGTCTTATGCCTGCAGCGCTCCCAGGTAAACACCTTTCTGACGTGGACCCTGGCCAACGGTCAAGAAGCACGTAGGTAAGACCTATACGAAGCCCTCGTGACACTGCTCTTCAGCTGAGCGGAGCAGAGCGATCGGACCAGTACACAATCCTAATTGCTGACAGCGTACGTCTGGAGCTGGGAATGTGTGTCTCGCCACCCACCAGCAGGCTGCGCAAAGCACAGGCTGAAACTGGCAGCCGGCTCGTAAGCAGCCGGCTCGTATGAGTGAGTGGCAAGCCCCCCCAGACCGAATAATACTTCGCGTCTCTCACAACACAAAAGTTGACCGAGTGTTTCCTTCGCTACCATCAGCTCTCAAGACGAAAACACCATCGCCCCAACTCGACAGTAATGATGGGTTCGATAGATTCCAACCCGAACACTACCATGGACTTGCCCAACTTCAAGCCTACCTTGTTCGAGAGGATCTTCGTGAGAATTTTCCACTTCGTCAACTCGTACATTGATTGGCACAGACTTCCAGGTCTAATTGGAGCTTTCAACCTCGATTTTATGCGAGTCGAGCTACGTAACTACAACCTCCACGATGGCTACGCTTCCGCAGATGCTCAAGGCAAGGCTGGTGAAATGCTAACAAGCGAAGACCGATTCTTCGGCGCTCGCAATTCAGATGGCCAGGACAACTCTCTCGAATTGCGCAAGATGGGTTGTGCCGGTATGAGGTTTGGTCGAAACTTCAGCCGTGAGCATTGCAAGAAACCGACGAATGACGAGCTGTTCAACCCGAACCCCAGGCTGGTGAGCCAGTCTTTCATGGCGAGGAAGCCGGATGAGTTCAAGCCTGCTACTACACTTAACCTTCTTGCCGCAGCGTGTAGGTTACACGCACCGTGTTGGGTGGCGAGTCTCTGCTGAATCAACTCCGATTACAGGGATCCAATTCCAGGTTCACGACTGGTTCAACCACGAAGCCGTGAGATACTCCTATCGCTGCTGCAAAAGTGCAAAAACTAACTCATACAGAGCGACAAAACATACGACATTCCTCTCAAGTCAGACGATGACTGGCCCACTGATCACATGAAGCTATTCCAAACTCAGCCAGACGCAAGACTTGATTCATCAGACGACGCATGTCCTGGCTACCGCAACATGAACACTGCCTGGTGGGATGGCTCCCAAATCTATGGCTCGAGCGAAGTTGTCACGGCTGGTCTTCGGAACCACCATCAAGACGGCAAACTCGTCCTCCACAGAGTCGGCGGCAAACAAGTCTTCCTGCCTCGCAACACCGACGGCACTCCCCAAACAGGCTTCAACGATAACTGGTGGCTCGGGATAGAAATGCTACACACTCTGTTTGCTCTCGAGCACAACGCCATCTGTGATGAGATCCGCAAGGGACACCCCAAGTGGACAGGGTGAGTACGCCTGAGCTTCAATATTTCACATCTTACATACTCTAATAAATGGTCAGTGATCAAATCTTCGACAAAGCCCGCATCGTCAACTGCGCCCTCATGGCCAAGATTCACACGGTCGAGTGGACTCCAGCGATCCTGGCTCATCCCGCGTTGCAAATTGGAATGAATGCCAATTGGTGGGGCATCGTTGGTGAAAAGTTGACGAAAGCTGTAGGCCGCGTCTCAAAGGCCAGTGAAGCCATAAGTGGCATTCCCGGCTCGGGCGTCGACCACCAAGGAATTCCCTATTCTCTGACCGAGGAGTTCGTCTCGGTCTATCGAATGCATTCGCTGATCCCTGGTGAGTTTGCGTGCTGTTTTTAGCACTGGCGAAAATGTATGACTAACAGTTGTCAGAAAACATCGCCCTCTTCGGCGCCGTCAGTGGGAAGCACATTGACACCATCCCGACAGAGGATGTCATTTTCGAGAAATCGCTCGATCCCATCAAAGCTGGAACATCTTTCGCCGACGCCTTCTACTCCTTTGGCATCAACTACCCAGGCGCAATCACAAACAACAACTACTCCACAATGATGCAACAGCTCACAACTCCCGACGGCCAAGTCAGGGACATGGGCACCGTCGACATCCTGCGCGACCGCGAGCGCGGCGTCCCTCGCTACACTACCTTCCGCCGCTTGCTCCGGATGAGCGTCCCCAAGACCTTTGAAGAATTGACAGGCGGCAACATCGAACTCGCCGCGAAACTCAGCGAGGTGTACGACGGCGACATCGACAAAGTCGACACTTTAGTCGGTTCCCACAGCGAGCCCCTGCCGCAAGGCTTTGGGTTCAGCGACACGGCGTTCCGGATCTTCATCCTCATGGCTAGCAGACGGTTGAAGAGCGATCGCTTCATCGCGGGGGCATGGAATGCCGAGATGTACACCAAAGAAGGGTTTGCTTGGGTGCAGAATACTACTATGAGAGATGTTTTGGGGAGACATTTCCCCGAGCTCAAGGCGGTGATGCCTGGTGAGACCAACGTGTTTGCGCCGTGGGAGAGGTTGCCGGAGTCGCGCGCGTACACTGGTGTTGAGACGAATGCTCCTGTGTCGTAGGGTGGACGCTTGACGGGCAGGCGGGCGGTGGTCGACGAACGATAGTCGACGAATGGTGGTAGGCGGATGGTGGTCGGTGGATGGCGGTTGGCGGATAGTGGTCGACGGATAGTGGTCGACAGAAGGTGGTCGGCGGATGCTGGTCGGCTGATGGCGGGATTCACTTTTCCGGATGTCCCGGATTGTCCAGTGCTGATCAGGTTCTCTTGTTCTACTTCAGTCGATGGGATACCGCTTTTCTTGGTCTGCCGAGTTGAACAACCGTTGTGTTATGCTTTCCAAGTCTTGTTATAGTGTAGCCGTACCAATCCGGCGTATGCCGAGGTTCGTTCATTAGGTTTTGCTGACATGGTACAGTCTAGTCGCGTAGATGTATAAAAGACGTCTAGCAACTTCCTACACCGGATCTCCACAACCATCTTCTTGCACTCCCGGTCGCTTAAACATGGCTACAGTCACCCTGCGTCAAGGTCGCTATACTGGTACCTCGGAAGAAGACGTCAAGATCTTCCACGGCATCCCGTACGCTCAACCTTTCACAAAGCGAAACCAACTCCCGCAGCCCCCGATCGACAGCAACGAACTTTTTTCGGCAACAGACCTAGGCAGCAACTGCCCGCAGCTGCCATCTCGCCTGGCCTTCGTCAATGGGGACTGGGACTCATCCACCAAATATGACGAGCAACGTTGCGGAGTGCTATCGGTCTATACTCCAGAGACCGAATTCCCGAATCCCCGGCCAGTCATTGTCTGGATCCACGGTGGCGCTTTCATGTCCGGAGGCAGCCAGCTGTCCAACTACAACGGCACAAAACTCGCTCAAGACGCCAACGCCGTAGTCGTCTGCATCAACTACCGTCTGGGCGCCTTCGGATTTCTACACGATGACAACCGATCTCTCGACAAAGGGCCCGAACTCCCCGCCGGAGCGGCAGACGTGGTGGCAGCTTTTGAATGGGTCCACGCCAATATCCGAGCCTTCGGCGGCGACCCTTCCAACATCACATCGATGGGCCAGTCGGCCGGGGCGTACCTGACGCAAACCCTGCTCGCCACCCGCCCCGAACTGCTGCACAAAGCCATCATCCAATCCTCCCCAGCAGCGCTGGCGACTCTCCCCCCAGACGCCGCGAAAGTCCGTAAAGACTTCCTCGCGAGCTTGCACCCGGATACTCCGTCGCCCGACAGCGCGCCAGTCGAAGTCTTCCTGCAGGCGCAAGGCAAGGCCACAGCCGCTAACAAGCACCTCCTCGCGCCCTGGGCTCCGACCACGTCGGAGGTCCCTGGCTTCTTCTTCGCCTCCCCCGAGGAGCCCGATCGGACGGCGCCGGAGTCAGGGAAGAAGCACGTGTTGATCGGCTGGACGGCGACGGACGGCCTCGCTTTCGCCCACATGGCTTCCCCCGCTACCCCGATCGTGGAACTCGAGGACTCTCTCACGGAAGGGATTTTCCGCAGGCCGAGTACTGCTTTGGCGGAGAAGTTCCGTGCAGAGGGGCATGCGGTTACGACTTTCGAGCTCAACTGGGCGCCTGGGGGGTTTGGGTTGGGGGCTACGCATTGTGTCGATCTGCCGTTGGTGTTTGGGTTTGAGGCCTGGTCGCGCTCGCCGATGTGTAGGGGCGGCGATAGGGGGGAGTGGGAGGTTCGGGGGAGGCGGTGGAGGGAGGCGCTGGGGGGGTTTGTTTGGGGCGGGAGGGCTGTTGAGACTGGGGATGGGGTGGAGGTGTTTTAGGTTGGTTGGTTTTGTAGTGGATTGTGAACTGTTGGCTGGGCATATGTGACTTCTTCTAAGCGGCTTCCGTTCAAGAGCTTGGCATGGTTTGAACGATTTCTGAGTACGTGTGATGTCGGTTGCTTATTGACTTCTCTCTAGAGCTCATCGGGAAAAAAATCATCCAGTAATCGACTTGTCTCGTCCACCAGTCGCCGCGATTCGCGTTGGTAGAAAGCCCAGAAGTCGGCGGGCTCGTAATCGATGCCCGACGATGGAAAAAATGGAGGAATGCAAAGCCATACCAGAAGCCTCGCTTAGCATCCCCGAAACCGAACTCAACCCACACCAGCCCCCGTTAGCGGTCTCAATCCGAACCCGCACGACCACGCTGCATCACAGTCGCGATTCCTGGTTGAAAGCGCTTCGCGGGTGGTGTGTCGTCAGTGGGGAGGTGGTGAGAAGGGGAAATTAGGGTACTCTTCCCACAGCCTCCCCCACCTACCATCCCCGCAGCATGTGCCTCAGAACAGAAGAGGTTCCAGTTGGTTGTCATTATCATTCAGTAGGTAGTACAAATAAGAAGATCAAAACGCCTCCCATTTTATCAGCATTCACCCTTCCAGCGCCACCTCTTCGATGGACTCCTTCACAATCTGGCAGCCCTTTGCCATGTCTTCCGAGGAGATGTTAAGAGGGGGGATGAAGCGCAGGGTGTCGTAGATGCTCGTCGTCAAAACAAGAAGACCCTTCTCCATGCATTTGCTCTGGATTCTTGAGGCGTAGTTGTTGCCAGGTTGGCACTCCAGCGCAAGCATCAGGCCGAGCCCGCGGATGTCGTAGATGAGCTTCGAGGTCTTGGCGTCGGCTTGCGCGTCTGTGAGCGTCTTGCGCAGCTCGGCGCCGCGGGCGTTGACATTGTCGAGGATGGACTCGTTCTTGAAGGCGTCGAGCACGGCGACGCCGGCGGCGCACGAGACGGCGTTGCCGGCGTAGGTCCCGCCCATGGAGCCGGGCTTTTGCATGTCCATCAGCTCTTTGCGGGAGGCGATGCCGGAGAGCGGGAAGCCGTTGGCGATGCCTTTCGCCATGACGAGGATGTCGGGCCGCACGCCCCAGTGCTCGCAGGCAAACATCTTGCCGGTGCGGCCGAAGCCGGATTGCACTTCGTCGAAGATCAGCAGGATGTTGTGCTTGTCGCAGATCTTTCGCACTGCGTCGAAGTAGCCCGGCGGTGGGGGCACGTAGCCGCCTTCGCCGAGCACCGGCTCGATGATGATGGCGGCTGTGTCTGAGGGTGCGGTCTCGCGCTTGAGCAGCAGCTCGAGCTGTGTGACGGGATCCATGCAGCAGTTGGACCCGCTGAATTCGCCCTTAGAGTGCTTGGCCACTGTGCACTGGGCGCAGTACGGGAATGGAGCGGAGAAGACGCCCGGCATCAACGGGGCGTAGTTTTCGCCGTAGATGGTTTTTGATCGGGTCATGGCCATGGTGCCCATGGTTCGTCCGTGGTACGAGCCTTGCATGACGACGATGTTCTGTTTCTTGGTGGCGTGGCGAGCGAGCTTCACGGCGGCCTCGACAGCTTCAGAGCCCGAGTTCCAGAAGAAGAAGGTGTCCAGGCTTTTGTGGGGCATGATGGGGATCAGGCTGTCGACGAGCTCGAGGTATGGCTTCTGAAAGGCAATGTTGACCTGGCCATGGACGAGTTTGCCCACTTGGTCCTGCGCGGCCTTTGTGACTTTTGGGTGGCAGTGGCCCAGGTTGGTGACACCGATGCCGCAGGTGAAGTCGAGGTATTTGCGGCCGCCGACCATTGTTACGTAGCTGCCGGCTCCGCTCTCGAAGACTTCTGGCGTGAGGCGACCAATGCCTTTGGCGACATGTTTGGTGCCGAATTGGACGAGTTTCTGTGCGGTGGCACTCATGACTTCCGAAGGTCCTGATTTAACGAGAGAATGTGGGAAGAAAGAGGTAATGAGAGGCGAGACGAAAGTCCGGGGGGGGGGCATTGGAAGGTATACCTTATGTACTGGTAGTTTCATGGGCATGAAGTCATGGCAAACAACGTATCAATCTCGGTCATTGCGGACGCTGTGATTGGCCCGGGAAGCTCCCGAGGCTCCCTCCCGACTAAAGGCAGATCCGCCCATGTGGATTGCACTTGCGTGTGGGGTTCCCGCTTTCGCTGGCTGTACCTTCCCTTTACGGCTGGTCCATGCGATGGCTGTACACTTTGTCTACAGGCAGGTCGATGTGAAGAATTGAATATGCCACGAGATGCCGTTGGTCTGACTTGGACGCATGAGCTTGATGTTGAAGAGCATACGCTGTAAGTATCCTGGTCCGCCGGAGAGTGTACGGCTCGTTGTTGCTAGGAGGATCCGAGGATGAGAATATCAAAACTAATCGAAAGGGCTTGAAGACAACGAAGAATCCAACCATGCAACGTATCATCGTGCAGAACACGAGAGATGTTGCGAGCCATCACTATATCAAGAGACAGAGGTATTTGAGCTCTCATCCTAGTTTCCCGACACCGGCGCCCTTGGGCACACGCGCGCGAGCCTCCAAGGCCGTCCTTGCACTCGCGATGTTCAGGCCCTCGAAGTCAGAAAAGAAAGAGGTGTCGAGAGGGGGGAGTGCGCCCTGCGAGTTCACCAGAGAGTTCTCCTGGCAGGCACGGCCGAGCGCAGCCTTGCAGTCGGTCTTCCCGGCGGCGGCGGCGTACATGCGGCCCTGGTAGTCGGAGGACAGGCTGTTGACGTTGATGAACGCATTGCCCTCGTAGATGCCGCGGGCTTTGGTGTCGCCGCCTTCGAGGGCGTGGCCGTTGTTGTCCTGCCACACGTTGTTGACAGCGTGCAGGAGGGTGCCTCCGGACAGGGCGGGGGAACGTCCGGCTGTGCGCGTGATGTAGTTGTTCTTCATGGTGATCTGGTCGTCCGTGCCGACCATTTCAAAGGTCCAGTAGTGGTAGCCATCGCCGCAGCCCGTCGAGTACGGGGATTTGCCGTCAATGTGATTGCTGGAGAGGGTGATGCGCTTGCTGGGGTTGAAGCCGAAGACGTAGTGCTGGCGGCCAGTGCGAGCTGTCTGCGATGATAGTCAGCGACGTTTCACGGTAACCTTATGGTGTTGTCACGACCATCTTCAAGATGTGTAGTTTGTGTAGAAGACTTACGGTAACGTGATCGATCCAGATCAGATCTGAGCCATCGAAGCTGATCGCATCGCCGCCCCAGACGAATTCGGGATTGAGGTCGGTGACGGCGATGTTCTGGACAATGACATTTGTCGTTCCGCCGCGGAAGCGGAGACCTTTGCCCTTTATTGCGCCCGAACTGCCAACGCCGACGATGGTCTTGTGGGAGGCGACATCGATGGGCGCCCTGGCGGCTTTGTGCCAGGTCGCCTTCATCGCCGGAGAAGTCCCACAGCTGTCTTGAATGATCTTTTGGCACGAACTCCCAGTTCCCCATGACGCGCAAGCCGTTCCGGACTCGGTGCCTTCGGAGGTTGTAAAGTCGAAGACTTTGTCCAGGACAATGACCTGAGGGCTTTCGTCGGTGAGGTAAGCCTTCAGTTCGCTGATGTCCTTGGGATACACGGGGCTGGCATTTCCGCCTCCGGTGACGCCAGCAGCGAAGCCTTCTGCCTTTCCGACGACCTTTTGTGCTGCAGCAAGGTTGGAAAGGGCTAAGAAGGCCTGTAATAACACGGTGTTGTATTTCATCTTGTCGGGTTGTTAGTTGTGCAAGGGAATCCGGGACAAAAGGATGGGACTTTGGATTTTCCAGCTTGTGAGACCACAGTCTATGGTATAAGTAGATGTATGTCAGGGCTATTCGACCTGACTAGAACCAGGGCTATCGGACGTAACATTGCGAGGTAGGTCGTAGAAGTAGGGTATGGTTCAATTTGTCCATGGTGGTCAGGAGGCGAGCCTGTCAAAAGACTGGTTTGCCTGGGTGTATCCGTTTAGGGCCTCGCGATGTTTGCCAAAAAGAACACTACCTGTACGGAGCGTCTATACTTAACGTCGCTCTAAGGAAAAGACGAGTCAGCTGTTGTAGCAAATATAGTGCAGTCAGGGTCTGGAGTTCGCTTACGCAGATTCACTCTCTTGTTCGATGACCAGAAGTAGGGTTATCGCACTTGAAACATGTAGACTAGGTAGGGCTACGGTGGTTCGCTAAGGAACTTGAATGCGTGAAGAAAAAGGTGTTAACTTCTGTTGGCAGGTTCGCCGATTGCGAGCTGTACGGTGGACTGTATTTCCTCCGAAACGGCTCGGCTCGTTGTCCGCCCGTCTAGCTCTATTGGGCAGTCTCCGCTCACCTCCTGTGGGCTGTTTGTGTTCGTGTTTGGGTCCGAAGGGAAGGAGAATACACGGCAACTTCTGTTATTCGACCATTTGGTCCTGCTGATACACAGTCTTATAGTAAACCAGACGGCCTCCTAACAAGGCAATTCAAGGTGATTGGAAAACAAGTCTGACATCAGTACGATTGCCGACAAGGTCTAGGACGCCAGCCTTATCTTTCCTTGTCCGAGGCCCCTCACCTATGTCAATCGCGTATCTGTCCTAACCCAGATGGTCACCAAGACACACCACTCAAGCCTGTCGTGCCGGTTCGACAGCAAGCTCTGCGACTTGTGTGATGACTGACCCGACGCCGCAGTCTTCAACCGTCTGCGCAAGATGCGCACATATCAAGCAAGCTTGTGACGGCGGAAACCCTTGTGCACGATGCCAGAGGCTGGCTCTAACATGTGTCGCTCAAGGTCGGGGCGATCTCAACCTTTTGGCTAAGCCGCAGGTGAAGAGAGCCCATACCGGATGCTGGACTTGCAAGAAACGAAAGCGAAAGTGCGACGAGAAGAAGCCGAAATGCTCAGATTGCCTCAGGTTGTGCCTGGAATGCGCGTACTCGGTGCCGACAGGGACGTTTGTGATGAGTGAAAAGCGGCTGGACGAAGTTTACTCAACAGCATCCCAAGAGGACAATTCTCCGGCGGTGATGGAGGGCAACTTTTCTCACGAGTATGATCGTACATCTGTCGCTACTCCAGCCATGAGGCTCAGTCCAATTATGAGCCAACATGAACCACTACCTCCAGGACCTGGGTCATATACACAAATGGAATGCTCCTCGGTCTCTCCGACACACACCCTGGATGATGAGGGGCCGGCATGCGGGACTCCTTTGTACACCTCCGTTTCCATTCTGCCTACATTGACTAAAGCCGAGGACAGAGCCCTCTTCAATCACTACATTCACGCCACTTCATCCGTGCTCTGGAGACGTCGCGACCGCGATGGACACTCGAATCCGTATCTTGAACACATACTTCCTCTCGCCATCAGCGACGATACTGTCATGCACACTGTACTGGCTCTAAGCGCGAGCCAGTGGGTCAAGGCCCAGCCACACTTAGCTTATCGTCTTATAATCCATCAGAGCGAAGCAGCAAGACAGCTAGCTGATATGCTTTCGGCATTCAGCGAAGCCTCCGCAGACGTCACAATTGTGTGCTGCTTGATGATGTGTATGACAGAACTGTACGACGGTCACAGCACAGGGTGGAATAACCACTTGCGTGGCGCAAATCGTTTGCTCTATGCTGCGCATCATGGGACATCTGGTTTAAGCGTCCAGAGGGCCTTCTATCAACGCCTCTATGGATTCCTGGATTCAGCTGCCACCATCTCGACCTGTGAGCCACCACTGTCCGAACAGGCTGACCAGGCTCAATTCAAAGATGGGAGCTTCAACGTCGTCCAGAACAGTATGTCGTCGCAGAGTGACGAGACTTCAATTTACGGCATCCCAAGGCCACTATTCCATTTGCTGGACCGGATCAACGAACTCGCGCAATCAAGGAAGACCCGTATCGATGACTATGCAGAAGAAGCTTTCCGTACGAAGGCAGCGTTGACAGAAGACGCAATCGAACACTGGTCCTTTGAGTACGGCGGGTTCGCGCCAGCGATAGCAAAAACCACGGATGGAAGCGAAGAAGCTCGCCACGCTGCCACTGCTTTCCAATGGTCGCTCCGTCTTCGACTCCATCAAATCGTTCATGGGTACAACGACAAAGATGACCAGGTCGTCGAAGCTGTGCCGCGCATACTTCAGGCTGTGCAAAAGGTCAGATACGGCAGTGCGCTGGAGGGATGTCTTCTCTTTCCACTGGTCATGGCAGGAGGCGTCTGTTCTAGCTACGAAGATAAACTCGTCGTTCGCGATCGTTTGTGCGTGATGCAGCGCACGTGTGGCTTTGGTCAAATATCGTCTGCTTTGAATCTTGTTGAAAAGGTTTGGGAGCGAAGGGAAGCAAGCAACGGTGCAGACACGATAGTCAATTGGGCTAGGATACGCTATTATGAGATGAATGGCCTGGCCGTCTTTTGATCTTGCAGGGAGCTCATGACGCTCCAGGCCATTGCCCGCCGGCGCTGGTCTTGAGCTTTAGTTGGCAAGTCGAGGGGCCGATCATCACGTCTGGAGACATGCACTCACACTAGCGCCCGTCTCTATAGCGAAGAGTTGCGGGATCAGATCCAGTAGCGTGTCTTGGATCGTTCGCCAGGTCATGCCGAGTCGCTTTGCCTCGTCAGACGAGTCGATCTTGAAATGCGCGTCTGCCTCCCTTTTGCCCGGCTCTCCACGAGGGATACTTGCTTTGTGCGCTGGAAACAACCGTCTTGCCTCATCTGCGACTTCTTGGTTGCAGTAAACCCCTTCCGCAAGCAGAAGTCGCGATCCACCAAGCTCGGGCTTACTCAGGGCGACGACATGCGCTTTGGCTACATCTCGCACGTCCACCCACACCGGGCCTTTGGTGGGAGGCACCATAGACTCTTCGCCACAGCTTACGATTTCCCAAATGATCTTGTTGCTTTGGTTGATCGAGCTCGGTCCGTCAGGCCGTGCTGTCCCCAAGAACGGGCCGAAAACCATTGCTGGACACAAGCTGATCAAGTCAAACGACAAACCGACGTTTCGTTCCATGAAGGAGAAAGCCTCACGTTCCGCCACCGTCTTTGCCGCGCGATATGCAGCAGGTGCGTCAAGTGCAGCGACGCCGTCTTCAAATTTCAGCGGTGACCAATCCGCAGAAGTGTACACCTTCTCCGGACTGGGACCAGCATTTGCATCGTATATGCAAGCGAAAGAGTTGGTGTGGACCAAGCGCTGGGCGCCAAAGATCTGAGCGACCTGTAGTATCGCCCTGGAGCCTTGGACGGCCGGAAACAGTAGATCTTGCTCGTAGTCCTCGACGTTGTAGCGGAAGGGTGCGGCGAGGTGGAGGATTGCAGATACCGGTTCTCCAGGCTTCAAGACTGCTTTAAAACCGCCGAGAATGGCCTCGACGTTGGTAATGTCTTTGATCACTGCGGCTGACAGCTTGTCGTTGTTGTGGGTCGCTAGCAACTGCGCTGCCTTGCTCGAACTCCGGACAGATCCAATGACTCTGTAACCGGCTTCCAGTAATTGAGAGACAACGTGCGAGCCGATGAAGCCGTTCGCTCCTGTTACGAGCACAGTTGATGAGCGGCCGATCGGAGTCATGGTCCTTGGGAACATGCTGAGATGTCGAGGAAGTGAAAGTGCTGTTGTTTGCAAAGCGCGGCGTGAACCCGGAGGATGATGGTCGGGAAAGCTACAATATACTGAGCGATTTTCCTTTTGACCCCAATCACCAAAGCTCCGAGCTACATATCGCTCCACGTACAGGCGTTGACGCCTGATCGTATTAGGACGCTAAACTAGTCGACATTATGGGGCCGTCGGCACGACACGCATGCCCGTCGCGTCGCCTCCCCGACGGAGCGCTACAAGCGAATGGCTGTAGTCATGGGTTACAGTACTCTGGTTGGTCGTCTCATCCTCTTACAGCGCTCGAATTAGACGGAACCAGATCTGTTAGCAACATCCACGTGTCTCATTCGATGGATGGCACGACGATAATGCTGAAGCAAGCGCCGGCCGTGCTGCTAGAGAGCACATACATGGAGGATAAGATAACGGTGCTAGATTACCTACATTCGGAACTAATATACGTAGACAAACGCAGGGTCCCTGAGGTCTGACACGTCCTCATCCTCCACAAGATCCTGCACAGCGATCTCACCACGACTGAGTGCTCCGATGCGCGCCTCTCGCAACTTTGTACTCTCACGGTTTCGGTATCCATACAGCAGCCTCGAAATCACCGTCAGGACCACAGCACACCCGTTCACTGCCAAAATCGTCGCTTTCGCACTGGTGTAGTGAGGAGCTTCATGAGCGCGGAACGTTTGCGGCCCGATGATGTTGGCAACGGAGAAGCCAATCTGGATGATCGCGTTCACCGACACCTTCCTTGTATATGACTGGGTGTTTGACCCAGTCCATGCGTATATGATCGCAAGCGGTGCGACGCAAAAGTTGATCAGATAGACGCCCGCCAGCGCACCGGCTTGCGAGCGTTCAAAAGACATCAGTCCAGCGCCAATGATGGTCGGAACGAACAGCAGAACCAGACTGAGCCAGCGCTGGACATTGAACCTAATGGCGAAAGTGGCAGTCAAAGTCGCGAATATCGAGATTACTCCAGACGGCATGTTCAGGAGAGCTGAGACTTTTGGATCAAACCCGAGGCCTCTGATGAGCGTTGCGCTGAATGTTGTAATCACGCCGGATGGGATGACAACCATGATTGTGATGAGCAGAAGGAGGTAGACTCCTGGGTCAAGAAGGGTCTCGAGGATCACTGACGGCTTGAAGATGCGTCGCCCGTTTCCTGCTTGATCTAGAGCAAGTCGCTCGTGGATGTACGCTTTCTCTGCCTCGTTCAGAAACTTGGCGGAGTCTACGTCTTTCGGCATGAACAATAAGACCGCCGTGGCAATCGCTAGATTGAAGATGCCGACGCAGAGGAACATGATCCTCCAGCCTTCAAAGGTGGACGTCCTTGACCCATGCTGAGCAGCAAAGGATATCAGCCCACCGAGACTGGCAAAAGTTAGTGTTCGGTTTCCTAAGCACGATGATCGACCCCCAACTCACATCTGGCCAGCTCCCAATCCACAGTACCAAACTCCAGTTCTGGGGCAAGCTTGCTTCTTCGTGTACCACTGAGACGTCACCAACACAAGAGCAGGCGTGATGATGGCCTCGAAAGCTCCCAGCAGAGCCCGTAGAGCGACCATGCCGGCGTAGTTCTGAGCTCCGCTCGACCCACACAGAACGATTCCCCAGAGAAGGATGTTCGCGCCGAGAACTTTGCTGACCGGGAACTTCTGCAGGAGGTAAGCCTGTGGGAGCTCTGCCACGGCGTACGCTATGAAGAACGCAGTCGCCATCCAGCTGAAGTCTTGACCTGACATCCTGAGAGATGTTGTCATTCCCATCTGCGTTGAGTGTCAGTGGGTGTCAAGCGCCATGGATTGATTGCTCGCGCTCACAATATTGGCGTAGTTGATGAGCACTTTGTCCAAGAATTGCAGGAGGTAGCAGAAGAACATCAGCGGCATGATGTGCCAGTCGATCCTGCGATACAGCTTCTTTTCGTCTACCGCATCTATTAGGCCGACCACATTAGACGATCGGTCAGCACTGGCGCCATCTGTGGACGCTGTCCTCATGCCCTTCTGCATTGGAAGTGTCATTCGCCGGCGGTTCCGTTGATGTGAGATGTGGACGAAAGATCCGTGGACGATTTGAACGCATGCTTACATTGTTCTCTGAGTTTATGTGTCTTATGGCGGATCGAGATCCGACGCAGCTGAGGCTAAGGAGGGAACACGGAGCGGCTGTAGAGATACGTCGCGTTCGACGATAGGTTCGTTACCGCACGGGCTGAGCAGTCTAGGGACAAAGAAAGTCGGCTAGACCCTTATCAACAGCTCTGGCGCTAATGCAGCCGTCGCAAAAATGTACTACAGGGTTTAGGGTTGGACGGGTTGGTCTAGAAGCTTATCAGTTGATCTAGCTCCCACGAGTCATGGCAACATCTTCGGTAAGCTGTGGCTTTGTACTCTGAACAGATGCAGAACAAGCAAATATATATGACCTTGAGTTGTTGAAAACGATCGATTGGAACAATCCTTCGTCACAATGTCAACCTCACAACTCGACCTCATGTTCAAACCCCTAAAGGTTGCCGTAATAGGATCTGGACTCGGCGGTCTTAGTGCAGCAATATCATTGCGCCGACAAGGCCACAATGTGACCATCTACGAACGCCGCGACTTCGGTGGCGAGGTCGGAGCTTCGCTGTCCTGCGCGTCCAACGGCTCCAAGTTCCTCGAAGAATGGGACATCGACACATCGGCCGCGAAGCCAGTCATTCTCCGTTCCTTGGTCATGCACGACTGGCAATCAGGAGAAGTGACAAATCGGTACGGTCTTGGCGACTACAGAGCGAAGTTCGGAACTGATTACAACAACTTCCACCGGATCGACCTTCACGTTCAGCTGAAGGAGACGGCCGTGGCGAGAGGCTGCGAATTGCAAGTGTGGCACAAGGCCGATTTTCTCGATCCTGAGAATGGAATCGTTGGATTCGAGAACGGCAACACTGTTCAAGCGGATCTGATCATCTGCGCGGATGGCATCCGATCACAGATGCGAGAGCAAATGGGTATAGTGCCCCAAATCGAGCCGTCGACGTCTTGTTGTTATCGCTGTATCATCAGTGCTGACAGACTGCGTGAGCTGGGCCTGGAGGACTTCTTGCACAACGAGGCGATTGAGTTCTGGGGCGGTAAAGGCATCTACAAGATCGTCATGTCCAGCTGTAGCAATGGTGATGTCGTTTCTTGCTATTGTTTCTATCCTGCCGCGTGAGTCAGCTTCCATACAACAGCTATACTTGAATCGCTGACATGGAGATCAGGTACAACGACCTCAAAGAAGATGGATGGAACATCTCGACGACTCCCGAGAATCTGGCCGCGACATTTCCAGACATCGACCCTCGAGTTAACAGGCTGTTCTTGAATGCGGAGGACATCAAGATGTGGCGACTTTACATGCACGAGCCATACCCTTACTGGGTGAAGGGTCGCTGCGCTCTACTGGGCGATGCAGCGCATCCCATGATGCCGGATCAGTCGCAGGGCGCCTGTATGGCAATCGAAGACGTAAGCCAGACATTAAACACTCTCGGACGGACTTTTCTGATTTGTAGCAGGCGGGAGCACTTGGTATCATCTTCAGCCCTGCATATTCTCATCTGCCCACAAAGGAGAAGTTGCAGCTATATGAGGATGAGCGGAAGCCGAGAGCAACAAGAGTCCAGGATGCAAGCCTCAAAGCCAGGACGGATCTTAGCGAGCGGATCGGTTGGTCGAGTAGCACTGACCGACCGGGGAAATTGACGATCGAGGAGATTTGTGGATACGATATGCATGCGCATGTGCAGAGTCTTGTTAGTTCGAGAGTGGTTTGTTGATATCGTTGATAAGCGGCGAGACAAGGCAGAGTGTAGTAAGTCTTGCATTGTTAATAGAACGCCTCAAATTGATTGGAGCAAGACTCATCTTGCTTTTGTTCATACCGCTCGTTCTCATCTCTCTTTGCACTATTAACAGCAGGTCAATCTAGCACGAGATTACAAACCCTAAAAAAGCGGAAGTAGGCAAATAGAGAGTAACAAGGTGTACGGCAGGACTAAAATACATAAAAATGACCGAGAGATTCATCTAATGACGCTCTGTATCCACCAGAATCACAGCATGTACGGGAGAGCTGACCGAGTCTCTACTGCTTATCATTCGATCATACCATACTACACACTATGCAAAGCCAACTTGATCTCCCTCGCTGTGCAATCAATGAACTCTGCTGCTTGCCACAGATCCTTGTCCATGTGCATGAATGGATGAGGTACACCTGGGAATCGTTTCATCACCACCTCATTCCCATTCTCGACAAGCAAACTTCCGTACCGCTCTCCCTCGTCCCTGAGAGGATCAGCGCCGGCTGTGAAAAGGACCGTCCGAGGTAGACTGGTAAAGTCAGGTGCTTCGAAAAGGTTATGGAACCAGGAGACGCGTTTCTTAGCAGCCGCGTAAGCTGCTGCGTCGGCGGGCAGAGATGACCACTTCAGCTTATCAAAAAATTTGAGGCGTGCCCAGTTGAGTGTCGGCGCATGCTCATTTTCTTGCATGCTCTTGAATGGACTTTCCGCTGCGGTTTCGTACTTGGAGATGTCGTCGATTGTCGGCGTCCCAGCAGCAATGAGTTTGATAGGTATGCCGGCATCTCTAGCCAGATGTGCGCACGCAAGAGCAATACACGCGCCGGCAGATACACCGCCGAGGGAAACTCTGCTGGGATCGATGTTGAACTTTCGGGCGCCTTGTTCGTGGACATATTTGACGGCCTCGAACGAGTCTAGCACGCCTGTAGGGAAGGCATGCTCTGGGACAAGACGGTATGCGACATCAACGACTGCCACCCTGGCTTTGCTGCAGATGTGCTTGCAGATGTGGGCCTCGGTGTTCAGATCGCCCAAACCCCATCCGCCGCCGTGAAAGTCGATGTGGACTGGCCACGGCCCTGCTGACGGCGGCTCGTAAACCCGTACGTTAAGTTGTACTCCGCTTTCAACGGTGACCGTAGAGTCGTACACTTTGCCGACTTCTGGAGCTGGCGCGGTGCCGTAGGAGTACAGCACAGAGTAATTCTGACGAAGAAGCGAGAGGTCGATAGGTTTCATGGGCGTGTTGGCGACGTTGTCGTTGTACAGCTTCTCGAACACTGGGTCTATCTTGCCCTTCATGGATGGGTGGATGGGCTGGAGAACTTCATGTCGGTCGCCGTTGATTGTCATCCTGGGCCGATGGTGCTTGATCTTCTGTTTTTGTTTCGATTGTTACTTTACTGCCAGTAGTGTGAACGTGGGAAAGGAGAGGACAAAGTGTGATGAAACATCGAGATAATTCCCAGAGCAGTGTTCCATCGCAACTCTAGCTCCACTTCGGTATCCGCATCTGGTCCATGGTAGCTAGATCGGCTTGAGCGCTAGCCATCCACCTGCATGCCGTGGGGCAAGTGTCCGAGTCAGCGGAGAAGTCCTTTCCGACGGCTGCATATGTGTTATTTCGTATCTTCTCCCCAACTTTGACCTTGGAAATTGTCGTTATCAGCTGACCTTGTCGACCAAGTGATACTCGCGAATCATTGCATGTCCAGAATGGTGATTGCGATCCGACGGGAACACCACAATCGACGGGACGTGAACCACCGATAACGGCCGAGATTAACGTAAGCGAGGCAGTTGCTCTATCAACAGTACAAGCTTATCGGAAGATGCGGCGTATCTTGCCGACTTGGCCTGCTGACCATCAACCAAAGTAGTCAGCTGTAGTTGGAGTAGCTTGCATGTAGAATTCCCCGTCTGACATACAGGACCGCATGCGACGACTGTGACTTCACCAGATACACACGGACTTACTCACTTTCACCCAAAACTAGACAAACCGAACGTGCAACAACTACGATCACAATGGCGGAACTTCAAAATCCGGTGATAATCATCGGCGCTGGCATCTGCGGCCTCACACTTGCCCACGGCCTCAAACAAGCCGGCATACCTTTCGAAATTTACGAGCGGGATACCGACGTCGATGCGCGGGGCCAAGGCTGGGCTATCACTCTGCACTGGGTCCTGCCATTCCTCGAAAAGATGCTGGGGCCAGGAGTATACCGTGCATTAAACGATATCCAAGTTGATCCTGACGTCGGACGGAATGATACTGGCAACTTTCTGTTCATCAATCTCGCAAATGGGGAGGTCAAGTTCCGAATCCCGCCTAACAGTCGACGACGAGTGGGGAGGGAGAAGATGCGAAGACTTCTGCTTGAAGGTGTGAAAGAACATGTGCGCTGGGGTAAGCGGTTAGAAGACATCAGTGTATCTGTGTCGGAAGACTCTGCCGTCACCGCGGCTTTCGAAGACGGAAGTCGCGCAACAGGATCGCTGCTAGTTGGAGCAGAGGGAAGCAACTCACCGACCCGAAAGTTTTTGCGACCCGATGCTTACCAGACGTATCAGTTGCCGGTCAGGTTCGTTGGGGTGGCAGTAGACTTGACTGCCGAGGAGGTCAGGCCGCTTCGCGAGCTTGACCCTCTTCTCTTCCAGGGCTCGCATCCCGATACCGGCACGTTTTTGTGGGTGTCGACGCTGGAAGTGCCAGCGACCAACGGCACTGCTGGAACGGCGGATGAGCGATACCGGGTCCAGATCAACTTGTCTTGGCTGGTGAAGGAGCAGAGCGATGAGGTTGCCACGACGAATGCAGGCAAACTCTGCCAGATGAAACAAAAAGCCACTGGCTTTACGCCAGAGTTGCTGAAAGTCATTCTCGATATCCCACAAGACACGCCGGTGACGCAGATAAAGCTGGCCGATTGGCCATGCGTGGCCTGGGATAATTTCGGAGGGAAAGTCACGCTCGTCGGAGATGGTAAGCCCTGAAGACTTCGAAAACGACAGGACCCGAACTGATACTCTTCTGCAGCGGCGCATGCCATGACCATGTATCGTGGAGAGGCCGCCAATCATGGCATCCTCGACGTGTACCATCTGCTACAGGCGCTCGAGATGATTCACCACAGAGTCAAGTCAAAGAACCAAGCATTGGAGGAGTACGAAGCTGAACTCAGGCAGCGCACCAATCCAGCGGTCCTGCTGAGCAGACAGGCGTGCCTGGATGCCCATGATTTCAACGGGTTAAATCAGCACTCTGCCGTGCTCAAGCGAAGAGCGATAGACGCGACAAGCTTGTGATGTAAATGCCAATCACCGACCCTCTCAGTGATGCACAATCAAAAGGGGTGTACAACTTTCGAAGGTCTCGCATCTCTTTCTACGCTTAACCATGCGTTGTACGTGTAGGTTTCTCCAGAAATCCACGATCGGTCACTCAGCCGTCTTCAAGTCCGGCTCTTTCTCACGGGGCGGCTCGTTATTTGCAGAATCCAGCTGTGTCGGTTTGAGTGATTCGGTAACTCCCTAAGCATCCGCATTACGGTGCAAACTTCGACCCGAGCTCCGTCGTATCTCGCTGATGGTGCTTTGAAAAAGGAGTGTCGCCGGTGGAAGAAATGGTATTCGAGACCCAGACACGAACACAAACACGGAGGTGAGCGGAGGCGTACAAATAGAGCTAGATCATCGTGCGGCAAGCCGAGCCCGAGGGGGCCGTTAGGATCGTGTGGAGAAAGTGGGTCTATACACCTGTCTTGAAGCCTGACACTGAAACTGCAGATGTCGAGATTAGAATCACTCCACTCCGTTAATCCGTAGTTGAGATAGACATGAAGCCCGCGATCAGGAAGTCTCTACTAAGCATACATGTGAGAACGAGTTTAGGTGAGTATGCGAAACGATCAACGACTCATACTGAGAATCAAGAAGCAAAATACCTTGGATTTCGGCGAAGTAATCGAGGCCCATGCCGCTCTGATATCTCGGAGCACCGCAGCTGCTGCTTGCCGAGATGTGGTGCATACTGCCCTGGCCGATCAAGCCCTGTCCCACTGCGATCGACAAGGTACTTTACGCCTAAGCTGACTCGCAGATGAAAAGAGCAACGAAGACGACAGACAAACAGAATCCTGGCCCTTTCGAACGACCAGGACTGTGAGCCCCCTTGCGACTAGACTGACAAGTATGCTAGAGCTATTTAATTATGCAATTAAGGAGGTCTTGGAGGAGATTTGTCATCTATGCTCTTATCACGATACTACATCTTCGCAGTCCGCTACAACTGATCCCCCCAAACAAAGCACCTATCTGTGCGTACGTGGAAGGCGAGTAAATGAGTATGATCCCAACTTTTCCTGTCAGCTTCATCGCCCTTCGCTGTCCTCTGAAAGCCCGCTACACCACACTGGAGGCACCCGCGAAAAGTCTCCTCAACCGCAATCGAGAGTCGAGGCATCACAAATCATCGGCACTCACCTGCACAGTGAGCGCAGAATGTCCGTGGGTTGTCAAAGACGCCTTCTGCGCATTCGAAGTGTGAATGACAGTGAACGAACAAGCCCCTATGTGGATCACGGTGTGTTTGGGCTGAGCCTTGTATCTCAACCGCATCAAGTCTGTGTTGCTCCCAGAGACGGTACCTATGCGGACAGGATAATCAGCGAGTGTCTTTGCCATTAAAGACGACACTGCGGCCCGGTCATTGTCGCCGTCTTCTAAGTGAAACCAATCGTCGCCGTTCTCCATGCTGAAGATATGAGTCTCGATCTCTTGTTGGTCAGCCGCCGCGGCAGCGAGGGCGATTCTTCTGAAGTTGATTAATCCACTCTGGACATTGAAGAGGCTGCAGGCCGTTCGATGTCAGCAAGTAAGCTCTTTTGTGCCTACCTCTGGTTGGGCTTCAGCTGAATTGAAGGAGTTTGACAAATCGAAAGCATTGTTGCGGACAAAACCGCCTTCCGATGGTGGACCTGGCCAGAGGTTTGCTGCCGGTGGGAATGTCAGGATCTCCAAATCTTCAAACCCAGAGCCGCGAGAGATAGACGACGCGTGAGACACCGCGCTGTGCCCATCATCGGGTTGGACTTCCGTGCTCTCGGAGATGCTGTCGAGTTCCCAGCACTCTACAGATGACTTGCCCTCGCTGGTCCGGACGAAAGCTGTGATGCGCGACTTTGCAGTCAGATGTCTGTCTAAGCACACGTGTTAGTCTGGGAGTCTCTGTGCGAACGCACATACATCGAGATCTTTGCTTGGAACGTTTGAGGTTATCAGTAGCAAAGTGCTATAGACGTGTCTTTTGGCACAACATGCGGGCGTGCCAAAGCGGCCGGTATCAGCAGCAAGACTGAGGTAAACCAAGTGATCGGGATCAAGAACATCATATCGCGCAAGTATGATCGGGTGGATTTGGAGTGGGCGAAGGGCACGCTCTGTCACGTCGTGCAGAGGAATTGAACCGGAATCTGATCAGAATTGACTGCATTGGCCTCTTACTTATACAACGACGTAGTAACAGTTGAGCTTTTACTTGCAATGAGGCTGTAGACGAAAACGCGCATGCCTGGCTCTTTCTCTTGGAGGGGCACTCGATGCAGTGATGCCCACAAACCAAGCACGCAGTCTGAAACGGTGTAAATGGTGGTCTGACGACAGCTGCATCTGGGTCGGTCTATGCAATGATAGCTCGAAGAAGCCAACGCAGCCGCATAGCATTGCCAATGCATTAAGCTTACTATGGCACTCGTAGCGTACTCTATGCAGCTCCAACGGCATTCGGGTGCAATTGGAATTGCATATCTGAGATTGCCAAATGTCTCAACTTGTCGAAGCCGAAGGTTGCACTGCAGCATCTCACAATTGAGATCGGACGATCTTTTTGACAGTGTGAGCTTCCATGGTTCTAAGGCCAGAGTCAAGGGAAATGCAGTCGGTATATGCAGGTGGGCCGAAACGTACAATCGGATCCAATGTCACGGGTGTGGTGCATTCTTACTGTCGGTTGGTAGGTAGCTGTGGGTCTGCATTGCAGACATGGAGTCGAATGATCGGTGAAAGTGAGCGACATTGTTCTGCTCTTGTAGCTGGTTTTGGAGGTACAATACCCTCCGAGCAGTGTTCCTAAGCCTCGCAGTAACGATTTGTTCCGAGATCCTCGAGTTTACTATACACGAAAGGTTATCAGGAGTGTTCGATGAGACAACAGACGCTTGTACAGCTATTGAACTCTCATCGATACGGAGAGTAGTGCTCTGTCGAGTGGAGCTGAAGATCACCATAGCGGGTCCGCATGCTATAGTGTGTGTTGTCGCCATATGGTCTGGATCTTGATGTTTAACGACGAAGGATGGGGGCTCCACTCTGGCCGAACCGTTTGTCCGTAGGTAGCGTTACGCTATGGCAGATGCAGCTAACGTAGCAAAGTAGGGCTTCGGAGATCGTCGTCCCAATATGGCTACGTTCAGCCTACTACCAAGGTGGAAGGTCGCAAACACCTGTACGACAGGATTGATCGTTTGACTTCAAAATCACGAATTCGAACTAAGATTGCGGAAAGCCAATGTAACTGCAGCCCAGGACAGCGATCCTAGCCCTGGACGGGTGGACTTCACACTTCAATTCATCATCCCATTGACAGAACACTCGATGAAAGATGGGCTCAAACAACATACCCATTGCACTATACCCTGCCTATGTCACCTCGCAGCCGACGATGTTGATCGTCAAACAACACTTCAAAACCCTTGAGTCGGGCGACTTTACCTGCTTCCGCTCCGACTCGAGCGTGCTTTTCGAGGTCATCGGGGAGAAAAGGAGCGGCAGCCGTCGGCGCCAACTCGTCGATTCCGCAACGGGCGAATCTCTCTCCAAGCTGCGGAGACGTTACCTCAACCTCAAGGAACAATGGTATCTCGAGTTCCCCAACAGCGAGCGCGCGCAGGGTCACAGGAACCCGCACTTTTCGGTCGCGATGAAGTGGAAGGGCTGGGCGGATTTCGATGTTACCATGGCCAACATGGCGGCGTCCGGGGCCGAGGTCGTTACTCTTGAGGTACGTGCTAGGTCGGCGCGTCACACGACTTGGGACGTTGTTCTGCAAGGGCGGAATATCATCGAAGCTCGCAAGATCCCCGGCGGAGAAGCGCCTGGTGAGACTGCGCGGATCCGTAACAACCCTGCTTGGGAACTTGATGTTGTCGCGGGAGTCGACTTGTCGCTCGTAAGTTTGTGCCCATTTGATACACCCTCCCTGGGCCCGCTAAATATACACGAAATCCATGCTGACAGTTGTGCAAGGCATCGATCATCGCGGTAATCTCGACGGACAACAACCCGGGGAACGTGTGGAGTAGGAGCGGTCATGCTTGAAGTTCGGGTAGTATAAGATGGCATCTATGTACCACCTTTTGGCGGCTGATGTCATGCGGGCCGCGGACCCCCCTCTCCTCTTTCTCTCTGTTCTTCGCATTGTCTTCAAACACGGTCTTCTCCGCGCCTTCCGAAAACATCACGCAATTCTCATCAACCCTTCCACACAGCCGGGCCGGGGTACTTGTAGCTCGTCGGGATTGGGTAGTAGATGTTGATCATGATACCCGGGTCAGTCGCCTTGTAACCGCCAGGCAGAGAGATCGTCGGACCAGGAGTGCCGGAGCCGCCGCCGGTAACAGTGATCTGCGCACACGAGATGTAGAACTGCGCGCCACCGGCGCCCGAAGCGGCGTGGATGGCGATGTTCTCGGCGCGGAGCAGGTAGTCGCCGGACGGGAGGGACTTGGGGATGGTGAAAGTGAAGCTGTCGCGATCCTGTGACGGGAAGCCGATCTGGCCGCCGCTGAAGGAGGGGCCGAGTTCGGCGACTTTGAACCACGGCGTGCTGCCGTCTGCGGTGGAGGCGGAGGAGACTTTGGTCATGTAGAGGGCTGGGTGGGATGGGGTGTTAGTAACGTTGGACACTTGGGGCATGGGATTCATCGAACGCACCTGAGACGCTTTGGTGGTAGATGGGCTGGTCAAGGGCGAGTCCGATGGTCGAACCGGCGGCGACGGTGTAGGTCGAGGTCTTGGCTGCGTTAGCCTGGGTGCCCGTGTTGCAGCGGATGTCGTTGCTGGTGACGTCGGTGACGGGGCTGTTGTAGTTGGTGTTCAGGCGCACATGCTGGTATTCACCAGTCGTGGCACCGTTGGCGACGAGCTTCGTCCAGCGGTAGTGGGCGAAAGCAGTGTTCGCAAGAGCCAGCAAGCTTAACGCCGTTGCAAAGTGGAAGTGCATGGTGAGGATCTCGGATGCGCTTGACTTCTGCGTAATCAGTCCAAGCCTTGTTGTCGTTTTTGAGTTGTAGAGAGCATTGAACAAAGTTCTCTTGGCTGCAGTCTTATAGTTGAGCCCGGCTAGGACGCCAGGACCATGATCACTTTAGCCGAGCAGTGTATAGATTATCTTGTGATACAGCAAAGCGGAGGCTTGTTTTGTATATAGCTGCACGGAGTCGGATGGCAGACCATTAGATTGCCTCCGCGCTTCCTCTGGTTTCAAGACTGGCGTCTCCGGTCCGCTTTCGGTTGCATGAAACCAGGACGGCTCATTCATCACTCCAAGGCTTCCGGCTGAAGTGACGGGAGGCTCGCGTAACTCGATGTCGTTGGTCTTTGTCTTGGATCTGTATGAGACGGAGTTGCCTTCACCGTCGGCTGCTGTCGAATCAATATCAATCTCACACATAGACAACAGGTCAACAACCTCCACCAGCGCGCTAGTGACAATAGCTGTACAGAGTCTCCGAGTGGTCGGAACTTCAGGTCCATTCAGTTCACTATCGTACATGGCAAGCGTGAAGATGCGAGAATACAAGGAGGGAATTTAGAGAGTCGAAAGAAGCGATGAGCCGCTTGCCGATTCGATAAAATGACGATCTCCGTCGGGATCATGCTCTTGACCGTCCGGGGCATGATAGATGCAGAAGGATTGTCATGATCTACCGTCACGCCAATCGATTCGAGATGGCGGCGCCATCATGCGAGGCTGGCGCTTCATCGAAGACTTTGTTCCTTACTCAGCTTCGACATGCTCCACCCACCCCAGCACACGATGGCAAACACCCACAGCTCTGCGTACGGACCGAAGATGATCAGCAAGAACGCAACAGCTTCCTGTGTCGTGACGCTCCAGTTCGGGTACGTGTCGGCCACCCACAAGAGGGCGATGTCGAGGATGATGAACACACTTCGGAGGATGATCGCGGGGACTGCGAGGAGCGCAAGACGAGACAAGATAGGTCTTTCGGATGCCTGAAGTGATGATGTTAGAGTGTTGGCATGAGAAAAGGTAGGAGAGAGGAAAACTCACATTGCGCGAGCTGTGGTTCTTGACCTGCTTGAACCGACGGATCGCTTCGGTTGCGACACTGGTAGACGCAGCGACAACGCACGCACGGAAGGCGGTGTAAGTCGCTCTGCTCGACAAATTGTTCTGCAGCACGTTGCCGTACGGCGCATTGGCAGTGTAGGACGACATGGCAAGACCCCAAGACGCAAAGCCCGTCGCCGCCATCAGCAGCAACAGCAACACGTTCCCGACGATCGAGATTCGACTAGGCTGACCGACGGCCAAGCCGTTCGAGGTCGCATGGGAGGAGTGCAGCCAGACTGCGCCGTTGAGGGAGATGGTGGATATGATGAATGCAAAAGCATTGAGGAAGCTGAGGTTCACGGAGGTCGAGCTTGCTTCCGAGTTGGTGTCGCTGCTGCTGCTGCCCGGATAATACAAGGAAAAGGCGTGGGTGATGGATGCTGGCGATGAGCTTTTGGTTTGTTGAGCGATGCGGGCGGCAGTGGCTGCTTGGGCGATTGCAAGGCAGAGAATTCCGGCAAACAGGAAGGCGAAGGTGCCTCTGGGAGACGTTTTGCGTGACCGACGACGTGAAGCGCGGCGAATGAACAGAATGATGGCGAGAGATGACACGAGCAGCGTCAAGAGGAATGCGAGGACTGTGACCACGACCTGGAGGGCGAAGACGCCGCGAACCGCCGCTGTGGTGGATTGCAAGGACATGTTTGCAAGACCTCGCCGTAGGCGGTCGGAACGGAGATGAGGGTTTGATGGAGGACGTGAGTCGTGCTCGTTTTCGTTATGTAGCAACGCAGGTTTGACATGCGTGGCGGTTCTCCGACTTCCGAGATGGAAATCCGAAATGAATCTACCTTGATCTCATCTTTCGTCATGGCGATGCGGCCAAGTGTGCTAAACTTCCTCCGCGGACCCAAGCCAAGCACATGAAATCGCCTGCTGTGAAGCATTCATATTGTTGGCATGCAACTGTATATCTGAATACTTTGATGGCATCGAGTCCACTCATGTAGCTGAGAGCATGTTGACGGTATACGAGCCCTTGGCACGGGTTCCGGCGTCGTGCTCGTTAGCATTTGTCGTACAATCGCTCACAGTAATCCTCACGCTCCGCGGCGTCGAATACACGTCTTGTTCTTTCGCTTGGAGTAATTTCTACCTCTCATGCGCTTGCTCGCCACGTCGTGTGTGTCCATGCTCTTCACTCCAGCCGCCGCCGCCGCTCGATCAGGAAGCCCGTCGCAGTCATTGCGCCATATGCGCTCGGCTCCAGGAATGGCGCATTGCCAGCCAGTGCTCGCCAGAAAGTGCAAGAGTCGTCTAGAGTCGTCTAGAGTGGGCTCCAGGGGGGATGAGGTCGGGATCTTGGCGCGGCAGGGCGCTGGTGTTGAAAGTGTTGTTCGTGTCGTGGGCGACGGCGGGGAGAAGTCATCGAGTCGAGGATGGCGGGGAGGCAGCAGCAGTGGCAGTCGCAGTCAGATCTCGGCTTCTTCGTCTCCGTCCCTTTCACTATCCATCATACACGCTCGAGTGTCGCATCCAGCGAAAGCAACGTTGAATGTTCGAGTGTCAACGTATACATCTCTTTCACGCCCTCGTCCCCAGCCTCATGCGCAAACCGACGGTCGTGGAATTGGGCAGCCCGGCGTTTCCGGCGTAGTATTGACAACGAAGAGAACATCAAAATTGCAAGACTTCCCGTTTACTATGTTCTGCTACTGATTCCGCGAATTTGGCACTTACAGTACAACAGCTCCGGCGCTCAGCTCCCAACACTGAATCGATACTGATCTCCCCGATCAAGGTACACAACTTTGTCACCCCAGCCCGCGCTCTCTACCGCCTTCTTGAAATCCTCCAAAGGGCTCAAGAAAACGTCATAATCGTCATAGTGGATGGGAATGGTCACTTCCGGGTTGATCAGCCGCATCAGTTGCACGCCCTGGGCCGCATCCATGGTCACCATGAGGAGCGGCAATTTGGGACTCGGGATCGTGGTACCGCCCAAGTGCACCAGCATGAGATCGACCTTCTTATCTGCGTACCGCTTGGGAATTTCTTTCAGGTCGTCGACCATGAGAGTGTCGCCCGAGATGTAAATGCGGTAGCCGTTGGTGAAAGCAGAGTCAGGAGACGACATGCTGGGCTTGTTGCCGAGCTCGATCATCCAGCCGTTTGTTGGAGGGACTGCTGCCAGCAAGTCGTTTGCGACTGAGAGTGCGCCGTCGGGGACGTGCTTGCCAGGCATTCCTGTCACTTTGATCGCTGGGACTTTGGATTCGGAAGCCGACTGGTTTCGCTTGCTGGGTGGGATTGTGACGAGACAGGACTCAAAGAAGTCGAGGTCATAAACCTGGGTGAACTTTTCTTCGTCCGACTTGTTCTCATGCAAATGGTGTTTGGCGTGAGGCGTCGTGACAATGGGCAGGTCTCGCCGAAGCGAGTCCTCGACTTTCTCGTCAAAGTGATCCGCGTGATAGTGCGACAAAAGAACCGCGTCAATCCGTGGCAGCTGCTCCAGGTCTACCGCTGGGTTCGTCTTTCTCTCTCCTGTCACGCCGGGGCCGAGATGCACGTGGTCGCCCGCGTGAAGGAAGTTTGGATCTGTCATGACACGGATCCCCTCCCACTCCAAGATCGTAGTGGCGGTGCCGACGAAGTATAGAGAAGCATTGTCAGCATTGGTGGCACCCGTTGGCTTGACCTTGGTCTCTTTGGCAAGCGGAAGATGCTCAGGATGGCTGTAATCTGCTGTGCCGTTACGAATCGGGGGTTTGTTCTCGCCTGGATGCAAGGTGAGGTGGTGCTTGAAGGACTCTTGAGACATTGCTTGGAATACAAAGAGATTGCCAGTCGGGGTTGATGCGACTCTTCGGGGCAGAGTGATCGAGATTCGAGAACCGGCGTACTAGTATACATGCTTAATGCCTGCCCGCGCTTGTCGACTTCGTAATACTCACGTCACATGCATACACACATGCATCCGGACGATCTCACCGTGGCCCGGTCGAACATCGCGCCACGCTTTCGCAAGTATGACGGGATAGTATTTAGAGCGCTTGCGTCTCTCTTGAATCTGTCAGATACTAGAGCTAGTCTCTGTAACATTTCGGTGAAGCTAGGTTCCTCTAAGTAGTATAAGCAAACGACTCGACTCTTCAAACGACTCGACTCAACTTTATGCTCTTGTCCGCTCGAGACACGTTCCAAACGCTCACACGGGTCCTTCTCGTCGGCTTTTATGTGCAAGATGTGCCTATATCTCTTCGAACATACCCGTGATCTGTCTCTCTTTTGCGCGCGTCCTGTAATGTGTCTCTGTGTTTTGGAGATCTCTCCCGCCCTGGCCTCCCGAGCGGCGCAGTCTGCTGTTCCCGCTCGCCACGCATCCACTTTCTAGCCTTGCTTGGTTCATAGTGTTCGTGCAGAGGCTGTAATAGATATATTGGAAGTGCGCGAGCAGTGCGCGAAGTACATGCCCTACCTACGGAGGATAACGATCGTATGGGGCTCGGGGATGCTGTTTCCGACGTGGAACGGATAGAGCTCCGTCAGCTCGTGCACTGAACAAACGATGAACACACAAGTGAACCCTGAACCAATGAACAACACCCGCTTAAAAGCCGAACGAACGAGCACTAAGCCTGCTTGGTAATCGTTTCTCTATTGCCCACCCTAAGGACCACAGCTATAGCTATGCTCAGGATTGGTTGACCACCTCACCGGTCAGGCGGAGTAGCTCGACGCCGCAATCAATATAAGTGCAGTTAGTCGAACGCATGGCATGCAAGTCCCTCGCATTATGGTGGTTGCTCGTGTCTCAGCAAGCTTGCACTAACTGATCATCCTATCTTGAGATCTGGACTAAGATCACAATCTTTACACTACTCGCGTATAGGGAATGCTCAGCACAAGATGCCGTATTCTTATAGCCCGATCGCAGAAAATCACATTCGACTCTTGAAACCGGTAGGACTGGACCCCGGTACCAGAAGGACGATCAATACCAATCTCTCGTTCTCGGTAGTCACTGAGCCGCTTGCTTCGGCTCATCTATACATTACAGTCTCCTATGTATGGGGCTTAGGAGCTGCTTGTTAACAGGTTCGTCTTGACGGCTACGGATTCGCCATACGACAGAACCTGTGGTCGTGCTTGCATTATCTTATGTTGCTGAAGACGAATCCTCATCACCACACCCTATGGGACTACATCTGGGTGGATGCCATATGCGTCAACCAAAGTAACGAGAAAGAGAAGAACCAGCGAGTCCGAGCTATGGGCAAAGTCTACTCTAACGCTGTGGAGGTCTCCGCATGGCTTGGCCTCTAGCGTTTGCCACATTGGTTCCAATAGCGCGAGCAGGCGGCGAAAACTATTGAGAGCGAGGATGGGACGTTAAGGGAAAACATCTACGACGTCGCTGAGCGTCCGTAATGGTCTCGGACGTGGGTTGTGCAGGAGCTGTTACTCGCGAGGCAAATTCGCATTCACGTGAGTAACGCAAGCTTCGGTGTTGATCACTTGATGGAAGTGATCGGAGATAGGCAAACATCTCACATAGAGGATCTCGGGCGGGTACTAGCGTATACCAAATCAAGAGAGCTGGACCAGCTAGACTCGCCACGCCATCTTCACGACTTAGTTCTCGAATTTGGAACATGTCAATGCCAGGATCCAAGGGACAAGGTCTTCGCACTGATGAGTTTGGTTAGTCAAGACGACAAGTGGGCTTTAGGTCCCTTTCTTCCGGATTACTCCCTGACTCATGACGCGGTTGTCGCTATTGCTTTGAGCCACTTCAAAGAGCATCACCATCTGGCTATTACTGATACGTCACACGACATCTTCGAAGGTCTCGGCGTCGGCCAGTCGCGATACATCAGACGCAGGCTGTTAGCTGCGTCAGATGGCTTGTGGCTCTACGACGACCCAGCATCACTGAACGGGATCGACTTCCGACAGATCAACTTTCACGAACTTGCTGATGATTCAGCCGAAGCTCATGCCCAAGATGAGCAACCCGAAGGTACGATGGAGAAGACTGCGAGCCGTCTTTGGTGGTTTCTTACAGGTTGTGGATTGTTCCAAATAACGTCATTGTACGGGAGTTCGGACAATAGGGGAGTTCGGACAGAATTTCAGCCTTTCTACTTAGATTTCGATCTACTACTCGCTACGATAATGTTATCACTCTCGCTCTTAGAAGTATCCTCCTCGATATGTTCCTCTTCCTCTTCCTCAATTTTAGGAGTTATAGCTTTCGTTGTTTGCCTCTTTTTCATCTTTCTCTTCGATACCTCTTTTTCTGCTTCTTCGACTAGTTCGAGGATTTCCTTCTTATTGAAAACGAACTTCCCTATAATCGCTATATGTTTCCTATCCCTACGTTCCTTACGTACTCATAGTAGCTCTCTAGCCTACACAGGCATGGCGCGCTGGAACGTAATACGTTCCCGCGCCCGTCCCGGGTGCTGATCCGTGCGTCAGACGTTCGAGATTGTTGCTCGTTTGGAACGTCTTACGTTCCGGCGAGCCCTGAGGCACGCTTTGTCCCCGCGATAGACACGCGAAAAGCACACGACGCGCGCAAGCCAGTCCGCTGCCACAACACCTCTGCCCTATCTCTCGTCCCTACTTCCTCACTGTGATGACCAGCAAACGGCTTTACTCTTTTGACGTCTGCCCATGTCGCGTTCCGTACCTTACTCCGACCCATCTGCCAGTGGCATCTGTTTGCCTCAAGCCTCCAAGTACCTGAGCAATTTAAAGCTACATTTGAACACCCCAGAACCAGCAGTTATATGCACGATCTGCAAATATGCCCTCCATCCTGATTCAGTAACAAGGCACGTCGCCAAGCACAAAGTCCCTTTGTGGGAACGCGCCGCTCTCACCCAGGTGGTCCAATCGCTCCATCTACCCGATCCCAGATCTCTATGCGTCAGATCTGATTATTCTCCAGTCCACCCGCAGCTCGCCCTCCGTCACGGGTACTCGTGTTCACTTTGCGAACACCGAACGACCAGCAGCGACCTTTTTGGCCGGCACTTGAGAAAAGAGCACGGCAGATCTCCTGCAAAGAAAGGCTTAGAGACGAGCGAGGCTCTGTCGCTCCAGAGTTGGTCAGAGAATGGGGCCTCTGGCTTCTGGATCATCCAACCGCCAGGGGGCAAGAATACATTGGATGCCGCTTCTATCCCCCGTCGGATGCGGCTCGAGCAGCTCCACAACCTTGAGCATAGAGCGCTTAGTGTTCAGCAAGCGAACGCTGCCTCCGATGTGGGCGGTAGCGATATGACCCTGGTAAACAATTGGATGCATCGGACGGGTTGGAATGAGCTGTTCACTGGTAACGATCGTGCTCTTCTGATGACACTGAGCGGAACGCCTAGCCGCACTAGGGACGGTGACCTGCTTCTCGGCCAGTACGAGGGTGTGGAACTACGGAGTCCAGCGACTGACGAGGCGAAACTCCGTCGTATCGCAGTCGGCGTAACCATGGCCTTGGAGCGGTGCAGGGACACTGTCCGACATACAGACATCTCTATCCGTTGCTGGCTCCGTGGTCAGGCCCCTGATCGCCCCTACAAAGCGCCGTTCATATTGACCGGCAGGCTATCTTCGCAGAGAACGTATGAGCGCCTCATCTGTAGATGCATTTGCTTCTGCATTCGCCTTTGGCGGCTTCAAGCCTCAAACAGTCGTGTGCCTTTACGCAGGGACATGACTGTGGAGCAGTGCCGTGCCCTCAACCAGATATGGTCTCACGATATATGGTCTGCACTTCCAAGCGATACTGAAGCCCGCCCTCCCACGAGCAAGAAGACCATGACTGCTCGGAACGATCAACAAATCTCGGAGGATTCCTCATACAATGACGATGAGAGCGAGAACGACTACCTGGAAGAAGAAATGAGCGACGATGGAGAACAATCCGAAGATGAGGATAAGATGTTTCATAACACACGTGAGGTACCTCCAGATACGAGAAACAGTGCCGAAGGGGCTACAGAGCAGCCTCATGGACGGCAAAGGCTGTATCAGACTGACTCACAATCGTACGATCATGGCTCCTCGGAAACCACTGATGGAGTGTTTGCCGATCTCGTACTCCAGTTGCTACAGTTTTTGGCCACTGAAGAGTGTGAAGATGGAAGACCGAGCTCGACATTATTGATATATTTTGCCAGCGTGGTAGGCATATCATCAGATGGTCTGACCTTCGAGCGACCGTCGAACTACACTCCAAAGCTCTCCGGGCTTATCCATTGCATTCGCCTCGTCCTCCTCGAGACCACCTTACCACGCTTTCCACATCCTATGCTTGGATGGGATGTTCGGCCCCGCCGTGGACAACTTGAGGTATTGAACAGCGTGCGCTTAGAGAAGATGTGCTTTGGATCGCAAGCCCCAATGGGAGAGCTTCTGAGTCTTCGGAGTTACGGTAGAGCGCTGAGTCGGTCTGACGGTCCGTCCTTCAGAGTGCACTGGAGTGACGACGGGCAAATTGTGTCTTGGGCCGACGGTTCGCTTACCATGACGCAGTTTAGAGAGATTGGCAGAGGTGCTTTAAAGCACGCTGCCTCTTGTTGCGATCGTCTAATGTATCATTGGAGCCCATCATGTGATATTTCGAGCCTGAGGGACAAGCTCTCCGATATGTCATACGGGTATTCCTTTGTTACAGATTCCGCCAACGGTCTGACGGACGCATACCTTGAGCTTTCGAGACGCGCATGTCTTTCGGACGTCGGAGGTCTTATGGCGGACGAAAATTGGGACACTCACGCAGTGCGTCAGTATCTGGACCTTCAGAGAGAGTTTCAGGGCTCCATAATGGTTCTCATTAGCCTCTTTGGGGGGCAGATGCCTCGTGGGACTGACCTACTGGCTGTGGCCCACTGCAATAGTGCTGCCAATCGAAGAGGGGTGTTTATTTACGAAGGCAAGATTGCGATCATGACCCAAGTCAACAAAGCTCGACGTGCCACGAACAGAGAGTTCTATGTGGTCAGATACCTACCAGATGTCCTTGCGCCTCTACTGTACAACTATCTGGTGTACATCCGTCGATTTTGCAACATGCTGTACCGCACCTGCTTGGAGCTGAATATGGAGACGCTATTGTTGTTTCCTTCAGTTGCGAACCCTCATGAGCCCAGAAAGACCGAGGAATTGACAAAAATGTTGAAGATTTGCACCGAGAACGCGATAGGTATAGCACTTGGCGTGAGGGTTTATCGCCAACTGACTATTGCAATTACGGAAAAGCACATCAAACAAACGAGCCGTCCTTTCAACCGTTACGATGACACTACATTCGAAGCAGATAGTAGTGTAGCATATGCATGGCAGAGTGGCCATCGACCTATCCAGCGAGGCACCAGCTATGGTTTGAACGGCGCCTTTCCAGACAGCCTCCAGCCTGCGCTCTTAAATGTGTATAAATGGGTATCCGGCGAATGGCACCGCTTTCTGAGGCTAGTGCAAATATCCCAAGCGTCCGCTACATCAAATTCAATCTCCAGCACCGCCACCGAACAAGCATTCTTCGAACGTTCCGCAATCGACGACATCAGTACTTCGGTGACCAACCCTATGCAACAGACCGGCAAGCAATCGAAAAAGACAGACGGAGAAGGGAGAAAACGAAGCGGGTCTCCAATTCTTGCAAATGCTCCAAGTTCCAAGAAGCAGAAGCACATCGGCCTTACAGCTCAGCTCGGACAGCCGACTTCTACTGGGTGCCACCCTAGAGCTGATTGTGAATCGTACGCGCAAGCGCAAAGCGACAACTCGTTATCTGGCAGTCCATGGGCGACTCCGGTCGAAATAGAAACTTTACGACGCGCCCCCTCAATTCCGTGGCCATCCTGCTCTGCCCTTTTCGGGCGAGCCAATCATCTCGAAAAGCCAGCCACCCTGGAAGAGCAAAGGATCATACTGGCGGCCATTCAGGACGAAGAAGAGCGCAAGAATCGCTACTTCTACGACCATGAGCGATTAAGGGTGTTGGAGTCGTTGCGCAAGTGGTCCAACGTGGGTTGCCAGCTATGTTTCTTGCATACTCATGAACCGCAGCCTGACCATACCCTGCGGGAATGCCGACTCTGGGCTTGCTGCGAACAAGCACGAACCATCTCGTACTGGCTGGAGAAATTACCCATACCACTTTACGTCGGTGAGCGTGGATGCTGCAGTCTGTGTAGTCAGACAGATGCCCCTTGCGATGAGATGAGGCTGTTCGAGCAGATGAAAAGCGCGCCGTCAGCAGATGAGAAGCTTTACTGGAAACGGAAACTAGAGGCCAAATCCAGTCCTGATGGCCACTGTGAGAACCGCTCGATCACGAGAGACGTCATTGCCGCGCTCTGCTCTTACGACGATCAACTTCTCGGGAAAGTACTAGCTACTAAGATCTCAAAGCGCGACGGAGTAAACTTTGCAGCCGAAAATCAGATATCCTACTGGTTTTGCGGACGGATTCCTTTCAAGGGCGAATGGGTTATGAGGTTGCTCTTTGTCTACGAAATGCTGGGGTACGCATACGAATTCCGTCAACAGTCGAGAGCCGCTCAAGTAGTCGACAGGCCTCCTCTAGTCGACCGGGAGGACGCGATATCAATGGACTGGGATGACCAGAATGAAGTCAAGCATTGGAAGCGATGTCTTCAGTGGTGGGTTGGCAAGTGCAGCTTCTGTGCGGGGAAAGGCCAGCGGGGCGCCCTTATCGAGCACACACTCAAGACTTGTCACAGAGGAGGCGCACGTCAACTGCAGAGAGAGTTGGGAGTGAGCATCTATTTGGAAGGCTTTCGACCGCGATCAGGCTGCCCAGAATGCGGCAGTCCACGTGAATTTTGCGAGCGATGGCAATCGTATAATGGAACATGGCGGATGTCTGGCAGAAAGTGCCAATACGGGACCTTGATCTACGACACGGTGATCGGCCTCTTCTACTGTGACGAAAGAGCTTACCGAATCGATGCATACTCTACGATGGAGGAGGATAGCGACCCGGACAACCAAGGCCGAACAGGCGAAGACGTGGCGATCTGGCTGTGTACCAGACTCGAGGTTGCCGATGTCGAAACCTCTCTGTTCATCAGAACTGTAGCCGTGTGGACGAAGATGGTGTGGCGGAGACAAGCTGCAATGCGGACCTGAAATGCAACCGTGATCTGCGTTTATAGTCTTCTAAATCCATCTCCTTTTGTCCATACGACACAGACAATTTTCCATCATAAAAAGAATGCAGGGTACATCATCACAGTCTATAGACGCATAACACAAGTTCCAGAGTCTCTCGGGCACTACGCGTTACGCAAGGGTAACATACATCATCTGAGAAAGAGTGTGGTCTCCGCCCGCTGGAAGCTGAAAGCTGGAGGCTGGAAATGCGATGACACCCCAGCTGTTCAACCCTACTCTAGTATTCACCCAGGAAACGCGTCGCATTTCCCGCTTACCGCACGGCCCGGCCTTTGTTGCACGCGGGAAACGCGTCGACTTTCCCTTCCACGTAACAAACCGCAGCAGGGTTCCTGCACCTTGCCGACCCCGCGCTGCGCTTTCCAACCTCACTCCAATTCGTCTCAACTATAATGCAATCGTCTCCATCGATGTCAATGTTCATGTCGTTTCCCTCCTCGAACGAATAACTCGGCTCGTGGTCACCTTGGTACCAAAGACATGAACATGTTACGGTCAAGGGGACCATATACTCCTGCGGTGTATCACCCTCTCGATGCCAAGGCGTAAGAGATAAGGCTTCTGGTTCTGGAAGCTGGCATAGCTGAGCAGTCTGTGTATTGCAGCCTTCACGTTGCCTCGCTGTTGTCAGATCCAAAGCCGCAGTACGAAACAGTATCTTATTCCTAGGGAGACACCAGCCTACGAAGCACGATCTTTGTCAGCGGCAGAATTAAGGACGTGCCTGCTGGCCCGGCGAGAGTCCTTCAGCGAATGAGATTAGCCACCAAGTCTCGTGTGCTGTGGATTGATGCAATTTGTATAGACCAAGACAATCTTTCAGAGCGTGACTAGCAGGTGTCTATTATGCCGCACATCTACTCCAACACACGCCGAAATCTTGTATGGCTTAGCGAAGACGATGGCTTTACCGAATGTGCGCTATCATCTATGGCCTTGATCTTAGAACGACTGCGACAAGATAACGACGATTATGCTATCTTAGAGTTCTATCTCTTCAACCACAACGGTCGTACGCAGAAGCGAGCGCAATTTCCTACCGACCTTGAGATTGACGAAGGTGCTCTTGTGAACTTCTTCGACAGTGGCTGGTTCTCGCGCCTTTGGACTGTCCAAGAGGTAACACTTGCACCTCGCAGTACTTGCTTCCGTGGAAATTACGATGTACCATTTAAAGACATACTACGAGTCTGCGGCTGGATTCACTACCAGAGCCACTTTTTGCCCAAGCTTCGCAATGCTCGCAATCGAGGGCGACTGATAGAACTGCTCACATGGGCCGGTCCTGATCATGCTTATACGTCCTACATCAATCGACGGCCAGAAGTAAGCCATCTGTTAACATCAATGACCGGAATCGGGTGCGAAGACCCTAAAAACCATGTTTTCGGCATTCTTGGTCTATATGAGAAGTACATTAGCGCTGTACCACCTTCTATCGCTCCCGACAACCACGCAAGCGTTGTTGATGTATTTCTACGAGCTACCAGATCAGCGATGCATAATGGCAGAAATTTGGGCATTCTGTCGCAGATCTCGCACCGGAGAGGAGAGAATCGTATTGGATTCCATACATGGGTACCACAGCTGGGTCGTGAATAGGACCGTAAAAGGGATCCGAGTCGGCTGAGGTTAAGATGTGATGCGAGTGGAGGTACTTCGATACACACCCACTAATCAGGATCCAGTAACGACAAGCAGCTATCACTTGGTGGTAAGATTCTACCGGGCAGTGTCAAAGAGCTAGTAGCTGCGCCAAATTGGGACGAGAGTAACGTGGACCAATTTTATCCATTTTTTAGACATGGTCGAGCAAAATGCGCAGAACGATCTGGCCAGGCTCGCGATGGTCCTATCTCCAAGTCATACATCTCAGGACGTCGGTATTCTCTCGGAGCTAGAATATACCGAGCACTTCTTAGCATTCAAGCGACACCTGGAAGCAAATCGGGCTCTCCCAGACTACAATCATGATTCTGCCCTGCATCTACACGACCGGCTTGCGGCAGACTACCACCTGGCATTCTCTAATGCTTGTCGCAACCGCTGTTTCTTCACTACTAACGCTGGTCATCTTAGTATCGGACCACAGACTATAAAGGAAGGAGACACAATCGCAATCCTCTACGGCTGTTGGTTACCCGTGATCGTTCGCTGCTCAGCAAGCTATTCGGGTAGCTACAACCTCATTGGCAGTGCGTATGTTCACGGTATTATAGATGGCGAAGTCGTCGAAGATTGTGGTTCTGAAGGGTGGGAATCCGATGTCATTCGTTTACGATAACGTTGTTGTAACTTAGGGGAAACCGGATAGTAGGGGAAGCTAGACAGTCCTGCGCGCTAGTTTGGCATTATTATCAATTTTTCACCCTTCGTTCTTTTTTTCTCCTATATTATGCCTACCTATTCGAAAAAAGACCTTACTATCGCTATAATAGCCTACTATAACAGCGAATACACCTCGATTCAGAATTATGCTTATATATTTAATATCCTATATTTAACCTTTTCTGACTAGCTTACTAGAGCTACTACGTACTCTAGATCGCACGAATTATAAGAGACACTCTTAGCTATTAGAGGAAAGACTCTTCTAAAGTTAATTACCCTAACTATCAAAGTTAGGTTATCCTATTAACCTTCTATTAATAAGAGATCTTACTAAAGAGATCTAACTTTCTTACTTCTACCTAGGATTAAGTCCACCCCTAATTGTTTATTTGTTTATTTAATTTAATTAGGCTATTTATGGTAACTATATAAGCTATCCCTAGAGAGTAACCTTATTGTTACCGGAGGTATACATACCTCTAGAATCTACGCCTATAACGAAGCGTAGAGATTCTATCCTTTTAGCCTAGTAGTAGGCTGGATCTAATCCAACGCTATAACACTTATTTATATAAGAGATTTGCTACCTTTGCTTATAAATAAGGATAGTATATCCCTATAGTTACTATAAGGTCTTGTTCTAGGTAATAAATTATATATTTGTCACGAGATGACTTCACTTCGATTAAGTCACGTGCTACGTAACATGGCGGATCAGCACCTACGGCCAACCGTACGGCTACTACTTCAGTTTTCGGATCCTTACGATCCTCTTAGATACATCGTACTTCCACCTATTTAACTACATCACGTGACCCTCTGACATTTAGAAGTACTAACCTTATACTCACCTTAACCGAGTATACTAGTACACTACTAATAGGCAGCTCTAAGTCATAGCCGTCTCGTTACCTCGAACGCGCTCTATTTCACGATCGAGCGCTTTATTACGTTGCGACGGCTCTAACAACGCGTACACGTAGCGTAAACTACCCTTCACTAGACGAGAGGAAAAACCATCGTGCCTATATAGATTGCTATATCAGCCTTCACTTATAAGTTACATCACTAAGAGCTAAGGCTACTATAATCTCCGTAAGCACACGCATAAGGCGTAAGTATACGCTAACTCTTCCTTTTCGTCTCTCCTACTATTAGATACCCCTATCTCTCTTTCCTAATAGCTCACTTCATGGCTAACGAGCCTACCGACGATACGCCCTCTGTCCTCGTAGCAGCACGGCAAGCACGCAGGAGCGCTATTCAGAGCATCCGCGCTAATCGACACGAACTACGCGAGCACCGCGAAACTCGTACCCTCTAATAGTCGCATAACGACTCCCTCCTCCTCGACTAAGCCGCCTTTAGGCGCTATAATCGCATTGAGCAAGAGCAGGTAGAAGACGAGAACATAGATAACCCCGAGCGTAGAAGCCGTAGTAGCAGCTCCTCGGGTCAGTACTAACGCCGTAATAGCTCCTCTGAGCAACTCAACTCCTCTATCTTCTATCAAACTCTGGAAGAAGTCATTAAGGGCATACCTAAGAGACCTGCACCTAACCCTAGTGCCCCTACCGATATTCCTATGATTAACTTCTCCGACTACCTACTATTACGGGCGGATATCGGGGGTGTAGGCGGTGCGTAGGTATAGTAGCAGACGGATCGGATATAGAGCTATATACGTACGGATAGGCAACCTAGTGGTGTGCTCTATTAACAGGACGTAGCTCGAAGAGCTACACTTAGGATGCAAAGTACAAAGTCAGGAGTAAGCCGAGTCCTCGGCTTACCTGCTAGGCTGATTAGTGTGCCTAAGGCATACATCAGGAGCTGTCACGTTCTGACCGTGACATTACTCCCCTCCTAAGGGTCGGTCTCCGAACGACTAACTAGAACTAGTATTGAATCTCGGTCATATAGCTACAGGACGGGTGCGGAGGCTCCTAACGAACGAACGGGGGTATAGGGCGATCGCGGTATCTTCGGTGGAAGTCTCTTACGAGCTGAGGGACGTCTTCGTAAATCGTTCGGGCAGGTTTAAACGTCGGGTCATCGTATCTAGTCTAGCGGACGAGGTGTTAGAATCCTTTACCATAGCGGCGGCAATCTAGGACTTCGGCAGCGTCGTATTCAGGTGAGCCGTCGATAAACACAGGCGGGGGCGGTTCTTGTACTTGTCTAGGTAGCGGATTGTCGTTTGCTAAGTAGAGCTGATCTACGTTGAAGACGGGGTGAATCGGTATCGACTCCGGGAGGTTAAGCTTATACGTGTATAGACCTAGTACTTCGGTGATTCGGAACGGACTAACGTTCTTCTAGTCGAGCTTCTTTCGGGGGCGGAGAGTCTTTAGGTTCTTAGCGGATAACCAAACCATTTGGTTAACGTCGTATCTCGGAGCGGTAGCGCGGGAACGGTTTACAGCTTCTTCGTAACGGGCTTGAGCTAAGGTCGTCTGTTCTCGGAGGTGATCTTGAATCGCGGACATCTGATCAGCGAACGCAGAGGCTTGTCGGGCAGCAGGCATATCAACGGGTTCAATCGGTTCGACTCCTAGTCGCGGGTGAAAGCCATAGTTTACGAAGAATAGGGATAGACCTATAGTCTTAGAGAACATCGAGTTCGCGGCGAACTCTGCGAGCGGAAGCCAGTCGGACCAGTCGTCTTGCATATAAGACACGTAAGCGCGGAGGTGTTGTTCTAGAACCGCGTTCATTCGTTCGGTTTAGCTATCGCCTTCGGGTCGGTGTGCTACTGTCATCCTCGTAGATAACCGTAGTCTCTGAGACAGGTGTTTCTAGAATTCGTTTATAAAGCGGATGTCTCGATCAGAGATAACGGATACCGGGGCGCTATAAAGGCGGTAGATCTCTCGGATGAAGATACGGGAAACATCTTCGGCGTTATCTGTTATATGGTAGGGGACATAGTGACGCATCTTCGTTAACCGGTCGACAATCACTAGCACCGCGTCGAAACCATTCGATAGAGGTAGGTGCGTAATGAAGTCAACAGAGATATGTTGCTAGGATCGTTCGGGAATCGGCAGAGGTTGCAACAGACCCTGGTGTCTGTTTCGACGGGCTTTGATCCTTCTACATATGCGACAATTGCTAACGTATTGTCGGACGTCGGAATTCATTCCTTTCTAATAGTAGTGTCGGGAAACTAGCTTAAACGTCTTAGTTCTTCCAGGGTGGCCGGCTGACGGGTTATCATAGTGTTGTCGGATGATCTTGGTACGGAGGTCTTCATATTCGGGAACATAGATCTTATCGCGGTAGTAGAGAAGCTCTTGTTTAGCTTCGCACTGAGCTAGCTGTAGGAACGGGTGACGGTTCTTCTTCTGTTCGATTGCGGAGAGTACTGAGGCGGTGTTTTCGTCTTCTCGGGTGCCTGTCTTCAACAGCTGTTGGATCTCTTTTTGTTGGTCTTGTACCGGAGGTTCTGGGGTTATAGCATTGATCTGAACTGTCGAGGGTTCTTCGAATCGGACGTGCTTACTAGGCAGTTCCGGAGTCTGAGGTGGGGACGGCGGAAGGGGCTGATTTTCGAAATTCTCTTTCTTTAACACTACTCGGCTCTGGTGCTATAGGCGTTCATCCCCTTCTTTAGGTAAATCTTCTGACCTCCTAGTTAGAGTATCGGGTTTCTCACCCTGCTTTCTAGGACGGTAGATAATGCGGAAGTTATAGCGGGACAGGAATTCGGACTAGCGGGCTTGTCGGCGGTTTAGCATCTTTGTTGTCATAAAGTACTCGAGGTTCCGGTGATCAGATAGGATTCGGATCGGGGACTTAGTTCCTTCGAGTTCGGGGCGCTATTCTTTAAGGCAGCGAATGATAGCAAGTAGCTCTTTATCGTAGATCTCGTAGTTACACTTAATAGCAGAGTGTTTCTTCGAAAAGAAGGCAACAGGACGTAGAATACCCTCCTCGTCGTACTGAGAGAGTACTCCACCGGACACAAAGTCAGAGGCGTCGGTTTCTAGGATAGCTTCCTTAGTCTAGTCGAACGGGCGGAGAGTCGGAGCAGAGGCAACAGTTTGCTTTAGAGTCTCGAAAGCATCTTGACATTTAAGAGACCAGTTGAAGATAGCGTTCTTCTTCGTTAAGTTGATCAGCGGAGTAACTATCTTCGAATAGTTCATAATGAAACGGCGGTAGAAGTTGTAGAAGCCGTTGAACCGGAGGACGTCGGTAGCAGATCTAGGAGTCTTCTATTCGAGGATAGTCCTAACCTTCTCGGGATCTATCTTGAACCCGTCTCGGCCGACGATTAGGCCGAGGAACTTAGTCTCAGTAACGAAGAACTCGTATTTCGATAGCTTAGCGTAGAGTCCTGCCTCTCGGAGGCGTTGCAGGACTTTATAGACGTGTTCTTCGTGTTCTTCGCGGGTCTTACTATAAATCAGAATATCATCGAGGTACGCGGAGCAGAACTGGTCGAGGTAGTCGCGGAGAGAGTCGTTAATAAACCTCTGAAAGGTAGCCGGGGCCCCGGTTAGCCCGAATGGCATAACTAGGGATTCGAACAGTCGAAAGCGGGTAAGGAACGCGGTCAGCTTTTCGTGTCCTTCTTTCATTCGTACGTTATTGAACGCAGAGATAATGTCAATCTTTGAGAAGTACTTCATGCCTTATAGGTTGTTCAGAGTTTCCTTAATTAGCGGTAACGGGTAGCGGTCCTTTACCGAAACTTCGTTAAGTACTCGATAATCTATGCAGAGTCGGAGGCCTCCTCCTGGTTTCTTTACAAACAAGACGGGAGAGGTAATAGAGGAAGAGCTCGGTCGGATGAATCCTTTCCGGAGATTCTTATCGAGCCAGTTGCGTAATGTCTAGAGCTCTTCGCGGGACATAGAATAGATCTTTCTAAACGGCAGTTTCTTATCGGAGGTCAGACGGATCTCGTGATCATACGAGCGGTGCGGCGGTAGCTTATCTGCTTTCTTCGGGGAAAAGACATCGGCGTAGTCTTAAAGGGCTGTCGGGAGTTAGAGTTTCAGTTCGTCTCCTTCTTGTTGTAGCGCCTCGTCGAGGTCTTTAAGTGTAACCATGCTAATTCGGTAGCCTCTTCTTACGTAGGCTCGCATAGCATACATACTAACCGTAGCAACATCGCGGTAGTTCAGATTCGGGATATAACGTTTCGGCAATTCTCGGAGTCCTTTCTGTCGGGTCGGGTATCTAGTCTGGTTACAGTTCTGAACGTAGTAGGGGTCGTTAAATTCCCATAAGCCGTCGGCCTAGTTCGCTTTCGGGTTATGCTTCTTAAGCCAGGGGTGTCCTAAGACAACCGGGTAGTGTGACAACGGGGTAGCATATAGGACGACGTCCTTATCCACGTGGTCTCCGTTCTGGATATCACAACGGGCGTATTCTTTCATAGTACGGGAGTCTCCCTCGGCGCCATCATAGCCGTAGAGAGAGAAGGGTCGGCTAAGCGGCGTAAGCTAGATCCCTTTATCTTGCGCGTATTCTTTGTCGATGAAGGCGTAGCCTTCACATCCGGTATCGATCAGAGCACAGGTCGGTTTAGATAAGTCATTCTGTCTAACTGTTACACTAAGAATCGGAGCTGAGGTGCGAGTGAATTCCTTCTCGATCGTAGTACCGTAAACGGCTATGTTAGTAATACGTATAGGTTTTCCGGTAGTCAAGTCAGGTCGACAGGTAGGTCCAGTTTTCAGTGCGTTTATGGCTGCGTCCTGAGGGCGGCTTATCTCAGGCGTACGCCATTTTCCGATTCGGTCATTTGATAGGACGCTAACTATAGAAGACAAAGGAATTACCATGATTCCTTTGTATTTGGGTGAGTAGCAACCCTAAGGGTTACCCAATCGACCATGATTCCTTTGCTCCTGTTTACCATGATTCCTTTGCCCTAATGAG
>Ga0265797_10000962_pt1 | contig 52121 bp, 43 predicted proteins | sample P2T30metagenome_FD_192433 | JGI IMG/M metagenome (GOLD analysis project Ga0265797, IMG submission 192433) | Plant litter microbial communities from East Loma Ridge, Irvine, California - P2 T30 | ecosystem: Environmental > Terrestrial > Plant litter > Unclassified | place: USA: California...
AACTACTGGCAATCTGGAGTAGCCGGGGTTTGGAGAACTGCGGGCATTTGATGAAATACGGAGCAATCTATCACTGGCGATTGAGAAACTACTGGCAATGTAGATTGGTTGGTGTTTTGATAAACTACCGGCAATCGAGAAACTACTGGCAATCAAACACTGGCAATCGAGAAACTACTGCCAATTCATAATTCACGACTGTACGGGGTACGCGGACGTCGCGAAGTCGAAGGTAATGGAGTCGCCCAACTACGCTTTAGCTAGCGAATAGGCCTTATGACGGTCGTGAAGAAGATTAGGCTTGCTTCTCCAGCTAGTTAGTTCTCGTTGTCTCGCTGATCCTCCGCATACTTCTCTCTCCCCTCTTGCTAGCGTCGCGCCGAACGCAACCCCAATCTATATCGCGTTCGGCAGCCCGTGAAAGTATCTCGTGGGGTGGTTTGGCGGGTGCTGGCGAGTGTCATATGCGTGAGGTGAAGTAAGGCTTATCTTGAAGTGAGGGTAGGTGTGATTCGTGGTGCTGAAAACTACTAGCAATCGAGGTTGAATCTATGGCAATCTGGAATGGCGGTAATTTCTGGAACTATGGCAATGCGAGATGTACATGTGGCAGTCTGGATTGCCTGCAGTTTTTAAACCCATGGCGATACGGATTGCCAGCAGTTTCCAAAACGCGTGGCAATCTAGAATAAACCCGTGGCAATCGAGATTGCCTGCAGTTCCAAAACCCATGACATTCCAGAAACCCATGGCAATCCAGATTTCCAGCAGTTCCAAACCCGCAACAACCTGCAGATTACAGTCGAGCCACCCGCCAACTCCTTGCACGACCCGCACCTCGACGAGACCACCGCGCTACTAGTAAATGCTGCTATGCAACGCATCACACTTGTCAGAATCATTACCGCTACAATCCCGTCCGTTGCGCTGCGCCAGAAGTGTCTAAAGTCAACATGAACAAACTCTCTCAGGCATCCACCTTCGACAGCACCGCAGTCTCAACCAACGACCCAACAAACGCCACAGCAGCCCGAATCCCAATCTCCGCAATCTTATCCCCATCCCCCAGATTCGGATTGAAGGAGCACATCGTAAACGACACGGGCGTCGCCATCCTCGGCACCAGCTCCATGCACTTGACCAACTCCTCTTCCTGCAGCCCGCCCGCGCTCTCAAACCCATTGACTTTCCCAACACTCTGATCCAGAACATCGAGATCAAGATGAACCAGCGACTCCGCGAAACCCTTCTGCTCAAGCCGCGTCTGCAGCTCGGCCGCGAAATCCACCTTCTTTTCCGCATCACCCCAAATAACATCCGCACCCGCCTCCGCGACAATCTCCCTCTGCGAATTCGTGACATCGCGCAGCCCCACGTACAAAAACCGCCCGTCGTAGTTCACCGGCGCGTACCCCGGAATCTGCCGCGTGTGCCAATGCCAGCTTTTCCCCGAGAGCATCGACAAGCCCATGGCGTCAAAGTACCCGTTCTCGTTCGTCGACGGCGTATCCATGTCGTCGTGTGCATCGAAGTAAATGAAGTTTAGATTGGTATTGCGTAGTCCGCATGCTGCGCCTACGCTGGCCATGCAGTTTCCAGACAGGATGAAAGGGAAGGAATTACGGGCGAGAGCGGCGGACACGGCTTGCGAGGTGTGGTTTAGCACTGCGAAACTGCGGCCTATTTCGCCTTCCGAGTCGTCGACGCGGGGGAGTTCGTCGATGTAGACTTTCACGCCGAGCTGGCGTAGGCGGTTGGTAAGGCCGAGTTCAAGGATGCGGTTGGGGCCGTCGCCGACGCGGTGGTCGCGAAGGCCGACGTGGTATGGGGAGAGTATGATGGTTACATCGGCTGCGGGCATCTTGATGAACCTTTGTTTACACTGGCAAAGGTATCGTCTGGACATGAGGTTTTGGTGTTTAGTAAAATGACGTCAGCAGTGGATGTGGAATCGCTTTACTTGCCGGTCTTGAATGCTGTCATCTCACCAAGTCAACTACACAGTTGCGATGAAAGTCCGTTGGGTTAGATACTCTACAACCCTCTTGGGAATTGCTTGCTCTAACGGTGCTTCCAAAGCGACTGATTGAAAACAAATCTTCCCTTAAATCTACTATCATCCGCATCGTCGGAGGTGGAAAGGCGGTTCTTCAGCACCAAGTCCTTTCACTTCGAAATGCACTTCCTCTGATACACCCAATGTCCGTCATTCCACTTACTCTCCCCTCCCCTCAAGCAACATCTTCAACCCCACGCCCTGCGCATCAAACCCCTTCTGCAAACTCTCCGCCAGCGTCGCCTTCAACGCCACAGCTCCAAGCCCACCTATCACCAAAATCAGTATTCATCTCACGCGCATTCCGTCCACAGGCATCTACTCACCAAACACCTCCCTACTCTCATACAGCACCATCCCATTCCCCAGATCACTCACGGCCTGCCACCTCTCCGCGCTCAACAGCACCTTGACATCCGGCTGAAACTTCCACGCCAAACGCCCCAGCTCGGGCTGCACCGCCGTGATCTTCTCGTAACTGAACTGCGTGGCGAGCGGATTATCCGGCGTGTCCTTATTCACTGGTAATGGTAACGGCGGAATCTGTACGCGCAGAAACAAGTCCTTGCCCTCTACGGGCGTCTGGTCCGGCAGCGTGAGGTTCAAAGGCGAAACGACGATTGCAGCGCGCACGAAAGGATTCCAGGATGCGTAGGCGGGGAAGTCGATGAGCGCGGCGTATGCGGCTGCTGCTGTGGACTTGATTTCTATGCGTGTCGAGGCTGAGAAGATGCCCGGGGAGCTGGGGGGTGGGAGGTTGGTGAATTGGGATGTTGCGAGGAAAAAGTGCAGGGTGAGGGCGAGGAGGGCGGGGAGGGGCGCCATGTTGAAGATTGCCGAGTGTGTGTCTGTGGAGGGGGACGGCTGGTCTTTATGTACGCGGCCCAGTCACCGAGTCGAGGAAATGATGAAGCTGTCCCGTACCCGCAAGCGAGCGTCGATCAGACGGGCGCCATACCTAAAGGCGGTAGGGGCGTGAGTGTAGAGGGCGAACACGAGGTTCGCCCGACGCCCCGTTTCTAATTATCCGTGCTTTTGATGCGGGCCTGGGTGGTGGGAATTGAGATGGCGGAGATGCTCGGCATCTGCGGGCTGTGGCATCGAACTGCAGGCAATCTACTTTGCCATAGAAAAGAACCCCTGCCAATCCAGAGAAGAACCCATGGCGATGGATGTTGGCGGATTGCCATGTGTAAACAAACCCCTGCCAATGTGGGCTGGCCGATTGCCAGCAGTAAGAAACCCATGCCAATCCGGAAAATAACCCATGGCAGTGGAGGTTGGCAGATTGCCATGTGTTTCGCGGATTGCCAGCAGCTCCTAAAGTGCTGGAAATCCAGGATAAACCCATGGCAGTGGAGGTTAGCGGATTGCCATATGTAATTGTTGGACAGAGCCGATAGTCCACTGATACCTCTCACGTGATCGCGCGTAGCTAGTGCCTTGGCAGCCTCTGTGAGCCTCGTAAAGGCTCTCACGCGCCTACCAATACAACAACAATATGCCAAATCTTGTGCCGTTCATCAGTAATAAAACACTGCCAATGTGGTTTGGCTGACTGCCTGGGGTAACGAAACGCATGGCAATCCAGAAAAAACCCATGGCAATGTACGTTGGCAGATTGCCAGGTGTTTCACCGATTGCCAGGAGTAAAGAACCCCCGGCAATACGGATTGCCAGGGGTATTTGCTAATTGCCAGCAGTAAAGAAACACATGGCAGTCCAGCTTCGCCAACTGCCAGGAGTAAATAGACACATGGCAATCCCGTTGCACCGACTGCCAGGAGTAAATAAAACACCCGCCAATGCACCTTCACCGCTTGCCATGAGTTAAAAACACCCGACAATACAGAACAATCCACGACAGTTCAGCTCCATACGATACTTTGGCTCGCCACGAGCTCATTGAGACGCATCGGAGTGGTAGTCGTTACAAGCAATGCATGCCGCGCACTCGAACACGCCGCAGCGTGCTCGAAGGCTGGCGCATGCAACTCCAAGCGCTGATCTTTCGCAACCTGTGATACCTTCGCTTGTCCCTATCGCTGCGAACGAGCGGCTCGATATCAGATTTATCCTCTATGCTGTGGTAAGGCTGCTGCTGCACGATGGTGTTGCGCCCAGGAATATTGCGGGGCAAAATGCGGGGGAAACTACCGGCAATCGTGGTTTAGCGCGCAAACAACTACTGGCAATCTGGAAAGAACCCCTGGCAATCGCGAAACAACCCACGACAATCCAGCTTGCCGATTGCCATGGGTTCTTTATTACTGCCAATACAGATTGCCAGGGAAAAGAACTGCTGGCAATTCGGAAAACTCGTGCCAATCTGCAGCGACACGCAAGGCGGAACAACACTCAACTACCTACGCTGGTCAATATCAACGCACGATGTCGATGCATGAGATGCTCCTTGATGCATCGAACACCGCGCAGAATGATCATGAAATGTGATGCTGTCCGGCGCCTTATTCTCGAGGACTCATTTGCCCATTCCGCAGTTCAGACGGTGTATGCGAATGATGTGCGTGCGCGACCTTGCGAATAAGGGCACGCGCGCGGTGCATTTGACGGACGGCGGATGGTAGGGGCTCAAGAGCGGAAGTGGTGTTGTTTCTCCCGCCAGCCTAGTGTGGCGTGGGTTCTTTTACTACTGGCAATATGGAGTGGCGTGGGTTTATACTACTGGCAATGTGGATTGCCATAGGTTGTTCGGCATTGGCAGGGGTTGTCGTTACTCGTGGCAATCGAGGCGCGGATTGCCATAGTTTTTAACCCCCGCCGGTACAGAATCTGAATTGCCATGGGTTTCTTACTCCTGGCAATTGAAATCTTGCATTGCCACAGTTTTTCTTACTCCCGGCAATCCGCATTGCCATGGGTTTCTTACTCATGGCAAACGAGGCCTGGATTGTTATGAGTTCTTCACTGCATCGCCACAGTTCTTTTACTCATGGCAATCGGGATCCTGCTTTGCCATGGGTTCTTTTACTCCCAGCAATCTGCATTGCCATAGTTGCCTTACACCCGACAGTCCATGTCCAGATTGCCATAGATCTCTTACTCCTGGCAATCCCGCATTGCCATGAGTTCTTCTACCCCCACCAGTCTGCATCGCTATGAGTTCGTTACACCCAGCGATCGGGATCCTGCATTGCCATAGTGCTTTAACTGCTGGCAATCAGGCATTGCCATAGTTTCTCAACACCCGACAATCTACGTCCATATTGCCATGGGTTTTCCTACCCCTGGCAATCCCACATCGCCATGGGTTCTCAACACCCGACAACCACATTTGCTGCGCTATTTCCTGCGCTAGTATGGCCCAAACAAACCTCCCACGCACCCAAGCTTCACGCACGACATCTGGAAACCCACAGAATTTAAGCGTGTACCAAGACAAATCATATAGACATTACACCATGTATATGCTTCCAGCTATTCAGACTCCCCAAGTACTGTGCCTAGATCCCTTCAATGTACCTTCATGAAATCGTCTGACCCCCGCTAAATGGCTACTACACGTCAAAGAAAACCCACATCTACCGCTCCGCCCTCGCAGCGCCCAAATCAGGCGTCACCTGAATCGTCGGCAGCCGCTCCAACGCCGGTAACTGCGGCGCCCGCGCATCAACCGGACTTTCGTAATTCGGCGGGTCCTCGTACGCAGGCGCTTGTTCCGCAGGCGCAACACGTGGACTCGCACTCCCGCTCCTCGTCTGCCGCAAGCTCACGACCTCAAAGTCCTCCGTCGGGCTCTGTCTCGACATCGAGCCCGTGCGCCCAGACTCAGAGTAATCGTCGCTCGCACGGGAGTCCAAAGACGTAACCGACAACCCGCGCGAATGCGTATGTGCATCTGGATCCAGCGTATTCCGACTGCGATAGCTCTGCCCCGAGATGCTCGCCGCAGAATCCAAAAGCGGCCGATTATCGCTCTCGCTGGAATTCGCACGCAGCCTCGTCCCATCATGTCGCGCGACGCCTAGATCGCCGTACGCCACGCTCGACACCCTGCGCTCGCGCGTCCGCGCGTGGTTCTGGTGCTCGGCGATTAACATCTGCGAAACGGATAGGTCGGCTGCTTCTTCTGCTCTGCGACGTATATCCGCCAGGGCTTGTACATCGCCGCGCAGGCGCGCATCTCGTCGTGCTTGGCGCCGTGCCTCACGGTCCGTGGCTTCGACGCGCCGCGCGAGCCGGATCTGGTACAGCGACTCCATTTCCTGTTCGCGCACGCGCTCTTCGTCGTCTTGCGTTTCGGGGAGCTCGAGTACGTTGTCCATGCCTGCGCGTTCGCCTTCGCGGCCGAGAACGCGCTCGTCTTCGCGGGGGGCGACGGCGTAGGGCGGGAGGGTCATGACGCTGCGGACGGAGGTGTGGCGGTCGACGCCGGCGGTGGTGTCTTGTCGCTCGGGGTCGGTGGATGCGGCGCCGCTCATTTCGCGGGATTCGTGTGTGTTGGTGCTGCCGGGGCCGTGGTAGCCTGTGTCTTGGAGGGTGGTGGAGTATTCATGGCGGCGGGGGCCTTTGCGGAAGGCCGTCCATGAGAAAAGGGAGGGGAGTTTGTCGCCTGAGGGTTTTGCGGCGTGGAATGGGCGGCGGAATTTGCGGGAGAGGAGGAATGTGATGATGAGGATTAAGAAGATGGCGCCGCCAATTATGGCTATCTTGGAGCATGTTAGTATGCAATTCGCTACATTACGGTATCGAATGGACGTACTACAAGAGTTCTCTGTCCACCATCTCTTTTATCCAGCCTGTGCGTACTTGCGTCCCTTGCATGCAGCAACATCGTGCTGACGGCTACTACGCACTCGACGTCAAACGTCAACCCTCCAAAACCGACTTCAAGAAATGTTCGGGAATGAGATCACTCGTCCAGACACAACGGTGGGCCGTCACGCTAGATGCCGTCAGGTCCCTCGTTTTGATGTCGCACTAGCACGTGTCAAAGAGTCGCGACAGTTGACGCCCAGGTCGGTGTCTCTGCGGTCGCAATTGGAGTCGAGCAGGTCGTTCGAGGTTCACGGATGTTTACAGGAGAGTGAGCAACCAACAACGAGCGAAACGTGCGAGAGTAATCCTGGGCTGAGCTGCGGCCACTTCGATGCGTGGTCTGAGCTGAAGCCGGGATAATTGGCGTAAGGCACGGCTGATTGGAGGGCCCGGAACTGTGGCTGTGGCTGGGTTGGAGGGTCACAACGGTTGTCCCGGAACGGGTCTCTCGAATCCTGCTTCGATTGACAGTTCATGGCAGCCAGTATGAGCGATTTGTGCTGTTGAAGCACTGTCACAGCTTCCAAACGGTTCTCTAGTGCGCTGTCCCTCACATCAGCATGATGGCGACTCGCATGTCATCTCACAGAAACCTGCTGCTATTCTTGGGGCGCCTTGCCTTGCCCTGGCCTGGATCTGCTCCGCAGTCTAGCGCCCGTCTTTGATTGGACGCCTTTGCAACGCGGAGATCTCATTCACATGCGTGCGACTCTGCACGTGGCTTCGTTCGGTAGATTGCATGATTTTCTGGTTCAGTGGAACATGTCCAATTTTATACAACAAATTAACACCACCCTCGCTTGCTAAGTCGCGACAGATCAATGCGTGAGTATCATAACGTCGTTCTTTTAGAACTTCTTGTCCAGCTTCTTCAAGAACCGTCCAACGCCTTTTTCGACTTTGTCGACTCGCTTTCCGATGTTAGAGTTGGGCTGTTGTGGGTTGGGATTCTCGTGGTGCACGACAGAAGCCTCGTGCTCACTCGGGCGGTAGAGCTGTTGATGCATGTCGTGCGAGACACCGTGAGGATTGGCTTGTGGCGTTGCTCCCGATGTGCTGCCGTACTGGAATTGTGTGTAGCCGCCAGGAGGTGGTGAAGCCATGGGCTGGTAGTTCTGGGGTGGGAGCCCAGGCGACGGCAATGCTGAGTGCGCCGGTGGGGATTGCGGTGCTGGTGGAAAGCCAGGCGACCCAGGGTAGTTGGCGTATTGCTGACTGGGCATCGAGGAGTTTCGATGTAGCCCTGGTGTACCTGGCTGTCCGTCATACTGACCCGGTGGAGCAGACGGCGGAGGCGCAAACCCTGGGCTTTGTAGCGGCGGTCCAGGGAAAGAACCTGAGGTGTTTGTACGTTGGACACTTGGATGTGGAGGCCCACTGAATCCTTGCCCTCCAGCCGGTGGGCCGGGCTTGTACGGCCCTGATGTTGCTTGAGGTGTGAACGACATGTGCAATGGATTGCCATACTGTTGGGCATGGTGATCTTGCGCGGCAGCTGTCCCAAGCCCCGTCCCATTGTCAGCATCTGGCGGCGGTGGGGTCTTCTCACGGTGGGCAATAGGCTCTGGTGCGGCTGGAGCAGCCGGATTGTAGGCCATGGGAGCATAGCCAGGTCCAGCCGGAGGGCTAGATGTGGGTGCCGGCGCCGATGGTGGTCCAGGGAAGGAATGTTGGTTGGTCGCGCTTGGCGTTCGACTTGACTGCGTGATAGCAGCGTTCTCAAGTCTTGCGATGACGGGACTGAGCGCGTCGTTCTTGTGCTCAGAGTGTACCGGAGTAGCTTGTGGGTTACGGACAATCTGGAGCTGGTGTGGCTGCATCACTCTGCGCAGAGAGTCGTGGAACATGGTGGCATCCTCTGGTGTCCAGAAGTATATGTCCAGTGTGTGCAGGCGGTACATGTATTTGCCCTGGTTGTTTGGGTCTGGCGTAGGTAGATGCCACTGCGAGCCGTCTTGGTGAGGGCTCGGTGCCGGGCTGCCATTCTGGCCCCGGAAGCCATCCACGGTCAGGGTGAAGAGACATGGGTGCTTGTGCGTGTGTTCAGCGCGGACCGTGTCGAGCTCTAAGAACAGCCGAGGTCAGTGAATGATACTGCAGATGGCGTTTGTGCATACTCACGTCCTGCAAAGGCATCTTGGTCGGGCGTGCCGGCCGAGTTGGCGATCTCTATGCGGCCGCTCTGGCGTATGGGATTGTGGTAGAGGTAGACATAGGAGCCTTTGTCGAAGCGGTGGTGCGGGGGCTTCTGGGATGGTGGGGAGATGTAGTAGTGGATGTCTGCGAAGCTGTTATCGTCAGTATATGCTTGTATGGAGGTGTGTATATTGTTCTCACAGCGTCAGGAGAGACACCTCGCCCTGCTGTGGAGGCATCTTGCTGGATTGAGCAGGCTATCTACTGATGTCGTTCCAAGATGTCTGACAGCCCAAGACGTGGTTTCTGCGTTAGTGCAAGCCAAGTTGGACCAAACGGTCGCTGTTAGCAAAGACGATCAAGGTTGCCAGACACGGCGAATATATAGGCAAGCCCTCATTATCTGATGCTCCTCCAGACGAGTCAACAGCTGCGCCGTCTGCTATTTGTGTCTTGGAAGCGCCCGCGAATCTCAGGCCAGGTCGTAGGCGCCGGCCATAGCGTGCGCTCCACTCGCAAGTGGCAGCGCGACTCGTGATTTTGCGGACCTCCGAAATTTTGGAATTGTACCGAACGCCATCATCGACCACGCCACGTGCAATTGCACTTCACCACGCCACCTGCCATTGCCAGTCCTACGCCCGCTATCTGAAGTACCATTGGTTGAATCCCCCAACCAATCGCGCACACCGTCTCGTCACCGCCCATCGAGGGCACCCATCCACCAATACCACCGCCGCCATGTCCCTCGTCAACCTCGCACACGTGTGCTCACATCTCCAAAATGCATCCAAAGCGCGTCTCGGCCTCACATCGATACCCGTTTCCAAGCTGCACGTCAAGCTCGCACGCGCCCTGCAGCAACAAGGCTTCCTCTCCTCCGTGACTATCGCTGGGGGCACACCACCCACGCCGTTCCTCCTACAGCAGCAGCCGGATCCAGACGAGCTAGAAAGAATGGCGGATCGTCTTCGGAGGAGGCCATGGCTTGCATACGCGGCGGACGGACTGAAAGCGGCAGAAGAAGGGGAAGAGGAGGTGCAGCAATTGAGATTGGAGGTGCTGGAGGAAGTAAACAAGATGAAGGTGATGCAGGGGGCAGAGCGGACGGAGAAGAAGAAAGAGATACTGGCAATGAGGGAGCTATTGGAGAAGAAGAGACAGAGGGCAATGCAGGACAGGGCGAGGATGGAGGCCATCGTAGGCAAGGAAGCACCGCACACAGTCAAGGTGCCCTCAAACCCAGCACAGCAGCGGTTATGGCTCGGCCTGAAGTACTGGCAGAATGAGCCCGTGCTGAAGAACATGAAGCTGGTTTCCAAGCCCACACGGCGCATATGGCTGACATCGGAGGACTTTGGCCGGATCACACGCACACGAGAGTCGAGCTATGTCAAGGGCCTGACACATCCGGGAGAGTGCATGTTTGTTACAACAGATCGGGGGATATTGGAAGCACGAGAGTGCGTGGAGAGAAGACTAGGTGGCATGGCATTGTGCAGAGTTTGGGGTTAAGAAGAGGATCACATCTTGGTGTACGAATACTGGTGGTATCTTGGTCAGCTGTGTGCATGGCTGTGGCATTCAAGGGACGCATTGTATCATATGATCAGAGATGTGAAGAGCTGTAGTGTGCATACTGCATCTGCGTTGTAGCAATACGAACATGTCAAATACAGCCCCGGACCCGGCAAGCAGGTGAAGGACCTACGAAGAAACGATGCCAACGGAGCGGCACGTGCAATGCCACATTCGCCTACGTATCGACTTCCAGCATCCCTGTATTGAGGCTCAAATACTCATACATACAGCTAGTAGTATGGCACACCAAAGAACATCGCAGCAATGTGTCTGATTCGTTCATGGAAACTGGTACTCATCACTACAATCTCCGGGCAGTGCTCAGGTCACTGACCCCACTGCCCTCGACCACCGTTGCCTCTACGACCTCAAAGATAGGTACCTCCTTCAGCCTTTCTACGATATGGTGCAGAGTCGGCAGAGCTTTCCAATCCAGCGAGTCGAACTTCACCTCTGCGCTCGAAGCCTTCAGCGTCTTTTCAACCTTCTTCTCCACAGTCTTTGCATCCTCATCATTGTGGACGAAGGCGGTGTACTCAATATCTGCCTGACCTCTTTCCTTGCTGCCGAGACTACCAGTCGCTGGTATGTACTTGTGGACGAACAGGCCCTCTTCCTTGGGCGGTGGTGGAGGAGCGTGTGGGTGTCGCGAAGGTTCTGCTTCAGCTGGTGTCGCAGAGTCGCCATTCGCAGTCGGCGCTTCGGTCAAATTCGAGAGACTCAAGCTGCAGAACTTCAAGGACATCCAGCCGGCACTCAACTCGAATGCCTTACCGTCTGTCTTGGAGTCAAGCTCGGCGTACAGCTTCGGAAAGCCGAGCTCGTCTCGTCCACTTAAGATCGGATCCGTCAGGTTCTCGAACAGCACTGGCAGATATGTGCCAACCGTCGTGTCGCCATTCTCCTTCGTGTGCTCGACCCCGTGGATGTACAGTCCAAAGTGCGAGTAGCCTCGTCCACCAAGCCACTCCAGACTATCAAGTTGCGTGACGGCAAATGTAGCATACGCGATTGTGTCCGCAGCTGCAAACTTGAACTTCTCAGTCGGGAACAGATTCTCCAGTACCGTCCGACTCGACTTGAACTTCACACTCGCAGTCGCAAACCTTCCCTTTGAGTTATCCCTTCTCCTTCCGTAAAAGTCCTGCCGTGGTCCCGGCATCGGCCCGAACGAAGTCGGCATGCGCCACAGCAAGCCCTTGTTATTCTCCCACTCCCACTTCCGCAGCATTTGGCTAGAGTAGTCCCACTCATCGTGCCCGAAGTTGTAGTTGGTGAAGCGAGCTGCGTCTAATGGTGGACCACTACCGAGATCCTTGCCTGCGAGGCGAGACACTTCCTGGATTTTCGATGCGCGTTCGTACCTGCATTTCTCGTAGAGCTTGAGGCGCGCTGGGATTTGGGAAAGAGGTGTGGAAGCGGGTAGCATGACGCCCAGCGATGCGGCGTCTTCAATGGCTTGACCTGCGCCCTGTCCCTGATCTGTTGCAACCCATCAGTCACGCACCACACAACATCAAACGGAAACGGAACACTCACGAGGCGTAAACGGGTGCGCCGCATCCCCGATCAACACCAACTTCCCCTCCGTCCAACTCGGCAACTGCTCCATATCCAACAACTCCCACACCTTCAACGTCTCCTCATCCGCCATGCCCAACAATTTCACCACAGCTGGCTCAAACTCGCTGAAAATCTCCAACATCTTGCTAATATTGCCCTGGTTCTGCCAGTCACTACTCCCAGGCTCCTGCGGGTCAATTTGGCTCTCGGACGTCGGGTGAATGCACACAAAGTTCAGCAGCGTGTTGTCGCTCGTTGGATACACGACTACGCGCCGGTCGCGCCCCATCACCATTTGCAAGTGTCCTTCTTGGTCGGCGAATTTACGCGTGTCCGGGTCGTCAAAAGCTTTTCGTCGGGGAATGAGGAAGCGGAATGCGGATTTTCCGCTGCCGAAGGTTTGGATGGATTCTGCGCCTGGGATGCGTGGGCGTGTGCGTGAATGGACGCCGTCGGCGCCGATGATCACGTCGCCCTCAATCGTCTCGCCGGAGTCGAGCGTCACGCTGCCAGACGCGGGATCGACGTCGACGACTCTAGCTCTCGTGCGCAAGATTGCTGGCTTCCCGGCCCCGTCGTCGCATGTCGCCAGGCGCTTCAGCTCGCTGTGCAGACTGACGCGGTGCGCTAATTGCCAGGGGTACTGCCATCTCTTCGCGTCGAGATTGAGATCGAGGCTGAAGAGCTGCTTGCCGTGGGGAAGATACTGCGTCAGACGCTGTGCTTTCACTGCGCCCTTGTCTTCTGGGATCAGGCCGATGCGGCGAAGGAGGCCGTTGGCATTTGGCGCGAGATGTACGGCTGCGCCGAGTTCGTTGGCGAAGCGCGATTGCTCGAGGAGGGTGACTGTGTGCCCGTTGCGGCGGAGGCAGATAGCGGCTGTGAGGCCGCCGATGCCAGCGCCGACGATTGTGATATTTAGGGGGCGGGTGTCGTCGCTGGTGGGAGTGGTGGCGTTGCTGCCGTTGGAGTGTGTAAAGTCCATGGTTGAAGTTGGAAAGATGCTCAAGACCACCGGCAAAAGCAGACGTTCACGACAGTGAGCAAGAGGGCAGGAGAGCGAAAGCAGATGTCGTCAAGAATCTGTCTCTCGCTTATTCTGAATACACAGCTTGTGCAATTCCGATTAACGTATGGTGTGCTTTTCATCTTCGTCCACATATGTTGGCGGACGAAATTTATTTAGCCTCCACATTCCGCGACAGAGGGGGAAAAGTTACCGCGGGGTTTGCATGGTCTTAGCGGTTCGCCAGGGTAAAGATGCACGATCCTGTGCGTGTGGATGACTGCATGCATGCATATACTTGGCATGGTGTTGCTTTCGAAAAGCAGGTGCGTGTGCGTGTTTATTGAGTTCCAGAGATACGAAAATTTTGGAAATCAAACGGGAGATCCGTTCTTTGGTGTATGTATATTTTTAAATTCGAAGTGCTACCTGACGCCAAAACCCCATCTTCAATATTGGTTCATCACCACTCCCCGCCAACTTTATATCCAACATCCCACACCCTCCCCAGCGAATTCCGCCACATCTTCGAAAGAGTCTGTCCCTCACCATTAGCTCCCAAGATCAATGATCAAAATCTGCGTCTGGAGTTGCGGAGCACTCTCGCAATGAATGGGATGCCCAATTTCCTCCAGGACCAAAACACATATCACAACTCACCGACTCAATAAACACCCCCGTAAACATAACCGTCACAAACGCGCGCTCAACCCCATTCTGATACACCCGCCGCTCACTCTGATCGTGGTCCGGATTCACCGGTCTGTACGCTGGTATCCTGCGGTGCTCGGTGGGCCAGTCGCTCGGATTTTCGCGTGTGGACTGTCCGGGTGGGGCGGGATGGGGATTGAGCGATGTGTCGTGGTCGGAGGTGTGGTGTAGGTCGTAGTCTGCGAGGAGGGATTGGAGGTTGTAGACGGTTGGGTTGGCGGTGGTTGTTACGGACATTGTTGGAGTGTGAAGAGATGGGAATGCGCGCGGGTTGGGCGAGGTGTGGTTTCAGGGTCTGGCGATTTCATCGCGGGTACTGGACGGGAATTAGATTACGAGGGTCGCATGGAGGTTGCAGGGTTGGTGATCGGGACGGAATGTGGAGTGGAAGGCGGGCCCGAGATCGTCGGACGCATCTGGGCGTGAGGACGCGACGAGTTCGAGGGTTTTCTGAAGAAAGTTTGAAGGTAGTTAGGAGCATTTGTTCAGACTGTTGCATTCTTCTGTCTTCTTGTCGACCACCTTTCTTCCAGCTTCACATTCCGCCATGGCCTCTTCCCCGGATCTCGCGCTCGCGAACCTTCAAGCCACCGCCCTCACCGCACGTTGCCACAACGCTTTTTTCCGCCAAAAGCAGCTCAAATACCTCCACGACGCGTTGCGGAATGATGTGTCGAGCATAAAGGATGCGATCAAGCATGATACAAGCGTGTCGGACGCAGAAGCGATTGCCGAGGTTGCCCTTTCGCTCGATGTGGTGAAGGAGCATTATAGCAGTATCGATGCGAAGAAGGAACTTGAGGCAGAATATCGCGTTTCGAATGGGAGAGATGCGAGCGATGGAAGAGTGCCATGGGGCGTTATATACGTCGAGCTACAACGGACCCATACACCATTCTTTTCTGCCATTGTGGCACTCAGCGCGGCATTGGCAGCTGGCAATTGCGTCGCTATAAAGGTACTTCAGCGATACAGTTTCTGACTGGAAGAATCTAATGCGCTTTCAGGTCGAGAACAGTCTCCGCGCCCTGCCATCAGTTCTTCGAACACTGCTCTCAAAGGCCCTTGAGTCGGATACTTTCGCCATCCTCACGTCTACTCCCTCTCAGGACTCATTGGCATCATGTCTACAAGTCATACAAGAAACACACATCGAGTCCCCTACATACTCGCAGTTCGCCTCTCCCAAGAGCAAAGTCATCGCGGTGGTTGACCGCACGGCCGACCTAGCATCGGCAGCGGAACAACTGGTAGCAGCGCGGTTCGCGTTTGGCGGCACCTCACCATATGCTCCAGACCTAGTACTTGTCAATGAGTTCGTTAAGCAGGAGTTCTCGGAGCATGTCTTGCGGCACTCAATTCGCTATCTGTCAGGATCCGACAATAACGTGGCGAATGGATCGCCCAAGTCGCCAACTCTAGCTGCACAGAAGCCTACGTCAAGAACAGCCGAAGCATTCAAAACTCTCCAAGAGAGTCTGTCGTGGAAGCTCAATACACTCACTCAAGGCGATTACGGCGCGGTGGTAGAGCTCACAAACATGTCCGCTCTCCCACCGTCCAAGATCAGCCAACCGCTGTTCTGCATTTCGTCCATCACTTCTCTCGAACACGCCATCAGCCTCGTTGACGAGTTTTTCGAGCCACCGAGAAGTTTGCTAGCCGCATACCACTTCGGCACCCCGTCAGCTGGCAAATACCTCTCGCAATTCGTGAACGCAGACGCCTCTTTCGTAAACCATGTACCATACCGCATCTTGCTCGGACCAGCAGCACCATCAAATCATCCCATTGATGTCGAGAAGCGCTACACGACGCAGCATTTCACGCGCGCGTCGCCTGCGTACATTGCGTCTCCAGCTTCACAATCCGCCCTATCACAGGTTGTTACCAGCAAAGACTCGAGAAAGCCAGCTGCAGATCTGCTCGCAAAGGCGTCGCAGGAGATCAAGGAGGGCAAGCGTGCGGAGTCAATTGCTATCGGATACTTTGAGCAGGGTATTTTCATTGGTTTGGGCGTGTATGGTATTCCTATCTTGTCGTGTATTGGGGCGTCGTTGTTCTTTGGTATCAGGGCAGGTTTGAGACGGTGGGCTTTTGCATGAGCGCGAGAAGGATTGGTTTGCTGGTGTGTTGTACTTTATCGCAATCGTGTGGTCGTGACATAAATACCGCTGCGGCACAGTGCATCAAGAAGCCATCCTTGTTGCATCTCAACAAGTTTTCTAAACAGCTTCCCGGGCATTATGCGCTGAGCTGTGTCGGCGAGTAAAACTCTTCGGAGACCTACCTCGAGATGCTCCTCAGCGACTTGCCAGTGAATCAATCCCGGAACGACGACGGGGTTGTTTACCACGAAACACTCAGACTTCAACGTCAGGAAAGATCCGGACCCCAGACTTTTCCTACACAGCTCATGTGCCAGTCCAACAAAACATCGGGATCCCCACATTACGAGTTCCCCACGGGGTCAAGCAGAGGGTTGAGCATACCCCTTCGACGCAGCCAATCAGCAATATTGGTGGCGTATTGCGTTCACGCTCATTTGCCGCGGAACAGAAGCCATTGCCCGCATCCTTGCTCTAGATGCACATACCTATTGCATGGCGAAGGCTGACTGCTCGAGCTCCTGTGTATTTAGATTGTGTTCAGTACGGTTTCAGGCCATCAACATTATCGCAGACCAGCGTTATTCGAGCTCGCGAAACGGTTGACGGACGCTCTGAGTGGACGCGTTTTCCAAAAATCATCTCTCTCGTTGCGCTCTGAGGCTAGAATCTTGCCATGGCGTCCCTCAAGTACGCGCTCGGCTTGTCGAAAGAAGAAGTCAGGAACGCCAAACCACCAGGAACTGCGACACTGGTTGGTGAGTACTTCCAACATCAGGCGTCTACAACTTCACTGACATATTCTTGCTTTTAGAGCACCTGGAGTGGACAGCATCTCAGAGCAGCCACGATGAGATCCGTCTCGTCCCCCAACCATCCGCAGACCCAGCAGACCCCCTCAATTTCGCCCAATGGCGAAAACTAGGAATCCTGGCAGTGATGTCCATACATCCATTCATCGCCAACTTCACCAGCTCTTCCATATCCAGTGCGCTTCCAATCTATGCAGCCACTCCGATCTTTGGATTCCCGCCCATAGGCTTCAGTCGAGTCACGTACCTCGTTGCAGTGAATCTGATCATGCTCGGTGTATCCAACTTGTGGTGGGTGCCGTTGGCGAACACGTTCGGTCGGCGACCGGTCATTCTTGTCAGTACCTTGCTACTCGTCTTCTCGAGTATGTGGGCAGGGCTAGCGAAATCGTTCAATAGCTTGCTTGCCGCGCGAGTGTTCATGGGTATGGGAGGTGGGTCTGCCGACGCCGTCTCGCCTGATGTGGTGGGCGAGATATTCTTCGTTCACCAGCGCGGACGTGCCTTGGTAAGTCCTTGGTCATATCATTGATCTGTATCGCAACAGCTGACCATTTTTCAGGCCATCTATACCGTCTTCCTTGCCCTTGGCTCCCTAATGGGTGCGCTTTGCGGTGGGTACATCGTCGCCGCAAAAGGCCTGGCGTGGCTTCACTGGGTCAACGTCATTCTGGCCGCCATCTCATTCGTACTCTGTTTCTTCCTTCAGCCAGAGACACTGTACGATCGCCCGCAGACGATTGTGCATCTGGCGAACGATGATCCAATCAAGAAGGGTGTCGAGACGAAGGAGGCTGTCGCGGTTTCAAGCTCAGTGGCATCGTTTTCGTATCCACCATACACGTTTGCGCGCTCCCTTAAGCTCATCACTTACCGACCGGGCATTTTTCAAAAGTTCCTTGCGCCTTACAAAGTGATGAGGCTGCCTGGAGTTTGGCTGGTTTCTCTATGGTATGCCGGCCTCGTAGGGTTGATCGTCACGACGAGTGTGGTCGCGCCGCAGTTGGTTGCTGCTCCGCCTTATCTCTGGGGTAAGGGTGTCGGACTTATCAATCTCGGAGGTATTTTTGGCACTCTGCTCGGCTGTGTAAGTTCAACCGCCATCCTCGTTATCAATTCGTCTTTAACTCATGCTCAGATCTATACCTACTTCATTGCCGACTTCACTACCAAGCGCCTGGCAAAGAAGGATGTACACGGTTTCTCTGAACCAGAATCTCGCCTCATGACCGCCCTTCCGGCTCTGGCAATTGCGACATTCGGCTCGCTTGTCTTTGGCTTTGTAGCACAGAATCCGTCACCTAAAGGCTGGGTTGGCCTGCAATTTGGCCAGGGCATGGTCGCCTTCGGTCTTATGCAGGCGCCTTCTGTGGGATTCAACTACCTCATCGAGTCGTACGGGAGCCTCTCAGGAGATTGCTTCGTCGCAGTCACGTCTGCCAGAGCCATTATTGCTTTCGCGTGGACCTTCTTCGTTGGCGAATGGGTTCATGATAACGGCCCCGCGGAGGCATTTGGCATTTTTGGCATGCTGATGGGTGTGTTCGGGCTCATGACCATTCCAATGCTCATCTGGGGCAAGAGACTTCGGATTTGGACCTCTAAATGGGTGCCTAAGGGAACGGGCATGTGAGGTGAATTTAAATACAAGCACGTGAGCGCAAGTAGCGTATAGTGTGATTTATCACGAGTTTCTCCATCTCCACAGAGGCTCTGCTACCATGTGATGTGTCTCTGTCAGAATGTAGCGCTGCTTTTGTGCCTGGCGGAGTTGTCACCCGCAAATGTAGAGCGCAGGATGCTGTACTCAACATAACTTTGAATGCACCTAGATGCTCCTCTAGTCTACCTCTCCATCCGTCGGTGGTTGAGTATGCAACCTGCTGCGCATAGGAGCGCAGACCGGCTTCACTAGTCCGTCCACTCACTTTGTTGCAGAGCGCAGACCCACCAGAAGTTGTACCAAGTTTCCGACAAGCGGGGAGCACGAGCCTTCACTGGTACCATGATGAGCTTGTAGTACATGTATCAACGTGTCCATGATAGCAGATACGTCGCTGATCCGGATGCTGGCTTGCGATGTTGGGCTCAAAATGGAAGGAATACCACGATTCGACGTGATGAATCTTTTCGCAGGCAGCGGATCGTTCCCATTGAGGATGACGTCTAGCTGTGTGGTCCCAGCTGAATAGGAACTGTCCATCGTCGAACGCCGAAGAAAGCCATAGCCCCATAGGATGAGCCCAGCGTGGTACAATGCGATAGCATTGAAGTTGCACAGCAGAGGTTTTGGCATGCTTGTAGCAGCACGTAAGATTTGTCCGGCATGCCACAGTGCTTGGCGTGCTGCTGACGTTTTGGTCCATTCACGTAGCGCCGGATATGCATTTCGTGCCTCTTCTTGACCCTCAATGCCAGCGAACAACTGTATGTCTGCGTGCAGTTTAGTGGGGTTCACGGTTGATGCTGAGTTTTTTCGACTTACCATCCAAGGGAGCATTCAGATGAACCAGCATCAACTCCAAAATCATCTCATTGCTCTTGTTTAGAGGCGGGCTGTGGACGTGAAAGTCTTCGAGTTGCTTGGTAAGCTCTGAGTGCCTGGAAGACAGTACGAGACTGTTATTGGCTTGCGGGGGAGCGCGCACAGTGAGTGCGCTTATTTGGCGGAGTTCCCAGCACATGCCCCACACCATGTGGAGGTATATTGTGCTTGCACTGTCATACCTTGCGAGCTGTCCCAAATCCAGGAAGATCTCAAGTGCTGAGGGTCGCTCTAGTGTCATACGCGCGTTGTGGATATACGCTGCTTTCCATGCGGTCGCCGTGGGTGCATGCCACAGAGGACTGGGGCTAGGCAGGGGCAGCTGCATCTCTGCATACGATATCAAAGGCGGCTTCAGGAGTGCCATTGACGACTGCCTATCGAGCTCGAATGTGCGATACGTCAGGCGCAAGAACGACTCTTGATGGACCCATCTTTGCCACTTTTCTTCTAAAGAAGTCCCTTGCTCGTCAGTGGTAGGGGAGATCTCTTTCCACGTAGAACGACGAAATCTTCCTCCTCTCCGGAGCATAGTCACCAACGGTTGTAGGAAGCTTTCCGAGATCTCCATCTTTCGACTATGCGGCGTTAGTGTTTGGCTCGCATGTGCTATGTAACACAGAACCCACCTGATACCACTCCACATGCCAACCTGCAACTCGAGTAGGAGAGCTCGGAGGTTCTGTAGCTCTCTAATCGCAGAATTGTCTGCTTCGAACGCTCTCGCTTGACCAATTCGGGATGCTTCTTGCAATGCGAACCCGAGCTTACGCAACGGGGTGTCGGGCGTGGATGCAGCTCCGGCCGAGACCACACAGCCCAGAAGTTCTGGACTGAGCTTCGAAGGTGATAGAGTGGGCAAATGGAACCACCATTGCGCATCTAATGAAGGGGAAGTCAAGAAAACTTGTATGAGGGTATCGAGGAGTTCGATGCCGGGAAAAGCAGACGAGATCCGTCCCACGTTCTCACGGCTGCATGTGCCGAGCACTAAAGCCATGAGCCGATCTCGACTGACACGGGTGAGGCTCTCTGTAACCACTCGACGTTGAATGAAGTGCGGTCTGCGGTTAGTCCCCTTTTCTGGATCAGCGAAAGCGAGATTGCCTTGTTCGGATCCCCCGAAGTCCTTATTTGGCTGTGGTAGGTAGCGCCAAACACTTTGTTTGAATGCCTCGGTTCGTACTGGAACACTATCGCTCTCTGGCCAATGCTGCTCTGGCACTTGCGTGTCTTGTGCATCGGTTGACGGAGTGTCGGCGGCAAAGGGAACTTGGAAGTTGTACTGATCGAGCAAGCCCAGATCGACATCAGTGAGACCGATGTCAAGATCAAACGAGAGATCCATAAGACCACGAGGGGTAGCCTGTCCGGAGAAAAAGGCATCCATCTGAGGCATGTTGTTGAAGTAGTCAGGGAGAAACGGATCGATGCCAGGAGTTTCGTCGAAATGCGGTTGTATTTGGTTATCGAAGAACGCCATGCCATTCCCGGAAGAATCGATGTATCGTTGGCCTGTGGCAGGACTGGGGTCTGTCGTAAGTGTATGTGTATGGGCCCTTCCTCGTGGTGCCACCGAATTATCGACGGGCCCATCGCCTGAGGCACTCATCGTGGCTGATGATCTACCGTATTGTACTGTTGAACTGTGCCTGTCGGTCTTCGGTGTCAGTGCTAGCTGGCTGGTTTCACGGCTCTGCAATGGCGTAGGAAAGTCGAAGCCGTTGGAAAGATCAAGAAGATCCTGTGCCGCATGCACGGCCACGGCGTCCAGCTCAACTGAGTCATCCGGCTGCTCTGGAACACGACAGTGGATGTTCTTCTTCCTGCATCGACTGCATGGCTTTTCGTCTTCGCATCGTAGGTGGCTTTGTGAGCAAGCCTCACAAGCTTGTACCACTCTTGCGTCTCGAGCTATCTCGCGCCTTTGTCGCTTCGAGGCGGAGTCTGAGTCGTGGTTCGTCACATGTCTTTTCAACAAGTCTCTGTGTCTCGTTAGAGCAGCTCGTGTAAGTTCGAGGTACAGTATCGATACGCATGGTGGCACGTGAACACAATTCGTTTGAAGTGCCGTACTGACAATGTTCGAGACCATCCATGTCGGAGACATCTGTGAAGAGCGCGACGCCATTGCATTGCTGTACTACACGTAGACAAGGCGGAACTCACATTCTAGCGAACCCTTTCGAACAGATTGGGCAAACATAAGGTTTGGCCTTCGTGTCTGTCTAGTGTCAATGAGTGTTCTTATGGTTGCCAGTTCATAAGAAGCAGGACGTAAGCAATTGCTACGCGAAGACGCGCGACATTACAATTCGGACGCCCGCAATCTTTCATCATGATCCTGACGCATCTTTGGGAGCTAGTGGAGCACAAACTTACGCGCTCTCACGTGCCGTGTGAGGTGATCTGCTCGCGTGAACGAGCGCTTGCAGGTGGAGCATTGGAACAGCCTTTGTGGCTGTTCAGGATTTGTCGCTGTCAGATTATGCGCTTGCGCCGTCGGGGCTTGCATGTTCATCGTGATGTTGCCCTCAATGGAAGTCTGGAGGCATCGGGAAGTGAAGTGGAGTGTTGTGGGGAAGGCGATCGTGTGGAGGAGCCGCCCCTCGGCTGTTGAGACGTGCACCAGGACCCACGGACTGTCGAGCGGTAGATCCCGAAAACCCCTCTCCCTCCACGTTCCGACCTTCGATTTGCCTCCCTTCGATCCCTATCAAAGCGTTTTAGCAAGTATGGAAGAACGCGCCTCCAGACTAGGTGGAGCTCCCCCGAAGTGTGAAGACCGTCCTACCAAGCACAAGCGCATCTGATTGTTGATTGAAGAGACGATTCAGAGGGTTACTTACAACACAACCTCTATTTCAAGATGGCGGTACCACCGGTCCACTTCTTCTCCCATGGATCAACCATGATGTTGGGCGAAGAGTCCAAATCCGCCGACTACTGGAAAGCCTGCGGCGACGAAGCAAAGCGCCACGGCTTCAAGGGCGTCATCATGATGGGCGCACACTGGGACGCAAGAGGCACGAACCGCATCGACGTATCAATGAACCCCAAGCCCATTAAGTCACCCGTCGCGTACGTTTCTCCAAAGAAATACGTGCACTACGAGCTCAATCCCGACCTCGAAAGCGGAAAGAAGTGCATCCAAGCGCTCAAAGAAGGCGGCATCGATGCGCGGCCCAACGAGTTGTTCGACTGGATACACGACACGTATCTCATCCTGATACGAATGTTTCCCGACAAGTGTCCACCGACGACCATCATCAGCATGAACTCGCGCTTCGATCCACATCTGCACGCTCGCGTTGGGCAAGTCCTCGCACCTTTCCGCGACCAGGGCTATCTCATCATCGGCACCGGGGGCGCAGTACACAATCTGTATCGCAACAATTGGGGGCAAATGCTGCAGTACACCGACAACTTTGCGCAGCCATACCCGCCAGAGGCACCGATGCTGGAGTTTAGGCAAAGTGTGGAGGACGTTTTCATTAAGAACTGTCGCAATGGCTCGATGAAGGGGGCCCTGACTAGAGGCATCACAAGATTGATGAAGCATCCCATGTTCCGAGATGCACATGCAACGGATGATCACTACATGGCGGCGTGTTTTGTGGCAGGTGTGGCTGATGGTACCAAGCGGGAGGGCGACGAGTGTGAACTGGGTGCCGAAGACTGGGAGTTGGTGAATATGTGTAATAGTCAGTTTACGATTGGACGATGGGCGCGTAAGGCTTGAAACGACTGCGTCTTCACCGTCAACTTTCGAATGGACTTGTATGCTATACTCCATATTTCCAATTACCATGTCCGCGCTTGGAAACTACATCGTAACGTTCACAGAGTTGGAACAGAGTATGTGCAGCTTTGAGTGTACTTGGTTACAGCATGAAGATGCGAGGAAACAATGTGTTGTAGCAATGCATTGATCGGTTGCGCCACTTTCCTTGCCTAGCTATCTACACTACTTCGGAGGCACAATCGGCAAAGTAACGTAGTTCGCAAACTTCGGCCCAAAGTGTAAATGGTTCATACCAGCAAACACCTCCTCACTCCTGTCCTGCGGATGGTTGTGCTGGAAAATGCCACTACCCTGCGTATCACCACTCGCAACCTCGAACACAATCTTCCCTCCCTTCTCCACCACCACGTTAGTCGGCCATACTTCCACATCGACGGCATACACATCGCCTGGAATGACGGGCTGTACATCGGTGCTAAAATAGTCGCGCCATGGAAGGTACTCGCGATGCTTGGGATGATCTGGATTCGTCTTGCGGAGACTGGTACGTAGCCATCCTTTGGCAAGTGGGATAGGATCACCTGCTGTGCCAGTGTAGTGTACTTCCTTGCCTTCAGGCGAGATGTAGCGGAGCGTGAGGAAAAGGTCGATGTCTGAGGGCGTCGCGCCACTGGCATGTGGAGAGAGCGAGACGTTGAGATGCGCAACGATGTGGCCCGTAATCTCATTCTCCTCCTCGAAAGGTGCCGTCGAGAATTGAAGAAGTTTTGGGTTATCTAGAGTTCCGAGTGCCTCATATGACAGCTTCTGAGGCCGATTGGTGATGGGTTGCACCTGAGTCAGTGTCTGGGACGGCGTGAGGTAGAACTTCGAGTATTGCGTGCGTGCGATGGGCCATTCGTTCTCGGTCCGTCGCTCGTAGACTTTCTCCTTCTCCGCGTCGTTGAAGCCTACATCCCCCTTCCGCAACACCATATCAACTGGAGGCAGCTTTCCCTTGACTGACCAGCCAACGCGGTCGTTGCCTTTGAGGAACGCGTCCAGGAAACTGCGTTGGATCTCGACTTCTTCCTTGTAGTAGAACGGAAGGTCGTGTCGGCCTGTGATCATTCGCAGATACTTGAATTCAGATCCGGCGTGTGCGTATCCTTCGATGTTGCCTCGCAAATGAAGCAAAATTCCGCCCCAATTGCCAACCGACAGCAAAGGCACTTCGATGTCGCTCATATCGTACTCCTTGCTCGCGTAGTATGTCTGGTTGCGGAATTTAACCCCTGCAGTATCGATGGTTTGATCCTGTCGGTTCTTCTCGCGTACTTCGTCGGAAAGATTGCCATCCACAGTGTCTGGTCCCCAATTACGCTCCGCTCGCCCTGGGCGCCCGTATTGATTCGTGATGACTTGACGATTCCACCAGAAGTCAATGAACTTGTTGCTCAGAATTCCACCATGTCGACAGCGATCGCGGTAGTAGTCGCTCATGCCTTCCCAGGGAATGACTGCGGCCAAACCCTTGGGCTTGCGAGCTGCGACACGCCATTGTGACCCAGCGTAGTAGCTTATGCCTAGCAATCCGACCTTGCCAGAAGACCATGACTGTTCCGCCGCCCATTCCACAACGTCGAAGAAGGCTTCGCTCGTTCCTCGTGACATGGTATCGAGAAAGCCGGGTGATTGGCCGAGCCCTCGCTCGTCGGCGCGAACGATGATGTAGTCATGCTTGGTCCAGAAGCCAGGGTCGGGAGTCTCCCAACAGGAGTGCTCTGAGTGATGTTCTTGGTTCACCTCCGCAAAAGACTTTCCGTGGAAGCTGCAGCACGTTGTCAGACTCTCGTGCTTCAGGTGCTGTACGCAGAAGAAATATACTCTTTGTAGTGAATATCCTTGCCATAAGGTCCATATGTCACTAGAACTGGTAATTTGGTCCCTTTCTTCGTAGCCTTCGGTCGGTACACATTGCATCGAATGATGCCACCGGAGCTGGTCCTCAGCGGTACCGCGACATTCTCCTCGAAGATGTAGGGGAACGACGACTCGTCCAGCTTGTAGGCATCTTTGACTTCTAGTTGGTCAGACATAATGACGACGGGTCAGTGATGGGAGATCACTTACTTTGCAAAGGCGTCGGGTATATAGCAATTGCTGCGACTTGTGGTGGTGGATACCAGCGTAACGCGCCGGAGTCCAGGTGGCAGTTCGTGATGTGGGGGAATTCGCGACCGCCGATCCGCGCAGGAGCCGCCGATGCAACGCTACATAGTGATTTTTCCTCTTTCAGCCTTCAATGAAGCACGATTTCTAAAAGAAAAATCGTGAACGTGCTGCCTTAAGTTTTGAACTATACAATGGGTGTGTTACACTAGCACCTCAATTCGAAGCAGGACATTTCTCCAGCCAGATGTGCAACCACACACTGTCAAAATCGCCTGGATGCATTTCTGGAGGGCACTTCGTGCGCTGAGGCAACCATTCACAACGCGAGATCAAAACCAGGTCATTCAAATTCTCAGAACAGATGCACCAAGTCTCCCTTCCACCTCTCAATGCATAAATTTATAGGCGCGGACTATTCGGACGGTTAGAAAAGTTATTTAGAGGGGTTCTTTTTTTAGGGCTAGGTAGCGTAGATCTTTACTTTTTAGCGCTAACGTTAAACCTAGCTTATAGTTAATGTTCGAGCTATTGAGTTAGTTACCTATACGAATATTAAGGTCTCTAATAGAATGACTAACTAACTAGTTAATTAGTTAATTAAATAAGGTTTCCCTAGTTATATAGATCTGCTCTACTACCTATAGCTATATAGGCACGTATCAGCTAGTTATAGGTTTAGTATTCCTAGCGCTAAAAAAAAACCTCTAAGTAACTATTTAGACACTCTGAATAACTAACTAGTCCGCGCCTAAATTTACGATGACTTCGGCACACCCTTCATACTCCCATAGTCCTCCTCCAACACTTTCCCCCCAACCTCCACCGGCTTACACTCCTGCAATACATACATCATCCTACCCCATTCCGTCGAACTCAAATTCCTCCAAGCATGCATAGTCCCCCTCTGAATCGCCACATCGCCCCGCTTCATCGTCCTCGTCTCTCCAGAGTCCAAAACGAGCTCGAATTTGCCCTCGATTACGACGCCGTAGTCCAGCGAAACGGTGCGGTGCATGGGCGATAAGTGTCCCGGTGCTACGTCGACGAATCGTAGGACGGTTCCGCCTGTAGCGACGAGGCCGGGTGGGCTGGAGAGGTAGGGCTTGTAGACGTTTAGATCGGCGTCGTTGTTTAGGTCGACTGGGAAGCCTTTTGTGACGTAGCCGAGGCCGAAGGCGGCGTTTGGTATTGCGTCGAATTTGTTGTCTTCGGAGAGGGCGTCGGAGAAGATGGCTTTGCCGGAGGTGTCGTGGGCGGTGATGAAGCGCTTGAGGCTGGGGAGTGTGTTGTTCGTGGTGTCTGTGGAGGCCATTGTGAGGTGAGAGCGTGGGAGAGGCGTGGATTCAATTCGATAGGTAGATTTGAAAATTTCAGGCTCAATGTCTACTCTCAGATGTTATACCTCCGGGTGATGTGGGGGTGAGTGACAACATCTGCCGAGCAAGTCACGTCCTCAGAAGATGATAACATGCAAGCGCCGACCATGGAGTACCGCTACACATCTCGGCGCTCGCTCAGCGAATACACCGAACTTCTGCGGAGGCGGACACCTGCATGAAGCTACGATGTATCCCTGCCTTGACTAAAGTTTGAGCCCCGATGTGGAGGCACAACACCCGATCTCGAACTGCACCATGAGAACATTGCTACCATCAGTCAGAAAGTCAGTGAGCAAAAGTAGTGTCGACTCCCCAAACTCTCATCGACGGTCATACATACCACCACAACCATGACAGACAAGTACACCTCCCACTTCAGCATCAACAACATCCCCTACGGCATCGCGAGCTCCCCATCGCACCCCGACCCCCAAGCCGTAACCCGCATCTGCGACACCGTAATCTTCCTTTCCCCCCTCTCAGCCACACCCCCCTTCACCTCCATCCCGCCCCTCTCCTCAATCCTCCTGCACCCAACCCTCAACACCTTCGCCGCACTGCCCTCATCCACACACACCCAAATCCGCCTCGCTATCCAATCGGCCTATAAACAGGACCTTCACAAACTTCACTCCGAGGATATCAGCAATGTAACTCTCCACATGCCCGTCGCAATCGGCGATTTCACAGACTACTCCGCGTCAACAAACCACGTGCTCAACGCTAGCCATGCCGTGACTGGCACGCGCGCCTACCCACCTGGCTTCCACAAGTATCCCATCGGATACGCAGGCCGGTGTTCCTCCATTGAAGTCTCGCCTACATCCGTCGTGCGGCCGCTGGGCCAATTCATCGAAGACTACTCTGCCCCGGAGAAGGAGATTATATTCGGACCCACGTGTGCCTTGGACTACGAGCTCGAAGTCGGCGCCGTGATTGGCACACCAGTCGAGCCAGGGACATATCTCGAGGCAAAAGACGCGGACAAACACATCTTCGGGCTAGTATTGGTGAATGATTGGTCGGCGCGGGATGTCCAAGGGCTGGAAATGAACCCGCTGGGTCCGTTCAATGGGAAGAACTTCAAGACGACGATTTCACCCTGGGTGGTTCCGATGGACGCGCTGAAGCCGTTTGCGGTGAAGGCGCCGAAGCGCATGGCGCCTGTGGCCGGGTTTATGGATGATGAGGGGGCGCCGAATTATAGGATTAGGTTGAGCAGCGAGGTGGTGAGGAAGGGGGTGAGGACGAAGACGTGTACGGTCGGGTTTGAGACGATGTATTGGACGTTCAGGCATATGCTGGCGCATCATACGGTTGGTGGGTGTGGGTTGCGAACGGGGGATCTGGTGGCGAGTGGGACGGTGAGTGGAGATTTGGATTATGAGCATGGGTGTCTGTTAGAGATGACGAAGAATGGGAGGGTGGCGACTAAGCTGAGCGATGGGAGTGAGCTGAGGTATCTGGAGGATGGAGATGAGGTTGTGTATACAGGGGTTGTAGGATCAGGGGAAGAGGGTGTAGGGTTCGGGGATATTGTTGGGGTGATTCAACCGGCGAAAAAGCCTTGAAACAGAGAAGAAGATTTTCAATGTAAGACGATTGTGATTACTACCTGAATGTCGCATTCAAAGACACCAGTCTATCTGAAGAGACTCGAATCAGCCCCTGCGACGCGTGCTAGGACTCTTGCCTGTGACATTTGCGTAGGATGGGGTCGCTCCGCTGGAGACAGCGCGTGCCATTTCCTTGCGATCCCCCGCAATCGGCTTCTCCAGCTTCTTGCTCTCGGTGTTCTTCGAGGCTGGCGCATTCCAGTAGTATACGACCTGGAGGAAGAGAACGAGGTTCAACGCAAAGCCTGCGATGAATCCGTAGAGGATGAGCGGGTCGTCGACTTCTTGGAGCGTGGTGAAGATGCGCGAAAGGGAGCCGAGGAGGTAGTTGACGACCTACATAGCTTTCGTCAGCACATTCGTCTCCTCTTCTTATGATAAGGCTCTAAGCTTACAGCGAAAGCGCTCAACTGTCCCGTCCCGCCCTCGGTCCAGATGGTCAGAATCTGAGGAACCTTGCTAGTCACACCAAGCACACCAGCGGTGGCCTGCAACAAGCTTAGCCTCTCTTCGCCCACCATATTCTCATTGAACAGCGCAAAGCCCGCGGCACCCAGTCCACCAATCCAGCCAGCAATGCCCAGGCTATTGCCGCTGTACTTGAGCACCAGACTCGCGATGACAATGTTCTGGATCAAGATGAGGGCCGTCTCGCCATACGTGCTGAACGGGAACCCGTGGCGCACGTTGTAGCTCAGGGAGATGAGGTATGCGCTCGACTCAAGCAGATACGAGAGGAACGAGAGGCCCTCGGAGGATTGCGAGTTGATGAGCTTGATAAGCTGAGGCACCTTCACGATCGAGGACGCGCCGATGATGCCGATACCGAGGCCTTTGGAGACTGCGAGCTTGAGGCATTCCGTGTGCGAGGGGTCGATGTCGAGGAGCAGCGTCTTGTAGCACGCATCGCCAATGAGCGAGGCGCCGAGGTCAGCAATGGGTTTGGGGAGGTTGTGCGTGATGGGCTGCACGACTGCGCGGAGGGCGTCCATGGTTGCAATTATCGTGGGACTTGGGATGACGGAGGAGCGAAGTAGTGGTGTGTTGTGGTGTTTGCTAACATATGCTTGCGCCCGCTGACGTAACCTTGCGCTAGCGGCCACGTGCTGGACTGATCGCTTGCCACATGCAGATGCATATGACATGTGTCTCCATCGGATGGCACTGTGGGACTGAATGTATGTACCATACACTCGTTGATGCTTGAAGGTGCTCGTACCAACAGTGTCAACCTCGGGTTTCATTGAACGGCAATGATGGTGACTAAGATTACGACCTCCTTCGTGGCAGACAGGTGGCACTGCATCAAACATCGAGACGTCTCTGCATTACTACTATTACTGCTCATTACCAAATCGCTCTTCTATCCTCCCAAGCTGGCGACCCTCAAATGAAAAAGAAGTGTAGTGTATAGTACAGAAGCTTCCGTCTCCGCAGGACTGGAAGTATGCAGAAAGTGTGATTAGATTGACGAGTTGCTACGAGGGCCAAAAGAAATGCAGACGACTAAAGACATCTAGAACTGGAGTGTCCTTGGGACGCGAGGCTTAGAAGACGCCCTAAATATGTCAGTGGTAGATCGCCATCAACATCAAGACTTGAACTCACCGGAATGAACAGGTAGGGGACCTGCTTCTCGTACTCGGTCCATGCCTCGCCGTAAATCTGGCGACACCGTTGAATGTCGCGAATCGCGCGATGAATAATCATGCCACAGAAGAACACCGAGTAAAACCAAGGGAAGGGCGAATTGAACCCAGTGATCAAGCCCCAGGAGATCGCAAAGAAGAGATCACACGTGTAGTGAATCTTCCTCGCCTTGCCATACCATCCGTCCGCTAAGATCTTCGATCCAGCCTTGGTTGTGATGGTTTTGGGATTCGCAATCCGTCCGTACTTGAAGTAAGGGAAGGTAGTGCGCTCCTCCACGACGCCGCGCTCTTCCTGGCGGAACTGGTTCTTCTGGCTGTTTGTTGTGTCCCAAATGTAGTAGACTCCCAGGTAGGTCACAATGAGTAGTGCGATGAACCACGATGGCCAGGTGTACTCGGACGGGTTGTGCGATGCAATGTACAACGTGCAGTGGCAGTAGGAGAGCGGCACGCCTGCCATGTTCCAGAAGATAAGCATGAAGCCGAGCTTCTCGTAGTACATGTCCCACGTTGTGATAATCAGGTGCTCGCCTTTTGCGCATGCGTTGGCGTAGAGGTAGTGAGCGAAGAGCAAGAATATGGCCTCCATTGATGGCTTGCCGTACATTTCAACCTGCTTCAAGACCGTACCGAGGGACAGGAAGAAGAGGATAAACCAGGGGATGCGAACTTCGAGGAACATCTTGAAATCGATGATTCCAAATAGCCTTGGGTTGAGTTCCGAACCTAGAAAGAAGTCGACGATGGGCGATCCCGTCATTCGGACTGTGGCTCCACGAACACGAGCTGAAACGAACGCGATGGCGGAACACAGGAAGCCTGAGATAATGGCCACGCTCATGATGTGGCCAAACTCATCGACAAGTGTGTACATCTTGAACAGGCCAGTGAAGTGCAAAGTCAGCATGATGACGATGCTGCTGTAGAACGACCACATGGCAGAGCAGTAGTAGTCGAGCTGCTTGCCGCCGAGATGAGGAAGAGGCTTGCCCTTGCGGTACACACCCGGCATGTACATGTAAAAGGCCATCTGCACCAGTCCAAAGAACCAGTAAATCTGCCATGCCTTGTTGTTGGGGAATGCCTCAGTCCAGATCAGATCCAACATGTGAGTGAAGAACTGCGCCCAGCTCTGGCCCTCTGCACGGGATGGGAACTTTCCGTCGTAGAAGGTGGCTCCGATCCACATGTAGTACATGAGCGCAGGGAAGCAGATCATCATTGCGCCCATACCGAGTGCGCCTCCAAATTCATTTAGCCCATGGGTCGTTGTCGGCGGGAAGTTTTTCTCTGCCTCGTGCTTCCAGTCCCATGCAGTTGGCTCGGCCTTTCCATTGGCAGAGCCATTTGTATAGCCATTCGCATGTCCATTCGCGTGTCCATTCGCGTGTCCGTTCGCATGTCCGTTCGCGTGTCCATTCGCATGTCCGTTGTTGTGTGAATGCGCGATGATGCTGCTCGTTGCGGTGGCGTGATTGTGGTTCAAGCCGGTGCCAGTCACTTTCATGAACTGGTCCGGCTCTGGTGTCGAGTCGTAGGGAACGTCATCATCCACTGCGAGTGACTTGCGCTGCGACTTTTTCCGGCCGGGGGTTTCGACAAAGCCCGGTCGGTCAGGCTTGCTGCATGCACGTCAAGACGAATCCTCCAGGACCTTGCAGGCAGTCTGCAGGGTATTACTCACGTAGGCGTCCTTCCCGTCTGCGACCGTGTTACTCGCAGCGACATGGTGGTTTGTTCGCGTGTGGTCGTGGTGAGAGCGCAGTTTCAGGGGAATGAGCAGGCGGCGAGTGTTGCTCCGCGATAAGCCGGCAATTGGAGAAGTGAGATGAAGGCACGTGAAAACTTCGATTTCACTTTCACTTCACTTTACGACCACTACTAGCCCACAATGGTAGGCAATACGTGCAGGCGATGAACTGTTGCTTGTTGACGTGCTACAATTTTTTGGTTACATGCGGCACTGCAGCCAATCGGCGCGTCAAAAAGGGCCGAGCTAAGTTAGTGCTAGTGGATCGCGCTTACCTTCGAAACTCGTCGCGTCTAACCAGTCGGCAACAATATATCCATACAAAAGGCAGCAGCTTCATGAGAAAACATCTAAGCAAACATGCTGATCTCGAAGTACTCTCGTATTCACTGGCAGTAAGCACACCACCATTAGACTCAAGCAAGCATACGCGAGGCAGTGCTTACTCCTAACCATGAAAAATCATGGATTGTTGCTAGTGCTGACCGACACCAGCGAGCCATCCAGTCAAATAGACCCGCTATTCCCAATGACTTTGGCTTCTCTTAAAATATTCTCCGGCCCTTGTGAATAGCTCACATCGTTCCTACCAGATGTCGATGAATTCGGTGTGCATCGCCCAAGGTGTCACCAAACCACAATCCCGACACTTGTTGGATTCTGCGGCTCGGAACAGGTAGCACTCGCCGATGAAAACATAGTGCGCCTCTTCCTGCCGCAAAATGATAGGCGCCTTGAGTCCAGGAAGTGCCCATATCGTGTCCCCGACCCGAATATGCTCGCCTAATGGCCATTCCTTCACAAAGCCCACGGACTGATCGGTGACGAATCTGGTACAGCCTCGTCCGAGCCTCTCTACGGTATCCCAGAACGGTCCAATCTGCCAACCTGAGCTTTCTCCTGATATTGCAAGACTCGGTTGCTCTGATCTTTCGGCTTTGCACGAAGAACAAGTTTCTGTGCCATCATGAACATGCGAAAGCATTACGTGATTAAAGTGTGAGTGAGACTCGGATGCCGCGAGCGGTGGTAGCGTGGTGATGGTGTCGAGGTGATGGGCCTTTGTCTTCACGTACGGCAGGAACAGAGGTCCATGGTCTGCCTCATGCACACTGCGGTGACGCAATTGGATGTCATGGATGCCGGGTGAAGATACGAATTGACGTTGAACAGGGCTTAACTGATTAGGCTCAGCAGTCTTTTTGATCTCGAACCAGGACGTAGCAAGTCTTTCGGTGTCCCAGTCACTGAACTGTGGCGGCGAAGCTTCGTAGATACACTTTGTATCCCATCGAGGTACCCAGCTAGGAAACGAGCGAGTATCCAGCGATTGATCCTTCACATGCAATAGAATGTCAATCCTTCTCTGCGTACCCAGAAGGTATACTGCTAGGCTGATAAATGTATCCTCGGGCGACTGGTTGTAGTCCACTGTGATTGCATCGGAGACCCTCTGATCAATGAGTCCCAACAAGGCATACACCTTGTCTCGTGGATTGGTAGCCGAGCAATTCCTGCCTCGATACAGCACACTCAGAAGGTCTTCGCTTTCTGGACGACTAGCAGGGAGCCAACGTAGAACACTAGGCGGTACAAGTTCGACCTTTCGACAGAGTTTTAGTAATGCTCGAACAGTGTCACTGGTCCAGTGAATGGTTCTTTCTCCAACGATACACACGACTATCTTTGCGAGAGCAATCTCTTGTAAGATCTAAGTGAGAGTCAGCCGATGAGACGCAGAGAGGGCAACGTGAACAACACACCCAAACTCGATCGAAGTAGGGCAAGCTCAGAAATGGCACTGCCGCAGACTTGGCGTCAGCCGTGCTAAAGTTAGAAGAGGGATTAGCAGCATCTTCCAGGTAATCCAGAAGCCGACCATTGGTATATCCAGTATAGCCCCGATCGGGGTCTACGCACGCCAAACATTGCGACGCGTTGGAGTAAATGGCCGCCATCAACCTCACCTGGTGAACCCTTTCGACGTCGTTCTCTTGATCGATACTGATAGCATCCAGCCAGACTTTCCGGGCGCGTTGAGTCCGTCGAATTCGTCTCAATACAGACGCACAGTTTTTGGTGACGGCGATTGTCTTTCCAGAACAGTATATCTCACAAGATAATGATGTATCGCCATCTAGATCAGCCCACGTATACGACACAGCTTCAAAGGCTGGTGCGTTGGCCAGATTGACATGGAGGATTCGGCAAGCGATCTTTTCGTATTTGTCACCCGGAAGTAGCTCTATCAACCGTATCTCTTGTCCGAGCTCGTAGTCCAGGCGCTTGTATCGGTATCTTGACAATGTTGAGGTATTCTGAATGCTTTGCTCCTGCTCCGTGACCTTTTCTCCGCATGATAGACAGCAGCGTACATCATCGAACGTTCGGACGTCTGGGTGCCGGCAGGGAGGCATCATGCGCTGGGTGGTGGTGGAGCGTTAAGACGACCATGGGCTGATCTTTTCCGGTGGGTGATGGCAATCGAAGCTCAAAAGCATTACGAAGCTATGCAGGACCACTCATTGTTGGGGCTATCACGATTCACTAGACAGCTAGGCAGGACGGGTGCGCGGTGTATGCGTGAGGCTGAAAGGCCCTCCAAGACTCGGCGCGTAGCCCACCTTCAGCCTTGGACCGTGATTGCTCTTGATTGGTGTTCATTACTGTTACTGATCTCCGCCGTGAACAAACGACTACGTCAAAGGAAAGTGATATACAGGGCTACAATGCAGGAATGAGTGAATTGTTATACATGGGAAGTAGACATAAGTTAATACTAAAATCCGAAACCACAAAATTATCGACTGACATCACCTTGCCCACCTCGAGGACCGCACCTCATGAGCATCCGTTTCCCTTTCATATCCATGCTTCCCTCTCCAACTGCTCGGACCCAAGCTAGCGCTTCTCCTGTTACTGCGTGCTGCCGAGTGGCCGGTACCGCTGTCTCTCCTGCGATCGACAGCCAGCTCGACCACCTCTGTGATGTCTTCTTCGTGTTTCAGTTCTGCGATACTGTGGTCCTCCCAAATATGCTTGATCAGTGCTTTGACGTCCCCGCACACGCACACTGAGTCGCGATCATCGTGGCGCGTGCAGAGTATACAGGAATACTGCCCATCGGCGCCGCTTCGGTGACATTTCACCACGAATCGGTTCGACACCTGGAATAAGCGTTCATCTCCTCCATCATCCTTACGGACCTCCCATGCTTTGCCAGGCGAAAGATGCAAGGCATTGTCGCAGTGCGGACAGTGTGGCGACTGGGTTGGTTGTAGAATGCTAGCTGACAACTGTTTCGAAGGATGTCGCTCGAGATCCATGGCATATGGGCAGTACAGATCTGGAGGAAGCGACATCGTTTTTGATCCAGTCATGGACGTCGTCTCCGTGTCGGTTTGCTGTCGCCACCCAAGAATGGTTGTGTTGACTGGACTGCTGCTCCGCGGCTGCTTCTGCCCTTCATATTTCACTAAAGATGATGGAGTAGTGCGTGTATCAGTGCTATCTGTATGAATTGGCCCTGACGTATGGTAAGATCTTCTCACAGGCGAATGCGATGAGCGGGGACTAGGTGGCAGCTGGGCTTGCTGTCGTTGAGTTTGGGCCGCCAGAATGTCTACAGAGGATATTGAAGCCGCCGTTGAGGCGAGACTGAGTTTTGCAAGTTGTTGCGAGATAGGCAGGCGCGAGGTGGGACCATAGAGGCATGTATCGACTACGACGCTCTGTAGTTTGATAATCTGGGCTTGCAGAGCCATTTGCGACAGCACTGGTATTGTCATCAGCGCAGAACCAGTCCGCATTTTGTTCCAAACGTACAGTCACCAACAAGAAATTGTTCGCCGTATTTGCGGTACCCGACCTCAAATTGTTGCGTGATGGCCACTTTTTCGAGCGCGAAATTGGCATCCTTTCCAAAGCTCTCGTCGTCCACAAATTCGATCCTTCGCGAAGAGGGATAGCCTTTGGACCGCAGGCTCTGTTCGTAGTCTCTCTTCTCCTTGATCTTTAGAGTCTGGTAAAGATCTCTCGCGGCGTCGCAAGAATCGTAAAGAGTGTACACCAGGGCTTCCACCACATTGTGTGCATTCTGTTCACTTAGCGATGCTCTCCATAAGCGGTCTTGATCTGGCACTTACAACTACGACACTCATCACGTTGCGCCGTTCAGACTCACACCGTTCCTGGAACCGGATAAGAGAGCAAGCGTGTCTGATGGCTTAAAAAGACCGGAGCTTACGCTGCATGCCTAGACCCACAGCCCACAGTCTCTTCACCTGCACGACTTCAGCTCTTCCACTGGATCGTATCCTCCATCTGGGCTCATGTTGGCTAATGTACTTGTACAGCTGGCAGAGCGCGATTGGTCTAGCGGAGGCTCATTGAACTTTGATTGGAGAAGCACACTGCGGCCCGCGCCAGGGACGCACCCGCGTTGTGTGTGACGTCAATTAATAGTGTGCGATCGCGGAGGAAACCCACAGATTACTTGCATATGCTGTCCACGCAGGGACGGTTGTTGCTTCTTCAGGCGGTGCCTTTCTGATAAGCCACGTATTCGGCTGTAAGACTCTGTGTCATGCCCAAATGGCGACCCCAGTGTTCCACATCTGGTCGTCTGGAGATAGATGCACACAAGACAAAGGCTTGCAGGCGGCAGCTAGACTGTAGTTTCCAGAGTCCGTCGTGCGCTAACTTGAAACGTTGGAAGGCACCACGTCACTGGCGTGTTGTGTGGAAGCAGATGACATGTATCCGTGGGTGGCCTTGATTTATGCCACTCGATGACAGCGCGCGACTGAGGTTTTGCACAAACGAGCATGAGAGGGATGAGGCGAAGGTAGTGTTGTCCATGAGATTGAACCCTGAGACACCCAAAGTTGTGGAGAACGTGGGGGAACACGGGATTTAGCGTGGCTCGGCACGCTTTTTCGCGGCCTTCAACAGCAGCATGCCAGCACGACACACTCCACCGCCAGATCCACATCGCTCTCCAATAGGCGAAAAGCACACATCCCTTGGAAGGATAGATGTCACGATGGACAACCAAGCGCCACGGCCATATGAATACAAGAAAGGGGTGTTTACGGGTCAGAAACTTAAGCAACTACTACACACCGACTTTCGAAGCACATACACCCGACCCAAGCGGCATAATTTAATCCTCGGGGGGTAGCTGTGCTTTGCGGAATGGATTTGGGCATGCCCAGGTCTATCGTGCAGACCTTGAACACCACGTAACACACACCAATAGCGTGTGCCCGCTACTTTCCCCGTGTCGCCGGCCGTTGTTGCTTGGCAGAAGTACTAATCGATGCTGTAGTCTGTCCTGCGACGCGCTTCGAAGTCCTGCTTATACATTCGTGCCCAAAGATAGACCCTCGCCGTCATTACGCGTACTGCTAGGGCGTGTACTCAACCATCACAGCGCAGAAACGGCAACATCACTATTCGTATCCGGATAGAGTGGAGAGGCTGCTGATGAGTAGCTTTGTTGACACCGCCGACGAAACCGCTCTAGATAATGCCGCCCTGTCAGCATCTTTGCAACTAGTAGGAACGCAGGCAGCATATCCGGTCATTACAGTGCAGGTCGTTCTACACTATCAAGCGAAGAAATCGAGCTGGCTCAATGCATGATCTTTGGTGTAGTTGCGGTGTTTGGGCTGCTCTTGCCGCTTTCTGAGTGCCGGAGGATATCGCGATGCAAATGTCACAGAACGACTTGCCACATACCGGTAGGCAATGACATCCGTTTCAAATCAGCTGTACCACACAGTACCCCGCCACACCTTTGCGTGTCGCCTCATATCGCTAATCAAAGTACCGCCATACCATCATTATAACCATGGCGCGAAAAAAGAAAGCTTCGAAACACAGCAGCACCGCGAACAAGTCAGGTAATGACAACCATCAGCAACCGGTAGCCGACACCCCGGTTACCCAGAAGGACAGCGCCCCGAACACAACCACACCGTTAAGTGCGAAGAACGCAATCGTCAACGAAGCGAAAGGTGATGGCAAGGATGTGAAGTCGAAGGCAACGGCCCCTCGAAACGTGCCTCGCATACCGCGACCTCCATTGTTCTTCCGAAAGAAGTACTTCTGGCCAGTCCGCGCCAACGGGCGCCTGGTCTCCATCGCGCGAATGAGACGGGAGCTACATGATCTTCGAATCTTTCCGGTGCAGAAGATATCTTGGCTTTCTATGCTGGAGAAGATATGTAAGCATGCTCGTCGATGCGCCAACAAAGAGCGAGGAGATCTGGCAGTTCATTTGATGCACTTCAATCGACTCTTCGGCAGGGACCATCGGCCCGCCTTGGAGTGGCCGGGGCCACGGCTGAACCAAGAACACGTATCTTTTCCCATGATGATCAATGATCTGGTTGACGCGGAGACGATATTGGAAGATCTTGGCTGCAACGACTCATCGTCGTCCGCGGTAGAGTTTAGCACTGCCTGGTTGACCGGAATTCGCAACCCAAACACCTGTTACGTTGACGAACTACTTGCAATCAATGAAAAGCGCTGGGTTGAGATTGTCGACCAGATTGATGACACAGCAGGCCTGGCTGAGGAGATCGTGGCTAGCACGACCTTCCGTGGAGCCACCGTGTACAGTATCTTTCATTGCCTCAATCAACTGCACTAGCAATGCTCGAACACTCACGAGCAGATTCGGGCGATAGGCTGTAAGATTCCTGTTTCCATCGTTTTAACAACCCGCTGACTTCCCTAGATAAAAGACTTGGCCGTCCAGATTCAGAACCGCCTGAAGACGACTCAGCTATACCGGCCGCATCAGCTACACAACTCAGTCGAGCAGCAACTACACTAGCTACATCGGCGAAGCCAACCAGCCCACTGCCAACAGCCATCACACTCGCCAATATCTACGCCTACTATGTCGCCTGGCACAATGAGGGTTGTGAGAGTCTACTCAAAACATCGCTGACACCGGCTCGAATAGACCAGCTAGAGGAAAGTTTGACTGATATAGACAACGTCGCTAGAAGCTTCATCGACTACATCCAGCTCCAGCTGGAGCCGAGAGAACGTCACGAGCCTCGGCCTGCTGAGCCCGAGCAGAACAGGAGGGTAGCTGACTCAATCGGAGACTGTATCGACAAGCTCAACAACCTAGCCGCCAGCCTTGCACAGAGACCAAACGCAGTGAAAGAGAACGAAATAGACACAGCTGATGCACCCTCCGACGACGCGGACGAAAGGAGCTTGACCAATGCTCGACAAGAGGTACCGAACGCCACAGATGTCGAACAGCGCCATGACAGCAAAATTCAAGCACCGGAGAAAGCGCCGGGAACGACCGAAGCGACAGTCAATGAAGACAAAGATGAACATATGCAACCGAACACCAAGTCGACACCCAGTAAAAGCGGGATGGAATCCGACTTGGCCTCCCCTGGGGCACAGCGCACACCAGACGGGAAAATGGATGGCAAAGAACGCAAATTCCCCGAGCCGAGCCGCTGCAATAACGGCGAGGGGTCATCGCGCGGTGATACAGCAAAAAAACGTGCTGAAAGAGGCCGTTTAGTCTAGTCTTGAGGAAACGTGGGACTGCTTGCAAGGAAGCGCTTGCATCTCGCAACATTTGAAAGTAATAGCAGTAGCGTGCAATACGTGCCAGTGTTGAAGACTGCTTGCGAGGGAGTAGTAGCAATTCTTTGGGAGTACAAGCAGTAGCATGCAATACATTACTTCCCACGCTCATCATCAACTCTGTCTAGACTCGAAGCTGGTTTCAGCGACGAATCTCCGCCCTCATCTTTGCTAATCCTTACACTTTCCTGCCGCATCTTGTCCCGACTCGACGCTGATTTGAGTGACGATTCTTCACTCCCCTCCGTAGTATCTCCTTCTTCTTCAAGTCCACCGCCAGAACCTTCCGCGACCGGCGCTTCAACCACAAACAGCCCCTCGCCAGTGTCTTCACCAACCGGCGATATCAGGCTGTGCCTCCGACCCTGCACGTTCAAGTTGAGGCTTGGCTGGCGTTGGCGTCGCTTCGGCAGCGGGGGTGGTGCTGTAGATGACGTTGAGCTAGCGGCCGATGACTTGCGGCGCGGGACTTGCCTGGACTCGTCTGTCGCTCTGCGCGGGCTGTCCTGATCTTCGAAGAAAGCTGGAGATTGTGGTTGCGACGACGATGAGGATGCCGTGGGCTGAAGATGTTCTCTGCTGCGCTTCTCGGAGAGGGTGTGAGCAGGCGCGGTGGAAAGTGGCTTTCGCTTGGCGATGTTGGCGAATGTAGATGCTGCGGCGGGTATGGCCCACGTTTGGCGCTTTTCGGGGCGCGTGGGTGGAGGTAAGGGTGTACCTGGTGGTGGAAGAGGGTGGCCGCGACCCATTGGCTCAGTGTGGGACTTTGATACTGAAGTCTTCAGTTCTGGCCGTGGCGTTGTTTCGGTCGCGGCATCATCGTGATGGGTGCTGGGACCTTCAGGCGTCGTGGGCCTGGCATCGAAGCTCGTGCTAGTGTTCCTCTGATGGCTTGCTTTCCGAGACGCCTGTGTGGGCTGCTTCGAGGCCAACCAATTTCGTGCCGCGGCGGTAGCAGTGTTGAGCGACTGGTTGAAAACAGTCTTCTTGGGTCCAAACGTATTCGAGGCTGCGGCCGCCGCTGCAGCAGCTGCAGCAATATCGGCAGCGCTCAGCTCCTTCGATTGTGACCTTCCGTGTGAGTTGTCAGTATGAGGCACTGGTAAAGAATCCGAAGCATCTACTGAGATGCTTGGCGTCGACAAAACTTCTTCTGACGCACTCGCGAATGCGTTGTCCGGCTTGAAGGGGGAACGCATCGGCGAGTTCAAAGGAAGCGATCGGACGCTTGTCGGTGTCATGCTTTCGCTTTCTCTGAGTATCTCGGCCGACGCAGTTGCTGAATCGACATGTACGTGAGCGGCCGATGAGCTCGAACGCATGGGCCTAGGCCTGGCGGCTCCAGGTCTGAACTCAGCAGAGGACGTCGAACCAAGGGTCGATTGATCAGAGTCAATGCTGGACTGTATCGAAATGTGTGAGCTGGATGACTCGGCCTTTTCATCGAGCTTCTCAGCATCGAGCTTGGCATCCTCCAAGTCAACATCACTATGCTGTGCTTGCTGCGCATCCTTCTCCTTGTCTCCGACTTCATCTTCCCAGATGCCACCTCTAATGGCTTGCGCGAGCGTATCCGTGAACGGCATATCATCCCAATTCGGCAGCACCAAGGTCTCGCTGACAACTTCGCGAATACGGCTCTCGATAGCTCTCAATATGACGCCGTACGTAATCTGTCGCGAGCTTACTATTGGCTCGAGCGACAGTTCCATGCGAGGGGGCGTTTCGAAGGTAAGCCATATGCGGTTGCTGGGCGGAGGTTTGATGCGTATGAGGAGATGGCCATCGAGCTTCTTCAATATCGCGGCTAGGACTAAAGTGACTTCGCGCGCTTTGAAACGAGGACCAAGATCGATTCGAGCGATTGCGGCGACCTCGATGCGAAAGCCACCCTTGTAGCTGATGTCGGTTTCAACTATGAGCTCGCCATCGACCGTGAGTTCCTTGAGCTTTGGGTTCGTAACGAAAGGTGGCGATGTTCCCATGTCGATACTGCGTAGGGCGACGCTGCTGATGAGCGCTGGCTTCGGTACGCGAGCAATCTTCTTCGTGATTTTGTTTGCAATGAAGTCCTTGATGTTCGACGTTTTGTATAGACCGAGAAACACTCTGCCAATCAATGCGTTGATCCAGCGAGTATGAAGGTTCTCTTCCGATGCATGCAGCTGCTGTACTAGCTTTACGAGGTCCGGGGTGTCAAACTTGAGCGGAGTGGGATGCGCATAGCGAGCGGAGTCGTCCTTCTGGTGTTCCTGCGCGTGAAGCATGGCATGGTAGAAGTCCTCCTTCTCAGAGCAGTTGTCTGAGAAGAGATAGAACGACTTCTTGTCGTCAACTATACCATTGCGCTGTTGGACCAGCCTAACACCTAAAGAAATGAGCTTGATAGAATCGAGTGGGAGAGAATTGAAGCATACAATTGCGTTTGATCCATAGCTCGCCTTCGGGTATCTTTTCACCTCCAGCATATACGTCGGCTTGGTAGTGCGCGAGTGAGATTACATGACGGACTTCGAGTTGATCGTCGTTGTCGTAGAGCATCAGATGTCCAAGGCTAGTTTCATGTCAGCTCATCTTCTATCGCAAGTGGCGCACTGCGACATACCGTAGCACAACATAGAAGACATTCCGTGCCTTCTTGTTTCGTGTGTTTGCTGCGTCTAATGAAGGGCTCGCAGTCTTGTTCCTGTCGAAGATACTCCTGTACATTGACTGATAGACGCTAGGACTCTCCATCGACACTGTAGCACCCGCGGGTGTCGTGCGATCCGGCGGCTTCCCATTGACACCACCAGGGACATACTCGCGGCATACAGCAAAGTAGCCGGCGAACGTGTCCGGTTCATCTGCCCTTCTCTTGAGCTTTTTCAGTATCTCCTCATCCAGGCCTATGCCTAGGCTAGTGTCATCTTCGCTCCTTGTGTGTGTTGACCCGCTAGACTTTCGTCGTTGGTCTGAGGTGTCTCTGGTGAGGGGTGGCTCGAGGCCTTCGCTTTCGACTTTGGTGGTGACCCAGTACCATGCTAGCACAGCAACCACCGGGAGGAGGGTCAAGCCTCCGATGAAATAGCCCCAGAGAAAGACCTTGAGCACAGTACCATAACCCCAAGCACCGCTCATCTTAGCTCTTGCTTATGTCTCTTCACGAATCATCCTTCGTCGCCAAATTCAAGCGCTCCAAAAGATGTCCTGCGTGATCCGCGAGATTAGAGTAGGCCAAGCGAGCGAGCGAGGAACGTGTTGCGACAGCGTGAGAGTTGGTGGACAGACTATCGTTTGTGCCGTGCTGAGCGAGTGTAGAGGAATGGCAAAGATAAGTGAGTTGAGAAGAGAAGAAGCCACGTCAAATGAAGGTCTCAATCATAGCTCTGGGGACAAATGTAGCAATACGAACTCTGACTGTGTCGCGGTCATTAGTGGACGCGTTGGAATGTCAGGCGGGGACGGACGGACTTAACACGTGGGAGCTGTCATGCATGGATCGGCAGTGACCCGAGCGATGACGGCATCTTCAAGATCATTCACTTTCCACAAACGCTATAACTTAGCTATTATCTCCAAGCCAGTTTGCAAGTCTGGGGAACCAGCAATGTTCCAAAGAGTGTAGTTACAAATTCTTAGTTTCTTTCATCAGTTCGCCACGTAACATGAGCGTCTTGTAAACTCATGCTCTCCTCCAAGTCTACCAGAGTGTACTGGTTGAGGGCAAGACACGATAAGAGATATGTGAGAACATGCAGAAGCCCTGATAGCACTTACAGATATCCTGGAAACACGGTGGCTGCTACCTCTTCGATGCTCGACGCTGGCTGGGTCGGAGACTTTTAGCGCCGAGGCCTCCCGACTTTTCTATCTGCAGTCGCATCACTCAAACAATGCCACGAGCACAGTATATGGTCTTCCGTCTCGCCAATTGAAGACCCAAGGTTCCGCAATTCCTCCTCATACCTTGCACGAGCGAGGAACCTCTCTTCACCGCTACGAACTATCTTGGGGGTCCGCATTTCGCCTGCAAAATGGCCATCTGAACGCACACGAGCACACACAACACACTTCTCAGCAATCCCAGCCGACCCTCTCTCGGTCCATGGAAGGTCTCTGAAAGCTTCCTTGGCTACGCACAATGGCCCCACCCGCCGACACACCGGGCAATCCTACACCACCAGCAGCTGATCCACCTCGACCTCAACCTCCACAACCTACTTATGAGGGCACACCAATAACCTCCCAACGCTCTCTTCGCCAGCTCTCCGTCTTCCTCATCGGCAGCGCCTGCCTCCTCGCCACCACCGCTGTAACACGCAAAGCCGTCTGGCGCCGCCAACTGCGCGTCGCGCCCAAATTCTACGAACCGAACACGAACCCGCACGAATTCTTCAGCCCCTTCCACGACGCGATACAAGCTCTAAACTTGGCGACGATGAATTGCGCAAGCGTGGGCATAATGGCGGTCGGAGGCATAATGTGGTCGTTCGACGTTGCGAATCTGAGAGAAGCGCAGGCGAGTTTGCGGCGCAGGCTGAACTACGATAGCATTTACAAGTCGGAGGAGGATATACCTAGGAACTTCTCGGAGCTCATTGCTGCTAGTGGAGAGATGCGGATAACGTACGAGGACGAGAAGAACGATGACGAGGGGAAGAAGCAATAACGATGTTTGGAATGTATGAGTAACTTATGGCTGTAAAAACAATGTATAAACGCAGACAACTGTTTGTCCCTACTTCTCACCATCCGCCACTTTTACTCCAACAGCACCGTCCCTATTTGCTCTCCATACTCCCTCGCCGCCTTCAAATCTCTCCAACTTCCATATCTCGGCCTTCTCTTTCGTCAGCTCCAGCGCCTCTTCGCCTGCTAACCACGCAGCCTTGCGATGCGGCGCGCTGACTGCGATTACGATACTTTCTTCGCCGATCGGACATTCGCCGAGTTTGTGGATGATAGCAATCTTGGTGAGGGAGTGCTTTTGCTGCATGTCTGATTGACGTAAGTCAACTTGATTCTGGTGAAAGTGTAGAATGTTCAGACATACCGGACGCTATCTTATACAGCGTGGACATGGCAAGCGGCGCATAGGAAGTGTACGAGAGTGATGAGACAGCTTTGTCGTTGAATGAATCGCGCGTCGTGCCGATGAAGAGGACGGTGGCGCCTGCGCTAGGTGAACGGACGAAGCGCGTGGCTGCTAAAGAGTCTAGGTCGTTGGGCGTGAGTTCGATGTAGATTGTATTTGTGGCTTTGATAACGGGCTCGGAAGGAATGTCGGGCGTGTAGTCTAATGATTCGTTGGTCGACATGTTGAAATTTGTTCTCGTGGTTGGAAATTGGTGTGACTGATATGTCCGGTCTGGTTGTTCAGTCAGCTATGTCTAATTGAGGGTCCACCTTGGGTCGATCCCACGATTCACACCATGGGCGTGGCTGTAGTGGTCTTGCAAGTGAAGGTGAAAGGAAAAAGTCGAAGAAAAGACCTCCCTATGCGAAGAAGACGGCACCACACTATCCAAGTTCCTAACTTACCAGATGACGTGAGAGGATATCCTGTAGGATACCAATTTCCGAATGGGTTCGCTGTAGAGGGTAGGAGCGATGGTCGGCAGCTCTTGCCATATGTAATGGTGACTAAAATGCAAGCGCCCCACTACTAGTAGCCGAGCATTGCGATTCGCCACAGCTACGACCACTACATGTTGTCACGTACGAAAGAAAGTTACAACGTTTCTAAGAAGTACGCTATTGTACTACAACGCAGAGAACTCGTCCATCATACTAAGTTTGTGTCTGTCACTGCTGAGCCTTAAGCTGCCCTTGGGGGATCAGAGAGGTTCGCATTCGAATGACATTCATGCTCGTTCGCAAGCTGTTTTGCCCTAACTACTGTACAATTCGTCTATGCTTGGTACTTGAGTTCAAAGGCAACTGTGTTGACAACATCCCAGTCCTCCTCCTTACTTTCATCACCGAATATTCTCAGTGCTTGAACTCTCACACTGTAACTACCCTCCTCCATGACCTTCCCATCCGCCAACAATCCATTGATCCAAGCACGATTCTCGAATCTCGCAACATGCATGAGCGGCCACCCCGCCAACGCGCCCAGCTCATCATCCCCACGAAGCACATCCGCACGCAGCATGCGCGTCCCGACAATCGGGCGGATGTATACGTTCGGAGTGGTCTGTGAGTCGCCGCGGTCAGTGGGTGGAGGGTTCGCTGGATCAGGCCGTGGTATCGTGTATATCTGGTTCGCGGCTGCGGGCTTGTATCCTTGAGCAAGGTAGACCGAATCTGGCGTCAGCACGGGCGTGGCGCGCATACTGCCTGCGACGCCCATGTACGGCACATGCAGCTTGTCACCGATGGATATGAAGCCGCTGTACACGGGCAATAGGGTGGCGTTGAGATTAGCGGGCGGAGTGAACGTTACAGTTAGCTCGGCTGATTGACCGGCAGAGACGCTGATGCTCTCGGCAGAAAAGGAGACCGAAGCGTATTCTGTGGCGATGGCGTTGGGGAACGTGCCTGTACGCAGAGGGTGCGATGTGGGATCCATGGCGTACATTGTCACTGCTTTGCGGTGCCCCATCTTAAGAACCGCTTCGCTGGAGCCGGTGTTGGTGATGCTGAAGGTACGAGTGCCGGCAAAGTGCTCCGTGTCGTTGAGCGTGAGACTGTCGACGTCGAGCTCGATGGTCGTGTGAGCGGCGTCCCAGGCTTGCACGATTCCAGCGCCTTGTAGTGGCACAGGGGCAAGGATCTCTGGGTACGCCTTCGTGCCGTCATGCCAGGCCAGTGGTTTAGAGGTGTGGGTGAGAATACGGCGTAGACGCTTCGGGTCCAGCTTGCCATACACTTCACCGAGCATTGCGTAGATGCCTGCAACCAAGGGTGTCGACATACTTGTGCCAGTCATGACTCTGTAGCTTCCTAGGGCAGTTGGATACGTGCTCAGAATGTTTTCTCCGGGGGCTACAACCTGGGGAGTCATGTCGAGCTCCCAACTTGGGCCCCAGCTGGACAATTGACCTGCGACGAATCCTCCGGTCTCGTGGTTTTCGAGCTCCTCGAGATAGGTATGGGAAGTGTTGGAAGGGACGGTGACTGTGATTGTGGTACCTTGCGAGAGTAATGACAGCCACTCTTCAGCAACATGTGGTATAGCTTTGGCTACACCCACGATTCCATCCGCGTACACAAAGGGATCCTCACGCATCGTCGAGTTGCTCTTGGTGTAGTAAATCATGTACTTGCCACCCTTTTCCGCAATGTTGTCGCCCTGGCCTTGCGGATAGCATTGCGTAGCTCGCGAATCCAAAAATTGCAAAAGGACGATCCGCTGGCTGAGATCTGGGGTATCATCTGGCAACGGGTTACAGGCATTGTTTGCATCAACTGCGGACCATAGCTCCAGCGTGGTATCGGTAGCAAACGCGGGTGTGCCCATCAAGAAGCCAAAATCAGAATCGGCACTCGTAGAATTGGTGCTGATCCTGTATGAGCCTTGATTGAGGAAAGACGGGAATTTCGTGTTCGAGACGGCTCCCGTGCCCGTGACACTACCACCAGTGGCTGGTGTAGAAGCGTAGAAAATTCCCTGCCCTCCGTCATTGCCCTCGGAAACAACGACAGGAATACCAGATTCTACAATGCGCGATATGATGACAGCGCATGCCCCTCCTGCCCAGCCAGACTGGTCACCGTTTGAGTACGAGATGATGTCTGTGCCGTCTTCAACAGCACGAGCAAATGCTAGCAGTTCAATCTCAGTCGTGGACGTCGAAGAACATCCCCACATGCGATAAGCCCCTAGCTTTGCACCAGGAGCAGACCCAGTGAAGCCGTACCTGTTGCCCTCGAGCTGAGCAGCAATGGTGCCTGCAACGTGGGTGCCATGCCCGGCACAATCGTCCATGGGGTCATCATCCGGCTGTAGGGGTCTCGATGGATTTCCAGGAATATAGTCGTCGCCCGTGAAGTCGTAACCAACCTCCACTTTACAGCCTGGCCCGAAACAGCCTCCGAGTGCCGGATGCGTGTAGTCGATGCCGCTGTCGATGATGGAGATGCGGTATCCCTTGCCAGTCACTCCTTCCGCATGGAGTTTGTCAACTTGAGTCATGACATGTGGCGAAAAGGTGTGTCCCTCCTGGGTTTGTCGCTTGACGCGTGCATTCTGCGCTGGTACTGCACCTTCCACAATGCTCGATCGATGCGTGATGCGGGACGGCCATATATTCCGGATCGAAGGGCTGTCTTGTATCTGGCGCATGAAGGCCGAATTATCCGTCGCACTCCAGTTAGAGCTAGACATCTCGCCCTGGAATGAGACGCCCTTGAAGAACCGAAAGCTCAGGTCCAGTCGGGGCTCAGCATCCACACTGCTGGCCGCGAGGGACGCGTAAAAGTTCGATGGTGTCTCATTGTCGTTCGCAAACTCGACAATATATGCACCGGGGAGGATGTCGCTTGCCTCGGGATTGTCATTCGTTGCTCGTGATGTGATTGTAGTCGAGTGAATGTTTGGTTGTATTGGCGTAGAAACGGCGACCTGTCCCAGCAGCAGGGCCGCAACGGCGCAAGAGACCTTTCCCATGGCGAGAGATGTTGGCGAACGGTAGGACGTGGGCGTGAAGTTGCTTCCGCGACGTCGATATTTGTACCAAGGTCGTTGCGGCGCGCAACCCTGCTGGAAGCCATCGATTCATATCGACATTCATGCCGTCTTCGTATAGCACGGCAGGGTGGCTCAATTGGTCCTGGATGCAGGAGTAAATAGAAACACCAAGGACGGAGATCGCAGGTGCTGTCCACTTTCAATATTAACGTCGGCCCCTATACCCGCTTGAGACGACTACCGGAGAATTGATTCACCACGCGGGCCGACCTCGATTTGACACCTCAATGGTGCACTCTTGTCTTCCACTAACAGTTCTACAAGCAAACCACAAATTGCTGGTATTCGGCTTTTACTGGAACGTGTCGAGAGCCTCCACAATGTGCCCTGATATGAAACCCTAAACCTCATTGTTCAGCTGGGGAAACTCATGTCACGTAAGGCTAAGTCCAATACGTCAGGTCACATACGGTGATACCCTGATTTTACTACAAGTAAGCCATATCTACTCTTCCACTTTACCACAATGCACAGTCGTCGAGCACTCGACTGGACTGCCTCCCTGTCTGTCGACAAGCAACTCGCTAGGAGTGAGACTTCGCATCACATATGCTTTGTCGGAGCCATCACCCTCATTGGCAAACTCGATGACGGAATCCGAATGGCCATTCTTACGACCCCGCATGCGCGAGCGTGTGCGCGGAAAGATGCCATTGATGCTGGCCGATAGCTCGGGTGTCGCAGTCGATTTGAGGCCGCTGAAGACGCCGCCAAAAGAGCGGAATACAGGGCGTAGAAGCGGAAGCGATGCTGTCGAGAACTCAGTTTAAGAATACTACAGATCGCGAGGATGGTACTGACTTGCAAATGATGCCAGATTGACGTCGCAAACAGCCCAGATCTGATCGTCAAGACCATCCCAGGTGAAATCATGGTCAATGCCTCTGTCTTTCTGATCTAGCATCACGGTGTGGATGATCGTGCCCAGCGCGGAAGCGCAGACCAAGAAGCCAGACGTGAACATGGCTGCGACTGCTATCTTCTTCGGCGTTGCGAGATGCAGTTTCCAGATCTCGGTGAGTGGACATAGCAGAATCGCGACTTCGAGAACGAAATGAGGTATGCCTGCTGCGAAGAGGGACATCATGGGCGTCAGCGGACAAGTGCCAGGGACTGAGTCGTCCCAGAACTTATAGATTGGGCGGCACTGTAGAAGGATGAGAATGACCTGTCCCAACCATAAGCTTTGTTTCCAATGAATTGGCTGTAGTCTTACTCGTCCGATGATCCACAACGCCGAGAGGGCAAAGAGAACTCGAATTGGCTGCCGGATGAAGGACTTGGAGAACAACCGCCAGTAGAGACCCAATATTACGAATTTGGAGAGACCGACCGAGAATGTGTAAAGCCACATGTCGATCCAGAGTTCGAAGAAGTATTTCCGCTCAATTTGCCCACGGGGAAGTTCGAGGCCAATCATATGCTTCCCAAGTCCCCATCGCATTTCTGGTCATTGTCAACAACTTCTAAGACCATGATGCCTGACCAACTCACTGCAGATGCTTAGGATCGTGAAGCCGCTTCCCACAATCTGGAGTCCCGTCAGCGGCTTTGTGTCTAGAGACAGCCGCATGAAATACTCACAAATGCAATAACTGCAAGATGGTCCTCCCACACGAGCGACATCCTCGTCGTCCTTCGCGCAATCATTCTCAGCACAAGTGCCACCGTGGCCGCAACGTATGGGATGATTGCCGCGGCATACAACTCGGGTTGCCGGTTGGGAGACATCTCAAGCCGTAGTGGAATTTGATTTGGAACGATTGATCGTGCGGAGGTGAATACCCAGTGCTTCGGATATACGTGTAACGTCTATCTAAAGAGGATCAAGCGCCGAGACAGTGGCAATGTTTTCTTTTGCCAGGTTTCTGCATGGAACCTGCCTTCGAACGTTTGAAGCGACATATAAATCCACGATGGATGAGAACCCATGCTCTCAGATAACGCAAGATAAAGCGCCTGAGAATCATGGTCTATGGCAGCCGTAATTCCTGCACAAGGAGTTTCATTTGGTCTAGCGTCGTCTTGTACCTGCATATCGGTGTGAAGGCTCATTTTATACGGTATTCAGGAATAATGGTGGTATGTGCAATGTTCCGACGAACCAGTTCAATGAGCAATCCTGGTGCTCACAGAGATGTGGGCATTCCGTTGATTATCGCACGTCCAGCAACTCTCGTTGACATGCAGAAAAGCCCCGGGAATAACAACGTTCTGGAAGCGGATGACATTCAGACGTGCGCAACCTTGTTGTGGCTGATACTAGCGCTATCATCCCACGTGGGAGAGGAGTAATTCATCGGAGCTCTCCGCTGGGGTATCCTGACTGCTCAACGTCAATCGCTACCGAGAAACAGCAGTGCTGCATGAACCTGTAAGCGAAGCGACTGACTACAGTTACGGAGCTAGATTCTAGCGTTCACGTTCTGCCACTCCTTCCATCAGCCGGCGATCTCCAATCTTGGCCGGATAAGGTCGCTGGACTGGTACCAGTCGTGGGCACTGGGGAGTCATCTGCATGGGCTTGGTATATGTGAGCAAGGCCGGCTTGCTGCATCAGAATGCGGGCTCTCTCTAAACCACGGGCGACGAGTGGAAGATGAGCCCACGGTCGCAAAGCCTCGTAGCCATTCCGTATGTGCTGCTCTTGTGTAGTCTCCTCCGCAAAAGCAAGAGACGGGCTCTTGAACGTTATGATGAGTGTTGCGAATGTGGCGAAGGTGCTAAGTTTGATGATCAGTCATTGTTCCGTGGAGAGGTCCGATTTCTCACGCGTATAGTGTAAAATGCGTTCCCATCTTACGCCCCATCAATTGCTCGTCGGCTATGCTTAGGAAAAGCGCAGAGCTTCTTAAGCAGTCTTGGGCCTGCCCTCGCGTAACATTCTGGTCCATATCGTTTTCCGCCACCTTCATAACCTCGAGCACGGACGGCCACCCAAGTACAACATGAAGGGCGATATACTGTCCCCTAAGGAACGACTTTCGCGACTCAAACAGCGGTGTGGAGTCCAACGGGAACCTCACCACCTGCGGCAGATTCTCGTACCACTCGTGAACCTGTTTGCGAAGCTCGCCGGTCACGACGGGCGCGAAGACGACGCGGCCAACGAGATACCCCACGACTTCCAGTGTTTGCGTCAAAAACTTGCGGAGACTGATTTGCGCAAGGAAAAAGTAGAATCCTGAGTCTTCTTCGTCGAATTGAGGAAGGGGAACAAGGTCGTGGAAGTGACGGAGACCAATCGGGTGCATCTTGATCGTTGCTTCTATCCTGGTTCATATCAGTACGTGGGATCGTGAGGAAGTCGTCTTTGAAGGGTCATTTAATGACCTACTCATGAAGTATGATAGAGCAAGCCCAAAAGGCCCGATTGAAAGCTTCTTGCTCCAGCTGACTCATGCGCAATATGTTCTTCGAGCTGAGAATATGCATGCAGTCTCTCGCAGCCTGCGATATCGAATTCCAAGTTTGTAGAGGTCTGATCGCGAACTTGAAGTAAGAAGCCTGTAATACTCGGCATTGAAGCGTGTTGAGGCTGCCCGTGCGGAGACTCAAGCGCTCTAGTATCTGGCTACCTCGTGCGAAGTATTCCAGACCTGGCGTAAGGTTGTGTGAGCCCTCGTCGCGATCTTCAGATATCGCACCTAGGGCAAGTACAAAGTAAGCCAGACAGGTAGGTGCATCCCAATATGTGAAGGCTCCGTTGGCCGCTTGGTCTAGTGCTCTCACGCATGTTGCTTGATCGAAGATGGGTGTCCAGCGCAAGAAGTTCTCCACAAACGACTGTTGAAGCCGCCGGCATATCCGCCGCGACAAGTCGATGGGTGTACTGATCATGGCATCGCACTGGTCGGCCAAATTCTCACCTGCCGCTATTTCGTCGTCGTAAAAATCAGCGGTATAATCCCAAGATTCGACATGTATGTAAGGCGGGGCTTTGAAGGTAGTCAAGCTGGGCCTTGGAGTCAATCCTTCAGTGCTTGTCTGCCTGTACGCGAAATCATAAGTGACTGGCGTGCCGGTTGAGGGGAGTAACGTCCTGGCGTTGTTGATGTGGTCAGCTGTCACGCTGTGAAAGCTCATTCCACGTGATCTATGCTTTTGAAAGGGCCGAGTTTCGCTATGGTGGGACACATCCGGCGACGGGACAGCGCGACTTTGCATTGCCTGTTGCATTGATTCGAGCTTTGCCTCGAGCTCCAACAGGCGACGCTGA
>Ga0265797_10000963_pt1 | contig 52116 bp, 48 predicted proteins | sample P2T30metagenome_FD_192433 | JGI IMG/M metagenome (GOLD analysis project Ga0265797, IMG submission 192433) | Plant litter microbial communities from East Loma Ridge, Irvine, California - P2 T30 | ecosystem: Environmental > Terrestrial > Plant litter > Unclassified | place: USA: California...
CCTACTTTCGATCACCACGCGCCCAGGCTAGAGCGCTACCGTTCAGACCGGAGTCCACTGCGCCGGAACTCATCCGCTCGCCGGGAGGAACAGGCCCAGAAACGAGTCGAGCAGAAGCAATCCAGGGGCCGTCTCCGAAGAAAGAGCTCGCCGGACCGGCAGACGTCGCCGTCCCCGTCGCCCAGAATCTCGCTGCGGAAGAGGAAGGCGTCGCTGCGTCGGAGGCTGAGCGCGCGACTTTTGGGTACTGGAGGCACGGAAGATTCACCGAGCCTGAGAAGTATGCTCCGGCAGCTCTTGCGGCTTCGCAAGCGGCATTGAAAGGCTTCGCGACGGCAGTAACAGAAAATCTGGAAGACTTGAGCCCTCCCGCACCAGTACCCGCTGTCATGCAGCAAGCTCTAGACGAGGACGGCATCGCTGCATCCGACGCCGAACGAGCAACCTTTGGCTATTGGAGACATGGGAGAGTTGTCGAGCCTGACAAGTATGCTCCCGCGGCTCTTGCGAATGCGGCGACTACGCTGAAGGATCTCGGCTCATCGGTGGCTGGAAGACTGGAGAACTTGGAACCTCCTGTGCCCACATTCCTACCGCAAGTCCTTGAGGATGAAGACGGAGTCGTTGCATCAGACGCTGAGCGAGCGACATTTGGCTATTGGAGACATGGAAGAGTCGCCGAGCCGGAGAAATATTCTCCTGCGGCGTTGAAGGACATACCCACCATGTTAAAAGACTTTGGTACAAGCGTGACGAAAGACATTGGAAATTCGGAGCCTATTATGCCTGTCGCAGTTTCGCAAACGACCTATGGGAATTCATCGAAAGCCCAACCTACACGCAAAGCTGCGAGCGAGCACTCGCCTTCGGAGTATAGCGGCGACTATCGTAGCTCTACAATCTCATACCACTCATCTCGTGCTACACTCTCATCCGGACAGCGAAAACCGTTAATCGGAGTGAGAAACGCCGTCTCATCGCCTTACCTCTAGCATAGGGATCGAAGGAGAGATCTCGGGTCAGACTCAAGCGATCTCGACATGGACGACCTTCGAGAAACGTCGACACAGCTCAACCATGCAGTACAAGGACTGAATGAGCTCATGGAGGAAGCCCTTCTGATTGCTGGGCAGGCTGCCCACAACAGCCGTCCGGACGAAATCGCTGCCATATTTCAGGATGCTACAGCTCATCTGCGAGGTGCAAGCACTGCGCAAAAATTACAGCCTCGCCGTAAACACCGCTCGACAGATGAGCTGCGACGTGGCCGGAATGAATATGCTGACCCTTTTGGTGAAACCTTGCCTGTCATTCCATCCAAAGCGTTTGAACCAAATTCCACGAACCTCCAGCCAATGCGCCGACACGCTAGGCCACGCGTAGACGATCCGGTTGAACTCCACCACATTGGTCTGCCGATTGTCCTAAGGCAAGGTCCAGAGGGAGTTCGCGCCAAAGTCTCGAACGCACCACTTCTACCGCCACCTGAGATCCCTGTGGTTCAGCCAGTGCCTCCGCGGACCGGCTCTAGAGCGCCTCCAAGCACCAGACCGGCGACCCTGACAACGAGCTATGGTACCTCTACTGCGACTGCAACAACCGCAGATCCTGGAAGCTTCGACCTTCAACACCCTCGCAAGCGTCATATTAGCCTGGGTACTAACCAGGATATATCGCTCGGGCGCCGTCATTATCGTCAGCCAATTGCAAGAGAGTGGCAGACTGTCAGGAAACGCATTACGGCGACAATTGCTTGCCTGAACACAGTGTTTATCGGTCTGATCGTCGGCATATATGTGGGTTGGCTCTCGTCTCTTGAAACAACATGATCTGACCCAATTCACGTACAGGCTGGCGAAGTCCCACGCATTCAGTTCAAGATCGGAGACACAAACCATCGCGTGATTCTTGGCAACGTTCTGTGAGCCTCTCTTGTAATGATTTGGCTGATGGTGTCCGTCCGCTGATTCAAACAGACTGTACATTGGCATCGCCATGTCGACCCTCATCTTCTGGCCGCTACCATTGCTCCACGGACGGAAAGCCTACACTCTTGCAGCTTTTGCTCTCATGCTGCCACTTCAATTCCCTCAGGCAATTGCAATATCTGGTTACCGGGAACCGAACTCGGTGCTCGCTCGCGTCGGTCTACTACTCCCTCGTTTCCTGACAGGTCTTGCTATGGGTTTTGCGAACATCAACTTCCTGCCAACCCTATTCGACCTGTTCGGCGCGTCTCTCATGTCCGAAAAACCGCACCAGGAAATTGTCGTCAAAGAAGACATCCGTAGGCAAGGAGGCGGCATAGGTCTCTGGCTAGGCATTTGGTGCTGGTGCTACATTGGCTCTCTCTCAGTCGGCTTCTGCATCGGCGCATGCATCATCTCAAAACTCAACCCGGCCTGGGGCTTCTACCTCGTGATAATCCTGCTCGCCTTCTTCCTCTTCGTCAACGTCGTCGCACCCGAAACCCGACCTTCCCCTTACCGGCGTTCGCTAATCAACTTCTTCGATGCCTCCGGCTCCAACATCAAGCGACGTCTAGCCCGCGGAGAAGTCAGACTGCACATCTACAACACAGGCCCCAAGTGGTGGCTCGAAGAAGTAACAGCCGGCATAGTGCTAACAACCCGCATGTTCTCGCAACCCGGCTGCCTGATCATGATCCTCTACCTAGCCTGGATCTACGCCCAAGTAGTCCTGATCATCATCCTCCTAGGAGCCCTTCTCTCCCGCAACTACAACGCCCGCGCAGTCTACGTCGGCCTCGCAACCCTCAGCCTCGCCATCGGCGCCCTCCTCGCAGTCCCCCTCTCCCACGCCAACCTCCTCTCCCGCTCCCGCACCACTCCACAACGAACAGACAGCATGACCTTCCAGCACAAAAAATACAACTGGACCTCCCACATGGCCCGCCGCTGCATCTTCACCCTCACCCTCCCCTTCGCCGGCGTAGCCTACACCCTCTCCTCCCCCGGCCCGCCAATCCCCTGGATCGCCCCGACCCTCCTCGCAGGCTTCATAGGCTTCCTCTCCAACCTCGAAATCTCAGAGTGCATCGGCCTGCTAATGGAAACCTTCGACACCAGCGACCTGCAACCGGGCATCAACGCCCTGCACCCCTCGACGCAGACCAAGAAGCGCCGCACCCACTACTCGTCCTTCCCGCGCGTGTGCAGCGCCTTTTTCGCCGCCCAGAGTCTCGGCTTCCTCTTCGCCGCGGCTGCGACGGCCGTCTCGGGCTACATGACGCGCGCCGTAGGCGCGCAGATCAGCACGGCTGTCGTCGCGGGCGTTTTGCTCGTGTTGACTCTGCTGCTGCTGGGGGCGCTGCTGCGGTGGAAGAGCGTGCAGGTCATTCCCGATGGGGTCGTGGCTGCTATTAGGCGGGTGCGGGCTTTTGAGAAGTTGAAGGGGAGTGTTGGTGGCGTTGGTGGTGGTGGGACTCGTGATACTTCTGATTGGAAGCCTGTGGTTATTGGGAATCCTTCGGGCAAGATGCGGAGGATGAATTTGTTGGAGATGGGGAGGTGGAGTCGTTGGAGTGAGATTCGGAGGTTGAATCTTTTGGAGGAGGAGGGGGAGGGGGAGCATGAGGGGCGGGCCGGTGGATTAGTGGGAGGTACATGTACCTAGTTTTGTTGTCGAGGAAATGTTGTGTTGGGTAAACATTTGATTATAGGTACCTCACTCTCTCACTTGCGCTAGTTTGGACTGGACAGTTGAACATTGAAAAACCGGCACATGTTCATTACTGTCTTCATGCATTTGAGTGAAGATTTTCAGCGAAGTGTGAACTTCCATCGTAGATTTCGTAGAACTTTGTATGTATCGTCAGGGAGATGCCAAAAAAAAAACGCTAATAAACGCGTCAAGACCCGTGGCTACATGTATGTACAAGGGTTTCGCTGGTGACACAACTTTTTTCTTCTGCGGTGTCGAAATGAAGCGACAAAGGCCGCGGCTAATGTGGAAACTCTTCGTCCAGAATAGAAGATACAAAAGTCCTGGTGTATCCTAGACCCGAGATCTTGCGGGAAACCGTTCGCTAGGTTGATGGAAAACGGAAAAGCCTGTTTTTTGATTCCTTTGCTGAGATGTGCTGAATTGACTTTTGCGGGTGCGGACTTGTCCGAGCAGAAGCTGGAAGAAAGTCGGAACTTGGATGGTATCGCCGTGCCCTTGACGACACAAACACTCCGTGACAGCTATGAAGCCGAAAGGATCGCATGAGAGATGCTCGGAGTAATGGCCCGTCGTGGCTGCATCATCCGCTGCTGAGCATGTGCTTGAACTTTTCGATCTTTGTCGACAAATACTTCTCCACCTCCGGGCCATGCACTCCAGTCTTGCCCTCGGTCGACCATGCCAGTGGGATCATTGGTACTCTTTCTTTCACTACAACTTCCCTTGAGGGCCCCTCGACGGCGCGCACTTTATCCGGGTTGTTGGTCAAAAGTTTAATGCCACGTTCGCCGCCGAGGCCCAGATCCATAAGCATAGCAGTCGCAAGACCGTACGAGCGTGCATCACCGGGATGGCGTAGAAGTAAATTGGCTTCCATAGTATCGTGACCGAGATCCTGTAGATTGTACGCCTTGAGCTTCTCCATAAGTCCGATTCCACGACCTTCTTGTCGGAGGTAGATGATGACGCCGCCTGCTGAAGGCAGTTTTGTTGTGGAACGGTGCGAGTCGACTTCGCCGATTTCGCTCCCGGGTGTCGAGGCCGGCGTGGGCATGGGTAGCGACATCAGCCGCGCCGCCTCGTCTAGTTGCTCGCCGCAATCGCATCTCGCCGACCAGACGGTTTCGCCGGTGTAGCATTCGGAGTGGATTCTGACCATCGCTGGTCCGAGGGCTTCAGGGTGTCCAGGTGTTATGCTCTCGACATCGCTATCAGCACCCTCTTTTCTGGACGTGGGCCCGTTGAGCCCGGACAAGTAGCTTGAGCTGGGCCGCCTGGGAGTCGCGCCAGCATCCTTTCGTATCGCTTCAAGTCGACTGCTCGTCCGGCCAGGGTAAAGTGTTCCTGTGTAGGCGCCTCTAATCATCCTGTCCCGCTCCGTCTCACCCGGCCGTACAGCATCCAGACTCCGACTCCGGATGTGTGGCCCGAAAACGATTGCAAGATGCTCTTTCTCGTCGGCGTCGTTGTGGTATAGGTGGAGCCACATCTCCTGCCCGGTGGTGGTTGGAATACGTGCCCGGACCGCGCACTCGACATGAGGCAGCTTTGGAAGCAATTGTGGCCGCTGTGCTTCGTCATCTTCAGCACTTGCTTCGACATTCACGCCTCGAGGCTGTCTGTCAGGCCTGTGGCCCTTGTTCGTGAACGGAGTGTCCGGTGGCGTCAATGCCGGACTGACCAAAGGCGGCGCAACGACTGAGGGGTCGGCGGGGGTGGCATTGGTATCGAGTTTGAAGTCGGAGACGGCACGTTTGGGTCGAGGTGGTTGTAAAGGCGGGAAGGCCGGCGAGGCATGTGCTGGATAGTCGGGCATTATGGGGGTTTGGAGAGGGAGGGAGAATATAATTATATGGTGTTGTCTGGTATAAAGGAGGACGCTGACGGGCGTGGGTGGGAACAATTCTGATGACTGATGCCCGCTATGATAAGCACCTCATCGCGGCTCCGCCTGACATTATTGCCGACCTCGGCTCCCGACGACCCGAGAAAGTGGGCGCGCGCGTTCAGGGTTTAGGTACCTACAAAAGCTTCCAGAAGTGCCCAGCCTCCTCATTTATTAGCTGGTAATTACAATTTAATGTACATTTTCACTATATTATTCAAGCGGAGCGGCTATTGACCGATCTAGAGATCTCAACTCCATACACGTTATACTATAAAATCACGTCACGATTCCGATCAAGCAAGACAGCACATTGCAACAGAAAAAACACTTATCCTTCCCTGACGTGCCTGGCTGCAAGTATGTTTCAATCAACCAAACTCATCCACGGGGCCGTCGTCGTGGTAATGATCCCATCCTTCATATTTGTTTTGCCGTTCGATCCATAATTGTGTACCATACTCGGGAATACTGTCCATCTTTTCTTGGTGAGAGACGCCCACTAACTCATTGAGTATCTCGTCGAAGACAACTGCCGAGCACCAGGTGGAATTCCTGACCTTCTTGATCCTGTTTGTTCACAGAAACTTTGCGTGGAATTGCTCCGGCTTCAACTCTTGCGCAATGAAAGCCAGAGTCTCCCTCCAATTGTAACTGACGCAGTCTTTCATCTCTAGGCTTCTCAATGTAAACTTGTGCTGCGAGAGAAAGTTGATGAGATAGTTTGGAGGAAATTTCGCTCCAAGTTTGAATGTCTGCAGACGCGGAAATGTCGTCTTGTGGCGTGACAAAAGCCACAACAATATGACGCGGTCCTCACGTATTCGGTCGGCTATCCCATATGCCAGCTCGAGACTTTGGAGGTTTGTCGCAGACTCGAGGAACAGTCTGGTTTCGTTACCGGCTGTCCAGCTCATACTATCGTTTTTGTCGAGGGGTCCGGGACACAGTAAGACAAGGTGTTTCAACTCCACGAAGACGTGCGCAATGGCTTTGTGCCGCGCTTTCCTTTCTGCCTTGCTAATGGGACCATATGCCTCGCGCCCGATGAAACGTTTGGGATGTTTGATGAACAGACGGTGAGCATCCTGTGGAATCTCAAAAGTAAGGCTTTCCAGGGGTTCGATGCCAGCGACTCTTGAACGGTGCCCAATAGCTTCAAGAAGAAAAAAAGTTGGCACGAGCCCCTGGTATTTCTTTTCAGCATTGTCGTAAATGTTTGCAACGCCAAAGCGGTAGATGTCGCAACCAATTCGGGACAGTGGGTTGACAAGGATCTTGCGCTCCAAATTGCTCCAATACACTCCGGCGTCGATGCGGTTGTTACCCGAACGTTTTACTCGGTCTGCCACAACTTCACGCAAGTTGCCGAACTTGGGGATGTAGTCTTTTAGAAGGGTGCCAAAGTCAGCCAGTTCAAGCTCAGGATGCTGCTCGTCAAGGCAGGTCCTGAAAGCTTTCCATTACTTCTTTATCTGATCCGGAGTGTAACGGACAGTTTTCTCCCGTGATTCCTCCTTTGGTTCAGGATCCTCCAACCTGTCCTCCGATAGTATCGCCAAGAGCTCTCCGTGTGTGACGCTATTGTGTCCAAGCAAGAAAGGTAGGCGCGTATCCTCTCGGTACTCTTTGAATGTTCGACGACTAAGATCGCACAGTTGTTCCGTGTGAAAGTCTATGGCTTTGACATGTTCGGCCAATGGTGACTGAGAAAGGGCCGAGAGCTTGGCCAAAGACCAGGAGAGTAGACTCGTATGGATGCGCTCGAAGACGAGTGGTGTACTGACGGCGTTCCATTGATGGTTGACAAGGCGAGCGCCTCTCGATGTCTGCTGGGGAAGATCTTCGAAAACGATGAGAAGCAGCTCGTCTGGAAGCTGTTCTTCCATCTTGAGTGGAATCGAACGGAAATTCAATGATGTCCGCGAGCGCATATGTCCGAATGGAAGGGAGAAGGGCAATGACCAAAAGAAACTCCTACCGGCGAGCAGACGGATATTTCAGAGGGGTGAAAAAGTAGGAGTATGCCACGATCAGGTTGGGTGCCTACAGATGCCTGGTGTGTAACACAAAACAGGCACCTGCCTTGGCGTCTGCGATGAGCTGCATGCTCTTAGCAAGTATAGCAGTGTAACCGCTTTCGAAGCGTGTAGACTGCTGATCTGACGTGAACTCTACATCTGACAACGTCTCAATCGATTAACAATGGGCGCGTATACCTGCGTTACTTACTATGTCAATCGAACTGTCAAGATTACGTTACCGCATCATGCCTTCGACGCGGAGCAGCTGTCATACCAGACTGCCGACTTCCATTGATGGTGACTAGAGGGAGATTTTGCATGAGTAAGTGAAGCCAGTGGAGTATGTACTGCTTTAAAACGACGAAGAGAAGTGATCAATCAATGTGCGTTCAACCTCGAAGAAAAGCATCATCATTGAACAGTGCGCACTGACGTGGTCGCAATCAACTACAAACGGCAAAGATCGGCGCTGTCAGTTGGCTGTAACGACCCACTTCCAAGCTCACAGACGCGCGCGTGTGTTGTAGCCGAGCCAAAGCCATTGGCATATCCGCATACATAACAAAACATCTATAGCAACATCTTTTCCTACTCGTTCTCAACACACGCTTTCACTCCAGTATCAATTATCCATTCGCTAAATCACATTCGCTCGAAACCGCAACATGTCCCCCACGCGTCTCGGAGGCCATGGTAAGTGAAGTCTCCAAACGCAATACACACACAAAAAAGATCCACCCAAACCAACCTCCCAATCCACAGCCTTCAACCACTCCACCTCCAACGACTCGGAGCGCGAATACGACCGCCTTCGCGACCTAGCCCGCCACGAACAATCGCAACACCAGTCGCTGGCCGCGCGCTCCCAACAAGCCTACCAAAGCGGCGACGGCGCCGCCGCCAAAGACCTGTCGAACCAATCCAAATCCCACGCCGCCAAAGCAGACGACTACAACAAACAGGCGTCCGAGTACATTTTCCGCGAAAACAACGCCATCGGCCGCGTCGACGCCGACACCATCGACCTGCACGGCCAGTTCGTCGAGGAGGCCGAGGAGATCCTCGAGCAGCGCATCCGCCACGCCCAGCAGACGGGGCAGTCGCATCTGCACGTCATCGTTGGCAAGGGCAACCACAGTCCCGGGCATGTGCAGAAGATCAAGCCGAGGGTGGAAGCTGTGTGCCGGGAGTTGGGGCTGGAGTTCAACACGGAGCAGAACGAGGGGCGGATTTACATTGATTTGAGACAGGGCGGCGGCGGGCATGGTGCGCCGCAGATGCCGGCGTTCGATTACGGCAAGCAGCATCAGCCGCAGCATGCGCAGTATGGGCAGCCGCATCATACCACGGCGTACCCGATGTCGGGCGGGTATCCGGGACAGCAGCAGATGCACTATGGTGGTGGGCAGCAGCAGCAACAGCAACACCACCAGCCTCAGCAACAGATGGGATACCAGGAGCCCGAGGGGCAGAAGGACGAGGGGATCAAGTGCTGTGGCATCAAGATTTGCGTTGTCATGTAATGGAGCAGGCGAGAGATTGTTGGACACGGATCGTACGGCGCAAACTGGCGCATTTGGTTATCTTTTGAGGTTGTTTGAAGAGATTGATCTTCGCGGCCTGGGATTGATGATACCCGCATTCTTGGTTACGACGGGCAAGACGAATTTGGCCCTTTTGTTGTATACAAATCACTTTGGATGGACTTTGCCGATTGTACATACCCAAACCTACATGTACTCTCATATTTCATACGGAATCGAGCGGGTCGTGGATTGTTCCAGTGCCAACAGTGCCTCTCACAAATTGGCGTTGTGCTTTCATTCATTGATTGATCGATCGATCACTGCAAGAACCACTTTGGAACCTCAGGACCCCAAACAGCCAAAGACTCGTCCCCAGCGGCTCCCCATCCCACAGGCGTATCTTTGTTGACCAAATCGCCATCGGCGTAGTGCTCGATCATGTTGCCGGTAGTATCCCACCCTGTCGATTGATCATCAGCCACAAGGTTTACGAGAAGAAGAGGAGAGAAAATCAAACAATCGACGGCACGGCCGGCAAAGAAAAAAGACTTACAATAATCAAACAGCTGCGACCCCAAAATGTGCCTCCCAATCCCCCACACGCTCTTATACTCCTTCCCAGCAAGCCACTGGTGGCCCAAGTGCTGCGTGTCGTAATCGTGCACTTCAAAGCTGCAGTGGTGGACATGCGCCGTGGCGTTCGAACTCATAAAGAACGTGTGGTGGTCCACGGGCGTGTCACCTCGATCAATGTGCGCGAAGACTGCGACGTCTTTCGTCTTGGCCACCTTGCCATCATCTCCACCTTCACCAGACGGAACGTACAAGAAATCCGTCGGAGCGAAATTGAAATTCCGCGTGTACCACGCCAACTGTGCCGGGAAATCTTTCACGCACAGCCCGTAGTGGCCCAGCTTGTGCACCGCGGCGGGGCCAGGCGTAAAGCGGTTGAACTTGCGCACGCGCGGTTTGTCGTCGCCTTCGTAGTTGTAGATGACTTTCTCGGGGTAGTCGTGCTTGGGAGCGGGTTCAATCCCGTACACAAACGACACCGGGAAGCCCTCGGGATCGTGCAAAGTGACGATCCGGCCGCCTCCAGGCGATTCGGAATCAGACAGGTCCCGGATAGGTCCGGCGCCTGCGATCCTGGAAGCCTTTAGCAGCTCGGCTTCGGATTCCACCTCGAAGGCGCCGCCGAGGAATTTCTTCTCGCCCTTTTGCGCGTAGTAGACGTACTGGTCGGGCCCGTAGCCGCGGAACCAGGCCTGCTCGGGCGTGCGCTTGACGACGTGCATGCCGAAGTCGAGCAGGAAGGTTGTGATTTCGTCCAGGTCCGGGTGTTGGTAGCGCATGTGCGCCAGCTTGACCATCTGCACGCGCTGGGCATTGTCGATTCCCACGCGGGCGTAGTAGGTTGCTAGGGGTTCGGATTCGTCGCCGATGGCTTGGTTGTCTGGGATCGAGGCGCCGGCGTTGGGCTTGAGGTCTGCGAGGTGTTGCGTGGAGCCGTCGGCGGCGGTGATGGTTACGGGTCTGGTTTGGCCGTGTTGGGTTGCTTGGTCGGTTGGGGGTTGGGTTTCAGCCATGGTCGGTGGGAGGACGTGTTGAACGAGTCGAGAGGCGTGTGTCTGACGAGAGGAGGAGCTGCGACATTTCGATTATGTATAGTTGTGTCGAGACCAAGGAGCCTTCTCATCTGCCGAAGTCGCGGCTTACAGGAGGGGACTGGTGGGTTTGGCAGATGACGGTGTGTTCGGCATTTGTTTTCCAGGGTCTCATGTCGATCTTTGGTGCTGCAATTGGATACATACAGAGCATTTTACTAATCAACACTTTATATGATGACAAAATCGAGGTTGAAAGAGTTCAAATCAAGTCTGCAAGACAATTATCCCTGTGATTCAAAACTATAGACCCGCTGATTCTATACACCACGAAGGAGCTAATGGCTCTACCTCTACCAGTCTCCTCGGAGACATTATCCTAACCGTACTCCTTGATGTTACCCATTCCCTTCCCATTCCCATCCCTACATGTATTTCGTGTTTTAATTCCTCTCTGGGCTGACCCCACGACTGCCATACCCACTGTCACCTTCATCCCACCCACCTGCTCTCCTTGCAACGGACAGACAGCAGTCGACAATTCTGGATCTCTCGTCTTTGCTCAAAGCCGCACGCCGTCCTGCAGACGTACCGACCCAGACGCGCAGGCTACATGCAACCTCTTCCAGGCCCCGAAGAGATGTCGCTGCTTGACGATCGGCGCTCAATACACGCAAGAGGCGGAAGGTTCCGACTGCTGTAAGCAATGTGAATCGGTCGGGCGAGAGATGCAATGATGTAAGCGCCCTGGCTGCACTGGCGCGGGCCACTGGAGGTGCCGAAGTAGAAGAGAGGGAGATGAGTTTCGCAAGTGTCAACGCTGTGCGGACTTCAGGCGAGGCAGGAGCGTGGTTCACTAGGTTCACCGGACTGTTGAGTGAAGTGACCGGTAAAGCGTTCAGAGCGGTCACGATGTTGTCTTCCCGGTTGCTGTTCGAGAGAACAGCCATGGCGGCGAGTGTGCGTGCTTGTGTTGCAGATGCTGGAGGGGCAATACTCATAGCCAGTCGCAGATAGTACTCGATGTCGAAACGAGATCGACCAGTGCTGAGAGCGTCGGCAAGAGTCTCGTCCACAAGAATGTTCGCATACCAAGCAGCAACAGCATCTAGAGGAGAGCGAATAGCATGATCTTCGACGACGCTGTCCCTGGCGTCATTGGGAGCAAGGCTGTGAGCTGAAGGCTTATTCCAGGCGAGGTTCCATGCCCGTTGAATCATCTCGTCGCCAAGGACTTCATCACAATCAAGCTCAACAAGTCGGGCAAGATGGTCGGGCAACAGATCAACATCGTCCTCGAGTCCGGGACGGCCTTGTGCTCTCGCGTGGAGAAGTTCCTTTTGTTGCTTGCGGGCCGAGTCCCAGTATATCTTTCCGACTTTCTCTGTCAATTGCTTGAACATGGCTAGGTTGCCGTAGCCAGCGTTGGCGACTTCCCAGAAGAAGACGCGGAAGTGGACAGCTTTCTGTGCAAGTCTGGTGGGCGAGTCTGGCAAGGTACCACTAGCCATCAAGGTGAGCAGCAAGCGATAGTAGCTCACTTCAGCGTCGCCACCAGCAAGCTGAGCGTCAATAGCGATATCCCATGCTTTGATGCGCGCAGCTTCTTCTTCCTTGTCGGCTCCTGTAAGCACAGTGAAAGTTTCGGATCCCATCAGACGGCGCACAGACAATTTGAGCATCTTAGCACCCACGGCAACGACTTCAAGCAAGAAGTGTCTTGGGATCCAAACCGATTGCACAGCAGTAAGCCAAGCTTTACGGCGGACTTCGACAGGTGACGCCAATGATGGTGCTTTCGGCAGGCGAGCGACTGGTTGCGCTTTGTTTTTCTTACCAGACGTGAATGTGAGGAGCGGAGCCAGGAGATATACCACGCAGCCAAAGATAAGCATGACCTTCAGCAACGGCAAGGCGGCTTGCTGAGAGAACGCAGCTGGTGAAAAGAAGGAGACTTCGGATCCACGCTTGAACAGATGGTGCATGCCAGGGATTGCAGCCAGACCATGCGACGAATCCGAACCAGCTTGCGACTCGCTGTAACCTTCCATCATCATCAGACCAGCCATGGAACCGAGCATGACCTTGTTCATGAGACCGCCTTGAGCATTCTGTTGACGGTTTTGAGCTTCGGCCGGAGGGTTCGGTGGGCGATTGTAGCTTGGCTGTTGCTGTTGTTGCATGTACTGCTGTGACATGGTGTTCGGGACGTTGAGATATGCTTGCAGCCCGTTTTGCGACACGGTCGACATCTCTCTTGGCCTGACGGTACCACTTGATGGTTCAGCATTTGTTTGCGCTTGACGATTCCGTGCTTTGTTGAACGCTGCCTCCACCGTAGCCACGCGAGTCTTGAGCGCAGCCATTTCGTCCTCCATCTTTTGGTTGCGCTTTTCAAGATGCTTGATATACTCTGTCGCCTTTGCCATGATCGTAGCCTTGTTCAGCTTGTGTGCGGGAGCAAGTCCCTCAAGATCCTCGCCATCATCTCCATCACGGCCCATAGCGCGCAATGCCGGTACGCTCTGCCTCAACTCGACGATCTTGTCGTTGAGGTTGTTGCGATACCGCTTCTCGATGACATTGTGCGACGTCTTCTTCACAGGTGGCTCGTCACCGTCTTGCGAGTCGCCATTCTCATTCTTGGCCTCCTGGTCGACCTCCGCTTTCCTCTTGCGACCTCCACGCTTTTTCGGCGGATCAGGTGAGGTCTGGGATGACAAGCTCGTGCGCTTGCCAGATGATGACTCTGGACTGTGATGTAAGCTGGGAGTGGTCACAGAGCCTGGTCCGCAAGAAGGTATTTGGAAGGATTGGTCATGCGATACGGCTGACAGGTCCAGATCGTCCTGAGGATCCGCATTTGATGGTAGAGGCCAGGCGGCGCTGTTTGTGTCGAGCTTCTGGGCAGGCGGGTGAGATATAGGCAAGCCAAAGTCGAAGCTGCCGGTAGTTTCATTGGTGTTGCCGAAATTGAAAGCGTCGTTTCCCGGAAAGTCGTTGTTAAAGTTTAGGCTGTCGTCGCCCATGATGAATGGTGGTGCATTTATGTCGTCAATACCAAGTTTGGTGTAGTCAATGGCTGGAAAAGCATTCTCCTGTACGGGCGAGTCGTTTTTGCTCGAGCCGGCGAGGGAAAAGTCATTTTCGGGTGAAGTCGAGTCGGCAGCAGGGTCCCAACGTAGCCAGTCTTCCCAGTCCTCGTTGGTCTGGCCTAGCTGGGTCTCAAAGGCAGAGGGAAGTTCAGGTTGCCACATGGAAGAGTCCATATTTGCGGCGCAGTAGATAGTTGATATCTTTTGGGCGAGCGGTCAAGTGGGATACAAGACAAGAGTGTGGTGGCGTTTCTCAGTGCGGGCGTTGAGCGTGGAGAATCATGCGTTCAGGGAGGGAGAGCCAGCGCGTGCCACCATTTCTTTGTTGTGAGCCAGAGCAGAGGGTGCAAATTTGGAGTCAAGAATAGGCAGGTCGAGTGGTCAGCGGTGTGTGCTGACTGGGCAGGGCTGGGGTTGTGTAGGTGGTGTATAGACGGTGTTGATGCGAGAATCAGTTGTTTCCCCAGCGCGCTGCAGTTGCTGGCAGAGAGTGACAGAGTCTCAGGGCGTGCCGCTTGTGGTCTGATTTCCACGCTCGCCATGCTGCTAAGCCACTTTTAGTTTGTGGGGTGCAGCGTTCCGCCTGTTCCGCACACCGCAGGGCTGGCGGGCCTTGTCGACTCGAGCTCGGATGCTGTTTATTCCGTGGGGCTGCTTTCTTTCTTTCTTGACTGACTGACTTTGGTACTGCAACTAGTATACACATATACATGCCTTGTAGATCCAAGAACGCAACAGACAAGAAGACGCAGTAATCCAGAGCATGTTTCACCTATCAGGCTAGAGACAGGAAGGAACGAACGAGGATGAGCCAAAGGTGGGTCTCTCCATGCGTGAAGAGGAAAATCGTACGTGAATTGATGGAGACATCCGGAGTTATGCATACTGTACCTGCTGCATTCGAACGTAACCGTATGATGCTAGGCAGCAGTGTCAATTTTCATTGCTCACAACATATGTATGTACTGTATCTTCCATCAGACAACGGGTGTCGTACCATGCTTACCGCTCTGGCGATAGGAACGATCGTCTTTGGCCTCTGCAGCCATGTGGACTTCACAAGACCCTGCGCGTGGTCTCAGGACATGTAGTATCAACGTCATTGATACCCATCAAGTCCATCAAATCAATCAACTAATCTTCATCACCGTACAGGTATGTATCTTCTCCATAGAAACTAATCTCACTTACAATCAGACTTCATCCTAGACAAGCAGGATAAATGCAATCAATAGTGAAACCTCTCCTCCGTCCACTCCCCCTCCTAGGCCTCTCAACAGGAAGCCTAAGCCTATACCTATTCACAGCAGCAGCAACCCTATCAACAAAGTCAACACCACCACCAGCAACGATAATGCCACCCTACCCAACCACACCGTACACCCCCCGCCACACCACCTGGCCCTACAACCCCTCCGATTTCACGCGCCAGGACTCCAAACCAGACACGAACTTCTACAGCTCCCCCCGCTTCGTAACCCACATCGACGACCTCGCAATCGCTTCGTTGCGCCAATACTACGCCTCCGTCCTCCCGCCCTCAGGCCGGATCCTAGACTTCTGCTCCTCATGGATCAGCCACTACCCGCCAAACATCGAAGCCGCAGCCCAAAAAGGCGACCTCCAGATCACCGGAATGGGCATGAACGCCGCCGAGCTAGCCGTAAACAACGCGCTGAACGCCGGCCGCCTGCTCGTAGACTTGAACGAGGAGCCGGATGTTGCCGCGGCTTTGAAAGCGCAAGGGCAAAAGGCGGAGGAGACGACGGAGAAACTCGACGCCTCCACCTGCGTCGTCTCAATAGACTACCTAACCTCGCCCGTCGCCCTGCTGCGCAGCCTCCGCGCCGCCACCAAACCCGGCGGAACCGTGCACCTCGTCATCAGCAACCGCTGTTTCCCGACCAAAGCCATTAGCCGCTGGTTGCGGGTAGACGAGCACGAGAGACTGCTGATGGTGGGTGATTTCTTGCACTTCGCCGGGTGGAAGGGGATTGAGATTGTCGAGATTAGTGATGGGAAAATGCGTCCGGAGGAGCAGGCTGGTGGGGAGGCGGCTGCGTCGAACAGTTTGCAAGGTCTGTTTGGGTTGATGGGGATGGCGGCGGGGCGCAGGGATCCGTTGTGGGTTGTTAGGGCGGTGAATGAGGGTGACTGAAGAAGTGGTTTGGAGGGAGGGTGGGAAATCGCTAAAGACTTTGTACTTTTCTGAAATGCGCAGGTCTTGGGGGTTAAAACATTATAGATACCAGACATGTAGAAATCGTAGAATCAATAGTCTTTGTTGCAAAAATGAACAATAATGTGGGAGGAAGATGAAGGTGATGATAGTGATGATGACGGAAGAATACTACTAAGTTCGATGAATCTATAGAATCCGGCTCCACAGCCTTTCGATATTTAATTTCGATGATATAATTCCTTAGGTGAGGCTTGACGACAGCAGCCTTTGCGATTTGGGCTTTCCAATGTCATCGCCGCCTTGATTCTGACTCCTTGCCGATTGTTAACAATGGCCCCAAACGCCTCCCATAAACATCCTTTCCCGTTGAGTATCTACATGTTCCCAGTCCGTGACCCTGTGGTCTCCCGAAAACGCCGTGTCGATGCCAGCTCTCCAGGGTAAGAGAGCAAGACAGTAAAAGGAAAGAGAAAACAACGCGGTGAAAACGCCTCTTCAATGCGTGACTGTACATTCCGCCCGAATTGATGTATGTCTGTTGTTGTTGTTGTTGTTAAAAAGTGCAGTCATGGTCGTCTCCTGTTAAAATTGCGACATTGCCGAAATTTCAGCAGTGCAGACCTAATAAGCTGCCTGCGAGGTGTAGCTAGGGTGACGAGCATAGGTCGGCCTGACCGCTTCGCTATTGCGGCGGGAGGTATTGTATCCCGATCGCGGTCGGTCATCCGACATGTAACGAGAATAGCGCGACTCCTCCTCCGGAGGCGAGTATTTGGTGCGAGTTTGACGAGGCGACGAGCGCGACGAAGTGGTGGGAACCTCGCCGAATAGTTGTGGCGCAGCCGAACGAACGCTCTCGTTACGGGCAAGGGAAGGTCGGCTAGCGGAGACGTCCTGCAGGCCTTGTGCGCCGTAGACGTAGCTGGTGGTGCGCGAGGGCTGCAAAGGCGGGCGTGGCGAAGACGCAGTGTAGCGCGAAGAGGATGCGCGGCCGCGATCTTCCTTGACACGCTCCGCTTTGATTGGAGAAGGCGAGCGTGTGACTTTCCTGCTTCCGGCGGCTGGCGCTGGTTCGTGAACTTCGGTGCGGTAGCCGTCAGGAGTGGCGACTTCGTGATCGTCCGCATAGGGTCTTCCATATTTTTGAGGCATGGGCATGGTGGGCTCCGGGGTGGCGCCAGGAGTGGGAAAGTTATCGAGGTTCTCAGTTTGTCTGAGACCCGATGACTTTTGAGGCTTCCTGGCGGATTCGCGTTCGCGTCTTGCGTTCAACTGACTGGGCTGACTGGGCATCGTCTCGGCACGACGCACCGGTGGCGGTCGGATTTCTTCCTCGTCTTTTGGTTCTTGCATGGAGTAGGCGCGGCGAGGATCTGTCCCTGGCCGGAGATAGGGCGCTGACTCTCCAGGGATATGAATTTGGCCTGGTGCTGACTTGGTGTGGTTGAGTGGAGGTGCCTGGCGTGGCATGTCGCCATAGTCGTGACTTGATCGGCGAGTGCGCTCTCTTTCGCGACGAGGTGACTCGCGAATTGGTGACTCGCGGCGTGGTAGCTCCTCCTCGGGCTCGCGCGATGCTGGCCTAGGCTTTCCAGATCCCCTTCGCACCATGACAGGCGGACGACCTTCGCTCCGTTTGATGTATTCGACCTTGTCTTTTGTCGACACACGTTGAGGCGATGGGCGACGCACCGGCTCTGCGTACTGTCTGGGGCCTCCTCTGGAACGCTCAATGTAGTCTCTCGCAAAAGACTCGTTCGATTGCGTCTTATGCGATCTGTCCTCCATGTGGAAGGCACGGGCGGAGTCTTCCCTTCGCCTGGGCTGCTCATAGTAAGGATCCCGTTCTCTGCGGCGATCTTCTTCTTCTCTCCGCGAGTATCTTGGAGGCTCAACGATCGTGTCAGAATCACTGCCTGATGTGGCCTCAGGCTCGGGATATGATGCATATTTGTAGTCGCGGTCTCTGCGAGTGTCGCGAGTGGTCTGCCTCGTCTTCTCCCTTTGCCTCGCACGCTCGTTCTCCTTCGTGCTCTGTTTTGAAGTGCGGCTGCGTTCCTTTTCGGTCTTTGAGGCGGCGCGCTTCGGGGCTGAACGCTCGTAGTCGTAGTCCTTTCTCGCGCTCGATCTAGGCCTGTCGAAGTATTCGGTTTCGGCCTCGTATGGCCTGCGCTCTTCGACGTGGACTCTTTCGCTTCGCTCTGCGCCTCGCGCGGTGTAGTTGGCGCGAGCGGGTGATTCGGGGCGCGTCCTGCCGTAACTTGAACCGCGAACTTCTGATCGCGGACTGGCTCCACCACTTGACCTGCCCATCATGTCTCTCCTAAGCTCAGCCAGTTTGCACTGGGCGTCATATCGAGCGCGTCGGTCCTCCTCTCCAATGATCTCGTAGGCGGTCTGGATCTTGTGGAATTGATCCGAAGCGATCTGCTTTTGCGCGGCATCCTGGACTTTGTCGGGGTGGAATTTAAGAATGAGTTTGCGGTAGGTGGTCTTGATGGTGGCAGCGGTGGCATCCCGTGGGAGACCGAGGGCCAGATATGGGTCAGGCGGTAAAGGTGATGCCATGTTGTTGTGTCGAGCAGGTAGTACCAGTCGACGGGAAGCGAGAAAGGGTGTGCTTAACGATGGGTATGGGGAGTGGCGGCATTAAAGGCCCAGAGTCGGCTCGTGCTCTCTTCCGTTGCGGTGTGTATCAAACGTCTGGCCTGGGCCGGGGGTCGGTGCACTTTGCGGAGATGGCAGTTGTGTTTGCGATGGCGCGGCGAAATTGCCACAACACAGCCTCGCGTGGGTGGCGAGATTGGCAAATAACGGAGGAGAGACAGGCGGAGATGTGATTTCGAGAGTATAGGAGTTGTTGATGGTACTGCGAGCGGTAGAGTGGCGGTATGTCTCTGCGAAGACGTGGGTGAGTCTCTGTGAAGAAGCGGCTCGGCACGCCAGGTCTAGCCTCCTTCTTTTCTCGTGCTCCCTTTACGCGCACGAATGACGTAGCGGATGGAAGAAGGGAGAATGGCAATGTTTGGAGCGAGGGCGGGATTGGCGAGAGGATGAGATGCGATTGTTCAGCAAGGCGAGACTTGAGAGTGTAACAACGTGGTTTGAGGCAGTCGGGACAGGTAGGGATAGACAGGAGTCTCCGTGTGATGGGCGGTGATCGGCGGCGAAAGATGCGAGCGTGACTGGGATAGGCGGTCTGCGCGGCGTTGCGAGGCCTGCCCTGTTAATTCCTGGCAAAGAGTGGCCCGGGGAGCAAGTGAGGTCGAACTCTGTCTGAGTCGTCGTGGTCTTTCTGAGTCGTCTCGAGGGATTGTCCCACTAAACAGGGCGGTGCAATTGAATAATGCAATAATGCTATTGATTAATGCAGCACAGCAGTGTGCAGCCGTTGCGAGTCGAGAGGCTTCGAGAAGGCTCTGCCGGCTGAGAGCGAGCGAGCGAGCACCGAGGGCTGTTGGGCTGGGGATGTTTGTGTGGTGATAAGAGCTGACAGAGACCACGGTAGTGCGAGCATGTATTGGAAGAGTACGAGCAGGGTCGGATGTACTATGTATGTACTGTATGTATGTATGTAAGAGGCATGTAAGAGGCACGCTTTTAGTGGTCTAGCTCAGCATGCATCTTCGTCGTCCTGTGGTCTGCCTGCCTGATGCTGCGTTGGCCGACAAGAAAGGATAACAGCGTCACTTCACACTTCCGGGCCAGGTGGAGATCAATAAGGTACTACTGTAAACACGGCATGAAGAGGAACGATGATGATGATGATCATGATCACGCTTGCTTCCTACCACTACCATCGAGTGACAGCTAGCCAGACCTCTCACATCGTTACCATCGCCACCCAGCCTCACCATCTGCGATCGCATGCCATCTGCGTAGCCAGTAGTACCAATAGTAGGAATAGTACGTGCAGTAGTCTGTCCCCGTCACCACTACCACCACACACAACCCACAAGCGAGGACCGCCCTCTTCCGAGCGAACCCCTCCATCCATCCACAGGTCAGTGCCATCATCATGTCCCGTCCACCTCCAATTGTTGATGCCCTCCATCAGCCCATCGAGTCCGTCCACTCGATTTGCTGCCTTCGCTTTTGGTCGAGCCCCAGCGCCTATCACGGTATTATTACCTGCATGTAACGCGTGGTAAGCTCTCCCATGTCCGCCGTCAACTCAGCCTGTGTCTCGTGAACTCGCGGCGAACTCAGCAAGCCACTCGGCGCGTGCAACATGCAAACAAGGCCGCCGTCACCATAAAGCCCAATCAACAACCCCGTCACTGCATCACGCAGCCACGGGCGCTTCGTTCCTATCATGATTCATGAGCAATGAGATCCCTCGCATGGCGGCATACAGTAGGTAATAACTCTTGTCATCCTCCTGTCACACGGAAGCTTCCATCAAATGTTTCCATCACTTCTTCCAGATGCACCTGCCCGCTTTCTTACAGTTAATACTCCTGTAACAGCTTGTGCCGAGCGACTTGGCTAGACGACGTTATCACCGCTCTCGCATTGCACAGCGCATCCAGCCGAGCCTGCTGCTGCGGACGCTGCCTACGTTGGCTTTCTCCACCGCTGCCAGTGCCAGCACTCCTCGCCGCCGTGGACTCCCGAACAATCCCTTCCTTGGCTCGCTTCGCTCAGAGCAACCATACAGTCTGCGAAGCTTCGGCTGCTTTGCTTTATTGGCAATCCATAACATCAACACAGGCCGTGCCACCGCCGTACAGCAGGGTCAAGTGAGGACGTTGGTTGACAGTCTGTCAGACCTCAAGACTGGAACCAAAGTATCAGCAGAGCAGAGCATCCATCAATCATCAATCATCTCACCTCCAAGCGGCAATCTTCCCGGCATTCCTTTCTTTGGGCTGCAAACTCCTTCAAGGCAAGGCAAGGATGCCCAGTCATACTTCCCACACGCCGATTCGCCAAACGAAAGGTAGCGTAAGGTACCGCTGCAGCAGCTGACAATCATCTTCACGTGTTCAAGCACTATTCGCGTCTACCGCGGGAAACCCACACGTCTCCAAACACCCCCACTTATGCATGTTACCTGGACGATGAGTCTTTGGTGCAAATCGTAGGCACAACAATGCTTAAGATCTCGCGCCGATGTCACGTGTGTGACAGCTGTTCGAGACGTTTGTCCAGGTAACTCGCTGTGCTCAGCATGATGGATCGGATCATGGTAATACTAGGATGATCTTTGTACAACGCAAGAGTAGTATGCGCTAATGATGTGTGATGGCCGTTCTCCAATCGTGCTTGCCTCGGGCGGACATGATGCATTACCGCGAAAGCAGTTGTGTTGGCCACATATCCATCCTTGCAACAATCTTATGAGATTGGCGGACTGAGAGGTCTTCCACATGTGTTCTACTTACCCATTCGGTGTTCTTCAGGCATCACGGAACCTTGCGTTCGCCTCGGGCGTACATCATGCACAAAGACCCTCACGGATCCTGTCCCGGCAGCATAGATAGAAGAGCGGCGCGTAAACGAAGCTATCAATAGGCGCGATCACTGCCAAACGTACCGACAAGTGCATTGCATGTTTCGTCTGTGGTGCAACGTCAAGCCACCCTCAATGCTACACCGGACCCTGATTCTCCGCAGGCACAGGAGACAGCTCGATATCGACAACCACAGGCTTGTTGAACACCTTCCCGCCTCCTCGACCATAGCTCTTCGCCATAATGCTAGCATTAACAACCGCAGTCTCCTCACCCGCGCATAACGCATGACCGATGCGCGATTTCGTGAGATCAAAGAGCGATTGCTTCTTGTTGTTGTTCCCTGCGCCTGGATCCCGCCAGTCGCTCACACCATGCTGGCCGCCCTCAGCCTCGTCGTTGTTCCAGCGAATAACACGGCCGCCTCTGCCTTCGTGACAATGGCCGCAGACATGCAAGAGAGGTTTTGTGCGGAGCAGAGCTTCCAGGAGCGCAGGACACCCGCCCCGAGTCCAGTGCTCACTCGCATCTAGATGTCCAATCGGCGGCGTGTGGGTGACTAGGATGGCCGTGTCGGACGGGATGGCTGACCACAGTCTTTCAGCCTGACTCCCAGAAGGGTACTGAAACGCCCATTGTTTCTCGCCAGAAGCTACCGAGAATGGTGATCCGAAGATCAAGATCTTCACGCCCTTGATGTTGATGTTCACGCTTTCGTGCTCGAGGTAAACGATCTCGTCGTCTTTTTTCAAGGCTCGACGCAGTTCTATAGCTTCGTCGCTCTGCATCCCATGCCGCTCATCAAGAGCGAGATCATGATTTCCAGCTACCACGATTTTGGCATCGTACTTCGCTTCTCGGAGCCATTTGAAAGCCTTGTTGAGCTCTGAAGGCTGGCCGTTGTTGGTCAGATCGCCCGCATGGATGAAAATGTCGCCTTTGGGGAGAGTGTAGCCTTCTCCCGGTGTTGCATTGTGCGTGTCTGAAATGCACACTATGCGGATCTTTTGAGTCCTGCTTATGTTTGCATCATCGCACTCCATGGTGAGTTGTTCCTATGCCCGATGCCGAATCTTCTCGAGCTATGCATAGCGAGTAGCTTTGCTGGAATCGATCAGACCTGGTCGTGAATGATGTTCAGTCTTGGTTGGACATCTGCCGAGTAGTGTAGTGAGTCCGCGCCTTCTTGGCGGCGTTTCCTCGTTCTCTTCTGTTCCACGCGAACCGGTTCAGGCGGATACAGACACTTGAAACTACATGGAGTTGCACATACTGTAGCCATGCTTGACAAGGTTCTGACTAGATGGATGGAAGGAAGGTTACAAAGCAATGATGTAAATGTGGAGATCGCATGCGATACGACCACATACGCCCCTCCTCTCAGTCGCCATCATATACTTCGCCAGGAGCTTATAACAACACTTGACTCTTGATTTCTCGCAATACCAAAGAGAGAGTTGATTTTAGAAAGCGCATCCGCTGTCAACTAAAGCACGTCTCGATCACCATCTATCGGGCTAACATCGACTGCACCAACAACCACCTCTCCGACCAACCAACCAGTCTCCACGTTCAAAGTAGAGACAGAAATTGATCAAACCACCTCCGATCAACACCATAAACCATGTCCTCATCCAAGAAAATCCGCACCCACCCCCAATACGAGCTCCTCTACCACCCCGGCATCCCCGGCCGCGGCGAGTTCATCCGCCTCTGCTTCGAAGCCAAGGGCGTCGCCTACACCGACCTCGCAATCGAAAAAGACGACGGCTACAGCACCGTCCAACAGATCTGCATGAGCCCGGACTCACTCGAGAGCGCCGACAACAACCCCCCAGTCTTTAGCCCACCCGCGCTCCGAATCCCAGGAGGCGGCAAAAACGGCAAGCCGCTGATAATTTCGCAAACGCCAAACATCCTCATCTACCTCGCGGAGCGCCTGGATCTGGTGCCGGCGGATGACGAGGCGGGGACGTATCATGTCTACCAGCTGGCGTTGACGGCGCTGGATCTCAACAACGAGGTCCATGATACGCACCACCCGCTCGCTGTGATGAAGTACTACGAAGAGCAGAAGGACGCTGCCCTGGAGAAAGCCAGGGATGTCCGCGAGAACCGGCTGCCCAAGTTCTTTTCGTATTTCGAGCGGAATCTCAAGTTTAATGAAAGTAATGGTGGAGGGGGGTTGAAGTACCTTGTCGGCGATCGGTTGACTTTTGCGGATTTGGTTGTTTGGCAGGTTTTGGATGGGGTTATGTTTTCGTTTCCTAAGGAGATGGAGGCGAGGAAGGGCGAGTTCCCGGCGCTTTTTGGGACTTTCTATGAGAGTGTGAGGCAGGAAGGTGGTCTGAAGGAATATTTACAGAGTGAGAGGAGGTTGCCCTATAGTGAGGGGATCTTCAGGCATTATCCTGAGTTGGATCGGAAGTGATTGATTGAGAGGGCTTGCTGGGTGTGGGCATGTTTCTTGTTGATCGGCTTGCGTTCCATCACTCGCCTGCCTCAATCTTTATGTTTGCATCAACCAGAGGCGCTCCAGCAATAGCGTACATCTCGACCTCGCCTTGTTCTTCAAGATCGGCCTCGACCTTGACTCCAACATCGTCCTTTTCGATTTTGAGGTCCTCTTCTTTGACGTCTCCGCCATCTTCCACCTCCACTTCCACTTTCTTCACCCGCTTCTTCACCGGACTGCTCTTGACCGCACTCGGGCACAGGCCGATCCCAGAAAGCTCACAATCACCGCACTTCCTCCCCACAGGCAAGCAAATCGTCTGGCCAAAACCAACAAGCAAGTGATTGATATCGTGCCATTTGTTTCTCGGCAACCAAGACTCCAGCTCAGCTCTGGTCTGCTCTGGATTGGAAGTCTTGTGCCAACCCCACAGGTTCGTGATCCGGTGAACGTGAACGTCAACGCCAATGCCCTCGTCTCGACCCCAAGCAGCACTCATAGTCAGGTATGCCATTTTCGGCCCGACGCCTTTCAGCGACACAAGTCCTTCAATGGTGTCGGGGATATCTCCGCCGAACTGATCGCGTAGTATCGGCGCTACCTGTTTGATGTAACTCGTTTTGTTGTTGTGGAAGCCGACTTTGGCTATCAGGCGGTTCAACTCTTCGGGCTCGACGTCCAACAAAGCCTGCAAATTGAAGCCTCCAGGGAGATTTTCTTGCAAGTTCTTCATGGCGACCGCCGTTACAGTATCTTTCGTCTGGCTGCTGAGCATAAGAGCGATGAGGGTTTGTAACCTCCGGTCCAGAGGGGATCGCAATTCTTCCGCTAACGATTCGCAGCCCATGGTATCCACTGGTGCCAGCACGCGCTTGCGCATCTCGGCGGTGATGCTGTACATTTGCTCCCAGTTAACTGGCGGTTCGACTTTGATGTTGCCGTTGGGTCCGGAAATGCGTTTTGCTGGTTGTCTCTTTCCTTTCTTGACTTTTGGCTTGTCTCCTTTAACGTCATTGTCCTCTTCCTCTTCTTCTAGTTTTGGCGCTTTACGAGAGGTTCGTCTTCGGGTAGGCTTCGTCTCTGTTTCTGTCTTGACCGCGGCTGTTGTTCTGCTGCTTCGCTTCCGCTTCCCAAGCGATGCCGACGCGTTGTAATCACTCGATGCATCGCTTTGAGGACTCGAGGGTGGTGTCGACAATTCTGATCCACTGCTCGAGGGTCTTTGTGTATCGTTACTGGCGTCTGCTTGGTGCTGGTGTTGGAAACCTCGGAGTGAGCGTCGAAGTGAGTTCGTATTGCTGGAACTCTTCGTTGCCTCAATTATGCGCGCCGTTTCACGCGACAACCTGGATGTTCTCATTGCTGTGTTAGTTGTTTGCACGTTTGCTCTGGTTCGATTGTGCTTGCGCCGCGAATCAGCTTCTCTATGATGACGGGCTTATACATCAGGGGTCTGGCGATCTCCAATTCTTTGGGTTGCGCATTTTGTCTACAGCGGTGACGACACTGTGGTGATCGGTTCGTTTTATCAGCAGTATTGCATACATGTAGCTACCTACGAATGACCAGAGGTGTAGGTTTGGAGTGTTTTTGTACCTGTGGAAGCGTTTTGTCGAGTCAAGTGTTGCGGTTCCAAACGACCTCAAGTCAGATCGACGCGCCTGCCCGCCAGGTTAAGGAATACACGACGGCACGTGATTGAAACCTTCTCGAATGTAAGACCCCAGGATTCTCGATCTTCAAAACCCTAAGGATCGAAACAACGTACCACACACCATGCGTGCAAGCTATCGTACTTCCAGATCTGTCGAGCACAACGACCTTGACTTATCTTCCATATACGGAAGCCCGCCCTGTTGCAATCCAGTTCTGACGTTGACACAGCATGGCAGCCAAGATCCCTCCTGCGGAGCTTTTGCGGAAGCGTCATTTTTGATAAGAGATCGCAATAGGCATGTCCGTTGAGAATCCGCAGGGCCCGCATACCGCCAATGATACCATGATACTATTATATGAATTGGCTCATATCAGGTAGGGATTTTTAAGATGGCTCACCTGACAGCTTCTGTTAAAGCGAGCCGCGTCCGTCGCAATTCCCATTTTACCGCTCAAGACAATCACGACCAACGCAATGTTTGGCCACCATTCGAATATCTTCGTCTCGATCAGCTTGAGCTATGATTACGCTCAAGGGCAGACGAAAAGCTATATGACGCCTCATCACAACTGGATGCTTTCCGTCGAATCTCCAAAATACAGTCTGCCAGTCACACACCGAAGAGATCCTAGTCCGATACACTACTCCGTAGTCTGGAACCACGAAGAAGGCCAATACCACCTCCAAAGGGTATCACCAACAAACCTCGGCATCGTTGGTAGCATCCTGATCCAACGCAACGCACCTATAACGGCACAAAGGCTTTTCAGCCAACTAGAAGCAAGCCTAGATACTATAACACCACAAATAGACGGCAGTGAAAGCCCCGAACACTGGATACGATTTGCTCTGGATGCTTTACAGCACGACAAAATCGTCCAGCCCTTCGACGTGGAGATGTTCATGAACTTCTCTCAAGCATACTTGGCCCGAAGGATGGATGGCGAGGGATCCGCCAGGATCGAGTATTCGAGACTGCACAAGGATCACTCGCAGAAGGAGAAGAAGAGCTTTTGGGTGTCCTATCCACAAAGGAGCGCCAACTGTGAGAGGCGCAACGTGTATGGCGGGCTCATGTGATGCAGGGCAAAATCGGAAGAATACCGATGTCTCTCACTGGATCGACGCAGTCCGGCCGACTGTCTCGTCGATTGTATATGCATCCCAGAAGTTTCGAAGGATGAACCATATTCCGCCACACACGGTATGTGAAGAGCACCGACTGGATCAGGCCCGATTTTTTACTCGAAGCACGCCTTTCCGAGCACTTTTAGCCAGTTTACGGTCGTTGCGGACTTGAGAAGCAGAGCTTATGAAGCAGGGATGAGCCGCTGAATGGTACTGTTGGCCACAACAAGGTTCGAGACCTAGACCTTCGACATTTGTCAGCAACCAGCTGGAAACGCGATTTGGTGTCGTCGCGAACAAGAAGGATCCAGATCATTATGGGTAACATGGGAGCGACAGTATCGCAAGGCGTAAATTGTGATACAAACTCGACACCAGAACAACATGGTGGAAACTTTTCGAGCGGCCTGTCATCTGTCACATGGTCAACAAGAATACTATCGAAGAACGAGACGCTACACGTTCTTGATCTTGGAAGAGCCCTTCTTCTCGACCTCTCCCGAATGTGGCTTGAGGTCAATTCGAGTGTGTTGAAGGCAGTAATGCCAGCTGACAACCAGTACTGTATCTACCGTAGCATAGCATAATATGCGTTTACACGCTCACAGCCTCACAAACGCACATATCAATGATGCAACCGTCACTCCTCTTGCACTAATCATGCTTCTACCCGGGAATCGGCTTGTAAAGTCTCTTAGACTACCAACGTCGCCGCGGTCTACACCGGTGTGTTCTCGGCAGCATCACCCGCTAAGAGTCTAAGGCACACTTCTCCGCGCCGCTGCTGCTGCGCTTCGGTCCCTAATACTCTTCACTTCGCAGCCCAAATTCAAATTCAAAGCTCACTCGCTCGTGAACATGCTCAAATTTGCCAGCGAGCTGTGTCCCAATCTCGCAAAAGTGTAGGATCGTGGAGGGATCTCTCAAGCATTCGGATGTACGGCAGCGGGTCAAAACATCACGCTTCTTCCTAGCGTGATCCTTCAAGGCTGTGCCACAATGCTACTGAGGTCCTACAATCATGTTTTGTGGGCGCTCGCTCGGATGTCCAATCATTTATAAGGCTGTGCCGTGCCTTTCTTTTGCATCGAAAACCGCCAATCGATTAAGAATCAACGATGGCTACTCAGGAAGAAATTCAGCAAGCTGCGGTGCCAACTGAAGTGCCGAGCGACCTCAAGGTCGAATTGCTCAGCATTAATGGCAAGAATACCACGGTATGTCATACATGAACACATTGCAATGCATCAGAATACGGGGACTGACTCTCTATCAGAACGGAACGATCGCAGCTGAAGATCAAATGTTCGACATCGAACAATACCTGGACGACTTGATTCACTTCAGGAATTTACCCTCTGCAAAATCACTAATTTTCGGATTGGTGACTCTTGTGCACCACGTCCTCGACTTCTTCGTAGGTCCTATCTTGTGCCTCATCTACAGTGTCAACGACTGATTACCCAACAGCTCGACTACCTGTTAAACGATGTTTGCATGACTCTGGCCATAGTCGAAGCACCCGAGGTCGTCGTCCCTGCCCCATGGACGGACAAGAAAGACGACAACAGTGAGCAAACTCCTCACGTTCAGCTGAATCATGAGAAGTCTATCACGACTAGCCTGCGAAGGACGGTCGCCCATCTGTATCGCGTTGGTGGTGCGCTGGCTCTTTGCCGTGGTATCGCCGCCCACGTTTTCAGCGGCATCGGCATGGTTTTCGTTGCTATGCCACTCTTTCTGCTCTTCAAGAAGACCCATGACGATGCTGTGGAACATGGTTTGGAGCAAACAATGAGCTACAGACTTGGCCTTGCCGTGTTCGAAACCGTCGTGAATATCTTTGCCGGCGTGGTATTTGCGTCCGTGAATACCGCCTGGGTCCACATTGTGATCTCTCAGCCCACGCTGCGCATCTGGTGGCGCCGCCTACCGCCTTACCTCGCGACACTCCGCGCCACATTCATCCCCGTGGTTATCGAAAACCTTTCGGAAGTCCTCGTCGAACTACTCACGCCGGCCGTGCTCAAGCACATTCTCGGAGTGGGCGGAGAGCGGCTCACAACTGACTATACCTTTTCTTCTCGCAATATCTTACTCACCCTCATCTGGCTCCTCGTTTGCATTCTCCAGTGGCTCGCCTGCGTCCCAATCCACGTGGCCGTCATTCGGATCCAGGCTTCGTTGCTGCCAGAAGAGGAAGAGACCATCGTGTCTTTCGATCGTTCATTCGGTACCAGTGGCTCCAACGGGCTTCGACCAGGACTTCTTGCCGAGTCCCGGGGTGCATTGAGCTTCCGCAAGGCGTGGCAGTCAGTCACATGGGATGAGATGAAAAGACTTTGGATCTTTTCGGCCAAGATCTCAGCTGTGCGGGTTTGTGTGAACGGGACGTTTTGGCTGATCGGAGGGAAGAACGCTTGGCCCTTGGGCTGGGATCCGAGAATGATTTAGGTGCATGAGGGCGGTGATGTGGACTACATTTGTGGCAGCGGTGGATCTATACTCGGTTATGTATGTGTATATTGTAACGCGACGATCTTCTGCTCTTCATGTCAGGTTTTGTTTAATGATTACCTTGCATATAGATGCATCAAACACATCGGGCTTCTGCTACTTGCTTGTTTGTCCGTTGTGCATTGCCTTGGTGTCCCCACTTATAGAGTTTACTCCGTTGTATAAGGTATGAGAAGGTAGAACAACACAACAACACAACAATGTTAGAGATGTACATTGGCTTCAGGGTCCTTCGGCATCTCCATTTCTCGTGATCGCGCCTGACACCTTTCGCCGCAAAGGTGTGATTGTGTCGGTACTAGTCGAACGCGACACCGTACCAAGCTCGAGAATAATTTGAATACATGTAGGTGTAATAGGATTGTGCATGAAATCAACAGCAAATTCTAGAGTAAAGCGTGAGGCGCTTGCCGTCACATGCGCCTAAATTTAGACGTGGCGCTGCAGTTGTACGACCAATGTTTTGACTTGGTGGGGCACGAAGCACGAAGCCCTGCAGGACCCAGCATTTAGGTGATATTCTACCTTTAACTTCTATTTGTTTTAATACTCTGCTTCTCCTTTTACCATCCTGTCAGACCATCTCTTTCATTCACCACACCATCATGGCCGCCGCAATCAAAGACACCGTCAACAACATGCTCTCCGCCCTCAACTTGGGCGGTGAGAAGACCGGCGAAGACGTCCCTCCTCAGCCACCATCCGATTCCGAGCTCGCTGAGCTCAAGGAAAAGTACGAGAAGGCAGGGCAAGGTCACGTCTTCCAGTATTGGGATGAGCTCAAGCCCGCCGAGCAGGGCGCCATCTACAAGCAGCTCGAGCCAATCGACCCTGAATACATCAACAAGATCACAGAGAAGGCACTCAACCCACCCGCCGAGACGGACGAGGAGAGCAACCCCAAGCTGGACCAGCTTCCCGACTCGGTCACCTCGTCAGTGATTGACAGCAAGGAGGGTGACTTGAACAAGTGGTACGACTCGGGCCTGAAGCTTATCTCTGAGAATCAGGTCGGTGTCGTTCTCATGGCGGGCGGACAAGGCACCAGGCTGGGTAGCTCAGCACCCAAGGGCTGCTTCGACATTGGTCTTCCCAGCAAGAAGAGCTTGTTCCAGTTGCAGGCGGAGCGTATTGGCAAGCTTGAGAATCTTGCCAGCAAGACATACGACAAGGAGGACGTGAGCGTGCCATGGTACATCATGACATCGGGCCCGACCCGCAAGCCGACTGAGCAGTTCTTCGAGGAGAACAAGTACTTCGGTCTTAACAGGAATAATGTCATCTTCTTCGAGCAGGGCGTGCTCCCGTGCATCAGTAACGAGGGTAAGATTTTGCTGGAGAACAAGGGCAAGGTCGCTGTGGCACCTGATGGAAATGGTGGCATCTACCAGGCCTTGATCGGCTCTGGTGTCGTGCAGGACATGAGCAAGCGCGGTATCAAGCACGTTCATGCCTACTGCGTGGACAACTGCCTTGTTCGTGTCGCCGACCCGACTTTCATCGGTTTCAGCGCTGAGAAGGATGTCGAGATTGCCACAAAGGTTGTCCGTAAGCGCAATGCCGCCGAAAGCGTCGGTCTAATCATGCAGAAGAACGGCAAGCCTGCCGTTGTCGAGTACAGCGAGATCGACAAGGAGCTCGCCGAGGCAAAGGACTCCAAAGACGGCGAGCTGCTCAAATTCCGCGCCGCCAACATTGTCAACCACTACTACAGCTTCCGCTTCCTAGAGAGCATCCCTGACTGGGCACACAAACTTCCCCACCACGTTGCGAAGAAGAAGATTCCCTGCGTCAACGACAAGGGCGAGCAGATCAAGCCCGAGAAGCCCAATGGCATCAAGCTCGAGCAGTTCGTGTTTGACTGCTTCCCGTTCCTGCCCATGGACAAGTTCGCTTGTATGGAAGTGAAGCGTGAGGACGAATTCTCGCCTCTCAAGAACGCAAAGGGCACCGGTGAGGATGACCCTGACACCAGCCGCAAGGACATCTTGCTTCAAGGTAAGAGATTCCTGGAGGAGGCTGGCGCCACTGTTGTCAGCGAGGATGCCGACGCTGGTGTCGAGGTCAGCCCGCTCATCAGCTATGGCGGCGAGGGACTCGACTTCCTCAAGGGCAGGGAGATCAAGGCACCTGCTGTCATCGAGAAGGAAGACTAGTCACTCTTTGGCACTTGACGAAGCATATTATTCTATGGTTTACACAATTGCTACCTGGCGTATTTGGGACGAGGTCAACATAAATTGCAATGAATGATGAGATGAACGTATATTACTTGGATCTTGGTACTATTTTCGCGAGCGATGACATCTTCATATCGCACCTTGTGAATCGCGCTTCACCTACATGTTTCAATACTCGCTCTACATCGAAGTAGGCGAAGTTTTCGTTTGGCTCTCTAGTAAGTTGCGGAACAATATCAAGGTCACCACTGTATATTTACCTTGCCCTTCAATCATTGATGCCTTAGGTGATATGGAAGTCATGATATCAAGAACAATTCCAGAACCCGGCCGCCGCCACGCCACGTCTTTAACTTTTGACGATTCAGAGCGTTTCGTCATCCCCGCACGAACCAGCGTCAACGCCTTTGGCGGGTTCCACTTCCAGCTGTCGGCTTCGGCTCTCATTGCTCTCATGTTCAGCGGCTAAACCCGAGGCTCGTGCAGGCTTTTTTACATCCCACCTTCGGTTGGCCAGCTGCGCGAAAGCCCCCTTCTTCCGCTCTCGACTATCCCCACTTCAATACTCTCTTGTTATTCTCCCTGTCTGTTGGAGGGCCGTTGTTGAGGTGAAGAAGTGCTGTGCAGAAGAAACGAACGCAACCACGATCAAGCTTCGAGGAACAAGGTGAGTCGACCGCGAGGGAGACATCTGACGGATATGCAAGTGAAGAGTCGGGACGTGGGCACGTGCGAAGGCTTTGCTGGCAGTGAAGCATGCAAGATTGACAATCTTGCGTGGAAAAAGAAGGAGTGATATGAGTCGAGTCTGGGTTGGGCACGTGCCTGCGGTCGAATGGGCGGGACGTCAATGAGGACACATCAATCGCTTCAATGGGAAATCTCAATTGAGATGAGACACTTGGAAGGAGCTGTCTATCGACGAGGGATCGTAAAGGCGTTGGATTTCTGGTGTTACAAAATCGCAGGATACCCGATCTGACAATCAATCTGCAGATTCTAGCAACGGATATCAAGATGTCTTCCCTCTCCCGCCGTGCGTGCTACAAGTGCGGTAACGTTGGCCACTACGCCGAGGTCTGCTCCAGCAGTGAGCGTCTTTGCTACAACTGCAAGCAGCCGGGTGAGTCAGATGCTCACAATGGAGTGAAGCGCACACACTGACGACTCAAAAGGCCACGAGAGCAACACCTGCCCTCACCCCAGGACCACCGAGAGTAAGCTGGTTCCGTGAAGTTCACAACAACATCGCTCAGACGCTTACGTATATTGCAGCTAAGCAGTGCTACCACTGCCAGGGTCTTGGTCACGTCCAGGCTGACTGCCCGACTCTTCGCATCAGCGGTGGTGCCGCCAACGGCCGCTGCTACTCTTGCGGCCAGCCTGGCCACCTTGCCGTAAGTCTATCGCTGGGGTTATCCCTGTTATGTATGTCGATCAAGCTAACTTAAGAACAGAGGAGCTGCCCTACTCCCGGTGCTGCTCCCATTGCCCCTGTTGGCCGTGGTGCCGGCGCTCCCTTCAGAGGTGGCTTTGCCGGTGGCCGCGGTGGTTTCGCCGGCGGCCGCGCTACCAGCTGCTACAAGTGCGGCGGTCCTAACCACTTCGCTCGCGACTGCCAGGCTCAGGCCATGAAGTGCTACGCTTGCGGTAAGCTCGGTCACATCTCCCGTGACTGCTCTGCCCCGAACGGCGGCCCTCTCAACGCTGCCGGCAAGACCTGCTACAGGTGTGGCGAGGCCGGCCACATCAGCAGGGACTGCGCTCAGTCTGTTGACACCACTGGTATCGCCCCTGTCAATGGCGAGGCCAACCCGACTCCGGCTGCCGTTCCCAACCCTGAAGCTGTCGCCGTCCAGGTCGCACCCGTCATTCCGACTCCCGCCGTGGCCTAGATAGCCACGGCTGCGTGAACGGCGCTCAACTGGCCACTGGGCGCACGGCAGCAGATGAAACCCCCGGCCACACTTCTTTTCTATATAACCATTCAACATTTCGGCATGGCGTCTTTCCATTTCACTATTCGCGATATCTAGCGTATATTTTAACCAACGACCGCTCACGGACACGACATTCACACCACAAAAGCGAACCCTCTCTATGAACGACATCACGACCCAGCATATACCCCCGTACGCGAGCCTTAGTGCGGAGGATTGAGAGACAAAGAAGGACCCCGAGAGCTCGCCCTACTTGTAGAAGCAAAGCTCTCGAGCCGCGAGAGGGAGATGAGAATCAAGTTGCGATGTAAGGGCAGATGAAGTGGTGGAAACGTCTGGAGCTCCATCACGGAAAAGGAGAGTGCGAGGCAAGATTTAGAGCTGTGTCGATGAGGATGACGAATCGAAGCATGTTTTCTCATACCAGGTTTCTTTCGGCGCGATGTCTTGATGATCTTGCTTGGTCTTCGAACACAGCTAATCTGGCGAATAGCTGGTAGGGCGATTACCAGACATGCGCTACAATTGTGGGCGCGACCCACCGAAGCGATATTCAATACTTGCGAACTGCCTGGTTGAATTGAGCAGGAGAAGTACTGGCATTCTGGAAGTGCGCAACGCGGAGCCGTATCATGTTGGGCTGCCTTGGATTTAAGCTCGCCAAGAGGTGAGGTCGACCCAGATTCGCTCCTTCCACTTTATCAGAACGACCGCAAAGTCGTCTGCGCACTCCGAAAGTGGTGTTTCGGTCCTTTCCACGCCTATCAAAAAATCGTTATTCATCGTACCATCATCATCTAACACCGCTTCATGACATGTCCCATCTCGTTCGGCACTTTACCAAGACATCCACCTAAGCCACCATGCCTGCTTCAGTCGCAAGCAGTAGTGATGACGAGGTGGGCTTTCAACAAGCTCACTGTTGTACTGGTGCATTACTCATCGTTGTTTCTAGAACGAGAGCCTCATCGTCGACATCGACCAGCTCCAAGCGCATGGTAAGACGACTTCAATGCCACTCGACGCGCTTTGCTCACTACTTCACCAGGCATCAACCAGTCCGACATCTTGAAGCTGAAGAGCGCCGGTTTCTACACTGTTGCGGTATCTCCTTGACCTCAAGTCCGGTCCAGTGGGGCGGTAGCTAATGGAGTGTCAACAGGCTGTTCATGCTCAACACAGCAAGCATCTGCTCAAGATTCGCGGCTTTTCTGAGATCAAGGTCGAAAAGGTCAAAGAGGCCGTGAAGAAGAGTCTGCCCAATGGCTCGGGTTTCATGACCAGCGGCGACCTTGCACACGTCAGAAAGCGCTGCTTCCGTATTTCTACTGGCAGCAGACAGTGGGACTCGATCCTCAACGAGGGGTTCCAATCGTGCAGCATCAGCGAAGTATATGGAGAGTTTCGTTGTGGCAAAACTCAGCTTTCACACACTATGGCCGTGATTGCTCAACTGCCAAAGGAGAAGGGCGGTGCAGAGGGCCGAGTCGCGGTCATTGATACTGAAGGCACTTGGCGTCCGGAGCGCATTGCTCAGATTTCTGACAGATTTGGAAGTGAGGCAGCCCATCAAACGTCTTCTGTGCTCATACCTGCTGACACCGTCTCTAGTCGACCCGAAAGCTGCCAACGAGAACATTCTCTATGCCCGTGCGGAGAACAGCGAGGACCAGCACGACCAGCTTTGCGGTCTGGCTGAGCCGTTCGCCTCTGGACAATACCGTCTCCTCATCATCGACAGCATCATGACACACTTCCGCAACGACTACCATGGTCGAGGCGAGCTGAACGAACGCCAGGGCAAACTGAACCAGCATCTCCGCAAGCTCACTCAGATGGCGGAAGAGTTCAACATCGCCGTTCTTATCATCAACCAGGTCCAGTCTGATCCTGGAGCCAGTGCAATCTTTGCGGGTGTAGATGGGCGTAAACCAATCGGCGGCCATGTGCTTGCTCACGCGTCGACTACCCGTATCCTTCTTCGCAAGGGTCGTGGCGAGGAACGTGTGGCCAAAGTCATCGATTCACCAGGTAAGGCGATCCCCAATCCATACGAGAGTGCAATTACTAATTACCACGGTAGACTGTCCTGAGAAGGAAGCTACTTACATCATTACCACCGGCGGTATCAACGATCCTGACAAGGCTTGAGTGACGAGTCATTCCTTGAGGCGCCTTTTGCCATTTTTGGGCATGTCATGATGTGATCACGCGAAGCTATCGCTGTGGGAGAAAAGAGGTTGATTCATGTTGCTGTAATTTGGAAGGACTGCCGGGTATAAAGCTAAGATAAAGTGCAGATTTTATTGCGAGGTTCGCCGTTGACTTCATAGATCCTCAAATTCCGACCTCAGTCAGATCACTGTAGGTAGTATACAGTGCCTTCGAACAGACGTCGAGCCGTACGAAAGACTGTCACCTCCTCTGCTTGCTGCTCGCTGTCGAGCAGAACATCGACCTCCATATCTCCACCCGGATGCACCAATTTGATGCTGTCGAGTCGCAATGAAGTACTCGAATCCTTCCTCTGTACTGTCTTGTACGTCACCGCTCCCGCTCGTGCTTTATTGCGGATAGTATGTGCGATCGTTCCCTCTGTGCAAGCAGCTGTGCCCAGGCACACCGCACCCGTTAGTTGCAGACTTCCGTGTTGTTTTCCCATCGAGTAAGCAACAACCTGGATGTCTGGTGAGGTCGAAACGTCTGTTCGGGCCTTGGGCTCTGACAAGACTGCAATTTTCGGTGTACCTCTGGTGAGTGCGGCTTCCTCGACGCTGCTGGCCAGGCCCATTAATATAGCTGCTTCTCTTCGCACATCCTCCATGAACGCAATCGAGATCTCAGCATTGGGGCCTTGTTCCCGGAAGAAATCTGGTAGTGTGCTCTCGTCGACCCAACAGAACGGATTGGCTGCATCGACGAGACTGACTCGAACAGGCACAGGTGGTGCGTCGAGTGCAGTTTGAACAAGGATGACATCCAATGGGCGACCGCTCGGGAGTAATTTGCCAGTCATCGCGCCAGACGGCTTAGCGAAGGTCATTTGCACACGACTACCAGTGGATGATAGGCCTGGAAGTGCACAGTCACCATCTTCGACGAAATGACCTTCATCGTCAACTTGAACTGTCTCTACCATGACAGACTTGGTGTTTGTGTTGTAAACCCGGACTTGGACCTGCAAATGGACTGGTTAGTAGAGTAGGTGTCGACCTTGTTCAAAGATACTCACTTACCTGAGCCTCTCCTGGTTGGACCTTAACCAATCCTTCATCGACGGCGAAGGGACCAACCCCAGAAGCGATGTTCCCGCAGTTGCCGGTCATGTCGAGCTTGGGTGCTCCGATCGGTACTTGAACGAATGTGTAATCGACATCTACACCAGGACGTTTCGATTGGGAGACAACTGCAACTTTGGACGTCGTTGAGGTCGCACCACCGATTCCGTTCAGCTGTTTGGGATCAGAGTCGTAAGACCCCATCACCCGGGTGATAACAGCCGCCCAATCATCTATGCTGGAGGGCAAATCCTGTCGATGAAGGTAGAGGCCTTTGGATGTACCTGCTCTCATCCAGACAGCAGGGAGTGCTCTGCGTCGTTTGGGCAGGCTGATAGGTGTTGCGAGAGGTGTGACGAGTCCCGGCATGATGGGCAAAGGAAGTCTTGTTGAGATGTGAGGGATTGTGATGGTCTCGATGTGTCTAGCTGCAGACTTGAACATTTTACACTGTGGGAGGAACAGTGCTTCTCCCTCATGGACCGTGCCATCTTATGTTTTCGCTGCGATGTTCTTCCGTTAAGATCTTGTCGTTCACCTCGCAAGAGATGTTGCCGGGTTAGCGAAGATCTGTACTTGCCGCGGATGCTATCAGCCGGATTCTCTAAGTAGACATAAAGCGGAGAAAACTAGAGTTCCGCGGCCTGAGACTTACCGTACAATATAGATCCGTATAGCGGAGTCAAGGGCGGCTTTTCTTAGCGAAACCCTGAACCCTGAACGGAACATACTGAGACTTACCGTACATTATGGATCCTTATAGCGGAGTTAGGGGGCGGCTTATCTAAGAGTCCGAGTTGCTTAGCCACACGGAAGACGACTTGTGGCCCGTCGTGAGCCGTGGTCAACGAACAACAAGAACAACACTGCGATAGTTAGGAACTTGGCCGCGTAACGGATACTTGTTAGGGGTGGAAGTAATGCCATAGCGCAAACGGTTGTCGGCCTAGCTATAATGGAGGACATGTACGCTAGAGTGTCTGCCTAGGGCTAAACCAACTCAGTCAGAGCATTGTTACAAGATATTCCATCGAATTCGAGAACGACATCAACATTGATATCGCAGTTGACATTGCCATCAACATCATGCAAACAACCGCCCCTCCGCAGGTGGTACTACCACAGCAATTGCCAGTCAAACAACAAAAGACACAAAAACACATCTCTCCCCTTGCGTCGCTCTTCGCAGGAAGCGTAGCTGGTGGTGTGGAGGCCACGATCACCTACCCCTTCGAATATGCAAAGACTCGTGCCCAACTACGATCGATACCAGGACAAGGAAACATCCTTCAACAACTCCGAGGCACAATCGGTTCAGAAGGCATAACCGCCATTTATACTGGATGCACCACGTTGGTCGCAGGCACTGCTCTCAAGGCTGGCGTTCGTTTCCTGGCTTTTGACTCGATCAAAGCAAAGCTCGTCGACAGCGATGGCAAATTGTCGACTTCTCGGGGAATTCTAGCAGGCATGGCAGCAGGAGCTGTCGAGTCTGTCCTGGCCGTTACGCCCACAGAGCGTATTAAGACGGCGCTGATCGACGACGCGAAGGGCGCCAAACGCTTCCGCTCTGGACCTCATGCGATCAAAGTCCTGCTGAGCGAGCAGGGCTTCGCTGGAATCTACAGAGGTCTTGTGAGCACGACTGTCAAACAATCAGCAACGTCGGCAGTGAGAATGGGCTCGTACAACGCGCTCAAGACCCAATACACATCTCGGATGGGCCACGCGCCGAAAAGCACATTTGAGACGTTCGCGATGGGTGCCGTCGCGGGCTGCATCACGGTGTACGCGACTCAGCCGTTTGACACAGTCAAGACGCGCGCGCAGAGCAGTAAGGGAGAGACTCTGATGAACGCGGTAAGGTCGACAATGGCAGACGGAGGCCTGCGCACCTTTTGGAAGGGAAGCACGATGCGACTTGGTAGGCTGGTGCTCTCTGGGGGCATCGTGTTCTCTATCTACGAGAAGGTGTTGTGTTTGTTTTGATTCCGGCGTACTGTTGACGATACCAAGGATTAGCTACACAGACGTGTCAATTGCAATTGTTCCACTTCCCGCTCAGCCGCATGCGTGTTCTTGCCGATTCGGGACTGTCATCAGAAAGGCCCGGGTGGCGTCTCCAAACCTACGATACAAAATCCATAATTATTCACGGTAACGTCGTTCATCATCTGCCATCTGCCACCTCATGCGTAGCTTCAAAATATACGCGGTAAATCTCGGTTCTACCCGCTGGATTCCGGGATAGTTTCGAGCTGTGGAACCTCGGATGTGCTCGGCTCCACTTGGTACATGGTCGCCGCCGAGAGTATTCCTCAAACACACTTCGATCCGGTTCAGGCCATCCGCGGCAAATACAGACATTCGCCATGGCGCCGGAGAGACGTCAAACGCGTGCGCAGCGAGCCTGCACGTATTGTCGGCAGCGTAAGGTTCGAAAGCTTGGGCGCAGTATGTTGTGCGACAGACTCGCTGACACACTACTCGTAGATGAGATGCACAGGGGAACGGCCACGGTGTAAGAATTGCGAGGTCTACGATCAGGAATGTGTCTTCGCGGGCTCCTCACGCAGAGCGCGTCCCACAAATGCGGCCATCAACTCCCTCATGGAAGAAAACCGACGCCTGCGAGAGCAGGCATCGATGGGAGGCTCGCAGGACTCTGATAGTCGAGAAGCAAGTAGTCTGGACCAAAGCTCAGGTCAGCAGCTCTCAGGGGAAAAGTCAATCGGAACAGGCTACTATCAAGATGGCCCAAATGCGTCCCGGTCTAGCTGTCCACCGAGAGACCAGTTTGGCCCTGTCGAGACGCCTTTCTCTGGTAGCATGACTTCTAATGGCGACGTCCACCAGAATACATCGCCTGTAGAAACACCACGATCTAGCGGAGCTCCTACATACCATGGACCAACCAGTACGTTGTTCGACGATGCAGCTCGTTCCGGTCGTCAGCCGCGATCGTGGCTATCTAAGGAGCGCGAGGCATTCATGCCTAAACTCCTTGTAGCTGCCGCCGCTGAGCAGCGTCAACATGAGGGTATCAATGCCCGCTTGGGGAAGCTGGACTTTGACGGTGTCGAACCTGAGCTTGGGTTGCACCTACTCAACCTTCATTGGAATCGCCAACACCATTCTTTCCTTGTTACCTATCGCCCGGCGTTCATGCGCGACATGGCGTGCAACGGGCCTTACTTTTCCAAACTACTACTCAACGCCATTTACTACGGAGCTTCCAAGTTCAGCCCTAGATTGGAGTTACGCAAGGATCCGAGTGATGTAAGGACGGCTGGATGGCAGTTTCGTAGTCGCGTGCGTGATCTCCTTGGACAGGCTCTGGATCACAGCGAAATCACCACTATACAAGCTTTGCTACAAATGAGCAACTCGTTGTTTGCACTCGGGGATGAGCAGAGCACCGCTTGGGTTTTCTCTGGCATTGCCATTAGAATGCTTGAAGACCTCGGACTTCACGTAGATGCAACATTACTTCCCAATATGCATCGACTCTCGGAAGAGGACTTGGAGATCCGTCGCAGAGGTGAGTCAAGCTTGGAGAATCTCTCGGGGGTGAGTTGAGTTGGGATTGAATTGGCGACGCTGGCAGCAGTCTGTCGCAATTGATTTGTCCACTGAGAGGCAACGTCGACGTCGACAGCCTCTCGGGGGACAAGTGAGTTAGGACAGATGCGAGCGACGCTAGTAGCAGCATGTCGTGGATGATGTGCCCACTGAGAGATAACCAACCCGAGACCCGCCATGTACATCATGCTAACATATCTTCAAATAGTATACTGGTCGGCGTTTGTTGTGGACAAAATGCAATCGCTATATCAAGGCAGACCCGCAAGTCTCAGGGCTTCACCTGGGCAGGTGCCTATCACGTTCATGGACACCTTCGAAGAGCTCGAGGATTGGCATCCCTTCGCCTACACCAGCGGCACAAGTTATCCCGGTTCTCCCAGCTACAGTGTATCCACTTTCAAGGAGCTGTGCAAACTGTGTATCATCCTCCACGACGTCCTCGACAAGATGTATTGCGAGGGGAGAGAGAAAAGAGGGACCGAAAATTTGGTCCTCGACCTCAAATCACTCGAATCACGCCTGCAGACCTGGATGACTGATTTGCCCGACCACTTGAGCATCGATGTGCGCAACTGGGAGACTCTGAAACAACTCCCTCCTCCTCATGTCTTTTCATTACAGTAAGTGCACTAGATTTTTTTCTTCGTGCTAATACCATTGGCATACTGGCTGGGCCGGCCACCCGGTGAGAGACGTCTTCTCGACTGATAGTCTCTCTCCGGTGTCACGTATCCCGTGTGTTAATACCATCGGCTTTCGCATATCAGTGAGGGAATCTCACCAGTGAGAGGACAAACACCAATCACTGGAGTACTTGTTCTCCGGCCCACGAGCTAACAACATGACCACAGAGCAATGTGGAATGCGCTACGGGTCTTGCTTCATCGTCCATTGGTTGCTGACGGGCACTTGCACTTGACACTGCCATCGACATCTAAGCTATCGTTCGCTGCATGCACTGAAGCTGCCATGAACATCGTGAAGCTCGTAAGACTATACGACAAAGCCTTCTCAATGGGTAGAGCACCTTACCTCATGTCGTATGCGACCTATGTGGCCGCCACCATTCACGTACGCATCGCCGCCACGAGAGCTTCATCCTCGGAAGCACACGACCATCTTCGCACCTGCTTGAGTGTATTCGACCGAAATTCCGAGACGAACTATGCTGTTCGAAAAGCTTCCATCGTCATCGAAGCTCTGATGGATCGCATGGGTGTTTCAATAGATCACTCCAACCCTGACGGCTCTTCTAACAACACCGCGAATCGTCCAACTGCGACCAACTCGACAAGTCCTAACGATAATTTTGCGCAACCCAGGCGCTCCTCCGAATATCCGTTGTTACAACATGGAATCGAGGATCGAAACAACCCAGAACCGACAATGGTGGCCGGCCAGTTTGTGCCAGGCCTCGATGTGGACGCAATAATCCACAGCTTCATGCAAGAACAGCAGTCAGGGCAGGCAGACGGAGGATACATGCCCATGACTAGCACAAATACGAACTTCCCGAACGCGCAAGGTGATGAGAGTATGATGCAAGGAGTGTTCCCCAATGGGGGCATGTTCGACGATGCCTTGTTCGGCTTCAACGCTTCGGGCTACGACTGGTACTATCCAAACGTATCGCATCCGTAGTTCTTGAAGCTTCTGGTAGAGAGTAGCCGGTTGCCTAAAGGTGTCTCGATGGCACAAAGGATTGAGGCGCACATGAAGAGAGAGAGAGGATGCTACGAGCTCACGAAAATTCAGCAACCCGAAACTTCAGAAGGTCCGAATAGCATGCGGCCGAGACGGAAGTGAAACAATTGCAACTCAAACGACATTTGTTCTTTGATCACCGCCACCAGAGCCGTCTATTTACACATTCGAGCGCTCGATGTGCATTGAATTGCCACTCTTGGCCTCCTCGAGCACGGCGTCACCTGCGCCCGCCGACTCCCCGCCGAACAAGGTCTCGATCTCCTCCAAAGACAAGCCTTTGGTCTCTGGGACGCAGAAGTAGACGAAAGGTATTGACAAGGTGATGAAGCTCGCAAATACGAAGTAGGTGCCGTATCTGTGGAAAATGAGGTCAGCAAGCTTATTATCGACTGCAGAAGTTCACGCGAATCGCACTTACCCAATGTTGGACACCATGTAAGGTACAGATCGAGCAATGACAAAGTTGAAAAGCCAGTGCGTCGCAGTGCAAACCGCCATGCCGATGCCTCTCATCCGGAGGCCGAAAATCTCCGCACAAATGATCCAAGGCAGACCGGCGTACGAAAAGCAGAAGCCCACAGCGAAGACATAGATGAACGCGACAGCAGCGTAGCCGCCGGCTGTAAGTGCACTGCCTTCTCCCGGGCTTGCGATCTTGATGTATGCTCCAATGAACCACTGTAAGGATGTTGGTCAGCCAGAGCTGCGGAAGAAAAAAACGCGATCTCTTCCACTTACCATCGCAATCAACATGACCACAGCACCGCCCATGAGCATCTTCCTCCGACCGTATCGATCGACGACAAAGTACATGGCTATAATGACACACAGCAAGCGGACGATACCGTAGATACCAGTCGCATACAAGCTTGTGGACGATCCAGTAAGGCCCACGCTTCTGAAGATTCGAGGCGAGTAGTAGTTGATAGCGTTGGATCCAGCGAATTGCATGAAGACAAAGATTGCGACTCCGATGAAGATGCGCCTGCGATTGCTGGGGCGGCCGAGTTCCTTCCACTGGGAGAGCATGCCACCGCCGGTACGGTCTTCTCTGTGGTCGTAGACAGTCGACATGATGTGCGAAAGCTCTTCTTGAAGGTAGGGGTGGTCCTCTGGGAGTTGTCTGAGCTTGACGAGTACACGACTGGCGGCATCGCGGGATTTAAATTGGGCGAGCCATCTGAGGTAATAAAGTCAGTCGTTCTATACCAATCATCTCGAATCCATTTAACACTTACCTTGGTGACTCTGGAACAAAGATCATACCGAATACGAGCAGACCGCCTGGTATGAGTTGAATCGCAAAAGGCGTGATCCATTGAGAAGAGGTCTCGGCCATGTTTTTGTTAACGCCATAACAGATCCAGAAGCCGATGCATGTGCCCAACTGCACAGAGATCTCATATATGCCCACAAGTCTGCCACGAATGGCAGGAGGGCTGAGCTCTGCGCAATACAAGGGCACAATGCCACTAGCCAGTCCGACTCCCTTAAGACTTGTTAGCGAACTACCACGAGATCAAATTGGACCAACAAGCATACCAAGCCACCTATCGCACGGCCGATGTACATAACAGATACCAGTCCATAGCTGACAGTCTGCATGAGAGAGCCAATGCAAAATGCCACACCAGCGATCATAAGAGCAGGTCGTCGACCGAACCTGTCACCCAACGGCGCAACTGCTAAGCTGCCGAAAAAGCATCCAGCCTGCAGCAAACTAACGATGTTTGCGGAGAAAGCATCACTAGTAGCCTGTGAGGCGTCCAGCAACCCAAAATCATGCTTAAACGGTTTCAAGGTGATCGTCGTGCCTATGAATGCGAGATCATATCCGAACATAAAGGCTCCCATGGAAGCGACAAGAGCGATCAAGTAGATGTGCTTGTTGTAGATCTCCTTTGGAGCAGGCGTGCTCATAGCCACGGCGGCTGCGTGTCGAGACGGCATGGTGGCGGTGCTGCTGATTCACGGTATTGCGGTATGGGACGGTGTCTTCCAAGGAAGCCAAGCAGATCCAGCGCCATCCAAGCCTTTATCAATGCCTTGGTTTTCAGCCATGCTCGCTCGTCGTTTGGATGATACATCTGGCGGGGTATCATTCCTCCTACCAGGCAAAAGTGGTGAATATGTTCCGTTCAGGGTTTGGCTAAGAAAAGCCGCCCTTGACTCCGCTATACGGATCTATATTGTACGGCAAGTCTCAGGCCGCGGAACTCTAGTTTCCTCCGCTTTACGTCTACTTAGAGAATCCGGCTAATAGCATCCGCGGCAAGTACAGATCTTCGCTAACGCTCCGGAAGGATGCTGAGACGGCGCATTCCGAACGTGAAAGCCTCGCCAAGGAACCTTTTTTGGTCTTTTCCACTCTAAGATCCCCAAGATTTAGTTTATCGAACGGCCACGCGAGCGGGGTTTGCCCCATGAGCCCCCATGGGGACTCCATGTGGCTGCACCTACGCCCTTGGCGACAAGCATCGGCAGAAAACAATGATAGACAGCTGGACAAGCATGAGGGAGGAAGAGACTACTAAAGGGCTCGACATGTCTGGCCTTGATCGATTAGTAGTCCATCCAAGCAATCACTTCATTCACAGTCTATCAGACTAGGCTATTCACCAATCGTCTTCCTTCATCATGGCTACCGAAAAGGCTGATACCATGTCTATCGAAAAAGTCGACGTTGTTGTTGCGGCAAACGAGGCTGTTTCACCGGCGTCGATTCAAGCCAGATTCGAAACGCTTCGTGATCTCGACGAGCCTCAAATGGCCGCATTGAACAAGCGACTACTGCGCCGTATCGACTGGCGTCTGATGCCTACCATCACCATCATGTTCCTCATGAAGTGAGTTCATTGTCCCGTTGGTACCTGAAGACCATTCTGACTGTTTCCGAAGCTACCTTGATCGAATCAACGTTTCCAATGTAAGTTTAGCTCTTCGGCGCTTGTTCTAGCTTGAAGCAAGCACTAACAAGAGTTCAGGCAAGATTGGCTGGGCTACAATCTGATCTTAACATGAGCGATACCGTGTGGAGCGCTGGTATTTCGACCTTCTATGTCGGCTATCTCGTTGGACAACTGCCCGGAAACCTGTGGCTGGCCAAGGTCCGCCCAAGTCTTCTTCTCCCCGGCATGATGATTGGCTGGAGCATTTGCACGATCTGCATGCCTGCGGTTACATCGTAAGTGGATGTCGATACTTGAGAAGAAGACCAGCATGCTGACAGTCTGATACAGTGGCGCTGGCTTCTGTATGGTTCGCTTCGTGACAGGCTTGTGTGAAGCTCCCTTCTTCCCCGGAATCACTTTGAGTATGTACTCCCGTGTACTGTCACGGCTGAAGAGAGAGAGTCCCCGGCTGACTTTGAGCAGTGACATCTTCATGGTACACGAGAGATGAGAACCCCATGCGCATGGCAATATGGCACGCGGGTAACACCATTAGGTATGTCCTCTAATACAACCACAAGAAATCACCCGCTGACGTTGTTAGTAACATCATTTCGGGCTTCCTTGCTGCCGGAATCCTCCACCACATGGGCGGTATGGCTGGTCTTTACAGGTAAGAATCTCCTGAACTTCAGTCCTCGAATCGACACAGTGCTGACGAGTATAGCTGGCAATGGTTTTTCATCATCGAAGGCGGTGTCTCGATCCTCGTTGGAGTTGCCGCGTTCTTCATCCTGCCTGAGTATGCACTTACTCCTTGCGATCGAAGAGAATTCCTGACTAACTTTGAGTAGCTGGCCTGAGAACACCCGCTGGCTGACCGAGGAGGAGAGGGAAATGGCACAGTACCGCGTGCTTCTGTCAAATGGAGGCAAGGTGGAGCAGGTTGGTGGCACTTGGGACGGACTCAAAGCTGCCATCAGAGACCCCTTCACTTGGATGTTCTGCGGCATGCACTTCTCCCTCATCAACGCCCAGTCATTCAAAGACTTCTTCCCATCGGTGAGCTTGTCGACATCCGCGAGCCTTCGCCGGATTGAGCTAACAATGACGCAGATCATCAAGACATTTGGATTCTCTGAGCTCAACACTTATCTCGTGCAAGCCCCTCCATACGCCATTGCCTACGCCTGCGCCTGCGCGCTCGCTTGGAGTTCCGGCAAGTTCAGGGAGTCATGCTACCACATCATCGCCCCCATCGTAGCATCTGCAGTCGGCATCTCGATCATGATCTCAACCCCGAACATCGGCGCCAGGTACTTCGGAGCGTGCTTGCTGGTCAGCGGCACGTACAACGGTCTCAACTTGCAGCTCTCATGGGAGACGACGTTGGTTCCAGCGCCTCGCAGCAAGAAAGCCGCCCTGATCGCCATCGCAAACTGCGTGAGTCAGTGTTCGCACTGGTTCTCGCCGTACTTCTTCCCGACCAAGCACGAGCCTTTCTACAGACTCGGAGGAGGTCTGATCCTTTTCGGCTGTTTGTGCACAGTGCTTCTATGTTGGGGTGTGAAGTGGTGGGCCAAGCGGTTGAACAAGGCGCTTGACGAGGCTGAAGGATACAGTGAGCACAGCGGCGTCGAGAGAGGATGGCGCTATGTGTACTGAACGCTGGGTCGACTTGGATGTCGAGAACCTGCTTGAGTGGGCCTCAGATTTCAGGCCCGGGCTGGGAGGATGCTCCAAGCGTGTTCGGTTCGGATGCTGTTTTTTCGCCGACTTTAGGCTTATGTCTTCCCTTTTAACGAATGTCTCTTGCAACGCTAGCCGCATGAGATCACTCTACTGGTGGCCTAGCCTTTGCGCAGCAGGCAAGCACGCATAGGTGGCCATGAACATCTCAGACCCATCCGAAGTTTCGGTCAGTGGTCACATCTTCAGAACCCTTGCGCCGGTGGACCCGGTCGGTATCCACCCAAGTCTGTAAGTTCGTAGTTGCAACAACTTCGCTAGAGTCCAGTTTGGAAAGCATGTTCGTGAACTCGCGCACCAATTCGCCAGCGCGGAGAGAGGCAGGTTCGTGGGGTTCGTAAGGGCAGTTGAGCAGTCCAACAGCCACATCGCGTATTTTGAACGCATAATGCAAGCCATTTGGCTCATGGTCTGCAATTGGAATCGCGTGTAAGACGTGGATGAGCTGCGAACAGAGATTTTCCCTTTCCGACCATCGGCTTTCTGGGGTAGCCAGGTAGGCTGGCATGTCGTAGCCAGGGGCGCGATCCTGTAACAGAGCTTCCAGTTGATCCAACAAAATGCTCTGTAGCCACAGGTGCGTTATGTGCAAGTTTCCCCTTATGGCACCAAGCTGTGAAGCCACAACGCCCGGTGCATTTGAGGCTGCATCTGGCGACAGCGGCATTGGACGAACGGCCCACTGGCGTAGTTCCGGCGGGATTGTGTCAAGTGTGTATTTGAGGTCCTGTAGTCGGCCTTGCAGGTGAGCGATCTGCTGGTTCCTGTCGTTGACATGCGCGCAGACACAAGCCCGTCGAAAAGATTCGACCGATGTGCAAGACTGTCGAGATTCTATTGCGGCCCAGAAGACCGAGCTCGTGAGGTTGTATGCAGTGGTGAGGTTCGGACGAGAGGATAGGCCGGATACAATGCGATCCTCGAAAATGGCTTCATCGTCAAGGTCAAGTGGTACGAGAGCCTCCAAGTCAATAGATTGTACCAGCGTCGGGTCAAGAAAGGTGAGCCGATCTTTGCGAAGATTTTGCACCTGTTAGTGTTAGTTAGTTTTGTCAACAATTTCCGCTTTTCGCGGGTATACAAAACATAGCAAAATTGTGGAAATCTTACCTGACCGTGTACGTAGCTGTAAAAAAGGAGCCAGAAGCCCTTCTTCCTCAGCTGGGTCTCAATATGATTAAGACCTCTGTATTCGGTAATGCGATGCAAATTAAGCATCCTGCCGAGCTGTAAACACTCCACCTCTACCATTCTCGCTCGATTCGCATTTCCGATCTGGAAAAACGCTATGTCAAACAGATAGGAAGTCGCGAATTTCTGGTAGCTGATCTGGTCGAAATAGTCCGGCCCACGTAGTGTGAGCAAGACAGTATATGCATGATCGATGAATGCCTTCCGAGACTCGAAGGGCAAAGGCGGGTCGTGGTTTCGATATGCGGCGAATCTGCTCGGCATAGCTCCTACGGTGGCCGCGCACATCCCAATGATGAGACCTAGGAGGTCGGGGTCTGCATTATCCTGGTTTGTCGCGATAGAACGCCTGAAAGTTGGCCGGTGAATGACAGGAATCAAAGGATAGAGGCGTGTCACGAAGTCATCCAGCATCCATAGAGCCATGTCACGGGAACATAAGGCATCCGTTGCGTACGGCGAGTTTGAGATCGAGCTTGGTGTGGTGATTTGCTGCGTAGAACAAGTTGTCGAGGAACGCGGTGCCAGACGATCAGCCTCGCCGTTTAAGTCCACCGAGCCAGCAGTTGATGATTCAGTTCCCGTGTGATGATCTGAGGGCGACGTCTCTTGTGTCGAAGGAGAGAGTGCATGTTTCCTGATGTCCTGGTCAGGCGGTGAGTCAAAGACGCTTAGCTTGGATATCTCACCGTCGCTTTGGACCTCGTGTAGACGAGGGCAAGTCGTATGTGCACGACAACGATAAGTGGGAGCATCGACTGCAGGGAGCATCGCCGCCTCCGTCTTTGCACTTCACTTTCCGATACCTGCAGCCATCGCAGGCCTTCAAGCCTATGGTCAGCCGATTGATCTTCGCAGGACTATGATGGCACCTCCTGACGCTGATTGCGCACCATCCGAGCCAGGGAGATGAGGGGTTGTGGATAGAGAACATACTGGGAACGATTAGCATACTCCTCTAGTAAATAGTACCTAAGACTCTCCCGTGACTGACCTTTCGTCGCCAAACTACGCTTTTGCGCAGGTGGCTGTTCCATGATCCCCGACATTCCAATAATGAAGCTTCGCCTGCATTTTCTAGGCGAACTACTTACGAGTACATGACGGCCGGGATGTACATGTATCGAATCCAATGCTGATCATGGTCTGAGCAGGTTGCGAACTCCGTCCAGGCCCAAGAGGAACGCCCGATCCTCGGCTTAAGTCTCCTGGCATGCTGCTATGGGGCATCGCCCCCATTTACGGTCGGCTGTAGCTACCATTTCGGTAAAACGTCGTAACTAAACCTTGAAGACATCGCCCAAGGGCCCGTTCTTGACTACCTACCATTTTACTGGCAGCATGATTCATCAAACATACTGCCAAAATGCAAATTGCAGGCCTTCACTTGATTGATGTCGGTACTCCGCAGTGTGTGATAGCCCATTCGCGATCTCTCACGCTCTGTGTTTCGTATACATACGGACAACAAGCTTGTTGGAATGCCTTGGAAGGCGAGATCGCTCTAGGTAGCAAAACACCGAAAAGATGTATGAATTGCATCAGACTTGTTGGAAGATCGCAGGTGTCTTGTATCTGTACATGAAAACATCGTTCTCGGAATCTACCGGAACTACTGTCTTCGGACATGATCGGGACAAGGATGTCCGAGTTTAGGGTTAGTATTGGAGTTCAGGATTAAAGGTGCTTCATTCTGTAACACATGATTCCACTCCTTCTGATGCCTTTAGAGCTCTGATTGACCTTCATATGTGGTTTTAGCACCTTCTCCAACTGACTAAAATAAATCTAAACTGATCAAGTCACGGTGAAATTGACGCCTGCTCCCTCACCAGACATTTCCATGTCCATGCGTCGAAACCGTATGTTGGTGGTCGCGGGAACTGCACCTCATAGCATGACCAGTACCAAACTGCGATACTTGACGGGTACAGATCCCCCTGGTACAAACACGATTTTAACAACACCAAGACAATATAATGGCAAGAGATTTCATTGCTTCAACGAGATATCGTAATCGATGTTAATGATATACCGTAGGGCTGATGTCTTCCTCTCCTTCCTTCCAAACGCGGGGAGCTGTCTCACTTCCAGCCACCAAGAGTTCAAGTCTCCAAGAACACGCGGCATCATTGCATACTTCACTCCTCTTCATCGACAGACATTGCAAAGTCTCACCTTGATATTCGTGTTAACAACAATTTACGACGCGTAGGCACCATTTCCTGGACTTGCTAGAGCCAAACTTCGCACTCGTCTCCTTTCAAGGGTGTTCAATCACACCGCCAAAGGCGCCTGCCAGGTACCATTAGGGTCAAGGTCACTGTGAACGTCCAAATCACGAGAGCTATCAACTAGCCTGAAGCACTGCAATGCCAACCATCGAGACCTCAATGACAGAGGACCTCTCAAGGCTCTCATTATCCGACATGTCGGACTTTGAAGAAATCCTCACACCAGACGAGGTAGACAGCATCGAGTGGGGCCCGCGCTCACCAGAGTCTCCATCACCAGCTCAAGTCTCATTTACCACGAGAGAGCGAGGGCATCCACCATGGAGTGGCCACCGTGACAGGCTTGTTGGTATTGTCGACATGGGAAGGTGAGATCATACGCAAACAGCCTCACCTTACCCGTATCTGCTTTACTAACCAATTCACAGCAACGGCATTCGCTTCTCCATTTCAGATCTCTCCGAACCGATGAGCCGTATAATGCCTGCAGTCATGGTCTACCGTTCCTCCATATCTCTTTATGACGCACAGTTCGACAGCGAGACAGGCGAACAGATTCCCATTCCTCAAAAAGTCATCGACTCTGTATGCCATGCACTGCGACGTTTCCAGATTATTTGTACGGACTTCAAGGTCGAACAAGGCCAGATCCATATCCTCGCCACTGAGGCGGCTCGTGTCGCCAAGAACAGCGCTCAGCTGCTTAGCTCCATCAGAGCAACCACGGGACTCGAGGTCAAACTGCTTGACAAGGAGGAAGAAGGTAACATCGGCGCCCTCGGAATTGCAAGCGGCTTCATGCAGATGGAGGGACTCGTCATGGATCTCGGTGGTGGGTCGACGCAGATCAGCTGGATTGTCAGCCAGAATGGCCACATCCGGACCAGCCCTCGCGGCAGTTTCAGTTTCCCGTATGGCGCTGCGGCTCTTACAAAAAAGCTGGAAGAACTTCGAGAAGGCAAGAACAAGGAAGAAGCCAAAGAGGCTGTCAACGAGTTCCGCAAGGAGATGATCGGCAACTTCAGGCATGCGTACGAAAATCTGGCTATTCCTGATGTGCTCAAGGACGAAGCCGAGAGGAACGACGGTTACCCGATTTACCTTTCTGGTGGCGGCTTCCGCGGCTGGGGTTATCTTCTGCTCTATCTCGACCAGACTGGAAAGCATCCTTACCCGATCAGTATCATCAATGGATACAAGGTCGGACGCGACGTCTTCCAGGATACCGAAAAAGTCAAGGAGATTGCAAAGGCTGCTAACGACGTCTTCCGAGTCTCTGACAGAAGGAGATCCCAGGTCCCAGCTGTGGCTTTCCTGGTTAGTGCTCTTGCGGAGGCCATCCCGCTAGGCATCAAAGAAGCCCACTTCTGCCAGGGCGGCGTACGTGAAGGCTACCTCTTCCGCCAATTGCCAGTATCAGTCCGTCGCCAAGCTCCTCTTGAGGTCGCCACCAGGAACTACGTCCCAGGAGACCGCAAGAACATCCAGCGCCTTCTCGAGAGCGCCATCCCGCCAGCCTCTCACGACGGCAAGAGACGCTTCCCACACGAGTTCGGCCACCACGTCATCGACGCTTTCGCCAACGTCATGTACGTGCACATGTTCATGTCCAAGGAGACCGCGTCGACGACTGCTTTGTATAGCACGTCTACGGGGATAATGTCCTCGACTCACGGTGTCTCCCACCAAGACCGCGCTCGACTGGCTCTCATGCTCCAAGCCCGCTACCGTGGCGAGCTACCACCTCGCGAGGTCGACTTCCGCGAAGCACTCCGTAGTATCATCCCTCCAGAGGACGTCTGGTGGGCACAATACCTCGGACGCGTCGGTTACCTGATCACCTGCCTGTACCCGACAGGCCGTGTGCACGCTTCTCGCCCTACGGTCTTGTTCTCCGCCGACTGGACGTGGGATGCGGGAAAGAAAAAAGACAAGCTGGGTCTTGTGTTGACCATTTCGTTGCAGAAAGTCAAGGTCGATCCGTCGAGGTACAAGAAGACGATCGAGGACAATGTCAAGAAGATTGAGAAGGCGGGAAAGAAGAAGAATTGGTCGGGTGATCCAAAGTGGGGCCTCAAAGTCGAGGTCAATGTGAGCGAGGAAGGCATTATTTGAGTGTGAATGATGGATCAAGAACGAAAGACG